>QQTW01003106.1_pt1 | contig 12205 bp, 13 predicted proteins | sample 1904831 | NCBI WGS metagenome assembly QQTW01 (sample SAMN09435610, study PRJNA476489) | Subsurface metagenome, whole genome shotgun sequencing project. | reverse complement strand
CTCCCTGGCTTGCTCGGGGGTGAGTTTTCCGTGTCGAACAAACGATGAAGGAGCTCTTGGAAGCCCAGCAGCAACGAGATCGAGAAGGTGCGGAGGGAGCTACTCCAGCAGGCAGTGGAGGTCAATCTACAGGGTCAGCAGACGAGAGCCCGGCGCCGGCTCCAGCTCTGGAGGGTCGTCGTCAACCACAACAAGGCAACGGTTCTCCCGAGGATACCACATCGGAGCCATCGGATCGGAGCGGCTTTTCAAAGATAAAGCGGCTGTCGAGCTTGCGGGTGCCATCCAGGAAAGCAATCACAAGCAAGGCCATTCCTCGGGTTCGCGATGCGAGGACGAGACTTGGTAATGAGATCAAAAGAGCTGGGCCGCTGCTGTACAGCAAGGTGATACGATCACAGCCACCAAAATCTCTTCCTGGATTCCGTGGTCCGGTAATCCTATGAGCCAGGATATTCAATTCGTTAGTTTTGTGTTCCACCAAGAATCAATGCAATACGATATTCATGCTCCTTCCCCGGTACTGGAATCGGATATCGAACGGACTTGAGCTGGCGCAGCAAGAGGTTCCAAATCAAGCTGCTGGGCATCCAGGACATCAGAAATGAGCAGCCGCCAAGAGGAAGCCTTCGATTATGAATCAGTTCGTCACAATTACGGCTTAGATCTGGGCTTGAGCAACGGGGTTCTGGTTCTATTAACTGTATGTCTTCCGGCTAATAACGACCATCTGAGGATTCGGGTACCCCTCCAGAAGGGCCTTTGCCGTTTTGTAAGCCCGATTCATCGTTCCTTTTGCACATGAGAATCAACCCAGGGCAGGCAGAGTCAGTAAATCTGAAGCAGGTCTGGTCTAGTTTGATATAACGCAGGCGGGTGAACAAAAAGACCGGAATTGCTCAGCAGCAACCGCTTCATCACCCTTAGGACAAATGGCCTAATCTTCATCACATTGATGATAGTGATGCAGTATCCTTATCATTGGACTCCTGATGAAGATTATCCAGCCTTGATCACCCTTGTAATAGATGACTGCAGCATTCCTCACTGACAATGACTGCTGTGCTGTTCCGTACATTTTGTTACCAGCGTGAACTCAACCCTGGTCAAACCAAACTCCGCCATTAATCATGCTCATGCAGCATGTTCCAGGCCTTGATATTGGGCTAATGGATGTTCATCCTACTTCTCCTGCTCAATGTTGAGCTTTGCAGACGAAGCTGGTACCTGCTTCTGATCTTCTGACCCGGCGAACCCGCCGCGATGAATACTGTAGTCGAACCTGGTTTCTTGACATAAACTGATTACTGTACGTGTGCATCCCCCTACAGTACCTCGATGAAGATCTAGACCATCAATCAGTCGTCTAATATCTGACTCGCAGTAACTCATCAAGAGTGCTCCGGCCCAGGCCGATGCATGACGCTGTCGACTCGGATGTTTCTCGCATCCACCTTCCTCTTTCTTATTAACTCTCGTCCGTGGCGCTGCTGACCGGATGAATGAAAGAAAAACCCGCTAGGCGTGGCGTGTACCCGTTGAAGCTTCCTGTGCATTTCAGCTCCGGGGTTGACAGCTATCGTTCGAAGTCAATTGCTAGCGTGCTGCTTATCGTTCAATCCACACGGGCACGCGGGTGACAAAATAAATAGAAAAGCTCAGCAGTAACTGCCATTGATGAGCAGTCGTCCCTTTCGTCATTGTCCCGGGTATGAAGTGAGTATTTTCATCGTAAGTGCGACGGAGATCAAGGTCACCATCATCATCAGTGTGATGAAGATTGGCTCAATCTTCATCGTCAGGACGATGATGCCGGTTACTGCTGAGCTGCTCCATTTGTTTTGTCACCCGCGTGACGGGCTACTTGTTCCTTGTTCCAAACATGTTTACCATGTTTCTGAGATGTTTCTCCCCTTTCAGAAAATATGATTGGCCATTCTTTCATGATATCTAGCGGATGGATATCATTCGTCTCTACATGCAGCTCTATAGTTGAACCTGTCTTTCCTAACAGCATCGGCTATTCAACCACCAAGGGCTTACGTTGCCGGGCCGCTGCTACCGAACCCTCGCTACAACATTATGGGGAAACAATGCAAGCCCAAGGAAGACTTTACCCGACCCACATGGAGCTATCACCCTGCAACCTGCACGTCCGGGTGATCCGATCGGAGCTGATCGAGCAAAGGTATGGAAGGTGCGGAGCTGAGCCCGGCATTGAAAGCGGGCGCTAGCTCTATAAGTGCAGTCACCTGATAGACCAACCGTCTATCATCCGCGCCGGTTGATCTTCAAGTTGACTTGACTTGCTCCGGAATCCAGCCACACTCGCTCGGATTGATCTCACCAGGCGCCGGGGCAACGGCCATTGACACTCCAAATCAATGCCCTCGCCCAATTCCTACCTGGCGAAGTTCATGGACACCTTCTCGGGTATGCAGTCAGCTACTCTATGCAGTCAGCGCCGCCCCATGGATTCCGGATGAATTATTGCTCTCCACCATCATGTGGGGCATCAGTGGCTTGTCTGGACCATGCTGTACTTGGGCGATCAAGTACATTTTTTCCAACTCTAGTGCCGGAAGAAGACCGACGGGAGGGGAATGAGCAGATCGCCAGCTCTAAGCTGAAGCTTTCTTTCTTTCGAGAGATCGTGAGATCGCTGTGCCGGAGGTTCCGAAGAAGAAGCTATATAAGAGGGTGATGGTCACCCGTCACCAGCTCCGTCTCTTCTTTTCACCCCCAACCAGTCGATCGTTGTCTTCCATCAAGCTAATTCATATCTCGGAACCTCAAATCTAATTCCAATTTAATCACCATCAATCATCATGCATCTGTACTCCATCGCTGGAGCTCTGTTCCTTGCTGCTACTGCGTGAGGGATCCTCCCATCTATTTCTCGTCTCCGCTTTCAATCCCCTTGCAGGTCGCAAAGGCCTTCATCTATCAAATCAGGATTAACCAATGAACACAGTTCTAGCCAGGTCACAGCCGATGAAAGGGCTCCGAACTTCGACTACTACCGTCGCCCAAAGACCTGCACGGGCAGTACCCTGACGACGATCGCTCTCTCGACCATCCCAACGGTGATCACATCGTATATCACCACCTCGACGGTGGTGACGGTGCCCACGACCGCTACGTTCCCTTATTCGGTATATTTGATCTACTCTTCTTCCCCGTTTCATTCCCCCTCGTTACCTCTCCCTAATGCCGACGTTCCATAAGTTTATCAGATAGAGGTTTCAGGAATATAAGAGCTGATATATCTTGATAGTGCTACACCCAATTGATTCCCGTTCCTCAATCCAACAATGACTTCTGCGGAACTTGGGCCAACACCTGCAATCCGGTGACCTGCACGACGACGAGCACCTTTACGCAGCCTTGCCGGGTGAGTAAATAGAATCGAATCCAGCACCTCCCGGATCCCCCGAGCAATTCCTCAAGGACCCTTTGACGCAGACGTGACTGATTTGGATGATGATGATGTTTTAGGATCCTTGCTGCCCGACGACTACCACCGTTAATACACTCGGTTAGTTAATCCCCTTCATTTTATATCACTAGTTATCTCGTGCAGAAAGATGAACAATAGCTGATAATAGTTGAAATATTCCAGGAGGATGTCGGACTTGTGATGTCGGCTGCGCGACGGCGACGACGTACGTACCTCAGAGCACTGGCTGTCCTCGTCGATGAATCAAGTCCATCGAGCCCGCAGAGCCCTCACGCGGCCTGTTACTGGTAAAAACGAGTATGACAATCGGTGGATGAAGTGTATGTAGAGAAAACTCAATTGATGAAAATACACCCGACCCAATCAAGAATAGAATGCAAAAGATCCCTGCTTCAATCAACCCATCATACGTTCCCGCAAGCTCCACCTCGGTCTACCTTCCGCTAGATCCTCAAGCCACCGTTGGATCAACCGCAAGAAAAAGCCATCGGCAGTCTGTTCAATGCATAGCTCAAAGTCCATTTGTAATCCGACGGCCTCATGCACCTTCACCCAAGTCGGCTCCATCCGCTCCATCTCTTCAAAGAAAATGGGTCGAAGCAGAGTCTGTTCATACTCCATCACATGCTCCCCCCAGAGCAAATTGGGTGTTCCATCCTCGTTGAAAACAGCGTACCGTAGTCGGTCCGGACGGGTCTCGTGTGACGCTCCCGACCTTGTAAAAAAGCTGGTAGCTAACATGATCGCCACAAAGGCATAGTCGAGACGCATTCCCAGTCCACGACGGCTGTCATTAGGGCCCCGTTGGAGTCGTCGACCAGGATGTTCCGATGGGACAGGTCATCATGGGTCAGGACAAACTTCTCCTCGGGGTTATGGTCGGGTGGAAAGACCAAGGACAGGAGCTCGAGCATCCGCTCTTCTATCCGACCCGGGGCTTGGGCGTCGTCCAGCTCATCCTCATCGGAAGCGATCTCGAGGGTGTACTGGCTCCTCTGCTGGAGATGATTCAGTCGCGTCACCATCCATTCTCGACTCGAGGTGTATGGGCCATATGAGGTTGTGGAGCGAAGGTGATGATCCGGAAACCACTCCATGTAAACGATACGGCCAGTAGCGAACTGGGTCCGAGCCTTGGAGACGTCGGTTATTGTTGTTGCTGTTGCTGCGTCGGCCAAAGTGGACGTGGTCAAGCACATGGCACATGTCGTCGCCCAGCTGTTCCTTTGTCGATTCACTCGTCTGGGCAATTTATATCACGTCAACAACAACGACCAACCCTGTGGGGGAGAAGAAGAAGACCCCATGACGGCCGTCGTGGCGGCCCACGACATCTTCTCCTCCCAACTGTCTGCGAGTGGTGACCCTACCGTCCGCTCCATGAGAATCCACTCGAAGCCCAGATCAATGTTGTTCGAAGCGTCAAGCGCAATCACCCGTGCCACTGGAATCTTAGTGTGTGCACGCACAAACCCAAGCGTGGCGACCTCGCTCAGCGTCTTGTGGATGGGATCTACAGGGAGGGTGACTCGCATTATGTATTAGTAACCTTTGCACTGAATCCGGTAAAGCTTGTTGAGCCCTCCCTGACCGAAGAAGTCGACGCGACAGGTTTGGGGCTGGCCGAAGTGTTGGTGAACCATCTTCTCAATTACTCTATTCGTGGCTCGACAGTCCAGCAAGGGATCGTCCACAGCCTGGTGGTCCGCCATTCCAGACCGTGTGGAAGTCCGAGGGCGGAGCAAAATCTCGGGATGCCATCGTAAAGAGCGGTTGAATGGGTGATGTAGGACAAGGTGATGTTGGTACTGCGGCGAGAAGAGGGACAAGAGGAGCGTTGTTTGTCTTCCACCGCAGAGATGTTTCTGTGTTTCACAGAGGGATCGGCCGGGTGTATATGAACAATACGGCTACTTGGGGAAGTTGATATATTATTTGACGAAGTGATTGCGAAATGACTGTTTCAGTCGGGAAGAAGTAACGGTGAAGTGAGGAAGAGTAGCTGTATATCGTCAATAAAATAATGGTCATTCATTGCACTTCAACTCGACTCACAATCACTCTCTCAGAATAAGTGTCGAGTCCGTGGTTGATTGAACGGTTATTCCAGTCTCGATTGGTGAACAAAACGAACTATGACTAGCTCAAGGAATATCTGACGAACTGAAACTTCCAAAGGGAAGAAGAGCTATAGGGTTTGCAAACTGAAACATCTATTTCAGAAAGCTGTTCAGAAAGCTGTTCTGATCTCGAATAGAGCGATTGATTCCCGAAGGTCTCAGCCTTCGCAAGTGGAACGGAACATGGGTATTGAAAGGCGACTGACTTATCGATGTAAACTCAACCCCACTGACCCAAAGGCTCAGTTGCTCGTCAGAGTTTCCGTGCAATACTGGGTCCTTTCGCTGCATCCGTTCGAGAGGGGCTTCATGCATGTCGGCACCTTTCGTTCATCGTTACTGATTTTATCGAGTGGAGAAATCAGACCAAAAGGTAAAGAACGGGCAACCGCGTGTCCACCACTTAGTCATTTCACGGAATAACCGGTCTCCATCCCGGACGCGGCTTCAACGCCTCAACAAAGGGTGGTTTGACAGCCACACTCTCCCAGTCGAAATTAGTCGCTTTCTGAACGACAGACCGACCAGCAGCTTCGACTACATTTGTGACTTTACGACTCTTCGCCGCGGCTTTCACGGCCCATTGCTCGGCCTGTTGGATGAGTTTCGTGCCGGGATCGAGTTTGGCGGCTTTCTCTTCAGGTGTCTTTCGACATTGCCGACGGACTTTGTCGAGGCATTTGATGAGCCAGTCACCGTCTTGTTGGAGAGTAGATGTCGCGGATCGAGGTGGTTTCCACTAGACCATCGTCAGTATTGTGATTAGATTTCTTGCATACAAAGCGGGCTGAGGAGGTTGGATTACTAGCCAGCTGCGAGGAACAGGAGGAGGATGTGTGTATTTGTATGTGGATAGGTATATTATAAAATCTCACCTTCTGTTCAAATCCCCTGACACAATCGGCGACGACCAACCCATTGAGAGCACCCCTCGAAATACTTTCCGGATGTTTATCCGTCATGAACATCTCCTTGGCTTCGAACGCGGCTCCGAAACAATCTCCGTAGGCCTTGGCGGCTTGTTCGCCGAACGGATAACTCGCAAAATTCCGAGTACCGGCTTCAAGCCCAGCCATGAATTCCCATGGGAGCGTCTCGACCAGCATATCGAGTTCCCGTCCATAAGATGCTGTTCGGAATCCTGAGCCCCAATCACCGGCCATCGAGCTCGGGAATTCTCGGGCGGCGATCATCCCCTCTTGATACCCCTTGATGCAATGCTGGCGAGTTTTCGCCGTCCAATCTCGAGTCCTTCGTCGGTTCTTCAGCAGGTCGTACGATTGCCAGAAAGCTCGAATCTCAGCGAACAAAGCCAGTTCTTCGCTCGTTGTGAATTGTTGCATCATCAGGTGGCCTTCGAGCTGACCGTGAGGGATGTGGTCGGCGTCGAAAAAACCGGGGTCGCTGATCCGTTGCTGGCTTGTTCGACCCTTCTTCAATCGACGGTACATCGGGTCGGATACGCATCGATGAGGCACGTTCGGAGGGAACTCGGGTGGTAATGGTGGGACGGCCAGCATCACTGTCGTCCATAGTACACTGCTGGCCAGCAAGGACAAGAGCATGGTGGCGGCGAAAGACGCTCAGTCTTGCGGTGCTCAATGTCGAGCACATGTCCCCTGAGCCATTGCCATGAGAACTGGTGATGGATAGAGCTTGTTCATTGCGGTGGGCTCGGACTCCGCGTTGGCCATTTCACGAAGCCACCTTTAAGCAAACCGTCGCCTCTTGACAAATAGCACGAGCCCCAAGGATACGAGTCAGAAGGATGAAGCTGACGTCTGAAGGTGGTCTCACTAGCTCCCGGAAATGTTTCCGGATCCCGTTTGCGCGTCGGCCGCTCTGAAACGAAACGTGGAATGGTTGTCTTCGGACATCGTGTTGGCCCGTTAAGCAAAACATCAAGAGGAAGCGCTGCTCCAGAGATGATCAAGCAAAGTCTTGACCGTATCGTCCTGGCATCTGGCGGAGACGGATCACCGTTGTTGGTCCTTGTTAGGTCTGTCGGGCCGAGAATCCGTTTTGTCTCCATAGGGCCGGTGGGCTTGGCTTCAGTGACCTGTTGAAGTTCTCATGAATCGTGGCCTATCGTCTTAAGTTTTGTGCTCTTGGTTCAACATCGAGAGCAGATACCAGTTGCGTTCATTTCGATGGATCAGAGGCTCCCTCGAAAACGTGTCCGAAGCCCCCCGTATCTGTGCGTGATGACAGTGGCGACGTGCGACTTGGTTGAGCTGCAGACCATGGGCTATCGTGTTCGAACTCGAGCCGAATTGTAGCAACCGTATTCAGCAACTCAAAGACCACCTCGCTCCGCTTCCCCACAGTCGACCACGATATCGATGGCCTCGTATAAAAGAGCGAATACTGTACCGAAGGATCCGGTTATCGAGAGCGCGGAGCGATGGACAGACTTCCGTGTTCGCCCATCACCTCTTATCCCCTTGAGAGTGACGATCTAGGTCTTAAAGTCCTCAGCCAGTCGGATTTAGATATCCCTGCCGACTTCCGGCCTTAGAGGATAAGAACTCCTGTTGAATCCAGACATAGATCAGGAATGTAACGAGGACGGTTGAGGTTGCTTTGTGATTCTTCCTTGAAGTTAGAGTTGGCCTCTAGCGACTTTCCTGTTCACGCACTGTCCGTAGATCAGTACCAGTGGCCATGCCAATGGCCGCCGCGGCCTCATTCTCTGCCCGAAGCACCGCGCAGCTGCTCATCCTATTCTTCCTTACTATAACGTCAGCTATCGCAGCTCCTTCACGAGAACATCAACTAGCACAGTCCAACACCAACTCGCCTTTCCAGGGCCGGGCCTACTTACAAGTCTGGCCGATTACTCGCCAATATTTCCAAGAGAGCCAACAACAAGGCGGATATGTGACGGCGGATGGACGATGGACAGCCAACAGCCAAGAAGCCGGGATCTTTGAAGCAGATCGAGAGAGTCAGTATTCTCCCTCTCTGAGATCTCGGTCGACCCAACATACCTTCATGCAATGACGCTTCAACAGCGTTGATAGGCTGACCAGAGTGGGTTCTTTGCTCCAGATAACCCCAATCGAGGATGTTTCAGGCTTCGATCCATCCAAAGCGGATATTGTGTGCGCTATGCGTTCGACGAACATATGGAATGTACGGCTCCCAGCCCACAGCCGGGCCAGCGACAGTACCTTCAATCGCTGGTGGGTGGATTGTAGCTTGTCCAGTGGGAATAAAACCCTTTACTCACTCGACGACAGGAATTCTGCCCGAGGGGCGACGTCCTCGCTGATAACTTCTGGACCAAGAGGCCGCCCTTAAAGGGCCCTAGCGTGCTCTACATTCAGAGAAGCCGCTATACGAAGCAAAGGGTGATGATCAAATGGCAACCAGCGTGAGGACGACATTGGGGCCATTTCGTGATCAAGAATAGCGTACCACGAATATACTGGTAGAAATTCAAGTCGTCCATCTCGACTAGCAAGCGTCAGAAGACTTAGTATGGATAACTTACACGGAATCAATGACGATTCTTAGACTTACCAATAGACTCTCATTAATCCACCCACTCATTCTCCATCTTCCTCACCGACAACACCAGCTGCATCGGATGACGTATTGCGATCATCATTGGAAGGAATCCCTCTTGATTCTTTTCAAGACGCCGGAATTTTCGACCATCAGCCTGTAGCTGGAAGGCGCCCACTCGGAGAGTAGGACTGAATGGAAACTCGTTCGTTGATTGTTACGTACTGCAGGATGCCTATTCGGCATGCCTGAATCGGAAATAAACCAACCGCCAGAACCCATCCTACTTTATCTTCGGTCTACCGAGATGCCGATGTGGACTCGAGGGTATAAGATCCAAAATCGCTGCCGTGAAATGCACAAGCCGCCCCCTTTACCCCCCCGGAACCATTACTTTGTGGAAACCCACTCCACGTCTGATTTTACCCTGATACCATCCATCGGGACCCAGTCTTCATCCTCGCTCATCGCTCGATCACCGCCTACCACTTCGTTCGTATGAGATGGTCCTTTCGTGTTGAACGGTGGAGAGGGATCTAATCGGCTAAAACTACCGTTCCCCTCGGTGGGCCCAGGGTGGACTGATGACCGCCATCCCAGCTTGGATGGACGGGACCCTGTTTTCGAGGCTGACTTGGAGCGGACGGACGATGTGGTGAGTCCGCCCAGAAGCTTCCGGAACAGGGGTGCCATGATGGGGAGACAAGCGCAGTAGATTCCAATGCAGGGTTCCACGTTTGACCACGTGTTGAGATCGACATTGAGCCCTGTTGAGGTTAGTCTCGGTAGAGGGAACGAGAGCTAAAGGAACACGCACATGATGGGTCTATCTGGTTCGGATCGTCGAGCTGGGACAGGATATAGATGCGCACCAGGGAGGTCACGCACGCCCTGCGAGAGTTAGGGATGAGATTCACCGTCAAGAACTGGTGCATGCTTACAAGCCACCCAGGCAGAAGAAGATGGTCAGCACGATCTTGCGCCGTCGAGTGGTTTGGAGTCCCCACACCTGCGGCATGGGAAGAACGAGGATGGTGACGTCGGTTACAAAGTTGAGGACGGTGACGCTCATGAGGAGCGCACCCTGGTCGACACAGTGGGGATTGGCGGGGTCGGGAGAGAAAAGATGAATGGGCATGCAGGCCATGAGCGTCGCCAGGAAAGTCGAGATTCCCAAAAGGACGACGAAGATGCCGATGTAAAGTATGGCCCGACGGAAGGTCGGAAGCACAAATAGCCGGCGATACAGCAGGAGAATGGATATTCTCGTCACGGCCAACGCCAGACAGAGAATGGACTGCTCGGCGAGGGCAGACTAACACCGAGTGCTATTAGCCGAATTCGCTAGGGATGACTTGATGGCGACTTACCTTGAAGTATGCCGACGCGTCTTCTCGTCGGAGAGCCCAAGAGTGCTTTCCCAAGCCATGTTTAACGGCTGCAAAGCATTAGCGGTAGGCCCGTCCAACTTCACCCAATGAGCCCTCACCAACCACCTGAGTCGCAAACACGCCGCTCGTAAGAACCTAGCCTCGGATCAGCATCGAAGCTGGCGAGACGCTATACCCAGAGACGATACGGACCAATGCCCCAACGATGGTGTAGTCGTCTGCCTTGTAACCTGCCTTGGTCATCGCCCGGGCGACAAAACGCAAAATCACCACGACGACAGCCACGGCGATTAAAGCAGAATCGGCAACCAGGATCATCGGCCCTTTGTTTTCATGCTTGCGCTCTTCCTGGTACCGGATCTGCTCCGGGCTCAATTGTCGACTGGCCATGGTGATGTTTCGAGCATGGACGACCGGCTTCGATTCGAAAACACAGCCCTGAACGAGCGACCCAGTCCATGTCTTTGTACCCCATCGTGCCAGACGTCGCGCCAAACCATCCCCTGTTGCATCCACCCAGTCTGGCGTAGCCCTACGGTTTGGCGTCGAGCCGCGCCCTGGTTCCTGGGCCAGTAGACTTCGACGACCGGCTCGAAGGTGGTGCGGGGTAAGGTTCGGGGGCAGAGTTCGCAAGAGGTTTGGGGGCCAAAGGCACGCCATGGAGTTTAGAGCATGGATTGGCTTTACCAGCCGTGCTCGTGCCGTCTCCGTGGATTCCGTCGACGGAGCCACCGATGCAGGAGGTGCACAAGGGTGCAAGCATATTGCTCGTCGGAATGAAAATGCCACGGAGCAAAGGGCTGTACTTCGTACAGTAGTTGGGATTGCGTCGAGATAAAGGAGAATGCGAGTCGATAGTATGTATTTTGCGAGTCGAAGAAGGCGCAACTTCTTGCTGGCTTCATTGATGATATAGGGGTCCGGATGCTGTTTCCGCTCTGCCGAATGATTGGACCCGTCAAATCTGCTTCAGATATATAGCATAAATTAGGCTCGGCCTCGCGCAAACCATGCGAGCCATTGCCGGTTCCATGTCGCTCCTGGAACCAAGACACGTGTGCAAGCGTGGAGTGCAGATGCGGGCGGAGATCGGCGCGGTACAGTAGCGTCATTCGACCGTTCCGTCGCCGAGATGGGGAAAGTCTGGAGATTGCGACTCACTGAATAGGCTTAAAGTCCTTCCCGTAGGAGAACCGCAAGCGGAGAACCAAGCCTGAGCCGTGTCGAGACGGCTTGTATCAGTGCTCTCCGCAGAGCCTAACTCGACTTCTCTTGGCGTGAACAGCTCTGATCCATCCCGATCAGGGGATCTTGTTTCCCATCGCGGTCTGCACGGATCTAGGTCGCCCCCTTAGCCCCACCATCGCATTCTCCTATGATAAGGAGATGATTGGCAAGATGACGGGATGGTGGAGCACAAAAGAAGCACAACCGCCAAGGGTCGAGATCCGCAGCCACCTTCTTTGATCCGGTTCCGTCGTGCTGGCGCTCGGTGTCCCGGCGGACCGTTGATCGGATCGAATTCCCGGAGATCTTATGCTGTTGCATGCTTGGCAACAGAAGCACATCCAGAGTGTTGAGAAATTCAAGCAGTGGTCATTCCTTCTGCTATGTTCCTGCAGAATGCTTAGCCGACCACGACCGGGTGGCTCTGAACGGTCGGGAAGCATACCGAGACGTCCCATCGAAGAATGGCCATCTTCGTTTATTTTCGCTTTGAGAAT
>QQTW01003105.1_pt1 | contig 12205 bp, 10 predicted proteins | sample 1904831 | NCBI WGS metagenome assembly QQTW01 (sample SAMN09435610, study PRJNA476489) | Subsurface metagenome, whole genome shotgun sequencing project. | reverse complement strand
ATAACCCGGTGCTGGGGCACATCACTACTTTCGGGGGGCACCCCGTTTGCTGCGCTGCGGGCCTAGCTGCACTCGATGCTTTGCTGGAAGAAAGAATGATGGAAACCGTAGCACGAAAAGAAGCCTTGTTTCACCAGTTGCTGGTGCATCCGCAAATTAAGGAGGTGCGGTCTTTTGGATTATGGATGGCTGTGGAGTTTGATTCTTTTACTACCTGCAAGCGCATTATTGATGGCTGTATCGAAAAAGGCGTATTTACCGATTGGTTTCTTTTTGCGCCCAACTGCATGCGCATTTCGCCACCACTCACCATTACGGAAGAAGAAATAAAAAAAGCCTGTGCGGTAATATTGGAGAGTATAGGATAAATGCTTTTTGCAGACGCTGTTTTTTGATTTATCATGTTACTGCATGCAACATCCATCTTATAAGTAATTTGAAGCTGGTACTGTTTTCAGGTTTATCACACAGTAACGGGCATGCGTAACTGTTTTTCTTCCTCATTGTGTTCTTTGTGTGTTCTTTGCGACCTAAAAGTTTGTACGATAAAGGTCACGAAGAACACAAGGCAAAAGCAGGCTCTTTCTGTGTGATAAACCTGAAAACCGTACTTTAAAAATCCAGGCCAAGCGCCAGATAAGTTTGTGGCCGGCCGCGGAAAAATCCATCCATTTGCCAGGCTGCATCAAACCGTACAAAATAACCCAGCAAGGTGCTGCGGACACCAAAGCCGTAGCCACCAGCAAAAGGCCCGATGCCACCTGCTTTTTGGCGTACACTTACTACCGGGTTGCTCGGGTCAACATAAATCTGTGCAGGCCTTTCTATTTTATTATACGTGCCGTTCCAGGCCGATCCCAAGTCTATAAACTGCACCAGCTGAAAATTGCGCAGAAAGGCATTGTTCACCGGCCGGTTGAACAAACTGCTGAATAATGGTGCCCTGATTTCGCTGTTAAGCGTAACGGCATTATTGCCGTTGGCAATGTTTTGCTTAAAGCCGCGCAGGTTTAAGGCCAGCGTTTGGTAAGCATAGTTTGCTCTTGGGTCGGGTCGGTTTGCCGGATCGAAGTAGCGGTACGTAACACCGTTGTTCTCATCCAGTTTTTCGTTATTGCCAAATTTGAGCCAGCCGTCTACGCCGCCCAGATAATACACCACCTTTTGGCTGCCCCACGAAAAATCGGCTGCACCGCGGACCGCCCAGATGATGTTGCGGTAAATAGGCAGATAATGCCGTACATCCACACCTGCATTAAACATAAACGGACCCGAGGTGCTGCTTATCTTGTTCATTTTGCTGAACACATCTGTATAAGCCTTCCAGCGCAGTCCCTGCCAGATGTTCATGGTTGGGTTGATGGTATTGTCGTGCACATATTCCAGCGATACCTGCGCAAAAGTAGTAACCGAATCTTTTTGCGGAAGCGACAACTGATCTACACCGCTGTACACAAACCGGTCGAAGCGCGGCCCGACTGTGGCCCGCAGGCTGCGCACCCTGTCGAGCGCATAACGGAAACGGCCCAGGTAATAATTAGATATCTGCTTGCCGGGATAAGGAATTGAAACGCCGGAGTTGGGCAGGAACAAACCTACCTCCACATTGCTGCGGTAATACGTAAAGCCCCAGTCGAGCCGCTTGCGCTGGTTCATAAATTCAAACAGCACATCATTGTCGCGCAGGTTGGAAGCAATACGGAAACCACCGGATATTTTAAAATCTTCAAACAAGTCGGCCGTGCCCATGCGCACTAGGCCGTTCAGGTCATTGCCGTTAGATGGGCTGATGGGCCCGGACCCGCCCATATAAGGCTGGTATTTATTAAAAGGAAATACGGTGTTGTTTAATGAGGTGACCACATAATCGGTAAAGAACTTGGGCGGCCGGTACTCAAACAGCTTTGCCTTTTTAATAAGGGGTTCAGGGCTGCTTACCTCCTCGGCCGGAAAAACATTTCCGGTCTGTGCTGTATCGGCCCGGTTGTCAAATTCGGTTTGAAACACATCTTCGCCCCTTGCCGTATCGCTACCGGGTTGCCCTTGCTGTTGTACCGGGTTGCGGCTTTGCTCCAGCTTTTGCTGCTCGGCTATTTTTTTGGCAAACTCCGTAGGCCGGGTGGTTACATTGCGGCGCCGAAGCGTGGCTTCGTCTATCCGTAACCGGTATAGGAACTTGTAATCGCCCTGGCGGGTTACTTCCGATATTTGCTGGTTGTCGCCGGCGGTACGGGTTTCCAGGAGACCGCTCTGGTAATTGGTGAGCGGGAATACATAGCTGGAGTCGGTGGTTACCGATACGTATCCTACAGAGTCAATATCTTCTTTGTTCCATTCTTTCAAGAGGCTATCTACTTCCTGTATGGGCGGGTTGCGCAACACCTCATCGCCAATAAACACCAATGTATCCAGGCCGGCACGTTCGGTGCTGAAGAAACCTGCATACCGGTTGTTGATACCGCTTTCATCGCTTACAAACGTAAAGTGGTAGCTGTTGTACTGCGATGGAAAACGGGCATTGCCCAGGCGCACATTGGTTAGTTGAGAAATTTGCTTGAAGTCTGATTTGTTCCAGTTGTCTACCAGAAAAATATTGAACCTGCCAATGGGCAAGGCCGTATCACTGTCCTTAGCCGCAGCATTGGGCCGGTTGGAAGAAAAAATGATCCCGGTTTTATTTGGAAAAGAAACAAACGAAGCATCCAGGTCGTCGTACACATCGTTGGTAATCTGCTCTGTGGTCATCTTTTCGATGTCGTATACAAACAGGTCCGTCTGGCCGCTTTTTACAGCAGAAAACAAAAGCGTGTTGGAATTGATCATGTACTTCATATCCTGCACCTGATCAAACTGGTCCAGCGTCTGCTTATTGATTTTGACGCGGGTTACCGCATCATATACAAAAAAGTTGAGCTTGCCTTTTTCAGAATAAAGCACTGCCAGGCGGGTGCCTCTGGGGTCCCAGGCCAGTATAGGATAATTAGGGTTTACCTCATCCTGGCGACTGCGGGTGCCGGTGTGCACCAGCACTTTTCTTTTGGTAAAATTTTCATTTACCACCACACTGTATTTGCCCTGCCGGAACTCGGTAACGGCATAAGTAAAGGAGCGTGGCTGCGGGTTGGCATTAAAGCGGTAATAGTCCACTTTGCCTATTTCGTGGGTTACGGCCAACTGGCCTTTGGGCACAACGCGGCGGCCGCGAATGTCTTTGTAGTACTGCGCCGGCACTTCGGTCATAAAGTTGCGCAGTATTTCTTTAAACTTCATTTTAGCTATACGCTGCGATGCACTATTAAGGTTGCGATAAATGCGCGACAGGTACAGGAGGTAAGTGGTTTTGCTTTCGCCGTATTTGTTGCCAAAGTAGTACCAAAAGGCATGGCCGGCCAGCAATGGCCTTTCGTAAGCAAACTGATAAAAATTGTTGTATTCACCACTCAGCATCGCGCTTTTCAACTGGTCGTCCAGTTCGGTGCTCCAGCGCTCGCCTGCATAGGCCACGTATCCATCGGTAAGCCATTGGGGGAGATCAAGCAGGGTTTGGTTGGCGGCCATTTCGCCCAGGTCGTCGCCAAACAACACATTACGCACCAGCACCTGCGCTATGCCCTGGCGTATCTGGCGGCGCAGGTCTATATGGTTGCTGCTAAAGTACACCACCATCTTATTGTTCACCAAGCGGGTAACGCCGCCCGCATTTTGCCAGTCAATGCCCAGCCCGATATTGGACTGCTGCATTTCGTCAAAATTATTATACACAGCAATATTGGCCCGGCGCTGCAACCCGTACTCTACAAATTCCTCAATGTCGGGCAGTTCTTTTTCGGCAATCTGCGCCACAAATTTTCCCAGCTCCAGCCCGTCCTGGCTGAAGTAGGTATTAAAGTTGTCGGTTTGGTAATACTTCCAGTCGAATTTCTGGTATTGCACCCTGTTTTTTCCAAATTCAACAGCATTTACCTGCGTCTTTGCGCCAAAACAAAAAAGAAAAAAAGCCGCACCACTAACCAAGAGCCTTCTAAAAATATTATTCATACAAGTCCTTATCGTAATTAGGGAGTAAGAAAAACAGGGTTGTAAATTGCGTCCTAAAGTACAAAAAAAGGGATGCTTACTGTTCAGACGTTTACTTTCAACCCGGTGCAGGAAAACACCTACGTTTTATATAACGAAAATGGGCTCTGTTGTATTATTGACCCCGGATGTTATTTTGCTCAGGAGGAAATTGCCCTGCGCCAGTTTATAGAAGATAACAAACTTAAGCCCATATTGCTGTTAAATACCCATTGCCACCTCGATCATATTTTTGGTAACCGCTTTGTGCACCGCACCTGGAACCTGAAACTGCACTTGCATGAGGCTGAAAAAATCGTGCTAAGCCGTGGCCCCGAAATGGGCCGGGCCTGGGGCTTGCCGTTTGACAATTATGATGGAGAGCTGGTGTACCTAGAAGCCGGTTCTGAAATAAGCATTGGGGAAGATAAGCTGAAGGTTTTATTGACGCCGGGTCATTCGCCGGGCTCAGTTTGTTTTTACTGCGCAGATCAGGCTTTTGTTATTGGCGGTGATGTGCTGTTCAAACAATCTGTTGGCCGTACCGATCTGCCCGGCGGCGATTTTGCCACGCTAGAAAGGAGCATCCGCACCCAGTTGTATCCTTTGCCCGATGAAGTGGTGGTTTATCCGGGCCACGGTGGGCCAACTACAATTGGTGAGGAGAAGCGGGAGAATCCGTTTGTAAAAGAATAGAGATTTGGGGTTTGGTTGTGCTTTAATAATGAACTTGATTATGGAATGAGCGATTACATACAAACCGGTGCGGATGTGCTTTTTAGTAAACCTGTTGTAGAGGAACACGCCTGTCGGTAGTACATGTTTCAGGCTTACTGGCTCAGGGCCGGCAGTTGGTAGCTTTACAAAGCTGAGCCTTAGGGTTCGATCGCTTTAGTGTTGCTTTGCAGCTTATCAAAATATATTTTTATATAATTTTTTGACACCTGTTTTAAAGCCCTGGTTTCAAAAAGCTGCTATTGTGCGTAGTTCATGCAAGCTTTGGTCTACTTTCAAAGATACAAAAACCTAACCTTGTCAATCTACCACCAGAGGTGGGCCTACAACTTCCATATCGTTGTCTGCAAAAATCTTTGCAATCTGATCTTTGGTTGGCTCCTTTTTCAAAGCGGCCATCGTTACAAAAAATGCTTCCAACTTACCAGCCGGCTGAACAATTACATTCATTTTTGCCTTTTCACTTACCTGTGTCCAGGCATGTGGCACCTTTCTTGGCAAAAAGATAGTGTCGCCAGCCGTGAGCTTGTATTTGTCTTTCCCAACCATAAAATGATATTCGCCTTCAAGAACATTGAAAATTTCGTCCTGACGATGGTGTACATGTAAAGGAGTGCCTCTTTTTGGAGATGAGCCTGTTTGTTCAAAAATAGCCAAATCCCCATCTGTGTCCTGACCGGAAACTTTGACATCCAGAACATTTGAGTTAACGCCTTTTAACTGAATATGCCCATGCCCTCTTCCTTCGCCGGCATCAACCTTAAAACCCTTATCAGCCCTTTTCAACTTTTGGGTGTAGCCGGCAAGTGCCGTAAGCGGAACAGAAGCTATAAGTGCCAACAAGAATTTGTTTCTTTTCATCTGGAGCTTTTAAGAGCATCCAAGTTACGCATAACGTATTGGCTTTACGAAATCCTGGTTACAGCATCACAGCTGTCGGGGAAGGGCATGAGGGTGTAAGCGGTACATTGGTGATACAACAATCTTGCGCAAACAGAAAATGGGCTGATCCTGACCTTTAACCAAGACTATGGTAAATTAATTTTCAAGCATGGCCTAAAATTTCCTGCCGGTGTTGTATATCCCTGTCTTAATGCGATTGCTCCCGAAGCGCTTGCCTGCATAGTGCACAACTTTTTATCAGTGCTCCAAATTCAAGCTGCGTGGTGCTTCACCGTTTTTGATATGGACAATCAATCAGGCAGTGAGTTTACAGGCCTTAATAAAATAAACCTCATTCAACTTTTATAAACCTGCCCACATACGGCAACCTTGCCAGTTCTTTTCTTTCCACCAACAGTATAAACCAACCAAAAAGAGAAAGCAGCAATAAGCCAAAAATATGATTGACCCATACAGGGAGCCCGATCCATTCAAAAAGCGTGTGCAGGCCGTACAGTATTAGTGTTATTACAAAATAAGCAATCAGCTTTTTGGTGGCATAAGGCACCGGGTATGCCTTTTGGCCCCAGCGGTACGAAACCACCATCATGGTACCATAACAAAAAAAAGTGGCCCATGCGCAGGCCATATAGCCAAACCAGGGAATAGCCAGGTAATTTACCACCAGCGTAATGGCCGCGCCAATGAGTGTAATGCGGGCACCGGCGCCGGTTTTGCCTGTAAGTTTATACCAGATGGACAGGTTGTAATACACGCCCAGAAACATGTTGGCGAGCAGCAGTATAGGTACCACTTTCAGGCCTTCCCATTGTGCCGGGTTTTGAATAAAATGCTTCCACAGGTCGAGGAACAAGGCCACCGCCAAAAACATAAGGCAGATGGTGATGACAAAAAACTTCATTACCCGTGCATAAGTTCGCTGCGGCGCCTGCCCCTGCGCCTGCCGGAAAAAGAATGGCTCTGCTCCCATGCGAAAGGCCTGTATAAACAGCGTAATGAGAATAGACAATTTATAACACGCACTGTAAACGCCTACTTCAAAAGTGGCGGCCTCCTCTGTAGGCGCAGAGCTCCACCAGCGCAGCATAATGCGGTCGAAGGTTTCGTTGATCATACCGGCAAAACCGGCAAGTATCAGGGGTGCCGAATACACAATAATGTCTTTCCACAAAGCTTTATCAAACCGCCAGCGGAACTGGAAAAACTCTCTGGACAAAAACAAAAAAGTAGCCACCGATTGCACCAGATTGGCCAGAATAACGTACCCCACCCGGTTGTCGGGGTTGTAAAAAGTGCCGATAAAACTGGCGGGGCTTTCTTGTTGTATGCGGGGACAAACAGAAAGGAAAAAATAAGTAAGCGCAATGTTGATCAAAATGCCTGAAATGCGTACCACGGCAAACTTAACAGGTTTGCCCTCAAAGCGGAGGCGGGCAAAAGAAAGCGTTGAAAGTGCATCAAAACCAATAATAAAAGCTGCCCAGGTAAAATATTCCGGATGTTGCTGCAAACCGATCAGGCCAGCAAATGCCTCATTAAACAGCACCATCAAAGAAGTAAGCAGCACAGTGCTCACAATAAGCGAGATGGTGGCTGTGTCGTAAACGGCTACCTGCTTTTCTTTATCGGCCGAAAAGCGGAAAAAAGCAGTTTCCAGCCCGTACGTAAAAATGATATTTAAAAAAGGCAGCAAGGCATACACCAGGCTCATTTCGCCATAGGCCACACCGGTAAGCGTTGCGGTAAGATAAGGTGTGAGGAGGTAATTGATGAAACGGGCAGCAATAGAGCTTACACCATACCACATCGTTTGCCCCGCTAATGATTTAATGCCGCTCAAGCCGGTTGGTTTTAAGAAAAGCAAATGTAGGCGTTCAGGAGCCGCGAAACTTCATATAAGGCTCTTGAATAAAGTGCTACGGTAACTGCAATGCGAAAGAATGGCTGAGGAGCTAATAAATACCTGAAAGCTGTACTTCTGCCAGGTCTTATTCTTTTTAATAAAGCAGCAGGCCACAAAGACAACAAGTGGCCCAAAACATTCAAGCCTTAGTGTTCCTTCGCGTCTTGGTGTCTTCGTGGCAAACAAGGCTCATCATACATGTAGAACCCGCACTTTTTTGTTGTGCCAAAATGGGTACGCATTTCAGGCTTTATCCTATCTGGAAAGCGTAATTATCTTCAGGCGATATTTATTGTTGATGCGCAATGTGGGCCGGTACGTTTTTTTCAAAAGCATACCGCCTAAAAAAACCGCTGCTGCCAATCCAAGCTTAGTACGGCTTTCGGAAAAAGAAAGCTCCTTGTTTATAGCGCCGTTGGCCAGGTGCAAACCTGTATAGCCTATAGCCCCAACACGAAATATCCAACCGCTTTTGATCCAATACCAATGCACATGACCGCCTGCCCTTGATATGTTGTAACTGCCGTTTTTAAAGCTTATCAGCACGCCTTTTTTAGGCATGGCATACACATCGGAAAGCGCATAATGCACCGTATTGAAATATTGTGTGTCGGTGCCCATCAAATGATACTGCACCACAAACGGCCTTACCGAAAAAGAGTCGTTTTGTATGCCGGTAATAAAACCTTTTTGCCATTGCCCATTATGCAATTGAAATGAAATAATAGATCCTTTCCAGTAAGTGTTTAATGATTTGTTCTTTTTCTTAAAAGCCAGAAAAGCGGGCTGCGGATAAGCAACAGATATAACGAATAGAAGAAAAACGGTAAGCAGTAGCTTGTGCATACCTCATAAAAATAGCAGGATAATAACGGCGCTGAAAGCGGCTTTTGTTAAAGTAAAGCAGTTGTTTTATAAATTAAAGAAACGTCTTTCCGGTCTTTTCCGTCTTTACGGACTTCCGTCTTCTTTTCTACGGTGCTGCAAACCGCTTATCTTTTACAAAAGCCGAATCGGTAAGGGTGCGCAAAAAAGAAGTAAGGTTAGCAATGTCTGTATTGGAAAGCCCGATGCCGAATTGCAGGGAAGGATCAAGCGTAGGAGATGGCTTGATGCCGCTGCGGTAATGCTCCAGGCACTGCTGCAAAGTTGAAAACCGGCCATCGTGCATGTACGGAAAAGACAGTACCACGTTGCGCAAGGAAGGCACCTTGAATTTTAAAGAATCGGCGGCATTGCCCGTAATGCGGCTGCGGCCGCCGTCGGCCAAAAAAGTATTGAGGCCAATACCATTGTTGCGGAAAGAACCATCGGTAAAAAGGGGCTCTTTGTGGCAGCTGGCACATTTGCTCTTAAAAACAGTGTAGCCTGCACTTTCCGTAAAAGAAAACTGTGCTTCGCCCCGTGTTACCTTATCATATTTACTGTTGGCCGAAACCAGCGTGATCATAAACTGCGCCAGCGCTTTTAGCATCCGCTGGCTGCTGATGTCTTCATCGCCAAAAGCATCCCGGAATGCCTGCCGGTACAGCCCGCTGGCTTTTAGCTTGGCCATTACGCCTTCCACGGTTTCGGCCATTTCATTCGGGGCGGTCAACGGTGCAAGTGGCTGCGTTTCCAGGTTGCGGCTGCCGCCGTCGTGATGAAAATCTTTTTGCCAGGCTAGGTTGGCAAGCGCCGGCGCGTTGCGGGTAGTAAACCTATCGTTAAATCCGTGGCTCAGGTCGTGATCAAATGTGGCAAATCCTGCAAATTGCTGGTGGCAGGAGGCACAGGGAAAGTTGCCGTCTTTTGAAAGCAGACCGTCGTAAAAAAGTTTGCGGCCCAGTTCAATGCCTTCTTTTGTAAGCGGGTTGCCTCCAAAGTCGTACTGAGGTTCTGGAAAACCGGCAGGCACATCAAAGCCTACCGGCACAGGCATTTTAGTAACCGCATCTTTTTTGCTGCAACCGATGCATAATAAGGTTCCGGCAGCCACTACACAGCAAAACAGCCATATAGTGGGCCACAACCTCATTTTACCGTAACGTTGGTTATTTGCAGCATGGCTGCGCCATTGTCGGCATACTGGCTCGAAAGTGCACCCGGCGTCATAGCAACAGCATTGGCATGTATCGGTAATTCGTGCACGCCATCAAACCAGCGTAGCAGATCTGCAACTATATTTACGTCCAGGGTTTGGCCGCCTTTCAACTCCACAGGGCTGAACATGCTCACGCCGACATTGCGCAGCGCGCTGTGCTCGCCGCTAAAGCCGCCGATGTGGTATTGAATGCGGTTGTTGGGTTCTGTAGAAGATTCGGAAAGGCCTTCTATCTTCATCATGATGTAGCCTGTATTCCAGGTCCAGAACATATCGTGCAGCGGATCGAGGACGCCTGATTGTGCGCCGCCTACATTGCGGGCACTGTCCACACCCAATAGTATATCCAGGTTTTGGTACACACCCGGCTCAACCGGTACCGTAATAGTAGTGGTAGAATCAACCGCCGCATCTACCAGAAAATAAGAACCGGGTATCGGCTCGCCTTCCGGGCCCTGGTACAGCGCAATATTGCTGATGTAATATTTTAGTTTGTTGATGGAAAATTCCTCTTCCAGCGAACTAATATACGTTTCGCCCATTTGCAGCGGCTCGCCATCGACGGTATGTTTAAAATTGAGTTGCAGGTAAGCGGTGTTTTTGTTGTTGGTGTTTCCGGTAGTGGGGCGCTCGGCGTTTAGGGTTTCGGCACTTATTTCTTTGTTGCAGGCTTGCAGCATTAGGAGCATAGCAAGCAATAGGGAGGTGATGGATGTTTTCATAGCTGTTAGGATTAGAGTTAAAACTACAAAAAATCCGGCAAGAAAAACAAATCAAAGATCGCCTGGCCTTAGCCGGCGCCTGGCTTCTTTTAAAAAGCCTGCTCTTTTTTTGCTTTCTATTCTTTTTTCTTTCGATGCACGGGTAGGCCCCGTGGCAATACGGGCCCGCTTGCGGTGCAGGGCGCTTTGCACCAGTTCGTTTATCTTTTTGATGGCTGCTTCTTTATTCTGAATCTGCGTTCGGTGGGTTTGAACTTTTACCTGCAGCACGCCTTCGCTGTTAATGCGGTTGGCCCATTTCTGGCGCACCAGTTCTTTTTGCGTATTGCTCAAAAGGCCTGAAACCCCTATATTAAACTGGGCCTGAACGGCCGTTTCTACCTTGTTTACATTTTGCCCGCCGGCGCCGCCGCTTCGGGTTGTCTGCAGGCTAATTTCGGAACGCAAGTCAATCATAACGCAAATTAAGTTATGAGTTGTGAGTTTCGGGTTACGAGAAGACAGATTTCTTACAGCACATTTTTTCCTGCACAACTCAAATCTCCTTTCTCGCAACTTTTTTAGGTTTTGAACGCTTAGCTCCCAACTCTTGACTTACTTCGTATTTATGCGGGTAGTAATACAAAGGGTAGCGCATGCCAGTGTAACCGTTGACAACGAGATTACCGGTGCTATTGGCAGCGGATTATTGATATTGGTTGGCATTGAAGACAGCGACGGCGAAGAAGACATCCGCTGGCTCAGTAGCAAGATTGTAGGCCTGCGCATTTTTACCGATGATGGCGGCGTAATGAACCGGTCGGTGCTGGACACGGGCGGTGATATTTTAGTAGTAAGCCAGTTTACCCTGCATGCCGCCACCAAAAAAGGCGCCCGGCCTTCTTACATCCGTGCCGCAAAGCCTGAAAAAGCTATCCCTGTTTACGAGGAGTTTGTAGCACAACTAAGTGCCGCCTTGGGCAAGCCCGTTGCTACCGGTATTTTTGGTGCCGATATGAAAGTAGCCCTGCTGAATGACGGGCCGGTAACCATTTGGATAAATACGAAGGCCAGGGAATAGTTGACAGTTGACAGTTGGTAGTTGACAGAAAAGAAAATGAAATAAAACTATTAGGCTTTCAATTTAATGAACATCTGTTTTAATTGCGCTATTCCTGACTTCTGTCAACTGTCAACTACCAACTGTCCACTACTTTTGCGCCATGAAGCCTGATATCGGTACCCGTGCACAGTTGCAGGAAATGCTTGCCGCTTTTTACGACCAGGCCTTGCAGGATGAAGTGATCGGCTTCTTTTTTACAGAAGTGGTTCCTTTGGATATGGACAAACACCTGCCCCAAATTACTGATTTCTGGGAAGCTGTGGTGCTGGGCACCCATGGCTACGGTAAAAACGTAATGGAGATACACCGCCACATTCATCAGCTTTCCGCCATCAAAAAAGAACACCTCGACCGCTGGGTGGCCCTTTTTATCCAAACCATCGAAGCCCATTTTGAAGGCCCAAACGCTACCCTTATGGCGCAGCGTGCCCGCTCTATAGCTACCATGATGAACCTGAAGCTAAACTATCCGGCAATAGGAAAGGTTTGAAAGGTTACGCGTTCACCGGTTCACAAGTTCACAGGTTGGGAGTTCGTTAGTTCCCTTTTTCTTTGCAATAATGTTCCTTTTCACACAAAGCGAATGTGCGGTTAACCTGTGAACTTGTGAACGCGTAAACTAAAAAACCTACTATGACCCTTCAGGAAGCACAGGAAAAAGTAGACGAGTGGATAAACACTACCGGCGTACGATATTTTAA
>QQTW01003104.1_pt1 | contig 12205 bp, 10 predicted proteins | sample 1904831 | NCBI WGS metagenome assembly QQTW01 (sample SAMN09435610, study PRJNA476489) | Subsurface metagenome, whole genome shotgun sequencing project. | reverse complement strand
GTGCCGCCCAAACAGACGCCACGTTCCTCAAACTCGCTGGTCCACAACATAATGCTCGTGCCCTATCTTCGTCATGCCCTTCCTCAACGCGATCATGCCTGCCTCGACACAAACAGCCTTCAGCTGCGCACCGCCGAATTCGTCCGTACCCCGCGCCAACTCAGCCCAGTTGACGCCCTCGTCTACCGTCATCTTCCGGCTGTGAATCTTGAGGATCTGCGCACGGGCTTCTTCGTTTGGAAGGGGAAACTCGATTTTGCGGTCGAGACGACCGGAACGGAGGAGGGCGGGGTCGAGGACGTCGACGCGGTTGGTGGCAGCAAGGACCTTGACCCGGTCGTCGGAGGCGAAGCCGTCGAGTTGGTTCAGGAGTTCGAGCATGGTCCGTTGCACTTCGCGGTCACCGCTCTTTTCCGAATCGAAGCGTTTCGTGCCGACAGCGTCTAATTCGTCGATGAAGATGATTGAAGGTGCTTTTTCTTTGGCTAGGGCGAAGCAGTCCCGTACCAGCTTGGCACCGTCGCCGATAAACATTTGTACGAGTTGTGGACCAGCGAGTTTGAGGAACGTGGCGTCTGTTTGGGCGGCACAGGCACGTGCGAGAAGAGTTTTGCCGGTTCCGGGAGGGCCATACATCAAGGCTCCTGGGTTGTATGTTAGTATGTATAGTCGAGTAGGATAACGCGAGCGGGATTTACCCTTTGGTGCTTTGATGCCGATTTTCTTGAAACGTTCTGCCTCCTTCATCGGCCATACAACCGCCTCAACCAGCTCCTCTATCTGCTTGTCCAGTCCTCCCACATCCGTATACTTCTCCGTAGGCTTCTCATCCACCTCCATCGCCTTGACTCTGCTGTCGTACTCTGCTGGTAACGTATCCAATACTAAGTACGAATCTTTGTTGACACCAATAAGATCTCCAGGCTTGAGCTTCTCGTGATCTACGAGGCCGATGAGAGGGAGGAAGATAGTTTGTCGTGTTGAGGTTTTGATGACTGCCGACTTGCCAACTCGTGTCGCATCGAGATCGATATTTGCACCTTCTTCAGCAGCTTCCTTCTCGACATCGAGATCTAGAAGTTCCACGACGTTGCCCACGAGGTATGGTAGCTGTCTGGATTCCGAGAATCAATAACGGACTTCAATGCTGTTGAGTCGCGCCACCTATGACATACCTGTTGTTCTCGATCTTCTCCAGATTCTCCTTTATCTTCTCCTTCATAGCGTTCTGCTCGTGCGTTAATCGCTGAAACTCGCTCTTCATGATCCGTGTATCGTTGTCGAGTAATCGCCTCCGCGTGATGATGTCTCTTGTACTCGAATGCAGGATCTCTGTGTCTATTTGATCCTCCGGTTTCTCTTCCTTCTTCTCGCCATCCACATCCTTCATCTCTGCATCACCTCCCTCATTCGGCTTCTTTCCGTCCTTGCCATCTTCCTTCTTCTCCTCCTTTTCTTCACGCTCCATGTCATCCAGGTCCTCTAAGGTAGACATGTTGACGGTACTTGTGGGATGATAGATGTACTAGCGGGGTGAGTATGAGCTTCCTGTCAGATCCTAAAACAGATATGAGTTTTGCGACCGTGATGTTGTTGTTCAACAAGTAGTATCTTCTAATAGTTCGGAGCTTGATACCCTATGTTAAAGTCGAGCAAGCTGCCGGGAAGGTGACCATAACAGGGTTACGTAAGCAAGCGGTTCTTAAGGCTACAGCAACACGCGTAAGTATCTAAGGTAAGTTATCTAATGGATATGTTCCATGATTACAGTCATGACCACTGTTTGGCATCACAAAGAGGCGACATATCGTCCATGCCTAGCAAGGCTTACACGTTCCCAAGAATTCATTGCTTTTGGTTTCCAACACAGCGCGGACACTATACAGAGCTTCGGATCTCTAAGGATCACAACCTCTTCAGCACCTCCTCCCGGCTGAAGTTCGTCATGCGATACCGAGACATAAAGTCGTCATGATTGACTACAAGCCCATCAGCATCGGCATCAGCATCGGCTCATCAGTCATGGAAAGCATGGCAGTGCTTACTGTAACCACCACACATTCTCCGCTTCCCCGTGAAAGCCGACCGCCCATGAAGGACCCTCCAGTTGTCAAAAACTGCAACCGAGTCAGCAGGTGTACCTTTTTGGTAGCTTGATATATCAAACTGAGCGGTCTTCCAGGCTTCAACTGCTCCCAGTACTCGCTACCCTCGTCCCGTAGTATCTTGGCCCACATCCTCGCAGCGTTGTACCAGACATCGATATCAGCTTCATTCTCCCAATCATCCATTGTAGCTCTGTCGTCGTTGTTCCAGCGTACCTGATAGAGCTCGCCAGTAACAGGATGTTCATTGAGAACAGGCAATGGCGTACTGGGCTGGACACTAATGCCTTGGTTACCGCTAGAATGCGTAGGTACCGGTATGGACCGCAGAACATGGTAAGCTTCTGGAGATTGCTTCTTTAATATATTAGCCGCACGGAAGCCATCAACGAGCAAAGATGCGCCGCCGCTGCCGGCAGTGTGGGATAGTAAATGAAACATCTGCAAGCCGGCTGGATCGGTGAAGTAGGTTGTGTCCGTGTGCGCCCCTAGTGCGAGCGAAGTATAGGCTGTGTCTTTCAGGGAGAGGTCGGAGGTGAAATCCCAGAAACCACCTTGATAGATTTAGTGACTGCGGATGGGAAGGGTGGAGGGACGTCATCACCATAGTGTGTTACACGGATAAAGGCTATGCGCTCGAGGAGCTCTTGGGTTGCTTCTGGGGTCGGAGGACACCCATCGACATAGCAGAACCCATATTGGCGCTGTTGAGTGTCAGTCCGTTTTTCGGAACAAGATGACCTGAACATAGACTTACTATCATAGAAGTCCAGTTCCTGACCCCTTCCTCTGAAGCCATGACATCTTTGTACGGCACCATGGGAGGAGATTCTCTGATCTCCGAGCCCCAATGAACAAGCCTAGGAAGTCAGCCTTATGGATTACTTGAAGAAATAAAGAGCTCACGGAGCTGGTTCCTGAGCGTTCTCCGTACGGAATCGATCTCCTGTAGGCCGACGTCTGGTGGTGTGCAATCGTAACCAGTCCCAGTCGTAGAAGCTTTGATGCCCACCATCACTCCCTATGCCATGTCAGTAAGTCGAGAGCGGTCTCGAGCTTAGTACTGACAGCTCAGGTGAAGGCCGGCTTCATCATGACGTAAATTCTGCACATGTATATTCTTCGGGAGCTGTGAATGGCAGATAGATTAGCATCTTGAAGCTATACAAAGCTCCATACAGCCAAAAACGGCCTTTTCAAGACACCTGCTTGGGCATTGGGAAAGTAGAGCGGAATCTTCGTTATTTTGATCGTGCGGCGGCCTGACACGTGCTAGCCCTAACGAGGGTTCGCAAACAACCAGCGTAGTTTGACACCATCGCTCGCCAGCAGGGTCGACAAGGAGACGAGAAAGGGAGTATGCGTACTCACGGCAAAAGTATCAACCAGTCGTTGCTTGGTTTCCTCATGTTGACATTGCCTGCATTGGCAGTGGTCCCTGACAATAACCCCTCATCAATCAAATGCCTTTGGCGAGATCATTGAGCTTTACCTCAGCCAGAAGTTATGGCTGTCCAGCGTTACAGGTTAGCTTGGCGCCGTAACAGATATGCTTAATAGAGAAACAGCATACTAGGATGAGCTCTGGCCGTTGTCCCATTTGACAGAAATGGCTTTATCACCGGCGGAGACTGCAATGTCGGAACGAGGGCTACCCTCAAGAACATGTCCAGTCTGCTTGTGATCTGACGGGGCAGTGTTCTAGTTTGATAGTTAGCCATATTAATCATTGGATATTTCAATGTTGGGCGCAGAGCACATACAAGGCAGCGCCGGAGGGTGCCTACGGGCAGACCCCGCCTACTGTTACCTCTCATGAATACATGTTCTGGGAAACAATAGGGCTCATGTACAAACCTGCACGAGCTCAGACGGAACAATGATCTACTCATCAACATCTCCATTCCTGAAGTTTACTGAAAGTCCGAAATAAACTGAATTTCTACTTGCACCCTTGTACACGGGGTCATGGAGACTAGGGGATACTAGCGGCTGAGCCAGCTTCGGCAGTTTGCCCTCATCACATGTAAGTCGACAGAAGATATGTTACCAAGAGTAGCTCTGACTTAATCTCGACAGCACCTCTGATGGCTATGCATACAATACACTATATTTAATACCTATATGTGATGCTAACCCTAATATCTTCCAATGGCCAGTGCCGTGCTCACTATCCTGCTAATAAGTACCAAACACCTCCCCTACTTGCCAGAATAGATTGACCAATACGAACTCAAAAGAATCTCTGGAGATCGATAACCCTCCACCGATACCTCTCCGTATGGCTCCACCACTTCTTTCCAGCAGGGTGACTTGCATTCCACATGCCCGTACATCCATCCTTGACATTCGCCTCTTTCGTCCCGTCCGTCAGATCGGCGAAGTCAATGACTGCGTTATCGCTATTCGGCACATCCGGTTTGAGAGTGTACTGGATCTGACTCCCAATCCTCCCAACAAAGCCATTGAAGTCATATACTTGACGTATCAATCCATCCTCCTCGACAACGACCTTGAACTGCACAATCTTCCGCGCTTCTTCTAGCCGCTCTTGCGCTTTCTTGCGTGCGGCGAAGAGCGTCCGAACTTGTTTGTTGGGATCTTTCGCCAGGGCACTTCGTTGTGCAAAGCTGTACTTGTCGCTAGCGAGGACGACCTGTGCTCGAGGCCTGCAGATTGCTTGTAGGATGCCGTTGTAGTCGCTGGGGCTGCGGATCGTGCGGAGAGCTGGAAAACCACCTGCGAGGACAGAACTGGCAAATCTGTTGTTTCCGGAACCCGGTTGGAGAATGTCCCAGTGCACATAGGAGAGGCTGGGAGAAGCCATGATAGGTTCGATGATGAGCTCGCCCGTGAGTAGCTCCGGCGAGCTCTCTTGGATGAAAGTGAATCTTTCAAGCTCAGCCAGATAAGCCAAGAGCTTAGAGAGGACCAAAATGGATGATATGTCGAGGTTGATGAGGGAAAGACGCCGCAGGCCTTGGGAAGTCGGGGCGCTGGCAAGACGATAAAGTCCTTGGTCCGTTATGCCAGGAAGATCCTGAAGACGTAGAGACTGTAAGGCAGGCAAAGCTTGCAAAGTCGTATCATTAAAGTCGTCCACGTCAAAATTAGATATGCATAAATGTTTTAGTGATGGCAATCGGTCAAAAACACCCACGAAAACGTCATGTTCCAAGATGCCCATGTTATGTGAATGCAGAAACAGTGTATGCAAAGAACTCCATACGTCATGGAAATGTAAGAATGCCTCGGTTTGCGCTCGATCCATAAGTCCCGGAGGTAATTGCTTATGTGACCGATTCGTAATCTCATCGTTCTGCCCAATTATCCAGACATGCTCTTTGAGCTTCTTTCGTGTTGATAACGCGTGTGTCAAGCGGTCAAAGCTGTGGCCGTAGCTTGTATAAAATCCCACAAGTCTTTCCAGATTGGGACAAGCCATAACTATTGAAGCTACCAGATCTATTGTGTCCTTGCTCTTCTCTAATTCGGTTTGTAGGTCAGGCATCTTAAGCTCCCGCACATATTGAGCAAGAACCCGTCTTCCACGTAAAGTCCGCCGAAGGAGTTTGAGCCGCACGCCGAATTTCATTTTTAATTTCTTGACATGGGCAAGGGAGTCATCGCCCACAATGTGTATGGTGTCATAGCTACAAATAAGCCTGTGAGCAAGAGTCCAACCCGGTCCCAGCGTAGCGACTCACAGCTTAACCCTGGCTGCCCGATCCCATGCTCTGCTTGTTAACGCCAGCGTATATAGGTCTCTCAGATAGCACGTCGGACAGCTTGGTGATGCTTGATCGGAGTGTATGATCTTCAATTGCTCGAGGATACAAGCATAAATCTCCGGAGGCAAGCGCTTGAACATCGGACTCGGCGGGTTGGTAGATCGCGAAAGCCGATGTTGAGCTGACAGGGTAGGTCGGACCGGTCTTCCAGATGGCGAAGGACTCTTTTGAATTGAGTAGACTGATGAATTCGACTCCTGGCTCATGATAGAGGACGCAGAGGATCTTTTCGACGTCGGGTAAGATTCCATGGAATTCCAAGACACAGAGCTCCTTGTCGAAGCCAGGGAGACCCTTTGTGGTCGAAACGCCATGAGGAATGGATCGTACACCTGTCCAGCACTTCATGGAACTGGTCAGCGCATTTGCCACACTTACTGTTTCGGCGAAGCCGTCACTGAGATAAATGCACAGCAGCGCAAACGTACTGGTTGTTCATCGCATCGCTAGGACCGAGAGACTCCCTCTTGGGTCGATATGATTCCGTCAGATATGCCATGATGACGATTATGATTAAAACTGAAGACGCAACGCTCAACAGGAAGCGAGTCGATGCAAAGTACAATGGCTTTCGAAAAAGCCCCGAGAGTTTGCAACCAGACCAGCCAGGGACAGCCACACGACTCGATTGGTTACGACCACGACTTGGAGGCGGCTCGGATGAGCAGGGTCCGTGTCCGCAGCGGATGGGCAACTAGGATGATAGAGTCGAGGACGTTGAATTTGATTGCCATTGCTCACCGGTCGAGCATTAAGAGTAAAGGTAACGAATGTAACGAGGTTGCACAGATATTAGAAGGTTTTGCTTCCTCGAGCTGATAAGCCATGCTTGAAATCTGAGGGTGTGCACACACCTCCACCGTGCTCGGGGGTGGTGGGGAGGGGAAAGCCATCTAAGTTACAGTAACCTGTGATGGTCTGATCTCGCCTGTCTGTTCAAGCCACAATGCAAGCCACAGCGTGCCCAAGCAACCAGGTCTTCTCCCGAGGTTCATGCATGGTGGGTAGCACATAAGGTAGGTAAACCCCTTCATGCAGCTCAAGGCGAGATTCACATTCGAGTTCGCAAAAGGACATGTTACAATTCGATCAGCGCTCCTATTAAAGTAGCTAGGCTAGTTTAACAAAGGCACATGGGGGTCCATTGAAGCGGACCAGAGTGTCTCTCTTCATCTCCTGTGAGTCTTCTATATACTACGTGCTGAGTGCCACCATGGTGTCTTCACGTCAACCGACCGTTGCCGGTCCGATCCGTATCCTCCTCTCTCACTGGACCCACCTTGCTTGATTTGTGTAACACCAAGCGCCTTCACGTCACACATATGCCGGCCGCCACAAACCAAACGTGGCCACTCTGGGCTTCTCTTTGGCGACGTCCCAAGGATCCCCGTTAACGGTGATTGTATCCCTTGGTACCTCTCACGTGTTGTTGTCCCCATGGACAACAGCGAGGTGTCAGTGCTGATATGTCGTTCACCAGAGCTGGACCGGATAGCTCGCAGTTCAGGCTGTACTCAACAGTGGGGATACAGGCAAGCTCTATATTCGCGCTGTTACCGTGACTGAGCTTGTTGAGGTAGCTCATCGTTGCTGATCTTCGTTTTCCAGATATTCCAGCATCGAGCAGCAACTTCTCAAGGTTCCACCTCACCTTCCTCACTAAGCGGTTCCTCCACTGGATCTACCTGCCCATTCTCTAGTGGCGGTTCATCATTCTTGACACTGCCGTTAACCACCTCCTTAACACTGTGCTTGCTCTCTTCCGCAGCCACTTCGCTCTTCTGGCGTTTAGCATTCCTCTCTTCAAACTCCTGGCCGCCCCACGTGATACCATCATCATGCGGGTTGTCATGTGTTGTGCCATTTCTTGCACCGTTCGGCTCCTCCCCTGATTCTCCCACGTCACGTGGCCTCTTCGCTACTCTTCCCTGGTCGGACTTGGAAGGGCCCTCAGGTGAGGGGCTTTTGCCGACTGGCGTAGGTGACAAGCTTGTTTTATCAGCTGGCCTTCTCGTCTTGGCAAAAGCCTCATCACCATCCTCCGGTGTCCTCTGGTACATTCCACCGCCGTCCCCACCTCTGAGTGGACTGTTCTCATAGATGCCAGCCATGTAATTACAAGCCTTTCGGATGTTTAACAGCGTCACTCCCAGCATATTCCACCACGGCCTCCCTAACGCATCATCTGGGAAGGTTACTCCACCATGTTTGGCGGCCGAGTATAGAGCTGCCGCTGCAATAGTTCGCGATGTGAACAGCAAGCATAGCATCGTGAGATTGCTGTCGTTGACGAACGACCAAGCCGAATTGCGTAGTTTCCGGTTGTTTCCTTCTCCGTAATAAACCAGGCATTGATAGAGAATTGTGTACGGAGCTTCGTAGCTAAGGTCAAAGCAGAGAGCTTCGAGTAAAACGTCCTCGTTATGCAGAATCGTGTCACGCCACCTCCAGTATTCCTTTGACTGCTCGTCTACAACCAGGCTAGGGTTCTTTTGCGCGACACGGCAGCAGGCTATAACCAGTTCCCTCATCTTCCGACAGTTCTCTTCAACCTTTGTAGCCAGAAAGAGTGCAGTTGCAGCAACAGAGTAGTAGTGCAAGCCTGGTCTGCCAGGCAGATCAACCATGGAGTAGCGCATAAAGAACCGGTGGAGGAAGACACCGGCAGTGGCCAAGGTGAGTTGGGGCAATTTGAGCATAACACCCACTTGAATTGTGAAGTTGACACCTTTGCCACGATTCTCGCGCTCCTTCTCGGGTGGCATCCCATCCAGAGCGGAGGGTGTTCGCAAGAGTTCATCTTCAGTGAAGATCCATTGTGCCTCTGCCGCAAGAAGGACTTCGTTAGGGGGGCAGAGCTGCATGTTGATGTGGCGAGAGATTTGTCGTTTCAAGACGACGTGTAAGAGTAGGAACGCCTATATAGTGTGAATACGAGTTCTAGATCACGTACGATCGAGACTTCGCATGTGGCCCGTTGGAAAAGGACGCGCTGGTGATTTGAAGATTTCGATGTCTGACGCCTTTCTAACAACGGCTTTCGAAAGCATGATTCGCAAATAATCTCGGATCGAGGACAGTATCCCGGATGTACAGCTTCCAGTGGTAGGTGATCGGAAGCATTTCTTGTAGAACGATCTCAGATCTCAAAGTGGTCAACATCGTTAGACACGACCATTACGGTGAACCAACTAGTACTAAGTGAATCGATGCATTGTTGGTTTGCTTCACCTGCCGTAGCGCATCGTGCCTTGGCGTTACCTGAGAGGGCAACACCCTTTCTAATTACAACCAATCAACAATTAAGAGCTCTTCAGCCAGTAATGAACTTGTCTCGTCACCAATGCTTCAACCCTCTATGTGACGAGGTCAGCGTTATCGACCGCACTTGCAGGCACTATGAACATGCAGACAGCTTGATGGTATCTCGAAATCATGCCCTCAACTCAGCAGGAGGACCCTGAGCGTCTCATGGTAGGCATCGGCGCCGAAACATACCGTATTGGCAACACCGTGAAGACGGTATATCGGATCGATTGAAAAGATGCTATTACGACCCAAAAGATCGAGGCTGTTCGCAACGAAGTCAGAATTTATATCCTTCTAGGAGACCACCCGCGTATCGCTGAATGTCTGACAATTTGCCCTGCGAGGAGCTACATAGAGCTTGAGTATTACCCTAATGAGGGTCCCAAAAAGTACGTCGATAAACACCGGGCGGATATCTCAACTTCCTGTTTTTAGTGTTGGGTCCGCCAGACGGTTGAGGGAGTAACGCCGCGCTGGGGTTGGAAGGAAACAAGGCGTTAGGGATGGAATGTCCACATCATTACTTGCCAAGGGATCCATTCGCCGACAACACAATTGAGTCAGATTTGTTCGCATTGGGCTCTGCGCTCTACGAAGTTGTCACTGTTTATAAGCCTCACGAACAACTATATGATGAGATTGGTCGAGGTGCTGTTTGCTCAGGATTCATTTCCTAGTGTCAATGGTCTTCTACTCGGAGAAGTTATCATGGGTTGCTGGAAGAGAGAATTTCCTTCTGCGACAGCTATGCTAGACTACGGCAGAAATAAATATGGACTTTGAGGAAGGCAGGAAGTATCATATCTCTGAATTTTTACCACTAAACCACCAACGCTTTGATGGGAACCCCGCTCTCTACTATCATGACCTCGAATCTCATGATTCGTCCCTTCAACTGTCTAAGAGTTCCCACAGAGTACCTCCCATGCTATAGGTAGGACACATATGGTATATATGGATTTGCAACATGAGCTTACGTTTTACCTATCAACTAACCTATGTACACACAAAGTCCACTCTCTCTTTGCTTTATATTTATACACACACGAAGGCCTCCTGCGAGAACGATCGACCATATTCTCATCCCTAAACACCGTTGCCCCGTACGGTCCCCGCAAATGCCAAATCCCTGCAACTGCGCATATGTCTCTACCTTCATGTCGCACATCCTATGTACCACCCACAAAGACACGGCTCTATGGCAGCTGTTAATTCGCTAGCAAATTTCTCAATTATTCAGCTTCCGCGCAGCATGTCCTAAGATACGCGCAACCTTCTCGACCTGCTGCTGAGCCAGCACCCAGTTGCCCTCGTCAACGGCGTCGCGGATGCCGGGGAAGTAAGCGGCGTCGTAACCGGACCAGGTCTGCGGGGCGAAGATGACGTGTTTGTATTGAGTTCGGTTAGGGAGCTAGAAGGTTTTGTCAGATGATCCAATCAAGAAGACGTTACGAGAGCAGAGATGGGCGGCGCAAGAGTGTGTGGATGGATTGAACGAAAGAGGGGAAAGATCAGTACTAACCCCACCATCGGCATCAAGGTCGAGAAGATGGGTTTCGAAGTTGGCCATGCGCGTGTTATGACTCATACGTTTGATAGCCATGACACTAGTCTCGAAGGTGCCGACGCCGCCGTCGATTGCTTCGGACCAGGTGGTATCCCAAGTGTGAAACTTCTTGGCATTGGCGACGAAGGAGTCGGCGGCAGCGTGCAAAGGAGATAAGTCTAGTGACGGGTTGCGCTTTCCAGTTCCGAATGATGCGCTCTTTGTTTCGATATACTTGCTTAAATCATCAACGAAGCCTTTGACAGCCGCAGCGTAGGCTTCCATGTCAAATGGCAAGACGGGCGTATCGGCCATTTCGAGAATGAGCAGGGCGAATATCTGAGCCATCAGGGTGTGATACTGGAAGTCTGGGTCGCCGTACTTGATCATCCAGTCGAAGTTGTCGTAGCAGCTGTGATATGGGTACATTTCACCCGTGAAAGTAAGATCGATACTTGACATGCCAGCAATATCTTGAAAAGCAACATAATCGCTCCCGGCGCCTAACCCCCGAAACTTGGAGTTTTTCTCCTCCCAGATTGAGCGGAAGGTCTTCTCTTTGACAGGGTCGGTAACTCGACCAAGCACCTTTAGCAGAGCGCCTTCGTAGATTGGACATCCCGCTGCTTCGAGATCTGTCCCTGTGACAGCGACGTCGATGTTGAGATAGGCATAGCCGTTTCGACGGAGTTCATTCACCCGAGCTTCGACGTGCTCGGTCGATCCGATCAGATTGTATTCTTCCGCATCCCATGAGGCGAACTCGATGGTACGCATTGGTCGCCAACCGAGTTTACGCAGCTCGCCAAAGATGCGGACAACTTCGAGCATCACGGCAGTGCCACTGCCGGGATCAGCGGCTCCGAAGCACCAAGCATCTCTATGGTTGCCGACAATGATCGACTTTTCCGGTTGCTAAGGGTAATGTTAGAATATCTTTAATGTTAACAATTAAACCATGCTCTTCACTCACCTCCCAACCCGAGATCTTGCCGATGACATTGTAAATTTTCTGTTTGTCAACCTCATCCTGCTCGTTCATCAACTGAACAACTGGCGAGGCTTGGTCCCCAGTCCACCACTGCACGTCTGGAACTGCTCCAATCCAGTCCCTCGGCACTTCTTTACCATGCCCTTTGACTGCTTGCAAAAGCTTCTGAGCATCTCTCCATGCTAATGGGATGCTTGGAATGTTATTGAGTCCTGGATTGCCGTCCTTGGATAGCTGTTTGTGCTCTCCAGGGAGTGAAGCGAACCCAGGTGTGAGGACGTCCCCGACAATCCAACTCGTGAGGCCAACGGTCCCTCTTTGCACTCCATCTGCTGGCATGAAACGGTTTTCCGACGACGGTTCGAAGGTAGGCCCTGGAGTGAAGCCGTCTTCAGCAGGGTCACTGTAGATTATGCAGCCCACAGCACCGGCTAATTCTGCAGCCTTGACCTTCAATGCCCTG
>QQTW01003103.1_pt1 | contig 12212 bp, 11 predicted proteins | sample 1904831 | NCBI WGS metagenome assembly QQTW01 (sample SAMN09435610, study PRJNA476489) | Subsurface metagenome, whole genome shotgun sequencing project. | reverse complement strand
CTCCTAGTTTTTTAAATCTACACTTGGGGTAAAGGTGTGAATAATATGATGACCCGTCGGGGCTAAATTAGGGTCTAGTAAAGTTGGAATTGAGACAAAAATAGTTTCATCCATCTTGTCCCAATCTTCTACTAAAATATGATGGCATTCTGTACCTACAGGCAGCAATTGCGCCTTTACACCCAAGTGTAGATTTAAAAAACTAGGAGATTTTTCATAACGCTGCTGCCATTTTTTCTCGGAAGCTGGCATTTCCTCTTTAGGTAATAGCTTCTCAAAGGTATCCCAGCGCGTAGCATTAGAAATAATCCTTTTTGCCCGATACACTTCTCCTGAAGCTAACTTTACGCCGACAGCACGATTATTTTCGGTAACAATCTTTGTAACCCTAGCTTGGTACTTAATTTCGCCCCCAGCTTTTTCTAGCCCGTCTGCTAATTTTTGGGCAATTTGACCGACACCACCTTTAGGGTAATTAATTCCGCCGTAATGACGGTCAGAAAATACCATTCCCGCATTAATCATTGGTGTCAAGTCGGCGGGAACTACCGACCAAATGTAGCACTCTATATCAATAAACTTCAATAACAATGGGTCTTTAATATACTTTCGTGCTACATCTCCCGCATTTTGGGGTAAATACTTCACCAAACCTAAACAAGCCAAAGGATGCTGAAAAAATACCCGCGCTAAATATCTCGGTTCTTCTAACGAAAGTAAATCCATCCGATTGAGACAGTTAAAAACTTTCCAACACTCATCGTAAAATTGACGGATACCCTGCTGTTCGTGGGGGAAATAAGCTGTCAGTTCTTGCAAAAATTTCTCATAATTGCGATGAACTTTTACTTTTAAATCATTGGGTAAATGATAATGAATTTGTACCGGGTCGGGTATAGTTTCCAAGCTAACATTTACCGCCTCTAACGCCCTCGTGAGTAGGTTTGTAGTGCCTTGCGTCCCAAATCCAAAAATCATCGACGCGCCGACATCAAAACGGTAGCCCTCGCGGTCAAAATGTCCCGCACTACCCCCAGGAATTAAATAGCTCTCTAGCACTAGCACTTTAGCGCCCTTAGCCGCCAACTGCGTAGCTGTAACCAAGCCCCCAATACCAGAACCAATAACGATCGCATCGAATAAAGTTTGGGTACTAGGCATAAAATCAATGGTTAATAGTGTTAAAAGAATATCACTTGCGCTTGCTGTATATACAGTTTAACGCTTTTTAGCTTTAAGCATTATCGCCAAAAAAAATAGGATAGGTCGGCGCTTTGCAGCCAACCTTTCCCATCTGCCGATCCTTAAAGAGAGGAGAACACTGAAAATTAATATAAGCTTGATTGAGAATCTATGTCAATAGCTATTGCAAATTATTTTCAACTAGCAGCAAAAACTAACTCCGCAAAACTGACTTTTTTCCCAGATCGGTACTAACAATATTATGATGAGTCAGACTTTAAAGAAGTGCCACCCCTAGCTATGACACTGCAACTGCGTGTTTACGTTCCACCCCATCCTTTAATCAAACACTGGTTAGGAGTCGCCCGCGATGAGGCTACGCCATCAGTATTGTTTAGAAGTGCAATGACCGAGTTAGGGCGATGGCTGACTTACGAAGCGGTACGCGACTGGTTGCCCACCGAAGAAACCATCGTCCAAACTCCCTTAGCACCTTGCCCAGCAACGACTATTGATTTTACTATTCCGATCGCGGTAGTGCCAATTTTAAGAGCAGGCTTATCGATGTTAGAAGGAGCGCAAACCTTATTACCTTTAGCCTCAATTTATCATCTAGGGTTAGTACGGGATGAAGAAACCCTTGCGCCTACTTGCTATCTCAACAAATTACCCGCCCGGTTTGCACCCGAAACTAGAGTTTTGATTCCTGAACCAATGTTAGCGACGGGCGGCTCTATTATGGCAGCAATGGCAGAAATAACTTCTAGAGGCGTAGATCCGGCGAAGGTACGGATTATTTCGGTAGTGGCGGCTCCCCCAGCCTTGCAAAAACTCAGCGTTGCTTATCCAAGTTTAATTATTTACACGGCAACTATTGATGAAGGATTAAATAGCCAAGGCTTTATTGTGCCAGGATTAGGGGACGCGGGCGATCGCACTTTTGGCACTTGAAAACGACACTTTCGGTAAAATAGTTTGTATTTGGATCGAGTTAAATTTGTAGGAGGTAAGTATATGAGTCAGCGCGATGGATTTACAGGCGGTTTTATAGCTGGAAGCGTTGTCGGCGGTGTCGTCGGCGGTGTAATCGGCGCTCTACTTGCTTCACGAGCGCTTAACGACTCTGCTACCGATATCGAACCAAGACGGAAAACAAATTTAGCAGAAGGTAACAACTCAGGGTCAAAACGCCGTCCGCTTAAAGCTTCTTCCGAACAAACAATTGAAGTAGCGCGTCGCTCTCTAGAAGATAAAATTGCTCAATTAAATGAAACAATTGATGAAGTACGCCTGAACCTAGGAAATGTCAATGGCAATCCACCCCCGGCCAATTTGGAGCGGACGAATTTAGGAGAGTAACTAATGGCTTATTTATCTTACTATTGTCCGATCAAAATTTCGCAGAAATCGGCTAAATTAAAGTCAAACCTATATCGCTGTTAAAACTTACCACTCGCTGAATTAACTTATGTCTTCAATCGCGTTACTTGCCACTACGCTATCTACTTTTATCACCATTTACACTGGTCTATTATTTGTTCGGATCTTGTTAACTTGGTTTCCCAATATCAGCTTCTATGACCAACCTTTTGCAACTCTAGCGCAACTGACGGATCCTTACCTCAATTTATTTCGGTCGATTATTCCCCCCCCTTGGCGGTATGGATTTTTCGCCAATGTTAGCAATTATTGTTCTTCAATTGTTAGGTGGTTTTGTAGCCGGAATCCCAGCATTAGTGTAAAAGCAAGTATAATTTGCGCTGAGAAGATGTCTGGTTGCGTCTAGTGACCCCCGTGCAGCTCCCTTAAAAAGGGTACTAAGAAATATCTTCCCCCTTTCAAGGGAAGGCAAAACTGTGTAGGGACGCAATTGTTTATGCCCCTACACGCTTCATTATCGCGGGCTAGGGGGAGCTACTTAAGAGCGCTACTAACAAAGGGATTTCTCTTATCCAAAGCCCGCACTTAATGCGGGTTTTGTTTTTGGGTAAATGGTAATTAAGCAACTCCCATTCCCCAATTTCTACCTTCTCACTTGTCCGCTAAAACCTGCGGCTTTAAACTGTTTGAGTTGCAAGGGTAGAGGCTGATTTGCCGGGACAGAAATTCGCATATTAAATTCACTTACGCCCGCAGGTATTTCGGCAATCGAACCGAGTCTAGTACGGTTTTGCATTACCGAGTCATTATTCGCGTCGTAAATGCGTCCAAATACATCTGCGTCATAAACAGATTTACCAGAAGTATTTTCAGCCTTTCCGGTCACAATAAAGCAATTAGCTACGTTTGTCGTACCGCTTGTAACTGCTCCAATGGCAAGTTCGGGGGGACACTCTTTGTAACCAACATCTGATAATTTAATTTGAGTTAATGCCAAAGCCGAGGGAGTATATACCCATGAAATTATCCCCACCAGCATAGTCAAGGCGACAACAAATAGCGATCGCAAACGCATATACTGCACCAAGTAGAAGGCAACTTTTTCAGCTTACCACGCGATCGTCCCAGGAAAAATACCTTACTTTATGAGGAATCAGTAGTGATTAAAGTTTTGTCATAATTATAAAATTAAGAAAAAGGTGCGCGATCGCACGTTAGCTATGACACCCGCCGATCTTGAAGCCGCATTACAAGCTGCTTTTAGCCGTTGTGACATAAGTTTTTGCCCTTTAAGTGAGGAGCAAAAACTAATTATGCTGCAAGTAGCCGAGGAATTGAGCGGGCAAAAAGCATCTACTGACAACCCTTTAGACGAACTTTCCCCAGAACAACGTCAAAGCTTTTGGCAATATATTCAGGTTCAAGAGCAACAAAATCGCTCTTGGAAAGCGCAGTTACTCAATGATTGGCTGCAAGAGCGCGATTCGGGAGAAATGCAATTTATCCGCGATGCCTACGGTTTTGCGTGGCTCAATCGCATTAGACCCGTACATATTGCTAAATATGCTCAAGAAGTCTTAAAACTAAAAATAGGCGATCGCATCGAAGTATCAAACGCCTTGTGGGAATGGGTGCAAGAAAATGGCCCCTGTAGCCGCGAATGGTTTCTTTGTACAGTAATTGCCGTAGATGACACCAGTTGTTTGATTCGCTTTAGTAACGGCGCAGAGTATCAAATTCAAGGGGTTTATAGTTGGAATCGTTACAATTGGCGTTGGGGAGAATAAATACTTCTAGCCGATGCCTAAACGCCCCGCCAAAGCTGGAGTTAGTGGCAAAAGGACGCAGATCATCATTAGCAAGGCAAGTAATCCTAGAGCCGCTCTAGCATCGTCTGGTTCAGTAATTTCATTGAGGCTGGGTCGCTCCAAATCACGCTGTAAAAATAAAATTGCGATCGCCCAATACATCGCTACAGGGTTTGCTAAGGATGCCACAGCCAGGATAATTAAAGTAGCAATAGTAGCTCGTCCGGCGGTTTTGCGCCCATAAATTGCTTGAACAATCCGCCCCCCATCTAACACCCCTGCGGGCATCAAATTAAGCGCTGTAATTACCAACCCCAACCAGCCAATTACTGTCAACGGATTGACATCAACCAAACTATTGTGGAGGTCAGCACCGATGATTACCCTTGCTAGAGTTCCAATAAAAATTGAGCCTTGAAAAAACTCTGTAGGAACTTGAAATAAGCTCCCTGGGTGAGATAGCAGCAAACCAATAATTAGCAGCAACAAAGAAAGCAACCCCCCCGCCGCCGGGCCAGCCAAAGCAATATCAAACAAAGCTTTGCGGTGGGGAACTAAAGACGCAAAGCGAGTAATTGCCCCAAAAGAGCCTAGTTGTAAAGTTGGTAAGAAAAAAGGCGGACTCAATTTAACTTGGTAACGTCGCGCCAGAAAGTAATGACCGAGTTCGTGAGCGGCTAAAATAGCCACGATCCCGATACCAATGGGTAAAACTTCTGTAAAGCGCTCTAGATGAGTAAAAAAATCAAAACCTAGTAATATCCCTGCTGTCTCAAAAATTGTCGCGATCGTCGCAACTATTAAACCGACCGCTAAGATATATTGATTTACCGTTACTGGACGCACATCCGCACGGCTGGGAAGAATAATTACTACAGGTTTGGTGTCTACATTTTCTACCAAAAATAGCCGATAGCCTCCGCCTAGTTTTTCCTGCAAGGAGGTCGTCAGCTTTTTGTGTACGGCTTCTGGTTCGCCGCGTAGATTTCCCTTAACAATTACTCCTTCTTGATAAGGAATTATCTCTACAGCAAAATAAGTATCAATACTAAAAATGCTTCTAATTGCTACCATATCTTCCGAGGGAATCGGTACTACTGTTTGTTCTGGTTTGCTTGGTGCAATCGGAGCGGTGGTGGAAGTTGACGGCGTAATCTTAGGCTTTGTTTGGGTTTGAATTCTCAGCCGATTGTTAATTGCTATATAAGCCGCCGTTGAAGCTACAACTAAAAACAGAAAACCCACAAGACTTATATAAATCCCGGCGGCGAATAAGCCAAAAAATAATAACCAAGGAGCAATTAAGACTACAGACTGCAACCAGGTTAAAATACCTAATTTGCCCAAAGATTTAGCTCGATAAAATCCCCAACCCAATATAGCGCAAGCTACCAACACAACTAAGGCGATCGTAGAAGTTTCTGATGCGGTGTACATTTTTAAATAGAACTACTTTTTGCTATAGCCTATAAGTCTACCGTAACTGAGCAGGCGATCCAAAATCCATCTATTTTTACCATTGAGACTGTGCTGCTAATAAACTCACAATTGCTTTAGTACCTACGGCTTTAGAGAAAAAATACCCTTGTCCATATTGGCATTTGAGCGCTTTAAGTTTTGTCAGTTGCTCTCTAGTTTCCACGCCTTCCGCCACAACCTTTATGTTCATATTTTGGGCTAGGGCGAGGATAGTTTGGATAATTTCAATTTTAGAATTGTCCTCGTCATCGCTACTCATACCCATGACAAAAGAACGGTCAATTTTTAAAATATCAATCGGGAAACGGTGCAGATAACTAAGAGAGGAGTAGCCTGTCCCAAAGTCATCTAGACACAAAATTACCCCTAAACTTTTTAATTGTTTGAGAGTTTGGTCAATTTGCTGGCTATTTTCTACCAGTACGCTTTCGGTAATCTCTAAATGTAGATGCTTTGGTTGCAAGTTATAGGTATCTAAAATTTCTTTAATAGATTCAACTATATTGGGCTGCACGAATTGTTTGCTAGAAAAATTCACGCTCATAGTTATTTCCATCCCTGGAAACTGCCTTTGCCATAAATGTAACTGCTTGCAAGCCTCGTAAATTACCCACTGTCCCAAAGGAATAATCAGCCCAGTTTCTTCCGCTATCGGGATAAACTCTGTAGGTGAAACAAAGCCTAAATTGCGATGCTTCCAGCGCAATAAAGCTTCAAATCCAGTGATTTTCGCAGTTTTTAGTTCTACAATTGGTTGATAGTAAATTTGCAACTCTTGACGTTCTATAGCGTGGCGCAAATCGGTTTCTAACTGTAACGCCGCCATAGCTTGGAAGTGCATATTACGATCGAAAATTTCATGCCTTGCTTTACCTTGAGATTTAGCGTAATACATAGCCGTATCTGCATCCCGTAATAATTGCTCTGGTTGCTCGTAACCTTGATTGTTGATGGCAATCCCAATACTTGTAGCGGCGAACATTTCGTGACCGCTTAAATTAAATGGTAAGGCTAGTTCATTTTTGACGCGATCGGCAATATCTGTCGCGGAATTAATATCTTTGATGTTATCTAGCAAAATTGCAAATTCGTCGCCCCCCAAACGCGCCACAGTATCGTTAGCACGGACGCATTTTTCTAAACGGCGGCTAATTTCAACTAATAAGCGATCGCCAATTCGATGACCTAAGCTATCGTTAACTAACTTAAAACGGTCGAGATCCAAAAATAATATCGCAAATTGATAATCTTGATGGCATTTGGCTTTGACAAAGGAATTGCCCAGACGTTGCATTAACAAAGCTCGATTGGCAAGTCCCGTCAATACGTCGTGCAAAGCATTGTGGACTAATTGTTTTTCAACTTGCTTAGAATGGGTAATATCGACAATTATGCCCCGTAATAACTGAGTATTTCCTGCTTCATCTTTGACAGCTTGTACCAAATCGCGCAACCACACTTCTCGACCATCAGAAGTAATCGCTCGATACTCAATTACTTCTTCTTGTCCCATAATTATCGCTACTTGATAACGGCTAAGAACTTCCGCTAAATCCTGCTCATGAATATAAGTTTGTTGAAAATTTGGATTATTTAACCACTTACTGATGGGATAACCGAGTAATTCTTCCGCTCGTTGGCTAATAAAGAAAAATTGCATCGTTATTGCGTCAGCTTCCCACACGATCGCATCTAGTCCATGCACTAAGTCTCGAAATCTTTGTTCGGAAGCTTGAGCCAAAGCTTGTAATAGTTCGCTTTGAACTTTAGCTGCCTGTAAGGTTTTAATTAAGCATTGTAATTGCTTTTCCATGCTACCAACTACTTTTGTGGGAAAAAATACAATTAAAATACCTAGCCCTGTACCCAAGGTAATAGACAAAGTAAAAAATGCCAGGGTCATTGTTTCTAAATTGTCTTGAAACAAACTAACTTCTACAGTTCCCAAAGTGCGATTATTAAATTTAATTGGGGCTGTACCTCTAGCATCAAAGCGCTGCCACCATAGTTTATCTATTTGAAGATTATGCTGGTAATGTGCGATCGCCCTTCCTCGCTCATCTAAAATTCTCAGACCTACTGCTTCAGTGTCAACAATTTCTTTAGTAACTAGCTGGGTGTATTTGGGGCTTTGATATTTCCACAAATCCGGTTCTTGCAACACCAAGTCAGTAAATTTTTCTGCTAGGTTTTGAGCGTAGATAGTTGCAGTCCTTTTTAGGGAGGTGATTTCTAAAAAGTAGAATATTGCTGGAAAGCCTAAGCTAATTAATAGCCAAACTAGCACGGTTAATGGATATAACCGTTGCCGCAAACGTTTACTCAGTCCAATTTCTGCTTGCAATTCCATAGAATCGGTGCTTTAAGACGAATAGTTTTAAGTTTCGCTCTAAATCGAGTCATTGTTTCTACACTTAAACCTACTTTTTGTCTTCCTCCATTGCCAAATAGCTATTAGCGGCTAATATTTTTGCTCCTTCCCTCGATCGCACAAATTTTATGAATTCCTGAGTATCCGGGGAAATTTTGCCCGGATCAACAACAAAATACAAGTTTTTGACTAAGGGGTATTTGCCCTTAGCCACATTTTCTATAGTTGGAGCAGTACCATTAAATTTTAAAGTTTTGATTGAAGATAGCTTTTTTTCTGCGGTAATTGTCCCCACATCAGCGATTCCTAAAGTTAGAGGTGTTTTTTCTAGTCGCTGGTTCATTTGTTGGTCTTTGTACAAAGTAGTCCAGCGCTTGTCTTTCTGGCTATCGGCGTAGACTTGTTTGAATCCGCTAATTTTATTTTCTAAAATTAAAATTGAACTATCCCCAGGTTCCCGCGTTAAAACGATTATTTCTTGACTATCACGCCACTGAGTTTTTTTGCCTTGATAAATGTCCAGTAATTGGGCGGAAGTAATATTATTGTCAGGTACTGAAGGATGAACGGCGAAAGCTATAGGAGTTTTGGCGATCGCAATTACCGTAAGTCCCAGTTTTTTCTCCTGTTTTTTCAACGGTCTAGAAACCATCCCAACGGTGATTGCACCATCGGCTGCTCCGTGAATTGCGCCACTAGAACCAATACTTGCAGGCACATTTATCTTGATTTCGGGATGAGTTTTTTGAAATTGTTTGGCTAAAATTCTGGTAATTTCTAAACTAACTCCTGTTCCCGCAAAGGTTAGTGGTGTTGCAGTGGGGGGTTGTACCTCTGGCGGCTTAATTGGTGCAGCATCTAGTAAGGTAGTGTTATTAACTTGACTCTGGTTATCTTTAAGTACACTTCGCCATACTAATACGGTACTGACGGACATACTAAAAAATAGTAGAATTACAAACCACCAACCTAGCTCGCGCTTTTGCGCTTTGGCAAAGTCTGTGAGCCGTTGCCAATATACAGCAGACTGCTTAAGTTTATCCATTTTTTAACCATCACCACGTTGTTTATTTACCTCACATCCGTAGGTCAATTTATGGATACCTAGCCGTTTTAGTGTTATACCGCAACAAAGTTATATAGGTTACATTGCCAAGTTTGGGATGCTTAACCTTATACTTCCCATTTTTGAGAGGATTGTAACTAAGATACGCGATTGACTACAAAAATATTCCGATTGCGATCGCCTAGCTTTTCATAAACAAACTTATCCACCCCTTGAAAAGCTAGAAAAATGCCCAATCCACCAATGGGTCTTTGCGCCAAAGGTTGTTCTAAGGTTTCGGTTTCTACCGACACTTTTTCTAGAGGGTTAAAGGCTGCACCCGTGTCTTCAAGGGCAATAGTTATAGAATGCTCGTCAATAGCAGCTTGCAAGCCTAACACGCCTTCTTTTCCAGCTTCTTGATAGCCATGAATAATTATGTTAGTGGCAATTTCGTCTATAGCCAAACGCAGCTTGTAGGAGGCTTTTTTGTCTAATCCCGCTTGCGCCGCTACCGCAACAATGTATTTGGCGATCGCATCAAGGGATTCAATAGTTCCTGGTACGGTTATAGCTTCCATAAGTTTCATCGTAGTTTTGATAAATTGACTAATCTTTTGGGGTATTCCACTGCACCGCTAACATAGTGATATCGTCAAATTGTGGTGCAGAGTCCGTATGAGCAACTACATCAGTTTTAATTTGCTCTAAAAGTTTGCAGGGAGAAGAACAGGATTGAGTTATTAAGGAAACTAAGCGCTTGTAGCTAAAAAATTCCCCCGTGGGACTCCGCGCTTCAGTAACGCCATCGGTGTAGCCAATTAAGCTATCTCCGGGTTCTAATTGCAAGGTGCGAATTTTAAATTTAGCGTTGGGTATCATGCCAACGGCTGGTCCCGTAGGTGCTAGAGTTTCTTTAATACCTTGAGCATTAGCAACTATTAGCGGCTCGTGTCCGCCATTAATATAAGTCATCAATCCTGTAGCCGGGTTGAGAATGCCAAAAAACATGGTGGCAAACATTCCCGTCTCGGCGTGTTCTTTAACAATATAGTTATTGGTAATTTCTACTGCTCCGAGTCCATAGGTTTGCTCTAGTTGGTTTTCGTCTAGAGCTTTAATCAAGCAATTCTCGGCGGTATTTCGAGGAGTTAGCGCCAGTTTATCTAAGCAAATTTGTCCAGAAAAAACGCGGATAAAGCTGCGAAATAGTCCCATAAACATCGCCGCACCCACACCTTTATCGCAGACATCGGCAATTACCAGACCTACATAGTTGCCAGGAAGCAGAAATACATCGTAAAAGTCCCCCGCTACAGTTTTGGCTGGCTCAAAAACTGCGGCAATTTCCCAGTTAGGAAGCTTTAATAATGGCTCTGGTAAAAAGTCTCTTTGGAGTTTTTGCCCTTTTTCAAGATCGATTTCTAAAGCTTGTTTAGCTTCATTTAGTTGTCTTGTTCTTTCCGTAACTCGATCTTCTAGAGTGCGGGTATAGCTACCCATTTCGGCAACCATTGAATTAAAGGTTTCTGCCAATAGTTGCAGTTCATCGTTACTATTAATTTCAACTACTGTATCAAAATTGCGATCGCGTACTTTTTGCGCTCCTTCGCACAGTTTAATAATTGGTCTAACTAACCACTGTGCCAAAATAAACGCCACTAATAGCGAAAACAGTAAGCTGCCAACAATCACATGAAGATAAGTATATTTCAATCCTTCAAGCTGTTTAGCAATGCTGCGTACATCCATATCTAAACCCATGACCGCGATTACTTTACCGCTTGCATCTTTAATAGGAATCCCCGCCGTAATAAAACTACCGAATTGATTAGTATAAAATTTTCTGTCCGATTGAGCTAACCCATTAAATGCTTGAGTAAGAGCATCCGAAGCAGGAAGGTAATAATAGCCAAGAAAGGGATCGCTTTTTGCTTTAGATTCGGCGTATCTATATTCGCTATCATCTGCCAAAACTCTTAAAATTTTTTGGTTTGAGGAGTTAGGTATGGTGGTAACTAAATAAGTACTCCAAATAAAAACATCTGATTTATTGTCACGGCGGGTTCTGTTTGTAATATCTCCAAGTTTTTGAGCAATAGATTGATAAGTTTTTGAGTTAATGATTTTTGTTTTTTCGCCTTGAGATTTTAAGCCATTGGCAGCCGTTTTACCATTTAAAATTAGTTGGGGATCTTTAGAAATACTTGCTTTTGCTTCTTGGTTATATAGCTGATTAATTGCCGTTATATCCTCCGGTGTAAGTTTTGCAGTTTCTTTAAGCCCAATAGCTTGTAATTCTTCAGATAAATCTTTTAAGATAGAGCCTTGGGTGCGAGAGTACATCAAACTAAGACTTGCCCCAGCAACCGTAACTGACAGTAAAGATATAGCTAACCCTAGTTTGAGATAAAAAGGAAAAGTTAGCCCTTTTTTTGCCATTATTTTAGGAACGTCAGCTATGCTATTTTCCGGGGGCTTTTGCAGTTTTAAATTTTCGACTATCTGCATTTTTTCAACCTTTGCTATAAAGATAATCGATTGTTGAACCATCGATTTTACTTAGGATATAAACTAAAAAGCTTGTATGGACAGAGAATACTTCTATCCATACAATTAAAGCTGTTAAATTAGGAGCCAAGTATATTAAACTTGGGCAACTCCGTATTCTTCAACAACAAATACACTCTCAGCAAAACCAGTTTTGGCAAGAGTATCTAAGACCATTTCTTGAGGAGCAACGACATAAATATCAACGTCAGAACCCATTTTTTGTTTAGCAAAAATTAGGACGCGCAAGCCAGCACTAGCCATATATTCCAAGTCTTGCATAAATAGTACAAGCTGCTGTGGAAAACTAGCGGCGGCTTGCTCTACTGCCGTTTTAAATAATGGTGCAGAACTTGCATCTAATTCGCCGACTAAAGAGATTTTAGCGACATCCGTT
>QQTW01003102.1_pt1 | contig 12213 bp, 11 predicted proteins | sample 1904831 | NCBI WGS metagenome assembly QQTW01 (sample SAMN09435610, study PRJNA476489) | Subsurface metagenome, whole genome shotgun sequencing project. | reverse complement strand
TTTTTCTCAGCAAGTTCACTTTGGCTGGTATGATCGATGAAATGTCCCCGGTCCGATGAGAGCTACCTAAGGTTCTATAGGTTAAGTTTAAGAAGCAACAGTGACCCGAAAGCTCAACCTGCAGTATTGCATCGAGAGTCGGCAGAGAGAACACCTTTAAAAACAAGGTTGGCAGCCCTGGTTGAACGGTGTGTGTCACCTTCCACAAAGAGCGCGAATCCATGCATCGACGTTACAGCCTCGGTGGGCGATCCAGATATGTACTCAACGGTGAGGGAAACCCCAACACCGCAATTCAAGACAGTCTCCCATTTTCACCCCATCCACCTACCGTAATACCTTGTAGAGCTCTAAGTTGTCAGCCTCGTCGCTTTCACTAATCTTGTGAGACCATGCCAACGTGTTCCGCTCCGCAGATTAAGTTAAATTGGAGTTCCCGCATGTATGTCCTCCCTCGCACAGAGCGTGATGGTGTGAAGTAGAGCTAGTCTGTTTACTGTGTGCCTCTCCAATAGTACCGTCCTACGGTAACCACCCACCTATAGTAGCTTGCGAGGCATGAAGCACGTTCTTCTCTGGTGATCTTCGGAAACGAACATGAGGGGTAGAGCTCAAGTCAGCAGTGATCCTCCCCGCATTTCGTGCGAGGGTAAGCGATAAAGTATACATTGCACGACGATGACGGCGTGGGTTGGGTAAGGGCCGGCATCAGGCAAGGATCAGTTCTGCTTGGATGATCCCAAGCGAAGGCGGCTCAAGATTGAGTAGACTAGCTGTCACACCGACGGACATCACTTGTATCACTGGAAACGTAGAATGGGCACACAGGATGGTTAAGGACAGTCTGGGTGTTTCATTTTAATCCAACCTCCTCTCATCATAATCGAGCTCGCTCTCACTGCAGGAGAGGTAGAAGTGAAGAAAGGAAAAGAGAGCATAATAGACATTATTCATTAAAGGAGCGTGTTCATGACTGACTCATCAACGCGCCTTTGCCGCTTTTTGAGCTTGCCCTGTGCTACCACCATATCAACGTTTCCATCAAGGGAAATAAGTCAAGCATATCCTCCGAAATCCCACGCATTACCAGCCGCAGACCAACCCCCCTTTGACGGCGGCTGCTTGCAAAGCTGCCGAGTGTTGATGGGATGAAGCTGTAAACGCTGTCAGTATCTCGCCGGTGCTGAAAGGGTGGCAATATCAATTAGAAACTCAGATAAACGTACTATTAAGAGCGGTCTCGGCTCGCCGTGGAAGCTTAATAGTAGCCCTTGACCGTGGTGGTCTTGTACTCCGTCTTAGTCGTGTAGACGGTCGTCGGCTTGTATTCGGTCGTGACCTTGTACTCGGTCGTGGGCTTGAAGACCGTCGTGGGCTTGAATTCGGTGGTGGTCTTGAAGTCGGTCTTGGTGACGGTCGTGGGTTTGAATTCGGTGGTGGTCTTGAAGTCAGTCTTCGTGACGGTCGTCTCCTTGAACTCCGTCTTCGTGGTCGTGGTGGGCTTGAACTCCGTCTTCGTCGTCGTGGTGGGCTTGTACTCGGTCGTCGTCTTGTACTCGGTCGTGGGCTTCACGATCGTCGTGGGTTTGTACTCGGTCGTCGTCTTATACTCGGTCGTGGGCTTGTATTCCGTCTTGTAGACCGTCGTGGTGACGGGGTAGCACGGCTTGGTGACGGTAACGGTCTCCTTCTTGCACTTGTCCTTGTCGTCCTCTGGCTTCTTGGCGTCATCCTGAGGGACGGGGTTGGCAGCGACCATGCTGGACAAAAGCCGTCAGTCTCGAGTCCGAATGTTCCAGAGTTGATCGAAGGAGATCTACCTCAAGCCCAGGAGGGCGAGCGGGATGAACTTCATGAACGAATGCATGTTTGATGTTGGGTGGATGAAAAGCGAGTGGTAGTTTCTGCCGTGTAGATGGACTGGTAGATAAGTCTGTAGGCTGAAGATGGAGAGCTGAGAGGATGGAGAGTGGATGGAAGACGGGAGATCAAGGGGGTTTAAATATTCCAGAGCGCCCAGGTCCCGTTGGCCATGGCTTCGGCCTGCAATGGACGTCCCGGAGAAGGACCAGCACGGTCCGGACCGCTGCCAGGACCGACCATGGAGGGTGACCAGGCTCTGTTGGGATGCAGCCAATAGCTCTCCGGATGCATCTCCAGATGGAGCCGGAAGCGGTGGATGGGTGGCACCACCTCATTGAGCAGGATTCTGGCCGAGCCTCGGTGAGCACAGACGAGAACCGCTCAGCTGCGGCCAGGATCGCTGTGGGGGAGCTAGAGTAGCTGCAAGCCGGGTTAGAAGGGAGAAGAACGACTAGCTCCGGCTCTCCATCTGGCCGATGCTCGAAGATCACCTATGTCCAGGGCAGACCAAACCGGAACCGGAATCGTCAATAGCGCCATCATGGGTCCCTAAGGCACGCACGCCACGCAGCGCCACGGTCCACGGCAGTAGCAACCCACCACTGGCGTTGAACTCTGACCGGATGGTGTCGTGGCTCCCTCACGTAAGGGAAACCATTGACGTCCATGGCATGGACCAGGTCCGTATGGATGAGTTGGGCCTGAGCAAGCGCCCCAGGACATGCTCGGACCCGAAGACAAGAACGTGCTCGGGCTCGGGCATCCGGGCAAGCTCCTGACGATGTCTCTGTTCAGCTCGGTGAGGCCGCAGTAGCTGCATCGCCTCGAGCCATGATGCATCGGCTTGAATGGATCCGACTCGTCTGGAGAATACACCATTGGCGTCTGGATTGGAGGTTGTCCATGGGAGTGGCCGCTAGCCTCGCATATGCGAACATGCCCTCGAGCGCAAGCTCCTCTCTTTCCTGCGGTAAGATCGTCCTGTCCATGGAAAGGGCGAGCTTGTGACCAAAGGATGATCTTGGATGGCCGGCGTCCAAAAGGAACATGCTCCCAGCATCAAAGAGCCGTATCGTTGAGAGAGAGCCTCAATCTGAATTCCCTTTGAAGAGGGAATTCAGGTGCCGAAAGTGGCGCTGGCGCGCAGTGATCTCACCATAATGGCGGCTCACCGAGCGGCTGAGTAGACGAGTCAGACGGCGCAAACGACGTCTGTAGAGTACATACGGTAGCGCCTCACGACGTGTCTTGCCCAGGCGGACATCCCGTCCGGCCCTGGTGGTAGGCCCATGTGTATTGTTGGGTAGGGCGGGAGCTAAAAGATGAGATCGGCAATGACAGCTGCGTTCCCTAGGTTCCACAAGCGGGGAGATATCTTTCCTGTAGCTCTCGATCCGTTGGGGTGCATGCACACCGTCAAGGTCCTCTGCTTCTCGAGAATCGATGGTGACCCCGCGTCCTGCATCGAAAGTACTGTCGACGTCGTGCAACCTCGAGGAAACGAGAAGCAGCCAAGAAAAGTAGAAAGCATAAGGACGGTTGTTGTACGCTCGACGTCGTACAAACTTTGAGGGGGTTACCACCTTGGAAGGGCCGGGATCGACGGAACATCTTGGGGAAATGCATGTCAGCAAGTGGTGGGTCGAGCGATGCATGTGGCTCCTCCATTCGTCTCGGCACACGCCACGTTGGCCGCCGGTCTCGATGTGCAGTACATGTTGTGCTGCATCGCTTGTGCGGTACTGTACCGGGAACGATAGGTCGTAGTCCGCTCATCGCCGTTGGTGCATTTCTTGTGCGCCCATGTCCCCCCACAAGGCTCTGATGAGATCCGCGGTGCGGCTCGACTGGCTCCGAACATGGTGCATGTTGAACGTGTATCCCGCTCGCCATGCTGAATATGTCCCGCGTCCGACGTCCAATGGAAGCTGTCATGATCAGGAGCCGGTCGTTGAAGATCCGGTCGTTCAGCTGTGCCCAACGACGACACGGCTTCTCGGGAAGGCTGGTGTGACGTCGGCGGAGACGCTGACATCGCCATCGCTCCCATTTATGCTTGACGCTCGTCCTAATGCATACCTTTGTGCCCCGTCCACGGACCATTGCTGGCTCGGTGCTTGTCTGTTTCGGGTTTGGTCGAGCAGCTTGGCAGCAGACGAAGATGCTTTGTCTGGGGGAGATCCGGTCCAGGAGCCAGCCGTACCGTAATCCGAGAGGTATTTGATTATCGTGGCGCATGCACGCCTTCAAGCACGCCATCCATACCGAAACCGCCGCAAGGTCCCTCAGCTCCGCCGGCGGGAGGTCCACCTTTGCAGCATCTGACAGCATGGTACGGTAAGGGACAGGTGGAGCACCGGTGAGGGTGCCATAGCGTCCGGGATTCCGTAGGAGAGGCTCGGTGCCTGGCCTTTCTTTGCTTCCACGACATGGTGATAGAGCACATAAGCGCAAGGTGCATATGCGAGCTGCAACCAACCTATTTTCCCTCGGATCACCGGACTGCCTCTCCATGCAGATGTATGGGATGTCGTAGCTTGCGGACGCGAGCTCGATGGGCCCTGTAGAGCACTCGTCACGGCCTCGTCGGGGAGTCGACTGCGTCCTGGCCGATCTCGTGTCGAAAGGCCTCGAACCCCAACAGTATCCGTCAGCGCCCAAGCGAGGGGTGATATTCGGGGAAGATCCTGGTCTGCAGCCCATCAAGGAATGGTGGAAGCTCGTTGCGGACATGGCTGCGTCGAACCCACTAAACTTAGGGTCACAGCCATGTCTTCGTGGCCTGTTGGAGACCATTGCGGTTCGACTCAGCTGAGGCCGGAAGGGGAGAAGAAGCGGTAGCGCTGGTGGAAGACACGATTATTTCGACCCGTTCGAAGACGAGTGGTTGAGGAATTAACTCATTTGAAACCGTTCTGAAGCTTGTTCCGGATATAGCAACATCGGCCTGACGTCCAAAGTTATCCAAATTATCCTAGTTTTCCAACTCCCGCTAGCCCAACCCACGTTGAGTTAGCAAGGAACAGCGACCTGAGCATAAGCGCGCCGAGTCGTCGCTCGATCCGTCACTAGCTTGGACGCCGCATACTGCCCGTGCGTTGGGGAAGGCCGGGCCGCGCTCAAAGTGACTTAGCCGCGAATGCCGTCCAGGCCGATGACAGAATCGCCACCAGAGGAAAGCTTACCTCCCGAGAAGCTCGGCATGCATGAGATGCTGCTGGGCTGACGGCCAACCCTCCAGCTGAACTTGCAGCATCCTGGTTCGTTCGTTGCTTGCTCGGGTATCGATCGTCCGTCGAAGAAGCGTCGATTCCGATTCGGCCGTGCTATCCCGCCACACACACAACTGGTCTCCAGGGCGAGGGTACCGTAATTGAAGCCGTCATCATGATCGAGTCGATATGGTTCTGAACCGATACCGGCATGCTGGAGTTCGTCCAGTCAAGGATATCTCGCTTGACAAACCTGTTTTGCAAACGAGCAGCATCTGTGAGGTATTGGCACTGTGCCAGTAGCAAGAGAGCTTAGTGTTAGTGGAAGATCATTCACCAATAAGCACGCCCATCCCTGCAGCAAAAAGACTAGTTCGACAACAACAGAGCAGAAGCAAACGTAAGTGTACTGTAAGTGACGCCTGGTGTTCGGAGATGCTCGAAGGTCAGGACAACCGGCTTCAAGGGATCGATCGAAGGAAAGCAGCTAAGCAACGCGGCATGGGTTTTCCATTCAGATGGTTGAACGTCATTCGCCACGGGGCTCTAACAACAACAAGCAAAATGACTATGAGGGGTCGAAGCTGAAATCGTTGAAAAGAACAAGACATAAGCAAACTAATAGCAATAATCAGATATGCAAGCAATTGCAATAAAGGTGTTTTTCCAACAGGGAAGGACCTCGAAACCATGAAGATCATAGGCAGCAACCCAGGGTGTCTCTCCATCTTTGGGAATTGACTTCGAGCTTTGAACCTGGGAAAAAACCACAGGGGGGCTAAGAGTCCAGCTGCCAGACAGATGGAGAAAATCAAAGATAATATTGCTGATGTGCGATATCAAGCAAGATCGGTGGCGAAGGTGCTGACCCATCGACTGGTCTAGCTATTGAATCCTGGAAGAGGCAGGTGACATCGAAGATGAGGCGTTCGTCGGTCGAGCTTGCCCCTGTCTCGCATCATGTCTAGCGTTCATCAAGCGGAGTGAGTAGGATACCTTCCCGGGGTGTGGAAGGGAGGGCCGATAAGGTCCAGCTCGATATGATCTTCGCCAGAGAGCCTCCAACCATGCGTGCCCGCAGATTGAGCACCTCCCAGGGTACGTAGCTGGTGAGCTCTATCCAAGGCACGACGCAGGCGCAGAGGAGTGGTTGTGCAGGTGCTGTGGTCCACATTGCGAAATGGGATAGCTCAAGGCTTGGCATCACCTTCCTTTAGCCCGGACGAGTCCTCGGAACGATCGGTCCCAATTCTTTTGATATCTTGATAGCTTGGCCTAGACAAGCAAGGCCATCTTCGACTTTAACCGGCATCATCGAGGTCTTCGACTAGACACGACAGCCATACAGACCTTCGAGGACCTCTCGATCTGATCGTCGGTTGGCTTCAGCGTCGTGAAGCTTTGGGGCACCACTAGTGGCATGGCTGTCACACTCTTCCAATTTGAGGGGTTCGGTCGAGATCCAGTTCATGTGCTTTTCCATATCGCCAAGGACCAGGCCCAACAATGAGAGCTGAACCAGGAAGCTCTGTTGGTCGCCAGTGGTTGTCGGATCCTGGTCCATTCGTCCGCTCGTCCTTGGGTGGCTTTCTTTTTGGGCCAAGAGTCTCGACAAGCCCTGTAGCCCTGTAGCCCTCAACCCCGGAAAAGACGTAACGCACGCTCATGGAGGGCGGTCAGCCTGCACCAGAGTAAGATGAGCGCCGTCAATCTTGATACCTCCGGGTCTACACGACCTTCGAACAAGGTTTTTGGAGCGAATTCCGATCGGTTGCATCCCAGTGGAAAGATCGCTTGGGTCGAGTGGCTCTCCATCATGTCATCCATGTACGACGATTGGTTTTCGTTGAGCGGCAGCAGTCTGCAGGAGATAGATCGTGAGGGTGTCGAGGCACCAGCGGTGTGGGTCAGGTGGCGTCCAAGGGTTTCCGGGCGACGACGATGTGTCTGCGGTTTGCCCCACCTATCAGCGAACCATTCAAGGCTCGTGCGTGCCCAGCACTGGGACGGATGATCCTTACACTGAGGTCATGAGTTGACGAGAGCCCTCCGTCAGCTCCTTCCGGACCTTTTGACACAGATCCTTCACCTTGGTCGGGGTCCAGTCAAGCTCCCGAGTGAGCAATCGGAGGCTGGCCGCCTCCAGACCCTCTAGCACGCAGATCAACCACAGCTTTCCCAGCGTCTTCTGCGAGGCATCGGCGCTGTGGGAGCCGATGGGGATGTTCAGGGCCGTACGCCGTACGTCCTCGAACCCGACCTGCTCGAGGAGACCTCGACGGAGATGCGGGATGCCCCACTCTCGTCCGGAACGCTCGGCGGCCTCGCGGATGGCGCCCAGGAAGATGGCCAGATACGAGTCCGGTACCGGCCTGGCCGTCTGGGTGTGGTCGAAGTCGAGGATCTCAACGTAGCCGCCTGGCTTCAGATGACGGAAGCACTCCTCATAGATGGCCTCCCAGCGCTTGAAGGAGCCCGACAAGTTGCGCATGTGGATCAGATCGAAGGATTGGCCAAAGGTCCACTCCTCTTCCGCATCGTCCACCTCGAAGAAGACGTTGGAGGGGACGGCGTCGGGCTGAATGGCGGACAGATCAGTACCCGTCACGTCGGCGTCCGGATACGTTTCCGCCATGGCAATCGCCCACTCGCCCGTCCCAGTTCCCACATCGAGGATTCGCTGTGGCTCCGTCACCAACGGTGCCCGCGTCAATTGGCCGTGGAGCAGCAACAGGTACACCTGATGGACGACGTTGAGGCGCGTTTGCTCCATCTGGATCATCGAAGAGATGCTCATGGTCAGCCGGATCCAGATTTCGCGCTAGAAGATCCGGAACGGGGAGCGCAGCCATCCGAGCGTACCTCATCGTTGGGCATATAATAAGAGTCCGGGCCGGACCCGCAGTATCGACGGTCATTTTCGATGGGGTAGTCCAGCACGCTACCGACCAGAGATTTGGTCGACGTCCTACGAGCGCATGCCGTCAGCATCGCGCGCGGCCATTCAACATCGGGATTGGGTCACACACACGCCCGAATTGCGATCCGACGTCTCGGGCTCGGTCTCGCCCATGGCGACGTCGGGCACGCTTGCCTGGCCCACCTCATTTTCGACATCCACGGCCATCTCGGAATTCGCTGGAGACGCGGCCATCGTCAAGATTTAGCTGGCTGCTCCGGCGGGCCGTCGGCCGTCACACGTTTGTCCTGCTCCAGCGAAGAAGGCGCGACCGTGCTTCCGCGACCAAACCTCGCGCAGATCCACAGTTCTTCGAAAGCACAAGATCAACGTCCACCATGGATCGCGCGGCTCGGATTTCTTGCAGACCCCTCCAACCCCTCACCAAATCGAAATGTTGTCAACATCAACGGACTTGTCGACTCCCCTCATTGCATCTCAACCTCACGGTGCGAGTCGTTGTTGAAGCTGTCCGCCCGAGCCGGACGTGACGAGTGCTCGCAAATGCACCCAGGCGTGCCAGGTACCCGAAAGCGTGGTGGCGGGCGAACGGTGGAGCTCCCCTTGACCGAATTCCACCAGGCTGGATCCACTAGGGCAGGCCCGGGGCTGTTACTGGAGGAGCGCTTGCCGCAACTCGGTGGGGCGTGGGGCATGAGCGCAGGGGGAGGGGGGTTGAAGTTGCGAGTCATCCCTCCCCATAGGCTGGCGAGGCAACACGGACGCGGGGAGGCGGGCGGGCGGATAGGTCGGCCAAGCGGCCGGCGCTCCCGCGGGCCCGGCTCCCGTCCCTTCGAGTCGTCATCACCCGTCGATATGCTCATGATGCTGAAGCCAAATTGCTGATGCTGATGCTGATGCTGCTCTTGCTTTGATTGCGCATTGCTATCGTGGTCTCTGCGACCGATTCTGCGACCTCCGACGTCGTTGCGGTGCAGGGTGATGCGATGCGATAAGGTCCGTGGTCGACCGACTGGACGTGAGCAATGGCCGCGGACGTGCGCTCGATGCCAACGGATGCTGCCCCAACCGAGCGCGGCCCCTGCGTGCGCCTCTCTGCCCATGCTTGCCTTTGCTGCCTGCCTGTTCCCCCTGCCTCCTGATCCTGTTCGTGCTCGCGATGCGTTGGCAGCTCGATTCCAAGACAGCGCAACGCTGCATGGATCGTGCATGGCTCAGGTGCGGATATCGGCCCTTGTACGGTACGGTATTTCGTAGAGCTTTGGGGGCTGTTCCGTTGTAAGTTACGGGCCGTTGAGACAGCGATCCCTCCTGCGTCGAGCTTGATCGAGAATCCCGTAAGTTAGAGTGCGGCAGATCAACAAGGAGAACAGTGTACAGTAGCCGAAACATCATTAGATGAAGAGCTTGCTTCATGGTACTGGGAATGCCATTGGAAAGAAAGAAACCCAGAAACAATCTTCAGGAGAAGTGCGAACAGAGAAAGCGAAAAGGAGGGATTGAGAAATGTGCGAAGGGGGGAAATTAGGGCTTGACCCATCGCCAGTCACCTCGCTTCGTGTTCCCAGTGCCGCGCGCTTCTTGCGCTTGCCAGGCGCCATGAACGCACCGATGGCGAGTGAGAAGCCAGCCGATGCATTCAGTAGCGTCTCGAATATAGTGAAATGGTCGCGTCCAAGTAGAGAGGGGAATTTTTGGAATTTCATCGTAGTAGCACCATTGATGCGAATGGCTGCTGAGCCTTGTCGTCAAAGATGGCGAATCATCTTGACACCATAGGCTGTTCCACATTCTGCTCCACGTTCTGTTCCGTAAATTGGGGCAGTCTCTGCATGACGTCGGACCAGGTTTCCGATCCGTCGATCAAGGCTTGCACCGCAGCCAGAATCTCGTCCTCGCCGGCGCGAACCTGCTTGGTGCTATCGCGGTCCCGAAGCGTGATGGATCCGTCCTGGACCGATTGAAAGTCGACCGTAATCCCGAGCGCGGTGCCCAGTTCATCATTGCGAGCATATCGCTTGCCGATACTCGCCGACGAGTCGTCGACACGATTGGAGATACCCAGAGATCGCAGCCTCTGCGAGAGATGCCGAATGAGCGGATTGAAGACGGTATTGCTGGAGAGGGGAACCAAGAGGACTTTGGTGGGGCAGATCGCCGGCGGAAATGACAGTACCTAGATCGACGGATCAGGAGGTGATGCGCCATCATGAATCACAGCAAGGAAACATACCCCACGAGCTTCATCACCTGGTCGCGTCCAGTACACGTGCTCGATCAAGCTGTAGAAGATGCGGCCAATCCCAAAGGAAGGCTCGATCACATTGGGTGTGTATTCGCGTGTATTTTCCACTCGTGTCCGCTTGGCAATGGTGATCAGGTCGCTACCAAGCTCGACCTGACCGTCTCCCACGCCCACAACGTCAATGACAATTTTACCGTCTTTCTGCAGTCGGTCGGCCAGCTGTTCCCGCTGCTCCTGGCTCAACGCTTCGACAGCGCTCTCCACGGTCTTGCCATCCTTCTTGAACCGGGGGCCGAACTTCTTTCGATCCAAGTCCACTTGCCATTCCTCGATCCGGAGCGGCTCCGAGCGGCTCTCGCGCACCATCAGTGGTGCTCCAGTCTTCTTGGCGTGCACGCCCAGATCGTATGCGCTGCGATCGGCACAGCCGACGCATTCAATCCATCCGTAGCTGGTCAAGAGCTCGGCGTCCCAGCAGTCGGCCGCGTAGTGAGCCATTTCATTGGCCATGTGCTGTCGAAATCGCACTTTGGTCGGGTCGACGCCCAACTTTTGCAGAAATTGATGGATCCTCGCGAGGAAGTAACCCAGCGTCTCGTTGTTGACCAGTCCCGATGCCACCGCCTGGCCGATCGGTACCGTTTCCGCTTCCGTGCGGCCCGCGAGCTGGACGTCTCGATTCAGCAGCGTAAGCTCGATATCTTTCACCTCGTCGAATCGAGGGTGCTTCTTGCCTCCTTCGGGATCGACAAAATGCTCAATCTCCGCGAGGACAAACTCCCGAACTCTCAGCAGACCCGACCGGGGCGAAATCTCGTTGCGGAAACATTTTCCGATAGATGCCGCAGCAAAAGGCATTGATTGCTGATTGAACTCCAACAGCTTCTGAAAGGTCAGAAACTGGCCTTGCGCCGTTTCTGGTCGCAGGTAGCCCGGAACATTGCTGCTCGGGCCAATTGATGTTTGAAACATCAAGTTGAACGCGACCGGAGGGAGCAAGTCGCCATTGGTGGTAGGATTCTTGATATTGAACTTCTTCATGAGAAGTCCCAGCTCCTCCCCATTATAATTGTCAATCTGTCAATCAAACCATCAGCTGCGATTCAAGTGTGGACGAGCTCAACCGAGGGTCACACCTTCGCCAAAACCTCCTCGTACTCTTTCACCTCATCGTCGCTCAGCTTGACCGCTTCCACGCCCTTGCCTTTCTTCTTCTTTTTCTTTGCATCTGCTTCCTCTGTCTTCTCTTCAACCTTGACGCCTCGGGCTTCTTTGTCCCCCTTTAGTCTCGACTCGAGCACCTCTTCCACGAGATGGTCCGCGCGGAAGATCTCTCCGGTTTTGGGGTCCTTGCACATCCAATCGGCAAATTTATCGACGTGCCCACTCGTCTTCAAGACTTCGTGCGGCGTCAACATGGTGCAATCCACCTCGAGCATGTCTTCCTCGAGCACGAAATGTTTCCGCCAGAGATCAATGATGTTCGCTTGTAGCGAACAGCCCGGTGGGCCATAATCATACAGCCCCGACACACCTCCATAGATCTCAAAAGAAGGCGTATAGAAGAGTCGTCGACGCAACAATGAGTCCAGGACCGGTCGGTCGAGAGGTTGGCCTGTCTTCGTCGTTGCCGTCGACATGGTTCCGGACACGACTTTTTGATATCGAAGTCGGACCGATGCAATTGAGAAACAACGAGCTTGCTGTGAGACCAAGAGCTCAACCGGTGTTCGTTTAAATGCTTTCCAGCGTATCAAAGATCTGGCTGGTAGCATCTAAATGCGTGCGGTAGTTCTGGGCCGTCGAGTCAGGACATTCGGCTTTTCAATAGTTGACCGGAACAAGTCCCCGCTTGGAGCTCTTCACCGCCTTGATGACTAATCAACGTCGGGAATTATTTCTCCGATCTGCCCACATTTCATTGGTGGGGCTTGGAAGCAAGCGCACTCCAAGAACGACATCAAAGAGCCCGG
>QQTW01003101.1_pt1 | contig 12213 bp, 11 predicted proteins | sample 1904831 | NCBI WGS metagenome assembly QQTW01 (sample SAMN09435610, study PRJNA476489) | Subsurface metagenome, whole genome shotgun sequencing project. | reverse complement strand
TGAAAAGAAAAAAGAGCCTTCAATCTGTGCGTTCTCGTCGCTATCGCTGCCGTGTACGGCGTTCTCGCCCATAGATGTTGCAAACAATTTACGGATGGTACCTTCATCAGCTTTGGCAGGATCTGTTGCACCAATCAGGGTACGGAAATCGGCAACAGCGTTTTCTTTTTCCAATATAGCTGCTATGATAATGCCGCTGCTCATAAACTGCACCAGCTCACTGTAAAAAGGCCGCTCTTTGTGCACAGCATAAAAAGCACCTGCTTTTTCTTCTGAAAGCTTTGTTTGCTTTAAGGCTACAATGCGGAAGCCGGCCTTAATAATTTTATCCAAAATAGCTCCGGCATGTCCATTGCGCATGGCGTCGGGCTTGATCATGGTAAATGTTCTGTTGCTCATAATAGTTATTTATTGCGGCGCAAATATAGTCCGGAAAGTCGGAAGTCGGGAAAGTCAGTAAAGAAGTTCATAGTCAATAGTTCATAGTTAATGTCTAATGTGAAAGATTTTAAGGTACGGCTTTCAGGCTTATTTTTTCCCTGAATTCCTTACCATGAACGCACAACTGTCAACTGCCAACAGTCAACTTCTCCTCCGTCTTTCCTGTCTTCCTGCTATATTTGCGCCTTGTTTATGCAGCCGATTCACGAGTTATATGCACAATTGGCCGGCGCGCCACGCCGGGTGGTGGTAACCATGCACCAAAAGCCCGATGCCGATGCAATGGGTTCTACCTTGGGCCTTTGCCATTTTCTAACGCAGTTTGGGCACCAGGTGCAGGTAATATCGCCTACCAACTGGGCACGTTGGGTAGACTGGATGCCTGGCGCCGATGCTGTATTGGATTATGAGCTGCACCGCGCCAAAGCCGACGAATGTATTGCCGCCGCCGAATGGATTTTTTGTCTGGATTTCAACCACTTTGGCCGTACCAAATCTATGGCAGGGGCGCTGAAACAGGCAGGTGCCGTAAAGATCCTGATTGACCACCATGAACAGCCCGACGAAGCTTCTTTCCAGTATGGCATCTCCCTTACAGGTAAAAGCTCTACCTGCGAGATGGTGTACGATTTTATCGTAGCGTCGGGCAACAGGGATAAAATAAACAAATCGGTGGCTGAATGCCTGTATGCCGGCGTGGTAGCTGATACAGGCTCTTTCCGCTTTTCATCTACCGGCGCATCGGTGCACCACATGGTAGCTTATTTAAAAGAAATGGGCCTGGAGCATGCACGGGTACACGAAGACCTCTTTGACAATTATCTCGAAAACAGGCTCCGGTTCCTGGGCCATGTGCTTACCAACCGCATGGAGGTGATGTATGAACTCAACACAGCGCTTGTGTACATCAATCGGAACGACCTTTTTAAATACGACATTAAAACCGGCGACACCGAAGGCATCGTAAATTATCCTTTATCCATCCAGGGCATCAAGCTGGTGGGCTTTATTGTTGACCGCGACGAGATACGCAAGTGGAGTTTCCGCAGCAAAGGCAACTTTGACTGCAATACTTTTGCCCGCACATATTTTGGCGGCGGCGGCCATTTTAATGCAGCAGGCGGCAGCGACCACGATACGCTGGAAAAATCTATCCAAAAGTTTAAAAAAGCCCTGCTCGAAAACCAACATCTTTTATCATAAACAAACATTCAAATGCGATTTTCCAACCCCTTATTAAGCGTTGTAGCAATCGGGTTAGCCGTATCGGCATGCAACAGCGTTGACTTTAAAAAATCAAAAAGCGGATTGCCGTATAAAGTATTTGCATCCGAAAAAGGCGACAGCGTTAAGGTAGGCAGCATCATTAAATTTTCCTATCAGCAATTGCTGAACGATAGCGTGATTTTTCCGCAGAAAGACCAGCCGGTCACACCTTTTTACCTGCAGGTGGAACCGCAGGGGCAGCCTTATGATATATCGGAAGTGCTGCCTTCTTTGAAAGAAGGCGACAGCGTATATGCCGTGCAAATGGTGGATACGTTTATGGCCCGTGCTGCAAAAAACCCGCAGGCGCAACCACTGCCACCACAATTTAAAAAAGGCGATAAAATAATCACGACGCTTAAGGTGCTGGATGTATTTACCAACGCGCAGGAAGCACAGGCCGACGAAGCCAAAACCCGCCAGGCAGCGTTCCTGAACGATCAGAAAATACAGCAGCAGCTTGGCAACGATGATAAAGCCTTAAAAGCCTACTTTGCCCAAAACGGAATAAACGCACAAAGGGTAGGACTGGGCACTTATGTGCAGGTGCTGCAGCCGGGCACCGGGCCAAAGGTAGAGAACGGTAAATTTGTAAGTCTTAAATACAAGGGCCAAACGCTTGCCGGCAAAGTGTTTGATACCAATATGGACAACAGCTTTAACCACACTGAGCCATTAAGCTTTGTCGTGGGCGGCAGCCCAATGATAAAGGGTTTTGAAGAAGGCATTCTGGGCTTGAATAAAGGTGCAAAAGCGCGGTTGTTCATTCCTTCGCCGCTGGCATATGGCGCACAGCCGCCTTCGCCAGAAATTAAGCCCAACGAAAACCTGATTTTCGATATCGAAGTGCTGGATGTAACCAACCAGCCGCCAGCGCCATCCATGCAGGCTCCGCCGGTAAATGATACTACCCGCAGATAAGTTGTTGGCATCAAAAGATATGTTTCTGACCTTTACGGCTCATGACAATGAGCCGTTTTTTTTGCTTAACCTGCAACACAAATAAACCTGAAACCGGTACCTGTCAAAGCTGAAACTTTTCATCTAGTTCGCAACCTTTGAATAACTGCAGCCATCTATATATAGGCCGGCCATATGCAATTGAAAAGAGTAAGGCGCACTCCAAGTGCGCTTTTCTTTTTATAGCAGCAACAATGGTTGATACGCATTGGTGCCATTGCAACTAAGTACTGCTTTCAGGGCAACTTTATTTTACAAAAAGGCTGCGGGCTTACAGGCCATAAGTTCTCCAACCAATTTTATGGCTTCCACTGCTTCCCGCACATCGTGTACCCGAAGTATAGCTGCACCTTTCATCAGGGCAATGGTGTGCAGCACCGTTGTACCGTTCAATGCCTTATCCGCAGTAGTGCCGAGCGTTTTATACACCATGCCTTTCCTTGAAATGCCTACCAGCAGCGGCTTTTCCAACTGTCGGAAATATTCGAGTCCGGCCATCAGCGCAAAGTTATGTTTGGGCAACTTGCCAAAGCCAAAACCAGGGTCCATAATAATGTCTTTTACACCCAAAGCGTGCAGTTCGGCTATTTTAAAATTGAGCAGGTCAAATACATCTAGCACCACATCATCATAAGCAGGCGCCTGCTGCATGTTTTGCGGGTTGCCCTGCATGTGCATCAGCACATAAGGCACTTGCAGCTTTGCCACAGTAGCAAACATATCCGGATCAAGCGTGCCTGCACTTACATCGTTGATGATGGAGGCACCGCGCGCTACAGCTTCTTCGGCCACAGAAGCATAAAACGTATCAATTGAAATAATGGCTTCCGGAAAATGCTTGTTCACGGCTTCAATCTGAGGCAATACTCTTGCTGCTTCTGTTGCTGCACTCACCCTTTCTGCACCGGGGCGGGTACTTTGCCCACCCATGTCCAGCACCCCGGCACCCTCTTGCAGCATCTTTTCCGCACGTGCCAATACCGCATCTGTCGTAGCTGCCCGCGAGTCTTTAAAAAAAGAATCTGGCGTGGTGTTTAAAATGCCCATTACCACAGGGGTTGAAAAATGGAGCAGCCTGCCTTTGCAATTGATGGTGTACATGGAGTGATGCGCTCTTTTTTGGCGGGAAAGTTACTAACCTTAATTTTAAGCCATGCAAACAGAACAGGAGCGGACCAATGACCAATATGATGCGGTAATTCAAAGTTGCGTTGATATATTTTCGAAAAAAACAAAGGATTACGGCACTGCATGGCGGGTGCTCAGGCCTATTTCCATCACCGACCAGATATACATTAAAGCACAACGCATCCGCACCATTCAGGAAAAAGGAACACAACGCATTTTGGATGATGTTGAAAGTGAATTTATCGGCATTATCAACTATGCCGTTATTGGATTGATACAACTGGAGCTGCCGGCCAACGCTCCGGAAGACCTGGACGAGCAGGAAGCCGTACGGCTTTACGCCGAAAAAACAAAAAGGGCCAAAAAGCTGATGCAGGATAAAAACCACGACTATGGCGAAGCCTGGCGCAGCATGTCTCAGGAAAGCTTTGTAGACCTGATTTTGATGAAACTGCACCGCATGCGCCAGATCATTGCTAACGGCGGGCATACGCTTATCAGCGAAGGGCTCGACGCCAATTATTTAGATATTATCAATTATGCGGTTTTTGCCACTATCTTAAGGCATCCCTAAACCCAATAATCCAGTAGCTATGCGCTCTTCAATTCTTGCTGCTCGCATTTTGGTAGGCCTGCTTTTTATTGTTTCCGGGGCCGTAAAAGCCAACGATCCGCTGGGGCTAAGCTATAAAATGCAGGAGTTTTTTGAAGTCTGGAACAGCGATCTTGCCGCTTCCAATTTCTTTGCAAAAGCTCCGCTCATCAGCCTGTTCAACTGGCTGCACAATTATTCGCTTGCTCTTTCCATAATTATGATTACGCTGGAGATAGTAGCCGGCGTGGCCCTGCTATTGGGCTGGCGCAAAGGGGTTGTTTTGCGATTGCTGTTGGTGCTTACTTTGTTCTTTACTTTTTTGACGGGTTATGCCATGTGGTCGGGTAAGTTTAAAAACTGCGGTTGCTTTGGCGATTGCCTGCCTATTTCGCCAATGGCTTCTTTTATAAAAGACATAGTACTTTCAGGCCTGATCCTTTTGCTTTGGGCCGGCCGCAGGTACATCACGCCTGTAGCTACAGGCCCCAAACCCGTTTTTTTTATTGCGGCTGCGCTGGTCCTCACATTGGGTGTGCAATGGTATGTGCTCCACTACCTTCCTTTTGCTGATTGCCTGCCATATACAATAAACAACAACATCAGTGCACAAATGCAGCCGCCGCCGGGCTCAAAACCCGATTCGTTTGCCATACGGTTTGTTTATAAAAAAGGAAAGGAGCAGTTTGAATTTCCGGCCGAGGCCCTGCCGCCGGACCTGGAAAATTATACCTACGTTGATAGGGTGGATAAGCTGGTGCGCAAAGGCAACGCCGAACCGCCTATCAAAGGATTTGCGCTTACGGGTATCTCCGTCGCAGATAGTACGGCAGCAATATTGGCCCTGCTGAAAGCTGTGCTGCTGCTTGCCGAAAACATGAACAGCGCCACACAGTGGACAGATGATTTTAAAGAACTGGCTGAAAATGCTGCAGCAAAACAAATTCCTGTTTTTTTGGCTACAGCATCATCGCTACAGGCGGCAAAAAAAACCTTGCTGGATAATGGTATCAATGGCGTGCCGGTTTTTGCCCTTGACTTTACTGCTATACGCACTGCTGCCCGAACCAATCCTACGGTTTTGCTGCTGCAACAAGGCACCATCAAAGGCAAATACAGTTACCGTCAAATGAACAGACTCATAAAAAGCCTTTGAACCTTCGTGCTTTATTTTCCATCTGCAAACCGCTATCATGCTCCTTTTTTTTCTGCGCAAACTGTTGTATGGCCTTTTTGTACTGGCAGGTGTGGTAGCATTGGTATTTGTGTTGTTTCAGGGTTTTGGCGATCCGGCCCGCCTGGTAATGGGGCAGGGAGGCGACGCAGCAACAGCGGCGGCCATCCGTAAAGAACTGGCCCTGGATCAGCCACGCTGGAAGCAATTTCTTTTATATGCCAATGATGTATCGCCCCTTTGTGTGCATCATACAGAAACGATTAAGCAAAAAGACCTGAAAGGATTTTTTGTTGGTGGCAAGTACAAATTGGGCATCAAGGTTCCTTATCTGCGTACCTCTTACCAAACAAAAAAACCCGTAACGACCGTGCTTTTTGAAGCTTTGCCAGGCACGGTGCTGCTGGCCTTTGCTGCCATGCTTATAGCTGTTTGCCTGGGCATTCCGCTGGGTGTGCTGGCGGCTTTAAAGCGCGGCACCTGGCTCGATTCCGGCACCCTTGCTGCTGCAACGGTTGGCATTTCTGCACCTTCTTTTTTTATGGGCATCGTCGTGGCGTACCTGTTCGGGTTTGTATGGAGCGGATGGACAGGACTGCACCTTACCGGAAGCTGGTTTGATATTGATGTAGTGAGCGGTGAGCGGAGGCTTACTTTACAAAACCTGGTGCTGCCAGCGTTTACATTGGGCATACGGCCACTGGCCATTATCACACAGCTTACCCGCAGTGCCGTGCTCGATGTATTGCAGCAAGATTTTATTCGTACTGCTTATGCAAAGGGGCTTTCCAAAAACAGCGTTGTCTGGCGCCATGCCGTACCCAATGCCCTGAATCCCGTACTAACGGCAGTAACGGGTTGGTTTGCGGAGCTGCTTGCCGGTGCTTTTTTTATTGAATATATTTTTGGCTGGCGCGGCATTGGCAAAGTAACTGTTGAAGCATTGGAAAAACTTGACTTTCCGGTGGTGATGGGATCAGTGCTGGTAACGGCCGCGTTTTTTGTTCTGATTAATATTTTGGCTGACCTTTTATACGGCTGGCTCGATCCGAGGATAAGGGTTTTTTAATGGCTTGTGCTAAACAAAAAACATGATCAAACCCATGCTCTTACATGAGTTTAAATTTTATGTGTTTGCATCTATCTGTTACCTTTGTACAACGATTATTTGTTTCAGCAGCTAAAAAACATTGTTATGAAACGCCTTGCCAATGTTATAAACCAAAAATTTGCGCATTTCAACACCGTGTCGCCCGGTCTTTCGCTCCGCAATGCACTTTACAAGTTGTCTTTCGAAAACCTGGAATACTTGGTTGTGCAAGAAGACGGTGACTTTATAGGTATATTATCGGAGCACGATGTTGCGCATAAGTTGTTTTCGGGTGGCAAGCCAATGGAACAATTAGCGGTAAAAGACATGATGAACAACAGTTTGCCCGTTGGCAGCGTACATGATGACATAGCTTTTGCCGTTCAGATTCTGGACCGCTACAACAGCCGTTACATAGCTGTTTTCGACGGGCTTCATTTTAAAGGCATTGTTTCAGAAACTGACCTTTTAAAGCAAACGGTGGCGCATGTGCCTGCAAGCATGGAAGTTGTTGCCGAAAGTTCTGTTTACTGGTCTTACTGAATCACCACTTCTTTTATTTCTTCTTTTTTTAAAGCTTCGTTTACGCGGAGTTTTATGGCTTCTTTTTGAAAATTGAGCTCCTGTTTCAGTGGCGCCACATTGGTGGTTATAATCAGGGTGCGGTTGATGATTTTTATACTATCGGTGTATTTGGCTATGGTTTTTCCCATCAGGCTTTCCCAAATGGCTTCTATCTCAAACGCCTGCATATCGCCTTTAAGCCGGCTACTTTGCAAAAACTTCTGAATGGCATCGCCCATTGAATACTGACCCATAAAACAAAAGTAGCGGAAAGGAGCGGAGCCGCAAGCCTGAAAACCATACCATACTAAAAGCTCTTTTGTACATTGATAGATCGGAATTTGCAGATACGCTTTTCAGGTTTTTGTTACAACCTGATGCTGACACCCGCATAATAATTCCGGGTAGGTGCTGCATTAAAATAGCGGCCGCCAAATGCGTTTATGTCAAATCCAAGACTATAGCGCTGGTTCAACAGGTTGTCGGCACCGGCATACAGGCGTAGGTTCCGGTTTGTGCCAAATTTTATATGGTATTGTGCCTGCGCACCCAACAGGTGTACAACGTTGCTGATGGCACTATTGGCATCATTCAAGGGCAGTGCATCTGTATATTGATAAGTAGTCTGCACCGAAAAGCTATTGACCGAAACATCCGCCCCGGCACTCAGGGCATTGGGCGCTACGCCGGGCAACCGTTTACCCGAAAAATCGTTGTTCAGCGGCTTGAAAGTTTTATACCTGAAGTTGTGGTACGTGTAAGATGCCCAGAGATTTGCTTTTCTTTTTTCCTTATCTACTAGTGCATACTGAAATGCAGCTTCCAAACCTTTTTGAGCCGTGTTGCCGCTGTTTAAATAAAAGTCGCCACCGGCCGAATCGCGGCGTTGCACGATGGTGTTTTGCAGCCTGAAGTAAAACAAGTTGACGTCAAAGCGCAGCTTCTTCCAATTGCCTCTTGCACCCAGGTCGTAATTGATGCCCTGCTCAGGCGCAAGAATGGTATTGATGGCACCACCGGTGGGTAACAGCTCGCTGATGGTAGGCGGAGAAAAGCCCTTTGAAACGCTTGCATAAAGCGACATAGGACCCAGGTTGCGCAAAAGTGCAAGGCGTCCTGCCGTTTCGTTACTGAACCGGCGCTGTTGCCTGCCGGCCGTTTGCGGCGCAAAACGCTGGAAGCGGAGCACATAAGAACTAACAGAAGCACCGGTGGTTACCTGCCATCCTTTTAGCGTATAAATTGCCTGTACAAAAAAAAGTGCCTGGCGGTTGCGCACATCATCGCGGTAACGCAGGGAGTCGGGCTCGCCGCTCCTATTTTTTGCATTGCTGATGTCTGCAGTGCCCCACTGTGCCTCAAGGCCTGCTTGTAGTTGCAATTCGCCTTTTATTATATTGGGCTGCAGCGTAAAATGCGTGCGACCGCCCACGTGCGGTTCTGTGCTTTGATCGTAACCCCTTAGGTTTGGATTGCGCAGCCAGGTAGCCGCACCATAAACAACGGTTTTGTTGGAAAGGAGCTTACTCAATTTTTGCTCCAGCGATGCACCTGCCAAAAAGGATTGCTGCCGGATGGCTGCTTTTGCTGCAATGGCTGAGGGCTGTGTGGCTGTGCCTGGCCGGGCTGCTTTTGGGTTCACGATGAACTCTGCTGCCGTAAGTGCACCAGGCGTTTCATAAAAAAGATCGCCGTATAAAAAAGTGGTTTTTAAAGTTGCATCCTGCTTCAGCTCGTAATTGCCCGTCCAACTGAACACAGACCTTTTCAACTCGCTTTGCTCCCGGTAGCCGCTGCTTTGCTGATGCTGGTAGCTGATGCGGTTGGCGCTTTGCTCGGCCTGTAGTAAAAGGGCTGCATGTGCATTATGGCCGTTGTAGGAACCTGCCGTATAATCGGCCTGGATATGCGTACCGGGCTCCCTTTTTTCCATGCTTTGAACAAGTACCACGCCGCCGGTGCCGGCACCGTACAAACTGCTGCCCGGACCTTTGATGACCTCTAAAGATTGTATGTTGTAAAAACCAAGCTGGTTAAAGTAAGTAGTCCCTCCGGGCTGTGTAAACGGAAGGTCGTTGAAATAAACTTTTACGTTGCGTACGCCAAATGGCGACCTGAGTGAACTGCCCCTAATATTGAGCCGGTAAGAACCCGGCGACCTTTCCTCCAAACGGATACCCGGTGTGCTGTTGATGGCCCCTGTTAGCGAGGCTGGTCCAAACCGGGCCAGTGCGGCACCGCCTACCAGGTTTATGGCAGCCGGAACATCGCGCAGCCTGCGGTTCTGTTCATAGGAACGAACCATTACCTCGGGCAATACCTGCGCCGCAACCGTATCTTGCTCCTGTGCGTTGGCTTTAAAATAGATGCAAACAATAAAAAAGAAAAAATACTTCATGACGATGGTGCTGCGGTAAGTACAGCTTTCAGGGAAATAGGTTATCAATAATTGAACCTTATAATTTTTTGTTTGCCATAAAAAGTGCTATGGGTTTATTTGCAGTTTTTTATGTGGACGTTGACAAATCAGGAAGCCTGAAAAGCGTACCAGTCGTAAAGAATTATCATGGCATAAAACTGGCAGGCAAAGTAGCGTACAATCATTCATTCACCCAAAAAAAACAGTACGTATGTCAGGCAGAGGAGATAACAACCAACACGGCAGCGCCGGCCGCGGCGGCTCCAATCAAAGCAATCAGCCTTTTGGTTCTTCGGATCAGAAAGGCAAATCGAACCACAACCGGGAGCAAACAGGCGGCAAGCCTTCGCAGCCGCAGCCAAAAAAAGAAGATCAGGATGCTAACCGGAACACCAGTACGAAAGATTAAGCTGATAAAACTGTAAGCTAATGTGCTACAATTGCACGGCTGTATAAAATAGCACATTAGCTTATTAGTACATTGCATCCGTTCTTATGAAATTTGTTGCTATTTCCGATACGCATTGCCGTCATCACAACTTGCAGCTGCCCAAAGGCGATGTGCTGCTGCATGCCGGCGATGTAACCATGCGCGGGCTGCGGTCGGAGCTGCTTGATTTTTTGCTTTGGTTTGGCAACCAGCCCTTCCGCCACAAAATATTTATTGCCGGCAATCATGATTTCTGCCTTGAGAAGGCAAAGCCCGATGTAATTCAGACCCTTCTGCCAAAAGACGTTGTTTACCTGAATGATAGTGGCATCGTTATCGAGGGCATTAATATCTGGGGCTCGCCGGTAACGCCGTTTCATCACAATTGGGCTTTTAACCGCCACCGCGGTGCACACATCCGGCGGCACTGGCAACGCATTCCTGATGGTACGCATGTACTACTTACACACACACCACCTTTTGGCATATTGGACCAGTTGGTTACGGAAAAGGCCAATGGCGACAAAGACCTAACGGAGCGTGTACAAGAGCTGAAACCTCATGTTCATTTGTTTGGGCATATTCATGAAGCATATGGTAGACGCAGCAGGGGCGCTACCAAATTTTACAACTGCAGCCTTATGAACGAACAGTACGAACTGGTAAACAAGCCTTTTACTTTCGAATTAACCGTGCCTTTGCTTAACCCTGCAAATGCCTGAATGCAGTACCCAGATTGGCAATAATATCGGAAGCTATCAGGGCCTCTTCAGAGCTTTTATCCCTGGCAATATCGCCAGCTGCTCCGTGCAGGTACACGCCCAGCATACAAGCATGCAGCGATGAATAACCCTGGCCCATTAGTGCGGCAATAATACCCGTAAGCACATCGCCGGAGCCACCGGTGGCCATACCAGCATTGCCGGTGCTATTGAAATAACCTTTTCCTTCCGGTGTGGCAATAAAAGTATGGTGGCCTTTTAAAACAATATACAGCCGGAACTGGCGTGCCATCTGCATAGCCATTTCCAGTCTTTCAAAATCATCGGCCGCATGGCCAAAAAGGCGCTCAAACTCTTTGGGGTGCGGTGTAAGTACAGAGCCGTTGGGCATTGTGGAAAGAAGGGAGGTATCCAACGCCATGCAGTTCAGGGCATCGGCATCAGCCACCACCGGGAGTTCCAACCTGGAAAGGAATACTGAAAAAGCTTTAGCAGTTTCGGGTGTGGTGCCCATTCCGGGCCCGATGCCTATTGCGGCATACCGCTCCATATCGAGTTGGATAGCTATAAGCACTTCATCGCCTGCATCGGTAATGCACATGGCTTCGGGCACCGCCGTTTGTACTATATGATAACCCAGCTTGGGCACCAGTACGGTTATCAGGCCTGCACCGGCACGCAGGGCTGCTTTTGCGCCCAGCACCATAGAGCCTATTTTACCGGCCGAGCCGCCCACCATTAAAACATGGCCGTAGCTGCCTTTATGCCCAAAGCGGGAGCGGGGTTTGTATAGTTGTTTTATGGTGGCTGCATCCAGCAACGAAAAAGTTGCCTCCGCCGTAAAGCCTTCGTGAAGGCCTATGGGTATGATGGCAACAGTGCCTACATAATCCTCATTTTCCGGCAAGAGAAAAGCCGTTTTTGTAATTTCAAAACTCAGGGTATAACGGGCATGTATAACCGCATAACCTGCCGAACTTCTGTCGAGCAGCAACCCGCTTGGTACATCTATGGATATAATGTGCTTCGAAACGGCGTTGAGGTGCTTTACCAACTGCGCAGCCAAGCCATCCAACGGTCCCTTTAAACCGGTACCAAAAAGCGCATCCACTACTACATCGCCGGGTTCGGGCATTGGAAAAAGGGTAGGGGTTTGGAGGATAACCGGCTTTATGCCTGCTTCATGCAGCCTGGCTAAATTTGTATTGAATCCTTCCGTGTTGTTTGACGTTGCCTGGAGCACAGACACTTCTACACTTACCCCTTGCTGGTGCAGCAGCCGCGCAATTGCCAAACCATCACCGCCATTGTTGCCGCTTCCGCAAACAACAAAGTACGTACTTTGCCGGCCTGTATGCTGCAGCAGCCACTGCACGCATCCGGTTGCAGCCCGTTCCATCAAATCAATAAAAGATACCGGTTCGTGT
>QQTW01003100.1_pt1 | contig 12213 bp, 9 predicted proteins | sample 1904831 | NCBI WGS metagenome assembly QQTW01 (sample SAMN09435610, study PRJNA476489) | Subsurface metagenome, whole genome shotgun sequencing project. | reverse complement strand
AATATTCAAGAAGCCGTAGATTATCCTCGCTTTCATTACCAAGGACTACCCGATTTAATCAACATTGAGGAAAATGCATTACCAGTTAATACCATACGGACTCTCTCAACCACGACCCCAACAAGTAGGGGATTTGTATTTAATAGTCGGCTTCCCAATTGGGGAGCAGCGGAGTCTATTTTAGTAGACCCCACAACGGGTTTATTTTACGGTGCTAATGACAGACGCAGACCTGCGGGTGCTGCTCTTACTTACTAAGTCGGTCTTGACAAGCGCGAAAACTCGAAAACTGGTCATATAACAGGTGCCAAACATGAAATCATACCAAAAATTAGTATTAGCTACTGCTGTTTCTACCTTCTTTGCTGTGATGGAAGCTAGTCCACTACAAGCTGCCACAATCACTTATGACTTTAAGGCAGATGTGACTAGTGGTTCATTATTGGGTCAAACGTTTACAGGATTTCTCAGCTACAACGATTCGGCTCTAACGGGAGTAGAAATAGAAGATTTGGGACCGGCGGACGAATTGAAAGTCAGTTTTAACTTTTTGGGTGCAATCTATACAGAGAAGAACGAGCAAGAGTTTCCGGACTTTCCCGTAATAAATTTCAATAATGGAGTATTTGAGGGGCTTGATTTCTTTGTGAATGACTCACCGACAATATTTGTAATTAATCTAGATGAGTTTAGTTACGGAGGGGAAACAGTTGGAAATGTGACATATACAAGAAGTGAACCTGTTCCGGAACCGGGAACGATAGCGGGACTTGTTACCCTCGGTTTGGGCGGCTTACTTCTAAAGAAAACCCGCTCAAAGCGCAGCGCGCGGGTGTAGAGTTACATACAACTTGATTTAAGCTGCAAGGCTTAATTAAGTGTTATCTTTGTACTCAATCTGGAAGTTGCACTAAGATGACTCAGAGAAAAGTACAGTAATGGCAAGCTTACAAACCATTTTAACACACCGATTAGGCGTATCACTTTCCGAAATTGCAGCATTCTGTCAACGCTGGGAGATTTCAGAGTTAGCTCTGTTTGGCTCTATTCTCCGAGAAGATTTCTGCCCTGACAGCGATGTGGATATCTTGGTGACGTTTGCCCCTGATGTCCACTGGGGATTAACTGAAACGATCCAGATGCAAGATGAGCTAGAAAGCTTATTTAGGCGGAACGTTGATTTCATTATCAAATCTGCTATTGAACGTAGTCAGAACTGGATCAGAAAACAACACATCTTGCGTTCTGCACAAGCGCTTTATGTCGCTTGAGCGGGATCAGGCATCGCTCTTAGATATTGTAATAGCAGCACGTCAAATTCAGCGTTACAGCCAAGGACTTGCCCGCACTCAACTTGCAGAAAATGACGAAAAACAGGCTTCCATTCTCTACCGAATCATAGTTATCGGAGAGGCAACGAAACGGATTTCACAGACGTTTCGAGATCAACATCCAGGTATACCTTGGAAAGAAATGGCAGGTATGAGAGACCGCGTCACTCATGCGTATGACCAAGTGAATTTAGATGTGATTTGGGATGTTGTTCAAAACAAAATTCCTCAGCTTCTGGTTCAGCTTAAGCCGCTACTCCTTTCTCGTTAAAGCAGCACAAAGAGAGATCGCGCTCTTTAGCCTTCCATACCATACTCCTCGTGCCAAGCTATGGGCATCGAGAATTGCCCGTTGTTTGTCAGTCACGTCACTTGGGTAGCTAAATGGAGAGGAATTTTGGGCGATGGGATTAAACTTGGCTTAATCGGGGCTGTAATCATTTCAGCTTTTCTTTGATGAAATTCCAGCCTCACAGAACTTACGCTGCTTCAGAGCGCGGGAAGTGTTTCTTCTGGTATACAAGTGGTCCAAATACTCTCAAATAAAATTATATGGCTGGCTGCGCTCTTGGATAATGTGCCGACTGGGGGGCTTTTTCCGCGATCGCGAACCTAGCGACTGGTAAGCCTTTAAGGAGACGAAATCCAATGCCGAGACCTTTGGAAAGTATAAAAACTGCCGATAAAAATCAAACTTCTGTCCAGGAAAATCAAGTAGAGAGTTCGTTGAAGACTTCGTCGCAGCCCCCTCGCCCAAAAAGGGTATGGCGTTGGTTGTTGGTGGTGTTGCTGCTGACAGGCGGAGTTGCCCTAGGAAGATACATGCTCACTGTAGTAGATACACCATCACCCACAGCAACTCAAGGACTGCCCCCTCGTGCAGTTGAGACAGTAGCGATCAAGCGAGGTGAGGGGGTTAGACTTATCAGGTTATTGGGTCAGGTTGAGGCTAGTAAAAGTGCAACAGTCCGTGCCCAGACATCTGGTATAGTGGAGCGCGTTTTGGTTGAAGTTGGCGATCGCGTTACACCTGGAATGGCTGTTGCTATATTAGACGATGCTGACCAGCGCTTGACATTGGCAGAAGCACAGGCTGAACTTTCCCAGGCTAGAAGCGAACTGGCACGTTTGGAAGTTGGCACCCGGCGTGAAATCGTTGCCCAGCGACAAGCCGAACTACGTTCAGCCCAGGCGCGAGAACAGGAAGCAGAGGATGAACTCAGACGCAATTCAGAGTTAGTAGCAGAAGGAGCTATTACCCAGCGGGCTCTTGTAGAAGCCAGGGCTGGCGCAGACGCAGCACGAGCTGAGCGCTTACAAGCAGAAGCAGCCTTAGCAGAAGCGACTGCTGGTCCTACCCGAGAAGAAATTGATGCCCAGCGAGCACGTGTAGCAGCTTCAGCCGCAGCAGTAAAACAGGCTCAACTTACACTTGAGCGCACGCGAATCACTGCTACTTCGGGTGGAGTTGTGCAATCACGGGAGGTTAGCACAGGTGACCTAGTGCAAAGCGGCGAACCAGTATTAACTCTAGTCAATAACAGCGCTCTCGACGTATTTCTGGAATTGCCAGAGGAACTCAGCGGCAGTGTAACACCAGGTTTGCCCGTAGAATTGACTGCCCGCAATCTCCCTAATTGGCGAGGGCGCGCCACTATTAGCGGCGTAGTTCCTGCCGCCAATGCTGCCTCTCGGCGGCAAATGGTGCGAGTACGTTTAGAAAACCCACCGGCGGGTTTGTTGCCAAAAATGGCGGTGCAAGGTGAGCTACAACTGCGGGTCGATTCTGCCAGCTTTGTTATACCCCGCGATGCGCTAACTCGGCGCGGAGAAAAGTGGCTAGTTTACACTGTTGCTGAGGGGAAAGCCGAGGAGATTGAAGTAGAACTCTTGGCTGATATGGGCGGAACAATGGCTATCTCCAGTGACAAGCTGCAAGTAGGACAGGCTGTGGTTGTGCGAGGCAGTGACGCTCTAGCTGACGGAGCGCTTGTGCAAGTCACGGCAAAACCCTAGCTCATAAAATACCAACAAATAGTAATAGATACTCATTTTATGAATTTTATTGAAACTGCTGTTCGCTGGCGGCATGGCACATTTGTGCTGTTCTGTCTGTTAGCGATGTTTGGCATTATAGCTCTCTTGGGCTTACCTCTAGAACTGCAACCAGGAGGCGATCGCCCAGAAATTACAATCTCTACTCCATACATCGGGGCGGGACCAGCAGAAGTTGAGGATTTGATCACCCGTCCGATAGAAGAAGTGCTGGATGAAGTCGAAGGAGTTGAGGAAATTACTAGCCAAAGCCTAGCTGGATTCAGCAACATCACAATTGAGTTTGGTTGGGGTACGGATGTCGATGCTCGCCTGGTAGACGTGCTGAATAAGTTGCAGCAAGTGGGAGAGTTACCAGAGGAAGCGGGCGAGTCTGACGTGCAGGTAGCCAGTGGTAGTAACGAGCCGATGATGTGGATCGTGATGAAACCAAAAGCAGGCTATAGTGCTGACTCTAACCGCTATCGTGACCTGATTGATGATGTCATTGAACCAGCACTAAGACGGGTGGAGGGAACTGGTAGGTTCTTTATTGCAGGCGGTCAGGAACGGGAAGTTGAGGTGCTAGTCGATCCGAAAGCTTTGTCGGATCGCAACCTCACAATCGAAGATGTTACAAATGCACTGAGAAACAACAATCGTGATATCCGGGGTGGTCCTTTAGTGTTGGGGCGACGCGAGTATCGGGTACGCACAGTTAGCCGTTCTCAAGAAATTGAGGAACTGGAAAATTTTGTTCTGCGCCGCGATGAATCAGGAACAGTGTATATTCGCGATGTAGCTAGGGTGCAGATGGGGCGTAAGTTTCAAGACAGTATCTTCCTGTTTAATGATAATCCCTCGGCGGGGATTGGTGTAATCCGACGGGTGGGGGCAAATGTGCCAGAGGTATCTAAAGGGATACGGGCAACTTTAGCAAATTTGGAGTCGCAGTTTGAGCGGGAGGGACAAGGGGTTGAATTTGAAATTCCCTACGACGAAAGCAGCTACATTAACCAGTCCGTGTCCAACGTGCAGGGTGATCTGCTCACCGGTGGAGTATTGGCAATCGTAGTACTCCTGCTGTTTTTGGGGTCACTACGAACTGTAATTGTAGTAGCAATCAGCATCCCCACTTCCATAATCGTTGTGTTTGTCGTCAGTGCTTTGTTGGGGCGATCGCTCAATATCATTAGTCTGGCAGCATTGGGGTTTGCTGCCGGAATGGTGGTAGACAACGCGATCGTTGTGATTGAGAACATATTTACTCATATGCAACAAGGTAAAAGCAGATTGCAAGCTGCGATTGACGGTACCACAGAAGTGGGAGCGGGAATATTTGCGGCGACCTTGGCAAACGTGGCAGTATTCGCGCCGCTAGTATTGGTGACGGGCGAAGTGGCGCAGTTATTTGCTGATATGGCAATCACGATTACGGCAGCCGCAGTATTATCAATGTTTGGCTCGCTGACGCTGGTACCGATGCTGGCAAGTCTGTTTCTTAACCAAGCAGAAGCGCAGCAAATTCAAGGAGGTGACTTGCGTGTTAGCGGCAGCGCGCTGGCATCACGTAATTGGTTAGAACGGGCGGTAGCAAGGACTTCAGCAGTTTTTCGACGGCTACAAAGCAAGCTAGAAAGCTTTTTGTTAGCAACAGTGGGTTGGTCTCTAGGTCCTCGTCGGCTGAAGCGCAGATTAGTACTACTATCAATTCCCGTCGTCCTGTTGGTTGCCAGTATCTTTCTACTACCTCCTGCGGATTATCTACCAGAGGGAAACCGCAATTTGGTGCTGTGGTTGACAGAACCTTTTCCTGGAACCAATATCCAAGAAGCGACAGAGCTTTCTGCTCCTGCTAGGGAATTTCTCAGACAGCAACCGGAAATCGCAGACAGATTTTTTGTCAATTTCCCTCAGTTTCGGGCTATTGGTATCACTTTAAAGCCAGAGGCAGCAACAGGCAACGGTCTGGCAAACATGGCAGAACGGTTGGTTGGTAAAAGCTTTGGCTATCCAGGCTATCGCTTTATGTTCCCAATTCGTGTGCCCATCTTTAATGATCCGGGCAAAGAGTTTGAAGTGCAGCTAGTTGGTCCAGACCTTGAGCAACTCAGTCAGTTGGAGCAGCAGGTTACACAGCAGCTTAGAGCATTAGGTGGAGTCGTCAATGTTCGCTCTGACTTTGTCGATGGCGCTCCTGAACTGCAAGTCATTCCCAATCGGGAGCGCCTGGCAGAAGTCGGACTGTCTGAATCAGAAGTAGGAGCAATGGTAGAAGCAGCTCTGGGGGGACGTTTTGCCTCTGAATTCATATATGGCAATGAAGAAATAGATGTAACAGTGCAGTTACAAAATGTCTTTGTCGAGACACCAGAGCAGTTGCGCCAGTTATCGCTGTACAGCAATCAAGTACCTCAAGCGTCTACAGATGCAGCAATGTCTAACAGGCAAGGGCAACAGGTTCAGTTGGCAGATGTAGCAGAAGTGCGCGAGACTACAGGACCAGATGTGATTAATCACGTGGACTTAGAGCGCTCGACTACTCTAACTGTCAGCTTAGCTCCTGATGCACCTTTGGGGCAGCTAGTAGAGCAGACCGAGAATCAGATTTTGGCACCACTACGGACTAATTTGTTGCCTGGATTTCGGTTAGAACTAGCTGGATCGGCAGATCGACTGTCGGAGACTGTGGGACAGCTAGCATCAGCATTTGTGTTTTCTCTAGTCATTACCTATTTGCTACTGGTGGCACTCTACCGCTCGTTCCTCTACCCGTTAGTGATTATGGCAACAGTACCTATGGGAATGACTGGGGCACTGCTGAGTCTGGTATTTGCTAACTGGATTCCCGGTGTCATTGTGCCCTTGGATATGATTACAGGATTAGGTTTTTTAATTTTGACTGGAGTTGTGGTGAATAATGCCATCCTAATCGTAGAGCGAGCGTTGCAATTGCAGGAAGAAGGGCAAGAGTACAATGCATCGCTCTACAATGCCACCCGCGATCGCTTACGACCGATCTTCATGTCAGCGGGGACTAGTGTATTGGGAATGGTGCCACTAGCGTTGTTTCCAGGGCAAGGTTCTGAACTTTATCAGGGTCTGGGGATTGCCTTAACCGGAGGTCTAGCTTTCTCCACAATTTTGACACCGACGGTGGTTCCAGCTTTGATGGCGCTGCTACGCGATTTTGCTCGTCCTCCCAGGAAGCCGTTCCCGTCTGGCAAGCAGGAGCGTGTTGAGCCCGCTACTTTTACCCCTTGATGAACACATAAAGAAGACATTATGCCAGAATTAACATTCTGCAATTCCTTACTTAGAGAAATAGAGAACCGTCTTGAAAATGAGGGGAGCACCGAAGCAAACCTTCAAGCTATTCTCGAACAGACGCTAAGCTGTTTTGGATGTGTAGTTGGTACCATCCACTCTCTAGATTCGACCTCAGAGTTGCTCAAACTCCGTGCACAAAGGGGAATTCCTGAAGCTATCTTGAACCAAGTTAGCGTGATTCCCATAGGCAAGGGTATGGCTGGGTTAGCGGTTTCGCGACGCGAACCTGTGCAAGTTTGTAACCTCCAAACCGATAATTCGGGCGTAGCCAAGTCGGGAGCGAAAGATACGAAGATGGAGGGCTCAATTACGGTTCCCATGTTGTTTGGGGAGACTGTACGAGGTGCCTTGGGCGTAGCCAAACCTCAGCTATATGAATTTAGTAAGGAGGAGACTGACTTGCTTTTACAGATTGCAAGTCTGATTGGAAAGTATCTCTGACTAGGGGTGTGGGGTGCTTATTCATTTACGCGCAATAGAGTAATCTGACCAGAAGGACTAGGGGGCCGTTGACCAAAAACCCAAGGGAAGGTCTCGAAGAATTTATTGTCTACCTTGGGCTTCAAGATAAGCTCAGCCACGTAGATATTACCGTTTCGGGTGTCTTCTACCAAATCCAAGGGGTTCTTAAGACCTGAAACAACTTGGGTAGCTCCCCCACTGGGAATATTGCCGTTAGGGTCTAGAGCCAGAGCCACAATGTCATCCCCGCCGCTATATTCTACGAACAGCAGCTTGTTCTTGAGGGTACTACCAAAAGTGTCAGTTTTGTATTCAATAACACCATTAGGTGAACGATCGTGACCAAAATTCCACGTAAAACCCTTGTAGTTTACGTCGGGCTTAATCCCCACTGGATATCCACCTCGGAGCCCCACCTTGCCTTTTATCATCTCTTCCCGTGCTACTACTTCGGCAGGGTCAATTCCACTAGTGGGATTACCACCATCCATTACATACTGCTTACGTAGAGGATTTGGGTGACCATAGTAACCGCCTTGTACTACCTTGAAAAGGAAATCGTCTTGGGTAGGACCGTTGATGACTGCAGGTACTACTGGAGTCACTTTGGGAGGTGATGCAGGGGTAATACCGCCCTCACTGCCCCCATTACAAGGTACATAAAGAGACCCATTAGTGGCCCAAACTAAATCGAAGCAACTGCGTAAACCTGTGGCGTAAATCTTGACAGGGGCATTGGGGGCATAGGGATTGTAGTTCCCTGTTTTTCCCTCGTAGGGTTCTGTTTGCACATTGAAGGGAAGTCCCGTTGTACGCGTGTGATCGATTTGGAGCAGTGTAGCGGTTAACAATCTCTCTGGTCGATAGTACCAAGGTTTATCAGGAGCGCCTTGACCACTGTTAGCACCTATAGACACGTAGATGCCATCAGGACCAAATACCAGACTGTTAGCCATATGGTCTTTTGCAGAGCGGGGTAAGCCAACGATGTAATCCTGAATACTGGCATTAAAATCAGGCTCACTCAGGTACAGTTTCGAGATCTTGCCTGTGAAATCTTCGGCGGGGTGTGGTACGACAGGATTGTTATGCGAAACCCATAACACATTGGGGTTTTTAGGATCGAAGGCAATACCAATTATGGCGCGACCAGCCAGCCCCTCAAAGGTTTGTAAATTTGTTAAATTACCCGAGTTATCAATATTCCAGCGGCGCAGATTACCATCTAGGGAAGAGGCATAAAGCATCTTGCGGTCAGGACTAATTAACAGGCTCGTGAGTGGGGCACCGTTGTAAACCTGTGTCTTGAGAAACTTCACCCTAGTATCGGTGGATATGCTGGCAGTTTTTCCCGTCGTGAATGTCTCGCTAAAGGGGAGGAAGCTAGCACCGGACTGGTCTTTGACACTCTGTGTAATCTCAAACGTGTAGTTGGTAGAGGAATCTAACAACCCAGTGGGTTGGTAGACAATCACATCACCCCCACCATTGGTGTTGATGATCCCAGGTATAAAAGTGTTATCTCGGGTACGATAAAGCTTGACGTTAGTAGTATTCAGGGTTGACGCCTCTACACCAATCCCCACTTTTGGAAAAGAGACATTAACACTAATAGGGGTGTTTCGGAATATTTTTACCTCACCACTCGTGGGTGAGATGCTTGTAATGGTTGGGCGGTTGCTCAAATTTACACTTGCGGTCTCAGTTCTGGAGCAAGAAAAGCATGAATTTAGCAAAAGCAGTCCGCAGCAAGTCGAAAAGAAGCACCTTAGCTTACGCATTTGTTCTGACTACACCTTCTGTAAGAAGCGACGCCCTAGCAAACCTTGGGGTCTCACAAGAAGCATGATAAACAGTATTCCAAACGCCACGGCATCTTTGTAGGCAGAATAATCAGATGGTACAAATGCCTCAACCAGTCCAATTACCAAACCACCTAGCACCGCACCAGGAATACTGCCTAAACCACCCAGTACGATGACCGCTAGACCCTTAAGGCCAAAGCTAATACCAAAGTAAGGTCCAGCAATACTCACACTAGATCCTACCAATGTACCAGCCAAACCTGCTAAGAAACTGCTGATGAAGAATGTGAGGACAATAAAGCGATCAGTGTCAATACCCAACAGACTAGCAGTGGTAGGGTCTTCGGCAACTGCCTGCATCGCCTTGCCATGTTTAGTACGATTGATGAAATACGTGAGTATTGCCAGAATCACCACCGATACACAGAAAATTACAACCTGAACACTGCGAATGAAAACTGGTTTTTCTGCTGTGCCAAAGTTGATAGCAGCTGGCAAGTTGCCGTACGTGTCCGCCGGAAACGTGTAACTTTCTGCGCCAACTAAATACTGAATGAGATTGACAATGACTACTGCTACGCCTAGGCTAGAAACAACCGTTAGCAGGGGATCAGAACCCTTACGTCGCAAAGGTCGAAAGGCAAAACGTTCAACGGCAACCCCAACTAAACCGGCAAGGGTACTTCCCAGAATTAATGCCAAGGCAAATGGCAGTTTTATGGGTAGCGCTATATTAGCCAGTAATCCACTGAAGCCGAAAGCACTACCCATCAATGCATAGGTGAAGTAAGCACCAAGAGTAAAGATGGCACCGTGAGCAAAATTAATGATGCCTAGTATTGAGAAAATTAGCGTGTAGCCTAAAGCAAAAATGGCATACGCGCTTCCAATGGATAAACCGTTCAAAAATTGCTGCAAAAACAGGGTTGTATCCATAGTTTAATCTGTGCGTCAATAGTACTATCTTCTGCCTACTTTAAAAACGTAAATTTCCCATTGTTTCCATCACTATCCATCTTGATTTGGGCAACATAAAAATCATTTTGAAGAATTTCACCTTCTGGTGTAAAAGCGATCTCACCTATAGGAGTTTGGTACTTCATAATCAACAGTTGTTTGTTGAGTTCTGTACGCATCTGCTCAAGCGGCATAGTACTGATTTTAGTCTTTGTATCCATAGCCTTGAGAGCATCTACATATACTTGAACAGCTGTAAAGGCTTGAGCACTGAACTGGGGTGGTTCTTTTTTATATTGCTCGCGATAGGCGGTGCGGAACGCAGTGTTAATCTCGCCTGGGTGTTCAGGACTATAAGCTTGAGCAATCATCACACCATCACAAAGTGATTTGCACACTGACAATATATTCGATGTGTTGAGTCCGTTTCCACCAATAATTAAACCTTTGTAACCCAATTCTCTCAGTTGCCTTACTAAGTTACCTCCATCGGCAGACAAGCCAGAAATAATCACTAAATCAGGTTTTAGGTTAATAGCATTGGTGGCTTGTGTTTGGAAGTCTGTATCAGTAGTTTGAAACTTTTGTACTGTCGCTAAATCGAGGTTTTGATCTTTGACTGTCTGTTGAAAAATTTCTGTTTCAGATTTGCTGAAAGCATCATTCTGAGCATAAAAAACTGCAACTTTCTTGATATTTGGATTACTTTTCAGCGCCGCCTTGACTGAATTCGGGGCTACGACAGAAACAGGTGCTGAGACACGAGCAATGTACTCACCGATTTGAGGAATTCCTTTAGCAGTATTAGATGGTCCCAGTACCGGCACTTTGGCACGTTCTGCAATGGGGTCGGCGCTAAAAGCTTGCTGTGATAGAGTTGGACCAACAATACCAACAACTTTATTGCTGTTGATTAAAGTTTGGAAGGCGTTGATACTTCCTGCTTCATCTCCTCCTGTGTCTTGGAACACCAGTTTGATTGGAGTGCCATTGATGCCACCTTTGTCATTAAAATACTTTTCGGCAATTTTGGCTCCAATGACCTCCTCCTGACCAAGTAGGGCAACGTTGCTTGTTTGTGCTACTGCAATTCCAATTGGAATGGCTGCAGATGAACCTGTCGTTGCTGAGGTGTTGGTTGCTGAGGTGTTGGGCGCGGAAGTTGTGCCCGTGTTAGCTCCACCACACGACGTAAGCAGTAAAGCCAAGGTAACAAAGAATGCGGATGTAAGAGCAGTAGGGTTTTTCATAAACGAGGAATTAAATACCAGCCTGTGGTGAGATTTTACAACGGGGTGTACTTTACCGCGTATAAGCAACTAGATATTACACATTGAAAAAAGTTGGAGTCTATGCATTAGGCCCTGCCTAGTTGGCTGAATGGAAATTAAGCCGGGTTGAGCTTTCCTGCTGTATTCTTAATAGGTGTAGCCGGAGCGACTTATGCACACAAGAATGCAAGCATTTTGCTTACATGGTTAACCAATCAATGCGATCGCCTTTTTCGCCTCAACCAAGTTCGTCACGCGACCAATCACGCGGCTATATGAATACCCCAAGGCTTTGAGTGAAGTTAAACAGTCAGTGGCTTGATCAGATGGGATAGCTGCCAGGAGTCCACCAGATGTTTGAGGGTCGAATAGCAAAGGATAGTTTGGGTGAGCTATTGCCTTATCCAAATTATGAATATAACTGGACGCCCGCAAGTTTTCTGGCTGAAGTGAGCTAACAATTCCCTTTTCCACTGTCTCTCGCGCTCCTGCAAGAACCGGGATGTCTTCAAAGTTCAACTCAACTCCTACATGGGAGGCTTGAACCATTTCCACCAAGTGTCCTAGCAGTCCAAAACCTGTCACATCAGTACAGGCAGTGGCTCCATATTGCAATAAACAACCGGCTGCAGCTTGGTTGGACAACAACATTGACTCAATAGCACCATCTATCCAATAACCTTTGGCGAGCCTTCGCATACCAGCGGCAAATAGTGTCCCAGTTCCCAGTGCTTTGGTTAAAATTAGCACTTGACCCGGTTGCATACCGCCTTTTCGTAACAGCTTGTCAGGATAAGCCAAGCCGTTGCAAGATAATCCAAATCCCAGTTCTGCTCCCTCGGTTGTGTGACCTCCGACTAAGGGGGAATGGGCTTGGTTTAGCACCTTTACAGCACCAGATAAAAGCTGGTAAAGGGTTTCCTCAACTTTGGCTTCTAGAGCATAAGGTATCGTGGCGATCGCCAACGCACTCTGAGGCACAGCTCCCATTGCAAAAATATCGCTCAAGCAGTGGTTGGCGCT
>QQTW01003099.1_pt1 | contig 12214 bp, 10 predicted proteins | sample 1904831 | NCBI WGS metagenome assembly QQTW01 (sample SAMN09435610, study PRJNA476489) | Subsurface metagenome, whole genome shotgun sequencing project. | reverse complement strand
AGTGCTGCTTCATTCGGAGCTTTTACCATACCCAGTATTATATTTGCGGTTCTTGGTGCAATCCTCCTCCTGTTTGTATGGGGTTTGGTTACTCGTAGAACTGCGTAAGAATATTGAGATTCTTGGGTATTACGCATTTATCACTCCTCCCCCGGATCCTAATTTGGGGGAGGAGTGCTGTATTTTTAAGCTTTTTTATAGTGGTGGAGCCTAGTTTATGTGCATTGAAAACAAAATTAAAAGTTTAAAAACACAAAACTAAGTTTATAAGTCTTCTTAGGTACTGAGTCGGTTAAAAGTAAAAGATTCAGCGTAGTCGTTCTATGGTAAGTAGGTGAATATGATTTTCAATCAGGTGAAGGAGACACAAAATGATTGAGTTATACCAATTTGAACTCTCTCAGTACAGCGAGAAAGTGCGCTTGATTTTAGATTACAAAGGGCTAGCGTACCGCAAGATTGAGGTAACGCCAGGGATTGGACAGGTTGAACTATTCCAGATGAGTGGTCAACGGAAAGTACCGGTTCTTAAGGATGGCAGTCGGATTATTGCGGATTCTACTGAGATTGCTAAGTACTTAGACAGGCAGTACCCTGACCGCCCGCTTATTCCAACAGATCCGAAGCAACGGGGGCTGTGCTTACTTATAGAAGAGTGGGCCGATGAGTCAATTGGGGTGAAAAGTCGAAAGGTACTGTTTGGGGCACTTAGCCAGGATCAAAACTTCCGCAAATCCTTGTTACCCTCGGCAACACCCGACATTGTCAAGAGTTTAGTTGAAGTGCTACCCAGTGATGTAGTGAAGGTTTTAGGTTTTGGGGTGGGTTATGGCCCGGATGTCGTGAAGTCAGCCGAAGCAGACTTGAAGCAAGACTTAGAAGCGCTGTGCTTGCTACTGTCTGATAGCCCATATTTGCTGGGAGAGCAGCCAACGTTAGCAGATTTGGCAGTGGCGGGCTTGTCAATGTTGATCAAGTTTCCGGATGGACAGTATCTGGATCTGCCAGCGACGCTAAGAGGTAAAGGAGTACCCGGATTAGCTGATAGTTTTGTTTATCAGCCGTTTTTCACCTGGCGCGATCGCCTCTATGCTCAATATCGTAAACCATTGACGGTTTCTAGTACGACTGGCTCCACCCCAAATACGATTCAGATTGATTAAGAGCGATTTTCTAAGTAAATGTACTTAATAATTCCACTCTAATAGGGAAAAGGGGGAGCATTTATCGAATTTTGTAGCCTAGAAGCAAAATTCGACATAAGATAAGCCAAAGAATTTCGCAATTGATGCCATGAATTTGGGACAGCCATTAGGCTCGATCACACAAGGCTCTCTCAGTCAGGAATTAGAGGTGCGATTACACCCAGATGTCTCAGTAGAAGATATGCGGGTAGGTAAGTTCCTCGTGGTCGAAGGATCGCGATCGCGTTTCTTTTGTATGCTTACCGACGTGTCACTAGGAACCTCTAGCGCTCGGATTGTTGCCAATCCTCCCAGCCCCAATGACGATTTTTTACGAGAAGTTCTGGCTGGGAGCGGCACCTTTGGCACCATCAACCTCACCCCGATGTTGATGTTTACCCCAGAATCTGACGAACCTTTCTTTGGAATCTCCGGTAAATCCTATCAGCAGCCACTCGGGTCGGGGTTGGCATCGTTTCAACCACAAAGCAGCAGTAACATGGAACTGCTGCCAGTTAAAACCATTCCCAGCCACTTCAGTCAAGTCTACGACGCTAGTGAACGGGACTTCCGGGCGGTATTTGGCTGGGAAGATGACCCTCACCGGCGCAACTTTGCCATCGGTCAACCGTTGGATATGGAAGTCCCGATTTGCATCGATTTAGATCGATTTGTTGAACGCAGCAATGGGGTGTTTGGAAAATCCGGGACGGGGAAATCGTTTCTAACCAGGCTGCTGCTATCGGGTATCATCCGCAAACAGGCAGCCGTTAACCTGATTTTTGATATGCACTCAGAGTATGGCTGGGAAGCAACGAGTGAAGGCAAACACTTCAGCACGGTTAAAGGTTTGCGGCAGCTGTTTCCAGGACAAGTGCAAATCTACACCCTCGATCCCGACTCTACCAAACGGCGTGGTGTGCGCGATGCCCAGGAACTTTACCTCGGCTATGACCAGATTGAAGTCGAAGACATCATGCTGGTACGCAATGAGTTAAACCTCTCGGATGCTAGTTTAGAGAATGCCCTCATTCTACGCAACGAGTTTGGTCGCTCTTGGATTACTCAGTTGCTGACTATGGGCAATGAGGAAATTGAGGCATTTTGTGAGGAAAAGCGAGGCAACAAATCCTCGATTATGGCCTTGCAGCGCAAACTCTTGCGCTTGGATGAGCTGAAGTATATGCGGACGAGTTGCCCACACAATTACGTTAGCCAGATTTTAGAGTCTTTGGATGCTGGGAAGCACGTGGTAATTGAATTTGGTTCCCAGTCGGATATGCTGTCGTATATGCTGGCAACAAATCTGATCTCTCGTCGGATTCACCATTCCTATGTCCGTAGGGCGGAACAGTTTTTGCAGACGAAAAACCCCAGCGATCGCCCCCGCCAGCTAGTCATTACTATTGAAGAAGCCCACCGCTTCCTTGACTCCGCCACTGTCCGTCAAACTATCTTTGGTACTATTGCCCGTGAAATGCGGAAGTATTTCGTTACATTATTAGTGGTAGACCAGCGGCCCTCAGGAATCGATAACGAAGTGATGTCCCAGATTGGCACCCGCATTACTGCCTTACTCAATGATGAAAAAGACATTGAGGCCATCTTCACTGGCGTCTCTGGGGGACAAAGCCTGCGCTCAGTCCTGGCTAAGCTCGACTCCAAGCAACAAGCCCTGATCCTGGGTCACGCCGTTCCCATGCCAGTAGTCGTGCGGACGCGGCCTTACGATGAAACTTTCTATGCCGAAATCGGGGATGTCGCCTGGGAAGAAAAGTCCGATGAAGAAGTGTTCACCGCTGCTGAGTTGGCAAAAGCTGATCTCGGATTTTAAGCACAGGCGTCAGGGGAGCAGGGAGGTAGGGGGTCTGGATCCCCGCTCCCTGAACCCTGTTTTGAATTCGGGATATCCCGCCATCAAAACTAGTTTTTCAGTTCGGTTATCCGGCGGCTTGAGGATAGCTGCTTAGGCGCTGCCGAGGTCATTATAGAAGAGTAAGCGCAATCACATGCAGGTTAAAGGCGAAAGTGGACAATAAGTTTATTTTCTGCATGCACAGGAATTCACCCTAACTAGGACTTTACGAGCCTGTAAATTTGGAATATAATGAAAAGTTAAATTCATACCGACTTTGACTTGATACATTTGCCCACATAGGTTTGTTCCGGGAAACCTCTTCTATTGAATCAGCGTCTCTACATCTTCTGTAGGATGTGAGTTTCCTCACTAGTTTGTTAACCTCCTGTTAAAAGTACGCTATCACTTTTACCATCTGCCTCGGTTGCTAAGCATTCGATTTGTTACGGAGTTGACGACGCACTAATGGCCACTGCTAACACCCAAACTGACAACACCAACACCAAGTTCACTGCTGATATGGTGCGCACCTATTTGCGTGAGATCGGTCGTGTACCGCTACTGACCCGTGAACAAGAGATTGTCTATGGGAAGCAGGTGCAACAACTGATGTCGCTGCTGGAAGCAAAAAAAGCTCTAGCAAAGAAACTGCGCCGCGAACCGACTTTAAAAGAGTGGGCTGCGCAAGTTCAAATGTCTGAGGACGAGTTGAACGAAGTTTTGCGAGCTGGGCAGCGCTCCAAGCAAAAGATGATCGAGGCAAATTTGCGTCTGGTCGTTGCTATTGCCAAGAAGTACCAGAAGCGCAATATGGAATTTTTGGACTTGATCCAGGAAGGCACAATGGGCTTGGAGCGTGGTGTGGAGAAATTTGACCCCACGCGCGGTTACAAGTTCTCGACCTACGCATATTGGTGGATTCGCCAAGCAATTACCCGTGCGATCGCTCAGCAAGCCCGCACGATCCGGTTGCCGATTCACATCACAGAAAAGCTTAACAAAATTAAGAAAGTGCAACGGGAACTAGCCCAGCAATTTGGACGTAGCCCCACAGCAAATGAAATTGCTAAGGAGTTGGAAATAGAACCGAACCAGATCCGGGAGTACCTGAATCTTGCCCGTCAACCAGTTTCGCTGGATATCCGAGTTGGAGACAACCAAGACACTGAACTGCAAGATCTGCTAGAAGATGACGGTCCATCACCGGAACATTATATGACGCAGGAAGCTCTACGCCAAGACCTGGATAACCTCCTGGCAGAACTAACGCCCCAACAGCGAGAAGTTGTGAGCCTGCGCTTTGGCCTGGAAGATGGCAACGAGTTGTCCCTAGCGAAGGTAGGTGAGCGACTCCACCTCAGCCGTGAGCGAGTACGCCAGCTAGAGCATCAAGCCCTAGCACACCTGCGCCGCCGTCGGGCGAATGTGCAGGAGTATGTCGCTAGCTGAAGCGCTTAATAACTCTTTTTATGCTCAAAAACGCCTCCTAGATTCAGGAGGCGTTTTTTAAATTCCAGAAAATTTTAACGTTTGAAGTAACAGGTATCCATAACTAATTGGTTATGCTTAAAATAACGCTCAATTTTTTATATCTAAATACATCTGATTTTTAAAAGAAAATGAGGGTGCTTAACTGTATTATTCAATTTTTTTCGCCTTGGCATCGTCACTTAGAAATACCGCTGGCTGGCTTACTCTTCACGGCTAGTATTATAACAGGTAATGAGGCTGCTAAACCATTTTTAATCAACCAATTACAGGCTCCATCCACGCCCCAGGTGCTAACATTTGCTGAAGCGTTGGGAAAAGACACAGGAATTGCTCCTAAGGGGATGCCAGAGGTAAATAGTATCTACTTGTATGGTCAGTCGCCAGAGCCGGAACAGGTAGGGCAAGAATATATGGTGTTTGAGGTGCGTCAGGGTAAAGTAATTGGCGCGTTTTATTTGCCCTACTCGGAGTTTAGTTGTTTCCACGGCAACCTGCAATCAGGAAAGTTGGCTCTGATGGTTGCCAATGGTCCCGCCGCCGCTCCCTACCCAGACTCGGTTGCCGGTCAAAACTCTCAACAGGTGGCTACAGCTAGTGACACCCATGTCGGAAATAACTACAAACCGATAGCTTATTCCTACTCTGTGGCGCTGCAAAACTATCACCAGCTGCCTTCTGTAAGTGCCAACGACCAGCGGATTTTAAAAACTTGCAAAAACAACTATCAAAATTAGTTTTGATCGAGACAACGCTAAAATTCAATTCCTGGTTGCGCCTTCACGCCCTGCTCACGAAAAGGATGCTTGACTAACGTCATTTCGGTTACTAGGTCAGCCCGCTCAATTAGGGTAGGTGGTGCGCCCCTGCCTGTGAGGATGACGTGAGAATTAGCTGGCTTTTGCTCTAGTCCCGCCAAGACGTCTGTAACGTTTAAGTACCCAAGTTTCAGCGCTATATTGACCTCATCCAACAGCACCAGTTTAAAGTCTGGGTTGCAAATAAGTGTTTTGGCGGTTTCCCAAGCCTCGTGAGCTTTTTGGATATCTCGTTCCCGATCTTGGGTTTCCCAGGTGAAGCCTTCTCCCATAGCATGAAACTCCAACTGGTCAGCCCAGCGACTGAGGACGGCTTTCTCAGCTGGTTCCCAGGCTCCCTTAATGAATTGCACGATCGCTACTCGATAGCCATGACCGAGCGATCGCAACACCATCCCTAAAGCCGCCGTAGTTTTGCCCTTGCCATTACCGGTATTAACAATAATTAAGCCTTTCTCCTGCGACGCTTTAGCTACTCGCTCATCCTGCACCTCCTTGCGCCGCTGCATCTTTTTGCTGTACTGACTCGGCGTCAACGAGGACGCCTCCGTGGTTTCCAAGGTTTCATTCAGGTCTGGATTGGAATTCATTTTCATCAAGCGGCACTAATACAACTATCACCACTACTAGAATGCTCCAAAATAGTCAACTGGGGAGTGCTTTAGCAAAAGCTCAAATGAATTGCTACTTAAGAGCGGTGAAAGAAATCAGTGAACCATAGCTAAATTAGATCGGGTATATCTACTAGTTATTCTGTTTGGAGTGCAAAAATGTCAAAACAGTCCAGCAACAAAATCGTACCCACTCCGATGCCGAAGGAAATTGGCGTAGTCGATTTGATTGATAATTACTTCACCGCATACAACTCCGCTCGTCTGCGGGAAATCTGCCAACTGCTTAGTCGAGACGTGCTACGCGAAGGCGTGACGGTGGGAGTCAGTCTTTCGGGTGCCATGACGCCAGCTGGGTTCGGGGTTTCAGTCCTAGCGCCACTGATTCGCAATGGCTTTATCGACTGGATCATTAGTACTGGTGCTAATTTGTACCATGATATGCACTACGGGTTGGGTAAGGACCTCTACGCTGGTCATCCGTTTTTAGATGACGTGAAGCTGCGCCAGGAAGGCACCATTCGCATTTATGACATTATCTTTGGCTACGATGTACTGCTGGAAACCGATGCCTTCATCCGCAAGATTTTACAAGCAGAGCCGTTCCAAAAGCGGATGGGAACAGCTGAGTTTCATCATCTATTGGGCAAATATGTTTGGGAAGTGGAAAAGCAATTAGGGATTAAAAATTCCTGCCTGTTGGCTACGGCTTATGAATACGGTGTTCCTATATACACCTCATCGCCAGGGGACAGTTCAATTGGAATGAATGTCGCAGCTTTGTCTCTGGAAGGTTCTCAACTGATACTAGATCCGTCAATTGACGTAAATGAGACGGCTGCGATCGCTTACTCTGCTCGTGAATCTGGCATGCCTGGAGTAGAGGGCAAAAGTGCAGCCGTAATTATCGGCGGTGGCAGTCCCAAAAACTTCCTGCTGCAAACCCAGCCGCAAATTCATGAGGTACTGGGACTAGAAGAGCGGGGACACGATTACTTTATTCAGTTCACCGATGCCCGTCCAGATACCGGCGGCTTGTCCGGGGCAACGCCGTCAGAAGCAGTCAGTTGGGGTAAGATCGACCCAGAAGAGCTACGTAGTACTATTGTTTGTTACACCGATAGCACGATTGCTCTGCCGCTCCTGACTGCCTACGTGATGAACCAGTGCCAGCCTCGCCCCCTGAAGCGACTGTATGACCTTAGGGAAGAAATGCTGGAAAAACTCCGGGCAGACTACCTATCAGCAAAAACTCAGCCGTCAGATAAAATCCCAGCTGCCGTCGCCGAGGGTGCTTCTGAGCAACAATTGGCAACCTACCCTTGCGGCAGACTCATTCCCAATAGTCTTTAACACTTTTCCTTTCATGTTATTTCTGGTAGCCCTTCTATCCTTCTACGTCGCCTGCAATTTAGGGGCAAACGACGTTGCCAACGCGATGGGAACATCTGTGGGGTCGAAGGCAGTGACCCTGCGGCAGGCGCTAGTGATTGCTGGGGTGTTGGAGTTCGCGGGTGCTGTGCTGTTTGGTCATGGAGTGTCTGAAACGCTAGCAACTGGAATTGTTAATCCTGCTTTATTCGCAGCAGCCCCCCAGTTGTTGTTGACTGGGATGGTTTCAGTGCTGTTGGCTTGTGGTCTATGGTTGCAAATTGCTACTCAGCGGGGGTGGCCTGTGTCCTCCTCCCATGCGGTTGTGGGCGCGATCGCCGGATTTAGCTGCGTAGCTGTTGGTGTCCAGGCTATCGATTGGTCAGCTATTGGTATAATTACGGTTGCCTGGATTGTGACGCCGGTGGTAAGTGGAACAATTGCCGCGCTGTTTTATAGCTTAGTTAAGCGCTGGATTCTGGAGCAGAGCGATCCACTAGGGCAGTTGAACGAGTGGATTCCCTGGTTAAGTTCCGCGCTCCTGGGTGTGTTCGGCGTGATTGTGCTACCGGCGCTGAGTCAGCCGGTGTATGTGTTTCTGACTGTGCAGGTGGGTCTGAAAATCCCCGCCCACGATGTCCCACTCGCCATCGGTGCGATCGCAGCAGTCGGTCTGACCCTAACCTCCTGGCAGCAATTAGGAAACAGGGAATCTATTTCCTACTCCCCACTCTCTACTCCTCGCTCCCTAGTAGAGCGGCAACTGGCTCGATTTCAACTGCTAAGTGCCTGCTTTGTTGCCTTTGCCCACGGCTCCAACGATGTAGGCAATGCGATTGCTCCTCTTGCTGCGATCGCCTACATCTATCGCACCGGCAGCGTTCCCTTAAACGGCCTCACTATCCCCATTTGGATTCTTGTTTTGGGCGGCGCTGGCATCGTCACCGGTTTAGCGCTCTGGGGTAAAAAAGTCATCGCTACAATTGGGGAAGGCATTATTCCCCTCCAACCCAGTGGTGGTTTCTGCGCCGAACTGGCAACCGCCACTACCATCTTGGTTGCCTCCCGGCTGGGCTTACCTGTCTCCACCTCTCATGCTCTGGTTGGCGGCGTTGTTGGGATTGGTCTAGTCCAAAGTATTAAGTCAATTCAATTCAAAACCGTTCAGGGAATCGCCTGGGCATGGCTAATTACAATACCCATTAGTGCTGGTCTAGGCGCTAGCATCTTTACCGTCGCGCGTCTACTTTTCTTCTAGCCAATGCTTTTATCCCTGAATATGTAGCAGACTTTGCAACCAAAAAAGCCGGTCAGTTTGAGAAGGTAGACTATGCTCTAGCTATTGACAGCACTATTGTCATGATTGTGGAGGCAAAAGCTCGTGACCAAAAAGCCGAGGCGCATGACGGGCAACTAAAGCGTTACTTCAATGGGCTGCCTTCAACAAAAGTTGCTGTCGTTACCAACGGTATTGAATATCGATTTTTCACCGATCTGCGTGATAAAAACGTTATGGATGAAGATCCGTTTTTCACCTTTAACGTTCTTAAATACGAATCTAAAGATGTTGAGAATCTCAACTTTATTCATCGCGACAACTTCAATGTGGGAGCTATTGGCAGGCAAGCTGAAGAGATGGTTTATGTCAAAGCCATGACCAAGCTTGTAGGAGAACTTTTGCGTTCTCCATCTGATGAACTTATAAAATTGTTAGTTGCTCAACTTGGTATTGAGGGAGGCCATAGAATTACCCGCAGCATTATTGAAAAGTTTAAGCCAATTGTTAAAAAGTCGATCCAGAACAGCTTGGTAGAGCTAATGACCCGGTCACTAAACCAAGAGATAGTTCAGCCTGCTGAAGCAGATAATACTACTATCAAAAAGGAGTTGAAAGATGTTGATAACCCAGAATCTGAGCAGGACACTCCAGGGGCAAAAGTTGTAACTACTGAAGAAGAACTTGAAGCATTTGAAAAGATTAAGGCTATTGTAGAAACTTCCAGTTTACAGTCACTGGAAATTAACTATAAGGATTGTGTTTCTTATTTTGGAATACACGTTGGCAAAACCCGCTGGTGGTTTATGCGGTTGTACTTAACTCCTGATAAAAAGAGTTTTATTACTAGGCTACCCGCCCATGAAGTACAGAACCTTGCCCCAGGTTTTGAGATTCAGGAAGTACCGTCCTCTGTGGGAGAAACAGCATCGCGGGTAGTTATTTCCTCTTTGAGCGATTTAGACAGGCTTACACCACTTATAGTCAAGTGTTATGAGGTAGAGACGGTTAAGCACTGTGCGTAAACATTGCTATTACTTATACCCCTAAAGTGACACGCGCTCGCTCTCTACGACAATTCGACCACAGCGATCGCTGTTGCGATCGCCATTGTTAATGATTGTTCTAGTTCGGGTTGGTCGAGTTACTAGAGCAACGGGGGCACTAAGCTTAGCTCTGACGGGAACTATCTGGATATCGGGAATGGGGCGGCTAGGCATAACAGCTCGTATTTTTCAGGGTTCGAGTCCAAGTTCTCGCAGGCGTTGGGCTAACTCTTGGGCTCGTCGCTCTGCCAGTTCTTTTTGTTGTTCTGCCAGTTCTCTTAGTTGACGCTCCCGTTCAACCTGTTGTTGAGCCTGTTCAACTTGTTGTTGAGCCTGTTCAACCTGTTGTTGAGCTAGCTCTTTCTGCTGTTGCTCACGCTCTGCTTCAGTAGGAACCCAGTTGCCTAGTGCGTCATACCAGCGCAACCACTGCCGCAATGCACCTCGATACTCTCCCCGCCATAGTGCCAAGCCTATTTCCAAATCAGGCATCCAGAGCCGTCCTGCCAACAATTCCATTGCTTGATACCGACTGCCCGCTAGCCCAAAGGCTTGCAACTCATCGTTATTGTAGCGATTGAATGTGATGTAGTAGGGCACTCCCAAAACTTGCTCGTAGACCTTCCACTTTCCAGGTTGCTTACCTTGAGGCTCTTTTCTCCCCAAATCTTCATCTTGAGTGCCAGGGGAAAGGAGTTCGATCGCAACAACTGGTCTAACCCCTTCTTGCCATAACACATAGCTTAAGCGCAAGTCTTGTCCTTGATATAACCTAGACACACCAACTACCGCAAACCAGTCCGGTCGTTTGTACCAACCCGTATTCAGAGGGTCATAGTAGAGATTTAGATCGCTTGCAACAAAAACCCGTTCCGGTGGATGAGTTGGTGGACGGAAGGTTTGGCTCAGCAACTCCGCCTGCCACAGGTGAAATTCATCGGGCAAACCAGGCTCCTCTGGGTCTTCGCTGGGGAGATCGTACATCGTCGGCAGAGTTTCTTGAGGAGAACGAGGTGGATCGGTCTGCTCAAGTGGAAGTCGGATCATCTAACAACCCTCATGGTTTGCTGCTTGACTCAAGCATAACGATTTTACAGGGTTTAGCCAATTAATTAGCTAAGTATTTATACTTAAGCAGGAGGCAGGAGACAGGGAGACTGCGAGACAGGAGGGGAACCCTCCGCCTTAAGGGTTTGAGTCTTCTGGTGAATGATAGGGAGCAAGGGTCTAATTCCCTCACCTCGCCTCCAAGCAGGTGTTCTTTGATTGGGTCAGGAATGAACATCCCCATCCCATTACCCCCTGTCTCCTCTAAGAAACATAAACCTGCCGGTAGTACGCCTGGTACTCCTCCGAAAGCAGTGGTTCCCACCAATCCCGGTGGGTGAGATACCATTCAACCGTTCGGCGTAACCCCTCTTCTATCGTCACAGTAGGTGTCCAACCTAGCTGGGTTTTGATTTTGGTAGCATTGATTGCATAGCGCTGGTCATGCCCTGGTCGATCCTTCACAAAGGTAATCAATTTGTTACAAGGATGCATCGGCAGTTGAGGTGCTAATTCATCCATCAGTTGGCACAGCGTATGAACCAAGTCAATATTTTTGACTTCATTATTGCCGCCGATGTTATAGGTTTCCCCTGGGGCGCTCCGATTAATCACGACATCCAGAGCGCCGCAATGATCTCCCACGTAGAGCCAATCCCGCACATTCTGCCCATCTCCATAAATAGGCAGTTGTTTGCCGATTAAGCTATTAATACACATCAGGGGAATCAGCTTTTCGGGAAACTGGTAGGGACCGTAGTTGTTGGAGCAATTAGTGATAATTGTCGGTAGACCGTAGGTGTGGTAGTAGGCTCGGACTAAGTGATCGCTCCCAGCTTTGGATGCCGAATAAGGACTGTTAGGGGCGTAGGGCGTAGTTTCAGTAAAGGCAGGGGCGTTGGAGCTGAGGCTACCGTAGACTTCATCAGTGGAAACGTGCAGGAAACAATAATCAGTTGACTTACCCTTAGCCTCCCAATGCTGCCGGAAAGCCTCTACCAGCGTGAAGGTTCCTACTACATTAGTTTGGACGAAGGCAGCTGGTCCCAGGATCGAGCGGTCTACGTGAGATTCAGCGGCAAAGTGGGCAACAGTGTCAATGTCTTCTGTTTGTAACAGCTGATCTATAAGAGAGCGATCGCAAATATCTCCCTGAACAAACCGAAAATTTTCCTGCCCTGACAAACCCGCTAGACTGCCTTGATTCCCTGCATAGGTGAGAGCATCCACAACCACCACACGATCATATGGGTAAGCGTTGCACCAGTAATGGACAAAATTCGATCCAATAAAACCTGCACCACCCGTCACCAATAATCGACGGGGCGACGCGCTGTTGTCTGCTGATTTCATCTTAGGCAACTCACCTACACTCATCATATTTTTTTGCGTCCTTTGCGTCTTTGCGGTTCCCTAACTAATTCGCGCCCCAGTTCCTAGATGTAATCGTAAGCCAGTGCGGTCTTAGGCTCTGAAGGCGTGTCAGCGGGGGAAGCGCGTCGCCACGCTGAACTG
>QQTW01003098.1_pt1 | contig 12214 bp, 8 predicted proteins | sample 1904831 | NCBI WGS metagenome assembly QQTW01 (sample SAMN09435610, study PRJNA476489) | Subsurface metagenome, whole genome shotgun sequencing project. | reverse complement strand
TTTGCAAATATCTAAAGCATGCACCAAAGGTCGCCAAGGCGTACCATCGCTAATCATTTTAATCTCTTTAGTCGTCCTCGATAGCTGCGATTATCCGAACCACTGTCACCAAAACTTAACTGACAACCAGGGAAAGCATCAGCAATAATTTCGGCAATTTCTTTAACTCGATAATTATTAGCCGTATCTCCAACGTTAAAGATTTGATTGTGGACAATATCGCGGGGTGCTTCTAGCGTACAGGCGATCGCTTTGCAAATATCTAAAGCATGCACCAAAGGTCGCCAAGGCGTACCATCGCTAATCATTTTAATCTCTTTAGTCGTCCAAGCTAGCCCCGCCAAATTATTTAGCACGATATCAAAGCGCATGCGTGGCGAAGCCCCAAAAGCCGTAGCATTGCGCATAAAAGTAGGCGAGAAACTGTCATCAGCCATCAACTGCACGTCGCGTTCTACCATCGTCTTGCATTCAGCATAAGCAGTCTGCGGATTGACTTGCGAATCTTCTGTTACATCCCCCGCTGTCGCCACGCCATACACGCTACAAGAAGACATATACACAAACCTACTTATTCCCGCAGCTTTAGCCAAATTAGCCAAGCGCACAGAACCTTTGTGGTTGATGTCGTAAGTGATATTCGGCGATAGTTGTCCAGTAGGATCGTTTGACAATTCCGCCATGTGGACGATCGCATCAACTCCTTGCAAATCTTGGGCGCTAATATGGCGAATATCTTTATTTAGCGTCTTAGCGGTTACTGTCGTGCCGTTGTACAGCCAACCGACTTTGTAGTATCCCGTATCTACCCCTAATACTTCATGTCCGCTTTCCATCAGTAAAGGTGGTAATAACGAACCGAGATAGCCTTCAGTACCAGTTACTAATACTTTCATGCACGTACAATCCTATACCTTTACTTGAGTTTGTAAATGTTGCTGTTCTGGAATTGCGGCGGCGATCGCTTTGCCAATCTCTAAAGAGGAAGTAGCCGCAGGTGAAGGGGCATTACACACATGCACCGAATTTTTGCCCTGAATAATCAAAAAGTCGTCTACCAGCTTACCATCACTCATCAAAGCTTGAGCGCGTACCCCCGCATGCGTCGGCACAATATCCTCAGCTTGAACTTCAGGAATCAATTGCTGCAAGCTCCGCAAAAAGGCAGCTTTACTAAAAGAGCGAATCATCTCTTGGATACCTTCATCAGCATGTTTTGCTGCTAGTTTCCAAAAACCAGGATAAGTCATCACTTCAGTAAAATCGCGCAAATCAAAATCTGTCTTTTTATACCCTTCGCGTTTAAAACTCAAAACAGCATTTGGTCCAGCGTGAACGCTACCATCAATCATTTTGGTAAAATGCACGCCCAAAAAAGGAAAAGCTGGATTAGGTACAGGATAAATTAAAGTTTTGACTAGATAGCGCTTTTCGGGAGTGAGTTCGTAATACTCGCCGCGAAAAGGCACAATTTTAGCTTGCGGATCTACTTGTGCTAATTTAGCTATGCGATCGCTATGCAATCCAGCACAATTAACAACAAAGCGCGTCTCAAAGCTACCTTTATTTGTCTCCAATACCTGATTTGCACCGCTAGAACGAATTTTCAGCACCTTAGTATTGAGCAATAGTTCCCCACCTTGCGCCTGAACTATCTGGGCATACTTTTGACAAACCTGCTTATAGTCAACAATGCCCGTAGTCGGTACTTTGACTCCCGCAACACAACTAACATGAGGTTCAATTTCTCTTACCGCCGCCGGATCGAGCTTGGTAACTTGCAAGCCATTTTCTAAACCGCGCGTATAAAGAGTTTCTAGGCGTGGCAATTGCTCCTCTTGCGTCGCCACAATTACCTTACCGCACACCTCATAAGCAATATTATGCTCTCGGCAAAACTCCACCATTGAGCGACTACCATCACGGCAGAACTTAGCCTTAAAACTTCCTGGTTTGTAATAAATCCCCGAATGAATCACGCCACTATTATTACCAGTCTGATGGTGCGCCCAACTGCTTTCTTTTTCCACCAGCAAAATCCGCGCCTTGGGATAGCGTTTACCCACAGCCATCGCTGTAGACAAACCAACAATTCCCCCACCCACAATTGCCAAATCGTACATGAATATTTTTGCCTCTACCACCAAATCTGTTTCAATCTTGAAGACAAGGAATACAAGGAAGTTTAATCTCCCCCTGCTTCCCCTGCTCTCTTTACCACACCTTCCAAGGCGCTTTACCTGTTTGCCACAGTTCTTCTAAATAGTTTTTATCGCGCAAAGTATCCATTGGCTGCCAAAAATCGCCGTGTTTGTAAGCCGATAGTTGATCCATCTGCGCTAGCTTTTGTAGAGGTTCTTTTTCCCAAATAGTAGAGTCATTATCTACAAAATCAATTACTTCAGGTTCCAGAACAAAGTAACCGCTATTTACCCAAGCGCCATCGCCTTCAGGCTTTTCCCGAAAGCTCGTAATTTTACTTTGCTCCTCTGCCAAACAAAGCGCTCCAAAACGTCCTGGTGGTTGACTTGCCGTTAGCGTTGCTAAAGTTTTTTGCTGTTTATGGAAGGCAATTAGTTCTTTGACATTGACATTGCTGACACCATCGCCATAAGTAAAGCAAAAAGTTTCGTTGCCAATATGCTCTCTTACTCGCTTGAGCCTTCCCCCAGTCATCGTTTGATCGCCTGTATCTACCAATGTCACGCGCCAAGGTTCGGCATAGCCGCAGTGAATATTCATTTGATTGAATCGCATATCAAATGTCACATCCGACATATGCAAGAAGTAGTTGGCAAAGTATTCCTTAATTACATAGCCTTTATAGCCGCAACAAATAATGAAATCATTGATGCCATGCGTAGAGTAGATTTTCATGATATGCCACAAAATCGGGCGGCTACCAATCTCTACCATTGGTTTCGGTTTAATTGTAGTTTCTTCACTCAGGCGAGTACCAAGCCCTCCAGCCAATATCACTGCTTTCATTGCATAACCTCAAATTTATCGCTCAAAAGTAGTTTGCACCTTCAGCACGCTTAACCAGCACCCCTTAAGACTTGCGCAAATTAATAATTTTTAACTTGTTGCGTAACTATCTTAAAACAGCAAGCGATCGCATACCGTAAAGTCACGGTAAATCGACCGCTATATATGTAAAAAGTTGATGAAGGTATCAGTAGATAACCGTATATTCCCTGACATTTTAAGCTATATAATCGCCCAATTTACGAATAATTGGCTTAATAATCCCAAAAACAGCAAAAAATTTGAATATCAATAATAAACGATGAAGTTAATTGGGCGACACTCAACAAAGGAATATACTGACAATTTTTTTTCATCTCGCTCACTTGATAATTCTTGCAGAGATCGCTTTGGCGTTTTGGAAATTAGTAATGTGATCACAAATTTCTGATTTCGCTCTAACTTCCAATCAGCAATTCTACTTATTTGCTGCGGGCTAACATTCAGACGTGCCATCGGGGCAATATCTATTCTTACTAATGCAAAGTTTAAAAATTATTAGTGTTTACCTTGCAAGCATACAGCTGAGGTAACTTCATCCTTCAGACTGGATAAATCAGACTCTCAGTAATACTTACGTAACTCCAGTGCGGGCTAGGTAAATTCAGTGTTGATACGGATCTGGATTATTTGGACTAATGCCATGATCGATAGAACGTTGGGCAGTTAGTTTTAATAGGTTTTAAAATGTCGAAGAAATTATCTTATCCCTAAATTTATGTGCTTTTTCTAATAGCGATTCAATTAAAAGTATCGCTAGCGAACCTGTAGTAAAAATCGTTATTAAATACTGACAGCCCACCACTATAAAACTAGTAAATATGTAAAAAATATATCGAAATACTAACTCTGATTTTTCAATAAAAATGCCTAGAAGACCTGGAATGGAGAGAAACTAAATATGATTGCCGAGACTATGAGTGCTAACGATCTAGTAAATAAACTTTCTGGCTTAAAGCAAGAGCAATTCAGCGGACAGTTATTAGTAAAAAGTACAGGAGGAGAAGGAGTAGCAGCAGGACTTGAATGGAATTTTTGCTTATTTTTGGGGCGCATTTTGTATGCCACAGGAGGAAATCACCCAGTTAGACGCTGGCAAAGAAATTTGTTAGCTTATTGTCCGCAACTTGATATTGGGCAACTAAAACAATTGTTGGCTAATATCTCTTTTGCTGCCTCGCCATCAGCAATTACTAGTTGGGAATATCAGCTATTACATTTAGGAGTAGAAAATCATCAACTCAGCCGAGAACAAGCAGCAAAAACTATAGCAGGGATTGTTAACGAAATATTGTTTGATATTTCCCAAGCAACGCAAGTTACTTTTCAAGTTAAGCCAGAACATTTATCAGTTCCCGTCCAGCTTGCTTTATTAGATCCAGGCTTAGTCTTAGCAGAAATCCAACACGCTAGACAAATTTGGCACAAAGCAAACGTCGGCGATCGCAATGCAAACCTTGCCCCCACCATCAAGCAGACCGAAAAACTCCAGCAACAAGTATCCGCCCCAGTGTACCAAAACCTCGTCAAACTCCTAGACGGGCAAAGGACTTTGCGGGAACTAGCTGTAGTTATGAAGCGAGATGCAGCGCAAGTGACAAGCTCCTTATTACCTTTTTTAAAGTCAGGAATAGTCGAGCTTGTCAACATTCCAGATTTTCCGGCCCCTAGCATCCCCGCAGCGCCAAAAGCAGCCGCATCAAAAGCAAGCAGTGCAGCCGCACCATTGATTGCTTGCGTCGATGACAGCCCTTTGGTTTGCCAAAGTATGGAAAAGATTTTGACAAGTGGAGGTTATCAATATTTAGCAGTCCAAGATTCCTTAAGAGCGATCGCAACTTTACTAAGTCGCAAGCCCGATTTGATCTTCCTCGATCTAATCATGCCCAATACCAACGGATATGAAATTTGTACCCAATTACGCAAAGTATCGACATTCCGCGATACGCCAATCATTATCCTGACCGGAAATGACGGCATTATTGATCGCGTCCGCGCCAAAATCGTTGGTGCGTCTGGTTTCTTGAGCAAACCAGCCAACGCCGAAACCGTGCTGGAGAGCGTTCACCAGCACCTCAACGAACTAGTGGAATAAACACCGCTAATTCAACCCCGTCAGCCCAAAATTCACTCAAAATTCAATTTACTCCCCAATTTTTGCAAAGGTTAACATCATGAGTACAGTTTTAGTTGTTGAAGATTCACCTACCCAAATGGAAGTTATTACTGGCTGCTTGCAACGTGGCGGTCTAACTGTAGTAACAGCCAACGATGGTAAAGATGCGATGACCAAAATCGGCAACCAAAAGCCAGATGTCATCGTTCTAGACGTAGTATTGCCAGACAGAAGCGGCTTTGAACTGTGCCGCGATCTCAAAGCTGAAAGCACCACCAGCAAAATCCCCGTCGTTATTTGCTCAACCAAAGCTAGCGAAATGGACAAATTCTGGGGGATGAAACAAGGTGCAGACGCTTACCTTGCTAAACCTGTAGATCAAGAAGAACTGTTACGCACAGTTAAACAACTCATCAAATAAAGCGCCCAGAACAAGCGCATTGCCAGGAGAAAGCAGCGATGATATCTGAGTTTTTGTCTAAAGGCATAGCAGTAGGATCGGCAAATGCAGAACAAACCGCAGAACAGCAACAATTTTTGCGGTTTCACCTGGCTCCCGACCTCAGCGCCGCCTTACCCGTGCAGCAGATGACGGAAGTAGTTACCGTTTCTACGCTTAAAGTTGTTCCTATTCCCCACATGCCAGCATGGGTAATCGGCGTGTACAACTGGCGGGGAGAAATTTTGTGGATGGTCGACTTAGGTCATCTACTAGGTGGCACGCCGTTGTACCAGCAAGCTAGCAACCGCTCTACATATACAACCATTGTTGTGCATAGTGCAGGGCAAACAGTTGGCAGGCAGCAAGTAGGCGGTCAAATGGCTGGCAGAAAAATGCTAGGACTTGCCGTAAACCAAGTAGAAGACATGGAATGGTTCAATTGCGACTTGATTCAATCGCCGCCAGAATCGGCAGTGAATCCTGAATTAGTGCCATTTTTGCGCGGCTACTGGCTAAAATCCAACGGTGAAATTGTCGTTGTCTTAGATGGAAACTCAATTATCGCTGGGATGCCCAAGTAGAGACATTGCATGCAATGTCTCTACAGGTATGCAACGTCGTCGTCTACTGACGTTAAATGTAAAACAATTTATTGCCCTAGCTTTATAGCTTCTATGTATTTCTATTGTCTTGACTAAATTGCCACTACATACACAATTTCTAAGGTTCTTATCGTGACACAAATTTTTCCCAAACCCTCCGACCAAAATGCCATTAATGGCTTTAACAACGGTACAAACGGTCATGCTGATAAAGGTGATATCTTCGACTCAGAATTAGACTTCACCCAACTAAACTTGCCAGCCAAGCAAGATGCCTTTGCCAAGCCAGAAGATACTAATACTGGAGTAATGGCACTAGAAAACAAGCGGATGTCTAGATGGCAGCGCACCAGTCTCAGGACTAAAGCAACTCTTGCCGCGATCGCGCTTGGTGTCCTTCCGTTGCTGGCAATTGGAACAATTGATTATTCCTCATCCAGTAGAAACATTAGAGAGCAAGCATTTCAAACAAATGAAAACACTTCTCAAAGGCTTGGCAATGCGGTCGGTCGCTTCATGTTAGAACGCTACGGAGACGTACAGGTAGTTGCTAATCTTCCTATTCTTGCTAATCCCAAAGTACGAGAGGTAACAACGCTCCAAGAAAGGCAAAAGGTACTAACTCGCTTTGCAAAGATTTACGGAGTTTATAACAGTATTGGTGTGTTTGACCTAAACGGCAATGTGATTGTCCAAACAGAAGGAGAACCCCTGTCTAACCACAAAGACCGGAACTATTTTCAAGAGGTACTTCGGACTGATAAACCTGCCATTTCCCAGCCACAAGCCTCAAAAACGACTGGAAATTTTAGTATCTACGTTGCTGCACCTGTCAAAGATAGCGTCTCAGGCAAAACAATCGCCGTAGTCCGAACCCGTGTACCTGTGGAGGTTCTAGATAAGCTTCTAACAACAGAAACGGCGGGCGCATCAAAAAATTCTCAAGGCACAGAATATCATCTAATCGATGCTAATGCTAAGTTTTTTGCAGCAACGGAAAAAGAGCAAGTTGGTCGAGTTGCAAGCTCAGAGTTTGCTGATTTTGACAAATTGAAAACATCTGAGCAGGCAAACAGTCAGATAACTGTCAACAAAGTTGACAATGCGGAGCAACTAGTATCCTATACTCCTATTTCACTGGCTGAGGGGCTGCCAAACCTGAACTGGAGCATCTTAGTTGCTGAAGATACTGCTAATGCCTTCGCAGCCCAACGCCAACTTTTGTTGACACTGCTGCTTGGAACTGGCGTAACTGCCTTGCTAGTAGGTGCGATCGCTGCCTACTTAGCCAACCGTGCTACCCGCCCAATATTAGATGCTACCAATACCGTAGAAAAGCTAGGTAGAGGAGAATTTGATAACCGCATTGAAGTATCAGGCGGCGATGAAGTCGCGGTACTAGGTTCAAACATCAATAAAATGGCAGACCAAGTACAAGAACTACTAAGACAGCAAGAACTTGAATCCGAACAAGTCCGCTTATTTGCCAATATTGCTACTACCCGCGCTGATAACGCTCAAGGTGTAGAAGAAGTATTTAACCAAGCACTTGCAGGCGCGAAAGACATCCTCAAAGTTGACAGAGTAGTTATCTACCGCTTTAAATCTGACTGGAGCGGCTACATCGCCAACGAATCTGTATCCCCTGGTTTTCCCCAAGCACTCCACGACAAAATTGAAGACCCTTGCATTGGTGACAAGCTGATTGAAGCGTATAAAAATGGTCGAGTAGTAGCTACAGGCAACGTCTTTGAAGCAGGTTTCCACCCTGACCACCTGAACTTGATGGAACGGCTGCAAGTCATGGCAAACTTAGTCACGCCGATCATTAATAACAACGAACTTTATGGCTTGCTGATTGCTCATCACTGTGATGCACCTCACCAATGGGAACAGACAGAAATCAATTTCCTCCAGCAAATGTCAGAAAGACTTGGTGCAGTATTAAGCCGCGTTAGCTTCCTAGAACAGAAAGAAGCAGAAGCCAAGCGCTCGGCGTTGTTGAAAGATATCACGGCAAGCATCGGTCAATCGTTCAACCCCGCAGACATCTTCAACCAAGCAGTCCAAGACGCTCGGCGCGCGATTGAAAGCGATCGCGTAGTCATCTATAGCTTCAACGAATTGTGGCAAGGTACAGTCACAGCCGAATCAGTAGGCGAAGGTTGGCCTAAAGCTATGGGAGCCAAAATCGACGACCCTTGTTTTGCTAACAAATATGTAGAGCGCTATCGTGCAGGTAGAGTCCAAGCTACTAACAATATCCACAAAGCAGGTTTAACTGAGTGTTATCTCAAGCAACTAGAAGCCTTCGCAGTGCAAGCGAACTTAGTTGCCCCAATTTTGCAAGGCGGTAAATTGCTTGGCTTATTAATTGCCCACCAATGCTCTGCACCCCGCAATTGGGAGCAAGCAGACATTGACATGTTCTCTCAGCTAGCAACCCAAATTGGATTTGCCCTCGACCGCGCCAACTTGCTCGAACAGCAAAAAACCGCTAGAGAATTCTTGCAAAAACGAGCCTTAGAACTGCTAATTGAAGTAGACCCAGTAAGTAGAGGAGACTTAACAATCCGCGCCAACGTAACTGAAGATGAAATCGGTACGGTTGCTGACTCTTACAACTCCACTATTGGTAGCTTGCGCAAAATTGTATCTCAAGTACAACAAGCTGCTATCCAAGTAGCCGCAACTACTACCAATAACCAAGGTTCGGTACAAGGACTATCTACTGAAGCATTGCGCCAAACTCAAGAAATTGCTGCCGCCCTAGAGCAAGTGCAACAAATGAGTAACTCCATCCGCGCAGTAGCCGCCAACGCCTCCCAAGCAGAAGCGGCAGTACAACAAGCAAACGCAACAGTACAAGCGGGAGACGCGGCGATGAACCGCACCGTAGACGGTATCTTAGCAATTCGCGAAACGGTAGCAGAGACATCTAAGAAGGTAAAACGCTTAGGTGAATCTTCGCAAAAGATTTCCAAAGTAGTAAACCTAATCGGTACGTTCGCAGACCAAACCAACCTACTAGCGCTGAACGCATCAATTGAAGCGGCACACGCTGGAGAACAAGGCAGAGGTTTCGCGGTAGTAGCAGATGAAGTCCGAGTTCTAGCGCGCCAATCAGCAGCAGCAACAGCAGAAATCGAAGCGCTAGTAAAAGATATTCAGACAGAAACAAACGAAGTAGTAGCAGCGATGGAAGCAGGTACAGAGCAGGTAGTCACAGGTACGCGCTTAGTAGACGAAACCCGCCAAAGCCTAACTAAGATCGGTGTCGTCAGTACCGAGATTAGCACCTTAGTTGCCGCGATCGCCCAAGCCACTGTCGCCCAGTCCAAAGCATCCGATTCAGTATCGCACACCATGACTGACGTAGCTGCGATCGCCGGAAAAACATCATCAGAAGCAGCCAACGTATCAGCATCATTTAGAGAACTACTAGAAGTAGCTCAAGAACTGCAAGCTAGCGTAGGTCAGTTCAAAGTCAAATAAATAGCCAAATAAGTGAGTAGGCGGGAAACTACCGCCTTTTCTATCTTCATTATTCTTCCTCTTCATAAAAAATTAGAGTAACCGTCATGTTAGAGCATCGCCTCAAAAAAACTATTAATAACAGCAACGGCAAAAGCCCAGAATCAGTTTTAAGCACCGCACCCCTAACGGCAAAACAGCCATCAATTACTAAAACTTTGTGGCAACGTCTAATTCAACCTTGGAACAACTTAAACTTTCAAACTAAGCTGGCTCTGCTTTTGATAGCTACTACCTCTTTACCTTTAATTGCCGTAACCCAAGGGCTTGTTTCTATCAATCAAAAGCGTGAGTTACAGCAATTAAAAGAAAACCTGGAAAAAGATGGACGAGCTTTTACTAGCGAGTACGTGCAGTGGACGCAAGTAGAAAGTCAATCGCAAGCAGAAAATCTAGCTAATCTGCTCCAGGCTACTAAGATCGATCTAAGTAACCCTAAACAAGTATTAGAAAATCAAAAGTTTTTGCAGGATTCCCTTAATATTCAAAATGGTGAAGACCCAGAGTCAAACAAAAATTTTCAAATTTTCACTGATGCTCAAGGCAAAACCGTTGCTCAAAACATTCAAATTATAGATGCCTTGACTACTAACCCCCCACTACCAGTAAAGGGAGCCATAACTAAGCAAACATATCGTTCGGTATCTATCCCAACTGGAATCGCTCTGGGAACTATTCCCATTGTGAAAAATTCCCTACAAACAGGTCGCCCATTAGATGGCATAGAATTACTGAAAAACGAACCTCTCCAACGACTAGGGTTAGACAAACAAGCAAGTATTGGTTTGCGATCGCAAAATACCAACAATCTGCCCCAATCCAAGCAGCCTTTTCCTCAAGGGACTTATGACATTGACGGTGGCAAGATGGGCTTGGTGAGTATAGCTGTCTACCCCGTAAAGATTAGCAATAAGCTAGTCGGAACAGTCATCGTCGGCTCATTGCTCAACCGCAACTACGGTTTAGTAGATAAATTTTCGCAAAACTATAATGTACCTACAGCTACTATATTTGCTCAAGACTGGCGGGTAACTACTGACGTTCCCTATAACGATGGTAAAACTAGAGCAATTGGGACGCGGGCTGCTAGAGAAGTAGCAGAGAAAGTTCTCAACCAAGGGCAAGATTTCAGCGGACAAACTAACATCATTGGCGAAAATTACGTAACTTTTTATACGCCGATCTACGACCATCAAAAGACACTTAATCCAAGTCAAGCCAAGCCTGTAGGCATGGTCTACATTGGTAATTCCCTAACTGATGTAGAAAGTTACTTACAAACTCAGCAACTAATTGCCTACGGTATTGGCGGCAGCGTTTTGCTACTGATGGGTATAGTAGCTATCCCCGTAGCTGGTTCTTTCTCCACTTCGCTCAAACGTCTAGCTGGTTTTGCGCAAAAGCTAGGAGATGGAGAACAAGGAGTACGCTTAGAGACAACAGAGCGTCGAGATGAAATTGGTATTCTTTCTCAAGAACTCAACCAGATGGCGGCAAGTATTGATGCCAACTTGGAAGCTCGTTCTCAAGAAGCAGAAAGAGCAAAGTTTTTTACAGAAATTGCTACTGCTCGTAGTGCTGACACCCAATCTATTTTCAACCAAGCTCTCAAAGGTGCTAGAGAAATTCTGAGCGTAGACCGCGTAGTTATTTATCGCTTCAACTCTGACTGGAGCGGCTACATCTTAGCTGAATCTGTACTACCTGGTTTTCCTCGCGCCCTCAACAATAAAATTGATGATGCTTGTATTAGTCAACAACTAATTGAAGCTTACAAAAAAGGTCGCGTTGTACCAACAAATAACGTATTTGAAGCGGGTTTTCATCCCGAACACCTGCGGCTGATGGAGCGCTTGCAAATCAAAGCCAACTTAGTTACACCCATTGTTCAAGGAGATGAATTATTTGGCTTACTAATTGCTCATCACTGTCAAACTACTCACCAATGGCAGCCAACAGAAATTGACTTTTTAACTCAAATGTCCGCCCAGTTAGGACTGATCCTTGATCGCGTCAACTCCCTAGAGCAAACGCAAGCCACCGCCGAACGTGCTGGTATAGTCAAAGATATTACAGTCAAACTATCTCAAGCTACCCAACCGGAAAGTATCTACAATACTGCTGTCCAAGATATCCGCACTGCCTTAAAAAGCGATCGCGTAGTTATCTATAGTTTCAACGATAAATGGCAAGGTACAGTAACAGCCGAATCAGTAGGCGAAGGCTTCCCCAAAGCACTAGGGGCTAAGATTGACGATCCCTGTTTTGCTGATAAGTATGTAGAACGTTACCGTACAGGTCGCGTCCAAGCTACTAACAACATCTACAAAGCAGGTTTAACTGAGTGTTATCTCAAGCAACTAGAAGCATTCGCCGTGCAAGCGAACTTAGTTGCCCCAATTATCCAAGGCGAACAATTACTCGGCTTATTAATTGCTCACCAATGCTCTGCACCCCGCAATTGGGAGCAAGCAGACATTGACATGTTCTCTC
>QQTW01003097.1_pt1 | contig 12215 bp, 10 predicted proteins | sample 1904831 | NCBI WGS metagenome assembly QQTW01 (sample SAMN09435610, study PRJNA476489) | Subsurface metagenome, whole genome shotgun sequencing project. | reverse complement strand
GGACCGGGTGCGGCTCCTGGGGGGGTTCCTCGTCGGTTTCTTGATCGGAACCCATGAACAAATCAGGGCATGATTGGAAGGTGGCAATGGGCTGCCTCCATTGATTCGATAGCCAGGAGTTTGCCTCCGAATCATACTACTGTGCTGCTGAGCATCAATCAATAGGTTAGCCATTGCTACCGCTACAACCCTATATCTATATCGACTTCAAAACATAGAGACAGCAGCCACTAGTGACAAGACTAGTGCACTGAATGCACCAAATGGCTGTTGCCTACCAGCCTTTCCAGTCTGCTGCGCACTGGCTGCTGTGCCAGTAGTTCCTGAAATCATGTTTGCGGGAGCACTGAAGATCGTCCCAGTCAAAGTCTGTCCGTTGATCGTCGTGATCACTGTCGCCCCCAAAGACAGACTGGGAGACGCTGTTGTGGTAGCCGACACCCTCGATGGTGACGTTGCTGCTGTCAGCGACGATCCTGTTGTCGTTGAACAGTTGTCGTCGCCACCGAATCCTGACCAACTGACGAGCCAGCTCGGACCCCAATTTCCTGTGAAAGTGGTCCATGAACAGCGACCCACCCTTCCATTTCCATTGCAACTGGCACCTCTTCCTTTTTCTCCTCTGCCGATTTCACAGTCGTTGTAATCAGAGCCCCAGTCGCTAGCGAAAAGACTCCCTCCTGAGGTTGCAGAAAAGGTAGCTTCAGCGGCAGCGGCGGTGATAGGATTGCCTCTATTCGCGCAGGCCTGGGCTATGTTTCCGAAGATTGCTGCAAATATTAGTATGGCCATTTCGGGATCGAAGTCACGGAGCTGATATACAGTTTTGTTCCGAAGACGAACAAGATGAGCTAATGCAATTGTTGACAGAATCGAGGGCACTCTGGTCAACGCAAACACAGCCCCAGCCGCCAGAGAAATCATCTCTATCGCAATTCGGGAGGTCAAGGTTATCAACGCAGTCGTCCTAAATATCGGGTCTTAGGTTAGATGATAAGTTCTGTGCGGAGGAGGCAAAGGCGTACGGCACAACCTCCCCAATACCCTGCCCTGACCTGCTGTATCAGCAAGGCCGTCACGGCCAACGATAACTGAATAGATCTCATAGCGTGCAGCAGGAGTAGTAGCTACAACAAATGAGACACACAAGAAGAATCAAAATCCAACCTTTCTCGCAGTGCATGGAAAGTACTCCTCTTTAGCTTTTCAAGCAGTCCATTTCAATATACGTACTTCATACGACGCCTATTGCTGTCAGCAGATTGCGGACTGCTGCGAAAGGATCAACGTTGCGCCCATCTGTCGTCCTGTGGAAAGCTTCGATGACGCGTCACAGAACAGAAAACCAATGCAAATTTTGACAGAGCTTGTAGCAAACCCCTTGACATCTTGCGGATTCCGGAGGAGCCATAGAATAGTACCTCCAGCCTCCGCAGTGCACGGCGAATGGTTGTTCGGACCCCGTAAAGTTACAGCCCCGCATATCGGAGTAACCAGTTAACTGCACCGCGCAGCAGTTTTCAGGATCATCGTGACGCGTCCCACCTAGTTAGTTGCACGATGATAGCTATTATGCATCCAGCATCATCGCATCATAAGTCCCTGGAAATCAAGCTATGAACACGAGAATAGTTTCAAGCAGAAATCGTCGAATTTTTCTGGCTCTCATGCCCAGGTCGTAATACTTCATAGTCCGAAACTTGAGCGTCTTGGCGGAAGGCAATCCTCATTCAGGGGGTGAGAAAAGTTGTGGTTTCATGTTGATCTTGCACAGCTTCGCAATGCAACCGCTTAGTTGTAGAAAACTTTGTACCCCTTCCAGAACGCGCATATGTGTAAAGCCGATCTCTTTGATAAATTCTAGCTTGGAATGTTCCGACAACGTGGGGATGGTCTTAGTAACTCGAAACATGGTGCTGATAATGTCGTGTGATGAGTACCCCAGGTCCCTGTATACATATACATGTCAGCGAATGTGAAATAGATTTGGCATGGGTCACCTTGCCAGAGTTCTTTCAGCGTATCTAGAGCCGTATCGACTTTCCCTTCCCAGCACGACTTGATCATTGCTTGTACCTTGACAGGATGTGGACTGTCGACAACACGGAAGACATTGTCTCCGCTCACGAATCCAAACCCAGCCCAGGTACTTTGCAAGTTGTTGATGGCTTGTCGCATATCACCCTCTGCACTGAAGACCAATGCCGCCAACCCATCCTCCGAATGCTCGACCTTTTCAGCCTCAATGATTTGCATCAATCGATGCACGACTTGTGCGTCAGTCAGACGGGCATAACGGAGAATTGCGCAGCGGGACTGTAGAGGTTCGATGATTTTATTTGATTGATTGCAGGCGAATGCAAAGCGAGTCGTATTTGAGTAGATCTCCATGGTACGTCGAAGAGCTTGTTGTGCGCCAGATGTCATGCTGTCGGCCTCGTCAAGGATCACGAGCTTATGTCTCCCGGTGGGGAGCGTAACTTTCTTCTGTGCAAAGCCTTTGATCCTGTTGCGAACTACATCGATACCTATTTTATTGTCAGCAGGCAAACAAAAATGGAGGATCACCCAGCTGGATAGTACCTCGTTCGTCACTAGCATTCAGCTCAAGAACGGCCTCCTTGTATGCATCACCAAGTAATTGCCTTGCCAAACAGAGAATGGATGTAGTCTTCCCAATTCCAGGCATTCCAGAGATAATGACATGAGGCATATTGCCATCCTTGGCGATGATCTTCAATCGTTCAACTGTTTCTGTATTGCCCACGATGTCATCCAGGAAGACTGGACGATACTTCTCCACCCTTGAAGAGTTAGCGGTGTCACCTCCAGGTAGCAGTAAAGGCGACGTACCACGGAAGCTCGTAATCTGGTGTGGCACCATTTGTATTGGCTTTTAGTGCCTTGCGAGCGGCAGCAGTTGAGGACTCTGCTTCAACCATTGCATCAAAGCAAGCACCTTTTGATTGTGTGGACTGGGGTACAGTTTAAACAATTTTTAGAACTGGCTTGGTTAGACGAGAATTGCCACGCTCTGGGCAAAAAGTCGCGCTAGATTCTCGCGGCACTCACCCGTAAAATGGCCTGCCAGAATCTTGACTTTCACTGAGTAGGCATCGAGGTTCATTTCTGTACGATCGTGGGCTTTGCGAGCTGTATTTTTTAGGATTATTGCAGTCTGGGCGGATCATTGAATTCGGATTAGAAATATTGGGAATTGTCAGATTGAATTAGGATTAGCGTAGGGGTTTTGAGACTAGCCTGTACTGTGGTATTGTAAGTTATCCAAAATTGTCAGTCAGATAGCCGCAATGGAGAATAAATGACTTAGAAGTGAAAGCATTGAAAGACGACTGCGATTTGAGCTAGACTTGATAGCCCTCTTAAGCTAGTACGTGAAGGGTATTCGACCACCCCCTCCTGTGCGTTGCACAGCTCATACCTCTGAACGCCTGTAAACGCAATTGTGAGCTCAACAACAGCCAGCAACAATAAGCAACTTCCACTGAGCTAAATCCTCCTCAAGCACGCCTTGAGCTTCGCAAGCACCCTGATGCATTCATCGCAATGCCGTTAATGTTGTTTCATGGCGCATCTCAGTGACTGTCTCTCCCAACCGCACTAGCCAACACGATAGCCAAACGCGGATCATGCTGGCACTTCCTCTTACGTAGTGTTGTACGCCCTCATTTACTGATGAATACAGTGGTACGATCTCATTCATGTATACGTCTTGATCAACCACTGGCTTCACGCTGCTGGTCGTCCATCCTTTCTGTAGCGGTGTCGGTGTCGTTCGAAAACAAGCTTCCAGGAAAGTGATGTCGTTGCTGCTGCAACTGGTCCACAACATTTTGGAGATAATCGACGTCTCTGTTCAGATCTGTGAGACATGTCAGCTGCTTGTTCAGACTGAACCAAGAGAGCCCAGGCCCATGGAAACGCACTTAAGTTTTCCTTTTGCAAACCCTCAATGGTCGTCATGAGAACAGACTTCTCTTTGCTGCTTTGCTCGACAAGACTGCGAAGAAAAGCGTTGTCAGACTGAAGGGAAGAAATCCGCTCTTGGAAGGCCTCTGCGTCTACGGGTGTAGTAGTCATGCTAGATGTGCCTTGGCTCTCCGGGGTAGATGGGTTGGCCACCATTGAAGTGTTGAGAGACGAAGAAGAAGGATTACGCTTCGTACGAAGATGCGAGAGGGCTTTTTCAAGGTGGCGGCCTGCTTTGGCTGGTTCTAAGAAAGAAGTCCCGGCTGTCAGTATAGGCACAGGATAAGACATGAACTTGCTCACCTCCTGGTGTGACTTGACGGGGTGCATCCGCAAGTAGGCCAGTCTCACGATGAGCATAGAGACAGTCATCTTCTGAAAAGCGACATTCACCCTTCACCTTCCACCAGAAACAAGTGAGATGCTTTACCGAGGGCTTGCCGTGTGGGTGAGGAGTTGGGCGGCGAAGTTTTGGGCTGCTTGGCATAGATGATGATCGAGGTACATTGCTAATTTTAGCTCTCAATCCGCTAGAAGAAGGTGTTGGTGTGCGTGGGTGGGAAGGGTAACGGGGAGCATTCAGTGAAGTCTGACTGAATGATCGTTCAAGCGACGGAAACTGTGAATGCGATGGAGAGCCTGCGTCGGAAACCACGGGCGAGGTGGTGAATGCTGGAAGCGGATTAGGTGCAGAACGGCGATTCTCATGGTAGCGATGGGACATTAGCGAGTTGACGGGCGTGAGCGGCTGAAGACGAATGCCTTGGCTCGAGAGAGCACCAGAAGAGGTTCGCTGAAGAGGCTGACCGATGATTCCCGGGTCAGGTGCGGAAGCAAGGGCATACTGTTGGCTCGCTGCAGGTTGCTGATATGGGTTAAGGTGAGGTTGTGGCAAGCCACCTTGACCCTCATAATGCCGGTTCGGAGCTGGAGAAATGGGAGATCGGTGCATATTGTACTCGTCTGGTATAGCCGCTTCAGACAACGGATTCTCAAGAATGTCTGAAAGAAGTCGCGGACGCGTCGTGGTAGCAGAATTCTTATTGTCAGCCATGATACCTGAAACGAATAAGTTGTTGGGTAAGGAACCGGTCACGCCATATTGACTGTGCAGAGTGCTGGTTAATGAGCGGTTGACTCTCAGAGCCAGAGTAGGCCTCTGGAAGATAGCCAGGGGACTATGATCAACCTGTAACTTACATAGAACTGTTTTTGGGCGGAGATAGAGAGCCGCTGGCAGCGAGGGTGATGCCGAGAAAAATGACGGTAGAGTGAGTATACAGTGAAGGAAGTGGTTGGATAAATTATTTTTGTGCATTGAATCCAGCCACAGGGATTTATTGCAAAAGCAAACACACGGCATACAATAGAAGGAATACCCGTGACAGTGACATGCAAGCAACACACATGTCTACCCTGCAGACCTCTCCTTCAACCACTGGTTCATGATGACTTCAAACGCCGGAGGCATCCCTTCATATCTGTCGCTCCCATCGTCCGGAAGATCAGACCAAGAAGCCTTCTCCTTCAGGAAGATATGCTCACTTGCTTTCTGAAGAGGAAGCCTACTATAGTCAATAGAACCTGCTGTCACTGCAAAGCTATCACTTTGACAGTAGTATCGCATCGAGAGCGCCGATCCACAGCTTGAGCAATAGCCTCTTTCCGCAACATCACTACGCTTCCATATATCAGGAGTCCTCAGCCAGTGAATGGAGGCTGTTGGGACACTTGCGAATGTTAGAAACGGACCTCCTCCAAGCTTTCGACATGTATGACAGTGGCAGTTGCTCATTTCATCAGGCATAGCGGTCCCCGTATACTGGATTCTGCCGCAGGCACAACCACCCTTTATCATGACTTCGGAGCTCTCCATCTCCAGTGTGTTGTTGTGGGAAGTTTCTGCAGATGACGGCCAGGAGTTCTGCTTGGGCGGCTTCTGTGGAATAGTCCGCTCACCAAACGGAAGGTTTTCCTTGTGGATCTTGCCCAACGATGTTGAGTCTTGGTGAATGAAAGATCTGGCCCATCTAACAAAACTCATCAATCGATAGCTGCGTGAGAAGGAGAGGGATTCAGGAGTTCAGAGGACAAGGACCATGCACCTCCGGCCTTAACTATGCTGGCAGATACGAACGATGACTCCAACAGAAACTGTTCTATTTAAGTTACAGTCTAGTAAAGTCTCTAGGATGTGAACAGATCAATGATTGGTGGGAAGGACCCACCATATGTCTTCAAATGATCAGGGGACGGAATTTCTCCCCATCTACAAGAGCATGCCAGTGCTGATTGGCAAGGACTTATTGCCCGATTCTTCCTTTACCTACCCTTTTGAATAATCGCCTGCGAACAAAGACAGCCCAGACTGACAGGGAGGCGACAGACTCTCAGTCATCTGTAACGAAACCGTATCTTGCCAGCTCATCTGCGTTCTATTGCCCCTGTCAATACAATTTATGACTCACTGGCCCTTGTATTTACCCGACGATGAAGAAGGTTTCAGGACTGCAGGAATGCTCATCCACCTTGTGTTCTTGTTGGCCATATCTCTCTATGTGATGGGACAAGTGGCAGCCTGCGCGTTGGGCAAACTGCAGCAGCTCCTTGATCACCGGGGTAACGTAAGAATGACCATATTTGGTATTTAGAGCCAACCACTGGCGCGTTCTGCGGTGTCTACTATGGTATCTGGTATCAGGCTAGAGATAGCTAGGTCCTTCATCCTCATATCACCCAAGTTGGAGTGACAGATCTTGTAACGGGTTATGTGAAACTATCTTGAAACGTTACTTTTGCCTGATACCCTTACTCTACACATTATTTTGAGCTGCCTCGTTCCACTGACAAATGATGATGTTGCCGGAACAGTATGGGTGTAAAGCGGAGGTTTTGAAACTCTACAAGTCCATTCCAGCGATTTGACATCAATTGAGCATTCTTACTATTTTCATGTGGATCGTATGAGAAGATATGTTGTGTAGCATGGGGACATTTACATTGCCCGGCTCGTCATATACCCTTCAGCCTCCGCTTTTCACCTTCAACTGTGAGACTTCTGTAGAGAGCATCCCATGAACCAACACAGGCCAGGAAACTGGCGCACTGCAAGTTGCAACGTGTGTTGTTCTCCAGCAGAAGTGAAGCAGCGTGGTGAGATTTTGGTGACTGTTACTGAATAACGAGGACTGAAAGGAAGATCCATGTTGTTGGTAGAGTGGGTCATCATTCTGTTTCTGGTTGCATTTGTTTAGTGGCTTTGGCGGCATGACCTTCGATTCATCCAAGTGTTCTAGTCTCTCCTTCCATAGTTTTGCGAAGGTCTTCTTTGAGAGCCTTTCCCCGAGGTTTCCATCCTAGCGATTCCATTGCTCTGATTGCTTTCCCTCGTGAGTTTGAGGCCCACACGACTATGCCAAAGGCACGAAGCTTGGTCACTTCCTCAGCAGGAAGGCTAGAAATCTCCTTTAATTCAATCAAGAACTCTCTCTTTACAATACTTGTGGTGCCTTGGAAGATGTTCTTGCAGACAAAATCACCATTCTCTGCGAAGTTGTAAGCATCTTCGTTCTAACTTGCTATCCCCTCCGTGCCCGATGTGTCAATTAGCGCCTTCGACATATTTTAAGCTCAAATAAGGTTGCTCACTCGATATCTTTCAGTCAGCACTCTACAGATATGCATATTAGAGAAATCAAATAACAAGAGAGCAAAGGCTCTGCTCCTGAAGACATCTGCACTCGAATTTCTACTTAAGACATTTGCAGAAGCGAAAGTTATGGCAACCTCATATCGGTGGGATCGACAACGCTAATTGACACATTCTAGACCCCTGTTCGGGTACGGAGGGGATACTTGTGACTTAATTGTGGGTTGATCTCAAATTGCATGTACGTATACACAGTTTCTATAAGTCAGACCCAGTATGGCACGCCTTCATAAATTCCACCTTGCCACGAATCAACATTTCAGAGAGATATCACGCCCTCATAATCCTTGCTCACCGCCCATTTTCTACAGTACATCTACATCAAAGGCTGGAAGACAGAAGCAAATATTCGACGCACAGTGGTACAAAGAACATAAAGCAGAACAGAGAAAGAAAGGAAGAAGATGGAGGATGATTCTGTGCCGAAGCTCAGGCCATATGATTTGATACATTGGGGGGAGAGCCCAGAGCAAAAGGCGTTGAGACTATCATACAACTGGCGCATGACAGATCACGGTTGGTTAAGAATGGACAAAAAGAAGATACAGGCGCCTTCCACACCTAAGGAAATTGCAGCAGGGGACTGCTTCGGGCAATGCTTCAATGAAGATGGAAATTGCTGGATGCAGTGCTTTGAATTTGACTCGGATGGTAGCATTCACAGCCGCGATACCTCCTTCCACACGGTCCGAAGCGCAGCAGGCAACGTGGAGGTCGATCTTGACAAGGTCTGTATCACAACCCTCTTCTATCTCAATCACTTCTTCTTTTCAATAACTGATGCATCACAGGCTTTGAGCCTGGTAGCCAACGCCAGCAAAACAGCCGGTGCCATTTTCATCCTTGCAGGCAGCAGCAGTGGGTGGCTTCGGTTATCTGGCTTCTTCATCACCGATAGGTTCTTTCTCACGTGTGGAAACTTTGCAATGACGGCGACTATTGAGGAGGTGATAAAAAAGAGCGGATCGAAGATGGCAAGTGTTTGCACAGACCGAAAACCTTACGGTATCGCATTTTGACTCTTGAGGCACCCATCATGTTTGAGAAAGGTCACTAACGCTTGTTGAACAGAGAACGATAAACCCGTCCATCTGGTCTTCCAGGACAAAGATCGAGACTTTGCCATTTTCTGCCTAGATAAGGATCAGCAACCTCAATCACCTCATCTCGATCTTGACCGAAACTTCCCTGGCGCAGACCAACTAGACTTCAAGAGAGAGCTTGCTAATCGACGAGCTTTTGCCATTGGCTATAACTCAAAGAAGCACATTGAAGACTTCCCACAGACACGTCAAGACGTCATACAAGACCTTACACCAGAAAATAAAGTACGAGTGCAAACAGCTCCAGCTGAGGAGGTGGATTTTGAAGAAATCTTTCTGCCGAACCGCAAGACCCTCTCGGTCGGACGCCTCGATTCGAAGCCTCCAGAGACGAACGCAACCGTATGGAAGCATCGAATTACCGGCTGGCACGGCATCACTGGGGCCATGATTGCATGTCTGGATCATTCACCTACTGCTGGGGCCGAAGTCCAGGTGCTGGGATTATGTAAGCTCAACATTCACACTACGATTCAAAACCACTAACGTGCTGCACCTAGTCAAGGGTGGTGCTAGAGGAAACAACAACGAGATGGTGCCGCTTACCTCTGAGATCATCAGAGTCATCCGTGAGACCATTCAATCACATTCATCATCCGACCGAATGTAGCAGTGTCAGCTTGCACTGCAGGAATTGGTGGTTTCCAAAGCAGTGCCATACACTCGGTGAGCTGTGGGGGCGAGGTGCTCGACGCTGCTGAGTTGTCAAAAAGAGCGATGAAGGATGAAGGCCTTGAGAAATTTGCATGGCTATGAAAGATTGCACCATCGGTGGTTGGATTTGCTTTACCACCATAAAGCATAGTGCTGAGTAAAGCGAAATCCAGAGCATAGAGTAGAAGCGAATTGGTCATCTGTGCTGTTCCTTTGAGTCAAATCACTGATACTAGCTTACCAACTCGAACAAAGTTTTACTCGAATAGAGCAACTGGCAACAGCTTTTGCAGGGTAAACGTCTTTTCTGGACCTTTCATTGTGACCCTACGCCACAATTGGTGGGGTTGCGTCAAAATATGACGGCTTGTACTGGCCGATTGAGTTCTTACTTCAACTCTTCTCTGATGGGTGGAGTTTGAGTGCAGATTCGAGCAGAGTTCTATTGCTGGAAGGACAGCCTCTTTCGTAGCTAATCACCCAGTTGCTGGGTAAGACAGCTGAAGGACTTGCGTCGTCTTTTCCATCATTTCCTGGTAGACAAATTGCGCAAGCTATGTTGCTTCAATGAGCAGCAAGAGGTCCTTGGAAAGCCTAAAATATGCCCCGTAGAGTATAAAGAGCAGCATGTGCACGACGCATTTGCAGATGATTCGATTGATCTAGCTGTGGTGTGGAGGTCTGCAGAAGCTACTATCTGAAGAGAGAAGCAGAAATGTCTAGCTACTAGGCTAATCCTAGTTGGGTTTAGCGCCACGATCGATGACACAGAGCCATCCAATGTGCTCTGAGACTGGCTTTGAACGTAGCGTACGTGGTAATACACAAATAAAATGCAATCAAAGTCGTGGTCGGTTTTGGGGCGAAAATGTGCTGTGCACAATATGTAGAAATAGCAAGTTCGATCTGTTAAGGACTTGAGAGCGTACTACGGTACCTGGCATATATATTCGTAGCACGGCGCTAGTATTTGCCACGCAAAACAGCCACTGTACAAGAAGTCTAGTCCCAGAGTAGTCTAGCTGAAGTGCGTCAGAGGAGTAAAAACGAGATAAGCTTTGAGAAGGCGAGGTGGCAGTGTATTCAATACTAGCTGCTCCTAGCACTGTGCTACGAATACTTATGTCTCCTACCGTAGTAGATCTAAGTAGTACTAAATTGACGGTACATTATTGCTACGATACTAGACATATTATGTAAGCATTCTTAGCGCGGATCTAGTAGGACTATCACTAACACTTCTCATCCATCCTGCAAGGGTTGTTATTCCAAATACAGAAGGTGACCCATCCGGTTCGCATCTACTACGAAGTACCGTTAGTCTGGTGCTAGGAGCAGCTAGCTCTTGTTACAGAGATACAACACCACAGTATGATCTGTGGCTGTAAAGCTTATTTTGTATAGGCTCATTCTGGTAATTCGAGTGACCTAACTTCTTCAGATATGGCTACGGTATGCGGAGGGACTTTACCTCCGAAGATACTAGCACAGAGCTAACAGTACTTCAGGCCTCCTCCGTAGTACGCTAATATCCGTAGATCGGGACTAGCTGACACTAGGCTATCACTAATAGAGCCTCGTCATCAAGTGTAATTCAACTACTTTTTAAGGCACTACTGCATAGACATCAAGGTATCATCGTTAGTCGATGTTGGATGGGTTCTGAGTGAGTGTTGCGTAAGCTGACGGCGATGACTCACGTATCAGCTAGCAGCAGTCACCCGCTTCTCACCCTGCTCACGCAGCGTAAAGAGCAGCATAGCCCCAGCCCTAAGCTGAAGACAGCAATGGGGGCGAAAGGGTCCCGTTGACTGGTCTGGGCTAAACCTGTCAAGATCTAATAGTCGAGCGTGACGAGTCTCTTCCGAAGGTCACTTAATAATCTCACTCCTTCTCTCTCACTAATACACACACACACACAGAAAGAGAGAGGATTTTTTTGGAAGGATGAGAAGGAAGGGAAGAAAGGAAGAGAGAAGGCGGTGCAGGAAAATGGTCACGTGCTATATCTCTCCATACACCACTTAGAATTGCCTCCCTGTAGTAGAGTATTATTTTTATCCTACCCTTTAAGAGCTGTGCATATTTCCTCACTCAAGAGTCAATGGTTGGTGGATATGGCTCTGTACTGTACGGAATAAACAGATCGAAGCAGCGGAGCGTAATAGAACGCTGAAAAAAAAAGCAAAGCATGAATAATGATTTTATTCACTTTACATCGAGACAATCTCGAGTCGACGAAGAAAAATTAAAGCAGGTAACCAAACCACCAAATAATCAACCACTAACTACATGACAGCCAACATTCGAAACTTATCCTGACAAAAGAGTGTGTCGGGTCAAGTACAGAGAAGCATATCTCAGTCTCACCCTTACTGATGCAGCTGTTGGCTAGTCCAAAATCCCCCTCGGTGGCCGCACCTCGACAGTCGATCACACCATCTCGGTCTCTTACTTTCCCGCCTTCAGGAGCAAGTCAGCAGGAGGACGTTCTGCTGGCCGGGCGTGTTTTGGATGATACGTGAATTGTATTTGACCGCGTGCTTGAGCGCATTGTACGTCTGTACATCCAGGTGCAACGGCTGCGTGCCGACGAGCCATTGAACGTCTTGTGTGCAAGGTGGGGTGGTCAAACTACCACTGTATTGGTAAAAGTGATGGTTTTGGACATAGGTGGAAATTCCACCGAAGTGGAGCGTATCTGTTATGATGGATCGGCCGGGAGTTATCTGGCCCACTTTGGCCAGCGCCACATGGGG
>QQTW01003096.1_pt1 | contig 12218 bp, 11 predicted proteins | sample 1904831 | NCBI WGS metagenome assembly QQTW01 (sample SAMN09435610, study PRJNA476489) | Subsurface metagenome, whole genome shotgun sequencing project. | reverse complement strand
AGCATGGGAGAGCCGTCTTCAAGTCCAGCGCTGGATCTACCCATCATGACACCTCCGAGTCCCTCTCGACCGAGCCCCACCACCGTCCCCGATGCACCCTTGCCCGTCTTCGAAGAGGAGGAAGACAGTGATGGTGCTGCTGGCGGCGTGCTGCTAGGTCCTGCCGTAGGCCTTGAATTGGACGATGTTGGCAACTGGGATGACGCGGCATCGCAGGCTGCTGCTGTCCCTGATCTGGGTGATCTGCCTGCCTCGGACTCTCTACTAGAAGACCTGCCCGACGCTTCTGACGCTGCCGAACTGCCCGACCAGAGTGTCTCCGACGAGACCGCTCCTTCGACCGAGCTGGGTGGGTTGGAGGAGATTGCTCACCTCGCCGGCTTGTCCACCATCTCATCCCCGTCCGCCGCCTCACCCGCGGACGCTCAGAATGAAGACCTGCCATCTCTACCTCCGAGTCAAGCTCAAGGCGAGAGCATATCCTACACGGTGACTGCCTCCATCTTCGGCCTCACCCTACCATTCGGTCCGTTGGGAAGCGTGCCGGAGGAGCCATCGCCAGAGCTCCAGCTCCTGGCCGCCTCTTCAAACATCAGTCCGGCCCTCTATCAGATCACCGAAGCCGACGCCCCCGTTCTCATATACGACCACGAGCCCAACGATTTCTGCTCCTTCATCCACGACTGGCGGAGCAGGGAGTCTCTGTTCGACAACGCGCACAGGGTCGGCGGAGACTGGAGCAACATCAGTCGATGGTCTCGGCCCGCAAATGTTCTCAAGGAAGAATTGCAAGGGGACGAATACGACATCCAAGGCATCGACTGGACGAAGCTCCGCACGACGCGCGAACAGGCCAGGACGGCTCGCAAGAGACTTTACAGGCAGCAGCACTCGCGCAAGGGAGTCAAGGTGTCGCAGTGGGCCACGGAAGTACCAGACTCGGAGAACTACTTTCGCTTTCGTCAGATGCGGTGCGAGCACCGAGCCGCCCTGCCGCACTTTCAGCTCCGCCATCTCCTCGCGGCCAACTCGAGGAACGACATCTACTATGCCGCCGACCAGTACGTCACCCGCTGCGACATCGACGGCGTCTTCCCAAACGACACCACCGACACCACCCCGCCATCGGTGGACGGATCCTTTGCGTCCGGCACGAGCATCACCTCGCTCGCAGCCTCGCCGGACGTTCTCATCACCGGCCACTTCAACGGCGAGTACGGGCTCAAGGACCTCCGGTCCACCTACCCCGGCATCCGGGTCAAGGGCGCCGTCACCCGCGACCTCAACGCCATCACGAACCACATTCAGCTCTCGCCGGCCAGACGGTCCGGCCAGCCGCTGGCCACCTTCTGCTCCAACGACCGGCGCCTGCGCGTGCTGGACTGCTACACCAACAAGTTCGTCCGCACGTGCGAGTACGAGCAGGCGGTCAACTGCTCGGCCAACTCGCCCGACGGCCGCCTGCGCATGGTCGTCGGCGACTGCAGCGACACGCTCATCACCGACGCCGACAGCGGCCAGGCGGTCGAGCGGCTGCGGTACCACGACGACCACGCCTTCGCGTGCGCGTGGGCCGACGACGGCATCCACGCCGCCACCGCCGCGCAGGACTCGCAGATTGTCGTCTACGACGCCCGCTGGTGGCGCCACCCGGTCACCGTCATCAAGACGGAGATGGCCTTCTGCCGCTCGCTGCACTTCTCGCCCGTCGGCGGCGGCCGGCGCGTCCTCGTCGCCGCCGAGGCCGACGACACGGTCAGCGTCATCGACGCCCGCTCCTTCGACCGCAAGCAGGTCCTCGACTTCTACGGCTCTATCGCCGGCGTCGCCTTCACCCCGGACGGCCGCGATTTGATCGTTGCCAACTGCGACTACCGCTACGGCGGCCTCATACACTTTGAGCGCGCTGGCTACGGCGAGAACTTTGGGACTGGCAGGCGTGTCCACTGGCGGGCTCCGACCGGTGCGAAGAAGGCAAAGGTTTTGGACTGGGACGACGAGGCCGAGTATCCGCACGAGTGGGTGGCCGAGCCGGCCCTGGATGCGGACCCGCGCGTCCTTCGATCGACGCACCAGCGCCGTCGGCGTGGGCTACCGCTGCACGAGGTCGTGGTTTGATGATGGGGACGGGAGATGCAGTCAAGACTTATCACGCTTGCAAGCGGTTCGATCTTTCTTCACTCGGTCAAGGTCTCCGATTGGCATTGAAGGCGGTTGCATGGCCGGCTGCCATCCGCCCGTGTATTTTCCTTTGTCTGTCTTACCACCAGCGATGGCGTTGTGCTGGAAGGATGGGTGGCGATGATCCCGAGGACTGTGGACGGCTTCCAACTGTGGCCTTGCTTTTCATGACTGCGGCCCTCAGCTCTCTATTTGTTTTCGACCAAGGTTCACCCGAAGTTGCATGGCATACACGAAATTATACACCACTTCATCACTGTTATGGATGATTCTGTTTCCTCGCATCTAGCGTCTATGTTTCCTTGACATCCCCATCCCCACGGCTGACATATTGCGGGCCTTTTCCCAAATTGCAAGAGGCATCATTCTTATTTACTTCGTGTAGTTATGTAGACTGTCCAACTTTGCGAGGCATCGCCGCGCAGTCAATACCTCAAACCCTAAACCATCGTCGCGTCCAGTCTCATGTGAAGAACTATATTGACATAGAACGCGCGGCGGGCAGCTCACGCCTTTGGAATCCAGTCGTACACCAACCTGATCCGCTCCGCCTTCTCGCCCTTCCGCACGACCACCTTGCGCGTGTACCGCCTCTCCTTGTTCGCCCCGACCTGCACCTGCTGGAACCCCCAGATCTGCCTGGCCACCCACCCATTCTGCTTACTCTCCGCCACACTCTCGATAAGCTCCTCGTCCTCCTTCTCCCACCCAGCCGTCAGATGCTCGCGATCCGCCGCATCGGGGATCTCCGCCTCGGCAGCGCGCACGTCGGCCGCCGTGACGAAGCGCGAGCGGCCGCGGACCGCGCCGAAGATGTGGTCGGCGTGGTCGCGCCACTGCCAGTTGAGCGTGCGCTCCTCGCTTGTGCCCTTGATCCCGCCCACGATCGTCTGGTCGATGTCGATGTGCACCGCCCCGTCTTCGGCCGCGTCTTCGCTCCGGTACTGCCTCACGTGCAGCGTGATCGACGCCATCCCGATCGCGTTGCGCGTCAGCCAGCTCATGCCTTGCTGTGTTGAGTCAGTTGTGGAGGCTATCGATGGCGTTGACAGGGGATTGAGGGCTCCGCACCAGTGCGAGCGTTGGGACGGTCGTGTCTGAGAGGGTCTTGTTCTGCGTGTCCGCGACGAGCATTTATTAGTCATCAATTGATGTCGAAAGACTACGCTTCCATCAGCGCGAGCGGCCTATCAACTCACCAGGAACCAGGATCCATTGAGGTCCTTGACCGTAGCGGAGTCGGGAGCCGCCATCGTAAAGGTCGACAGGTATTCAAGTCTCGAATGTCAGGAAGAGGCAGAGCTGGTCCTGAGCAGCATGCAGATGCGCGAATTGAGGACAATCCGAGAGGACAGAGACTGCGCCCGCACTCGGCGAGCACCGGTGGCCTTTTAAGCCTCTGCTCGCTCGGAGCCGGCGCTGCACGGACGGACGTCACTGTCTGTTTGGGGTTGCCTTCACCGAAGGACCGAGGAAGCTTGCCCGTTGGCGGGGTTTCGATGGGCGGGGCATCTTGGCAGGCACAGGCGCCTCGGGCCATGGGAGGGAACCCGTATTCTGTGCCGCTGGGGCAGACGATGCCGAGTCGCGAACGGAGGGAGGGCTTCATTGATGTCTTCACGTGCGAGGACGTCGGTGATGGCAGTCTGTTGGCTTTGAAGTGCAGCAGAGAGGGTGTGGTAAACAAGAGGCATCGATGCGCCTTTCGCAACTGATATGCTTGCGGCAATCACCACCAAATCATCGCAATTACCCAGATAGGCAAACGTAGAAGATCCATGGATTGGATGGATAAAACCATATCAGGATCCGAGTCAGCGACGACTTGACATTCGATGGATAGTAGCTACACATGTGGTATGCAACACCAGATTGGACGCCCTCTGCAGTTTATTCATACTGGTCGGTTTATGCAGAGCTCGGCTTTGGATCAGAACAAACTGCTTCCTGCTGAGCCGCTGTACAGGGCATCAACCTCAAAGCTCGCCGGGCGTGGGCTGAGACCGGCTTGTTCGTCTTTGCGCCATCAACTTTTCCTTGAGCATTTTCTCCCGCAGCTCAGTCGCCGTCTGCATGGAATTAGTGGTCGTCTGTGAGGCAACCGATATCAGCTTGAGTCTGGCTTGAAATGAGGGATGAAGTGCTCATGCTTTGACATGATGTGGCCTCAATCCCCCGGTGGAACATAAACAGTGCAGGGCCAATCCAAGGTGTCAAGACACGATCGAATGACATTCTCCATTACTATACAGCGATCAACGGTGTGCTTAATCAAAAAGAGGATCCGACATTGAGGGAAGGTACGCTCAGGGTTCGCAACCCACCTCTTCACGTCCTTTCGTTTCAATCTCCCTCTTGGCACCCTTCTCAGGACCCTTCTCGGAACCCTTCTCGGGCGTGTTTCTCGACGACGAACGCCTGCGAGGCAACACGCGCCTCCGGTCGACTTCAACGGATGAGGTGTTCCTCCTCCTCTTCGCGCGAGGCTCGTAGCGTTCAATGGACCGGTACCTCTTGCGTTCCCGGCGCGGGCTTCTGCTATGCGGCGGGCTGGCGCGCTCCTCTCGGTTGCGTCCCTTTCGAACATCAGCCCGTGCATCTAGGGTGTCATGGTCTGCATATGAACGTGAATCTCTCGGCCTGTCCCTGCGTGCTCGGCCGGGCCGTTCGCGGTCCCGGCTCGGCGAACGGCGCAGGGATCTCGACCTCGACCTGGAGTAGCGGTCGGAGCGCCTCCTGTACGCTCGTCGCGGAGGAGAACGGTCAGATGGGGGTGGAGATGAGAGCGAGCGCTCTCTCCTGCTGCGACGTCTCCTAGGTGACGGTGAGCTTGACACCTCAGTCGGAGTGGCAGATCGTGCACGATGATCACCGCGTCGCGGAGCTCTCTCCCTCCGCTCGCCTCTGTAGCGGTCCCGCGACCGCGACCTCGACTTCGACCGCTCGCTGCTCGAGTATCTTCTATGCCTTCGGGGTGGCGGCGTGGGCGAACGCGACATGCTCGGAGAGGCGGACCGTTTTCGAGACCGACGGGGAGGGCTTATGGAGCGCGACGGAGATCTGCTCGACGAATCCGACCGACGAGGCGAAGGGAACCGGCGGGGCCGCCTTTCTGTGTTTCTCCTGCTCGCCGGGGGGATGTACGTATCCGTCTCGCGCCGAGGAGGGCCGCGGTAGCCTTCTGGGCTGCGGCGCGGCATCGGAGACCTCGAGTCTTGACGCGGCCGACGATCGAAGTCTCGACCGCCACGTCCCCCACGGCCGCGGCCGCGACCTCGCTCGCCTCGCTCGCGCTGACGCATACTGTCCACGTCCCTTTCGCGCGTCTGTTCCTGCTCCCGACGACGGCGAGCTTCCTCGGCAGCTTTCTCGGCTTCAATCTGTGCATGTGATTAATAGACTCTCTGGACAGGTATCCGACATGGGGTCTTCACCTTCTCTTGAATCAGCTCGAGCTTCTTGGCTTCCAAAAGCTCCTTCGGCACGCCTTGCGGATTCGACTGTGCACTCAAACACAACGTCCACAGGTCTTTGCAGAAAGAGGCCGTGTCTTTGTCCAGAAACCCTGTAAGCTGTATCTGAAGCACCTTGATGTTGGGCTGCACAACACCTTGTTAGACGCGCCGGACACATGCTTGACAAGAATGGAAGACCTACGTAGCGAGACCCTTCCAACAGATTGAAGCACAGCTCTATGACCACATCATCTTCGCCGCCGAGAATCTCAGAGATCTTTCCGGCAATCCACCTGTGTTGCGCGATGCCGTCAGCTAACCCACCATCAAGCTCGGATGCGGTGAGAACGCACTTTTTCATGACCTCGATGTTGACTTTTTGCATGTCGACCTTCTGGTTGAACTCGGCCGGGAACTTGGTCTGCTTGAGCAGCTTCTGGTCGACCGTGTCGGTCATGTTTGCGAGTGGTCAATGCCAGGTGTTGTCGAATGTGGAAAGAGTACGGTTGTTGTAAGCTTGAGTTGTGGAGATTCGAGAAGGAGGAGCGCGGCTGATCGGTTGATCCTTCCGCCGTGCCAAGCCAGGGCAGCTCCAAGCTCCAACCGCTGACTTGGGACATCACAGTTTCCTCAAGCAAAAAAACCAAACAACATCCATGGATAGCGACTGCCTTTTCAAGTGATTAGTAGCTGATATGTATTGCCAGACAATGGGCGGCTTTACGATGGATACACAACACCCTCTCGCTGGCTCGAGAGTGTACCTCCGACGCCGTTCTTCCTCGCGTTCCTGTCTTTGCCCATCGTTGAACCTATCCTACAGATATTCCTACCCCGAAAGCCTCCAGCGGCTGCGCGCACATCATCGCCCTGCTCCCTCAACGCCGAACAGACACCATGAGTGCACACAAAGCGAGGCCAGCGGCAGAAGGAGAGACCGAACCCCCGCGAGAGGCTCCACAGGAGGAGACGCCAGAACAGGGCTTGGAGACTAAGCCGGAGCAACCAGCTTCGCAAGAGAAACTTCCATCTCCTCCACCAGAAACAAAGGAGGACTCGAAACCAGTCATCGTGCCGGTGGTAGTGCTTGACCCAGAAGACACCTCGAAACCAGACTCCGCTGCGACGCCCGAACAAAAGACAGGCGAGAGTCAGTACTGTAATGTCAAGATTTTGTTTCAATGTTGACATGCAACCCAAGTTTCTGATGTCCACTCAACACCTCAAGACCCGGTGCATGCACAGCCAAAGGAAACGCTCGTCTTGACTGACGACGGAGGCGAGCCCATCGTCGCCAAGGTGACTCCCGTGGCACCCACCGCACCAGAAGACGACAAGAGAGACATCGAAGATCCTGGACCAGCACCCATTCAGGAGATCGTTCCCTTGGAAGAACCTACCCAAGTGCATCCCGTCACACCGGAAGCGCACACTTCTGACGACGCGGTACCCAACGAAGCTTTGGTGGTCACCCGCGAGGATGGTGAGCCTATCGCGGCCGAAGTTGCTCCTGTCACAACTCCTCTCACATCTGAGCCCGACCGGTCTGCAGACGATCCCGAGCCGGCGCCGATTGTGAACACAGTGCCCATGAAAGAGGTGACGGTGGCCGTTGTGGAACCGATCAAGCCTGATGACGAATCTGAGCAGCGGCAGTCTGTTACCACTGTACCTGTGGCCGAAGCACCTGCCGAAGAGCCTTTCGCGGAAACATCAGCGCCGGAAGCGCAGCGACGAAAAAGCAGCACGAAGCCCCGTAGATTCACTATTGCTGCCCTGGCTAAGCGTTGGATGCCGGCGGCAACAACCGTGGAGGATCCAGAAGCGGAGGACGTCAGTGTCGAGCCCCGCAGGCGATGCTCCAGCATGTCGTCGGCGCTTCCGGAGCGGGAGAACAACAATGGGGACGATCCAAGCACTAGTTGCATCGAGGTCGCCCCGCATGAAGACCCTGCCGTACCTTCGGTACCATCGCCCGTGGAGGAGACAGCAGTTTCTGATCAGGAAGCGCCTCCTGAAGCTCCTGTGGAAAATCCTGATTCCATCCACTCCGGCTCTTCAAGTTCCAGCGACACGTCTAGTGAGGAGGGCCATGCCACGACAGTCGAGGAAACAGCAATTTCTGCTCATGAACCCCCCCCTGGAGCTCCCGTGGAAAACCCTGATTCAATCCACTCCGGCTCTTCAAGTTCCAGCGACACGTCTAGTGAGGAGGGCCACTCCACGACAGTCAAGGAAATAGCAGTCTCTGATCAGGAAGCCCCCCTCGAAGCTCCTGTGGAAAAGCCTGTTTCGATTCACTCCGGCACTTTAGATTCTAGCGAGAAGGACAATTCCAGGACGGTTGAGCAAACAGCAGTTTCTGGTCAGGAAGTTCTCCCTGAAGCTATCTTGGAAAAACCTGATTCGATCCACCCTGGCTCTTCAAGTTCCAGCGACACATCTAGTGAGGAGGACAATGCCACAACAGTCGAAGAAGCGGAGGTTGCGCCGGTTGAGCCTGTGAAAAAGAACTCAATCAAGAGTTTCTTCATCACCAAAAGACCGACCTCTGTGAGCGCCAAAACAATGGTCGAGATTGCGGATGTAGAGGAGGGCCAGATGGCACCATGCGACCCCGTCGTTGTAGCCAATCCCAGCTCCGATGCGCCCCGCAAGCCCAGCAGCATATCCGGAATCACACTGGCACCATCGACTAAGCGCGAAAGCATGAAGGGAACCACCTTCCATCCTCCGTCACTGTCCAGCAAAGCAAGTCACGCTTTGATCAGAACCCATGCCGCAAAGGTCAACGATCCTGATGATGATCCTAGTTCGGGCCCACTCATGTCGGAGATCAACCCTGGCATGCCGCCGGAAGTCGCTGTCAAGCCAAATAAGATTTCGGTGCTAGTCTTGCCGAAGAGTAGGAAGCGGGACAAGCTGAGGAGGGCATTGTTGGCCAAACCGGTTCTCGTGGTTCTTTTCGGGCATGAGATAAGCATTGTCGTCGAACTGCTCCTCGACACCGCAGCCGGTTCCGTCAAGGCGGCATAGTCAGCATGTGAGGGTCGTTCCAAGGTCGCGCCGGTATATCGCTTTAGGTCGTGCACTATTCTTAGGTAGCAGATAGCTCGGAACGCACTTTGACCTCGACTAATGTAACGCAACTGTTACCTCCAGGCGTTTGATGGCCCTTCTGCGGATTGTCCATTTTGCAAAAGAGCATCCAAGGTGGGTATTTAGAGATACAGCGGGTGTCTCTCGTATCACAAGAGGGTTGAGACTTTGAGTGCTCGACATCTGATTCAGACCTCATGCACAAAGTTTGATAGTATTCGAAATCCTCGGACCATACTTCCGGAGGCCAGTCCATCACCTCTCTTATGACATGCTGTTGAGCGCGCGTCGAACACGCTCCCGCGCATGCTTGAGACCGTCGTCCACCGAGCCGGCCGAGTGGGCCACCTTGACCGAATAGTGCAGTTTCACAAGGTCATGAGCACGAGTGAGGTCCATGTCTGTAATCTCATCCTGGCCCTTGTGACTCGTGGTTGTGGCATTCTGGCCGGTGACATTCGACACATGTAATCTTGGGGAAACGTCTGGTTGGCGAGCGCTGACAAGCGCGATAGCAGCGGCTGGGTCCTGGCCTTGGGTCAATCATCCCATATTTCGAAAAGGCGGGAGGGGACTCAACGCATGCTCGAAGTGACGTCAGGTCAGACAGAATCTCTGCTACCTGCATCGCGAATCGAAAAGAACAGCCACCTCCAGTGGGGAGCAAGATTCACAAATAAGATTCTACGATGATGCGTGACGAGCTAGTAAGACAGAGATGCAAGATGGTCGGGTGGAAGTGGGTGTGAAGGTGGAAGTTGTGCTCACCTGAGGTCTGTCTCGCAAATGCTCTCGGCAAATCTTTGGGGAAAGACTTGTCACATTATTACTTGGGACTATTTGACGATGGGTTGTTTCGAGTATCTCTAGAGCATGTATGCCAATTAATTGGTTAAGAGATATCAAGACGATTATGGACCGAAGAGATTAAACAGTCGCTGTGAATTCGCTCAACACCTTGGAGTTCAAAAATAGCTCTGCCCAGGGCCGGAGCCCGACCATTGCCTTAAGGATTTACGTCGCTACTCTGGGTGAGCGCTCGAGTGGGCGAAACCCCCTACGCGAAAGTTTGAGGATCATGTATGGCCGCTCATTCATTATCATTACTCTGCCAGGGAAACAGAGGCATGGTCGTATTGTATGTACATACGGAGTACTGTGTCGCCGTTTATACAGCATCAAATGCCTTCGTACCACGGATGCTCAAGCGCTTCAACTGCCGTGATTATTCTCTTCTTCGGATTCGAGTTCATCATTTGTATCAAGGGACGCGTCTGTCACCTCTGCCCACTCGGAGAAATATGGGATGTTCTCTTCGAATCGATCTTCCCAGAGCATGCGTAGGACCTGACAACTTACATCTTCGCCGGCGATGTGTTTTAATAGTCCTGTAATACCTTCTTCATTTCCAAAGTATGAGACCTGGCGCTGTAAGCGGATATAAACGGATGGACAGACTGCCGTCTGGTGCTTGTGGAAGTTCTCATCAGCACCACAGATAATTCGACCTAGGACATCTAGGCACCATAAATGCACCAGAGGGACATCAGATGAGCTCTTATGCGAATAACTTCATGATTTACTACAGCGCCGAAGGAGAATGTCCGTTGGCTTGCTGAGACGAGCTCTATATTGTGCTTCTGGTCTCCGCCAGTTATCAAGCATTCCCTTAACGCAGCGATCCTTAAGAAGATGGGCGGCGTTCTCAATGTCAATAACTTGGACCCTTTTCACAACGTTCTCTTGATTATGACAACCATAATATTCATACGACGACTAGTTGAGTTACAGTACTACTCCGTTACAGCTTCAATAGAAAATGCTGTCTGAAGGTTAAAGAGGAGGAAAAAAGGAAAATGGAGAAAAAAAAAATTCCACTCTCCCTCGGGGAATCTGCGACTCGTCAGTAACTCGAATTCATGACTTAGAACCTATTCGACTTACCGAACCCCGGCCACCTGCGGTATGTAGTCTTGACAAGCAGGTATCCTGAGGACTAGACCAAGGAAGACAACTTGAGAACCAAGGGCAACAGCGTCGAATATATTCAAGTTTTTTTTAGGCTGCAGGTGATAGAGAGATGTAGGTACGGAGTAACTCCGAATGGTAGCGAAATGGCCTCCGAAAAAATAGAGATACCGCTATTTCAGCGGCCTTTCCGCTAAGGCGAAACGTGCCGTTTCCATATTTTGCGGAGTTGACCTCAGGTGAGCCTCTCCAACCGCACGGAATGATGGCGCATGCATCTAGAACGAAGATGCTTTATGCTTATTATCTAGATATCCGCCTTGAAATTGGCGTTAGGATGGGGAGTACGCCTAACGAATAGGGGGTGTACGAATATTAGCCGCCTACGTTTTAGCTTCCGCTTCCCAACTCCAGGTTCATTCTTGGACATCTGGACAAGCTTTTGCATCCATGAGAGCTGTAGAACTTCCTCGACCGTAAGACGGTCAGACGGCTCATATCTCAGCGTTGCTTCTAGTAACTACTGTAAACCCGCCATATCCTCTACGGTAAAACACTTCTGCATCGCCCGCAAATTTCTCCATCCGCTGTTCCCGTATTCGCTTCATCCGCGTGCCGAGCTTCTTCTCCTCTAGCTCGTTCTGGTCCATGATCAAGTCCGGCCGCAGCGACTTGTCGTTTCTGAAGAATAGGAACTTGCCATACCATTGCTCCCACCACCGTTCCGGAATGGGTCCGAGCGTGGTTACCATCTCGTAGAGCGCGTTATCCGTGTCGCCGAGATTTCTTCGCTCTGATGTGACGAAGGAGGCTTCGCCGAGATCAATGATCTTGGTCGTCTGCGTGTCGCTTTCTCGGAAGATCCGATACGGATATATGAATTTCACGACGTACGGGGGAGCCTCCGGGCCAAACGGCTTCTCATCTAGTCGTTCAATCGGGGAGGTCTCCAGCTGTCCGAGGCGCTCATGAAGTTGCTCAACTGTCCAGCTGTCCAGCCTCGGGAGTGAGAATGCCAAGTTCGAAGAATGCAGGTCTGAGCACGGTGTCAGCATTTCGATACAGCAAGGAACAGAAATCGTAGATGACCAAGGGCTTCTGGGACTGCTTTCGACTTGACACGCTGCTCACCTCCATGCATTAATCCACAGGAATGAATGTAAGCAAGCCCTAGGACAAGCTGAGCTGTAGCCCTCTACGCCACCGGCAACGGAAGGAAGTTGTGTTCGCTTGCCATTTTCGCGTAATGGAGGTTGCATCCAAGTACCTCCGACACCAGACACTCGTGTTTACCATTCGGCCCTTCCACTTGGAACTGATCGAGGAGCCGCAGCACGTATGGCCGGCCAGGATGGTGTGACTCGGCGTAGCCTTGGAGGGTGTTCAAAGCCTCCAACTCGATCGTGGTCTTCGACTTGGCTGCAGAAAACATTTTCAAAGCGACATAGCCTCGCGTCACCTCGTCTCGCGCCAGCCAAATCGTGGCGAATGAACCCATTCCTAGTTTGTGCACGA
>QQTW01003095.1_pt1 | contig 12223 bp, 6 predicted proteins | sample 1904831 | NCBI WGS metagenome assembly QQTW01 (sample SAMN09435610, study PRJNA476489) | Subsurface metagenome, whole genome shotgun sequencing project. | reverse complement strand
CACGTTGGGCGGTGTTGAATCGACGCCGAAGATTTGGGATATTGCCGGTGCCTGGGTAATTATTCAGGCAGCTGGCGGGACGTGGGTACCACTGCATTCAGAGCCGCTGTTTCCTTTAACAACTGGGCAGAATTATGGTGATCGACCTTATCCTACATTAGTTGTCAGTCGCCCTGAATTGGTGCCAGTTTTTCAACCATTTGTGCAATCAATAACAGTTTAATTGCAATTCTGATTCATTGACATCCTCCCGACACTAAACGCGAAGCGCGTTATAGTGAGGGATTCCATAGAGTCACCTCTATGTGTTTCCTGGTTCTTTCTCTTGCGAGTCTTACGAGCCGACTTAACCACAAATGTCCTTTCGGCAGTATCTAAACCATGTAATTGTACTCAAATACCAATTACTTAGCCCAGCTCACTCATGACCAGAGGTGCGCTCTCTCCTCAGGCTTCGCGTCCATTTCCGAACGCCGTTCCCGTGTGCCCCACGGTACGTTATTAATTTTTTTTTGGTTTGCCACTCTTTAGAATGGTTCAGCTATGTTTAGACTCGTTTTCGCAACCGAGCTGCCCCTAAAGTTCTTGCGTCAAAGTGTGTCTTAACCGTTTCACGATCGCAAAGGAGTTTCACCCCGACATATCTATAGTACCAATTATCTTTGGAATACAATTCGTTGAAAAGTGTGTTAAAAGTCTTAGATCTCTGTGTTAACAGTCTTAAAACTCGGTCGGCAATTCATCCCGACCCCAAGTACGTCGTACATAAATGTACTCGTACTATGGGGTGGGTCTTCTTGCCGTTGAAAGATGAGAAATTAATCGTCGATAACGCTCTTTTAGCAAAGTCATCTTCGTCTGTAATTTTATCAGTAATAATACGGTTGTAATTAAGTATGAAGAAGTTATTTTAAATAATAACACTCTTGAAAATTCTTCGTCCTAAAATCCAGATTATAAGTATATTTTATCACTAAAGTTCCTGGAGCCCCGAATAAGTTCAGGTTGTCAATTCTTAAGCAAGCTTGCTTTTAGCTGACTTTACGGAGTCAACGACTTTATATTATCCAGCCAGTGCCAACAGTTAGTAAAACTGTTTGTAACATGATTGTCACCATCTTATAGATTAACTATTTATTAACTAAATATTAACTAAAGATTAAAATAATTAATGAATACTATTTCCAGTAACGCTGGTTCGACGCCTGCGAAAAATTGTGCATCTCTGGCGCAGCTACCACAGAAGGCAGCGAACAACTCCGAATTTGTTCCTCTCTCCTTTGGTCAGCAGTCACTGTGGTTCCTGTACAAACTTGCACCCCAAAGCTGGGCTTACAATGTCGTCTTCGCAGCCCGAATCCATTCACATATAGATGTTCCTGCCTTACGACGTGCGTTTGCGGCGTTGGTTGATCGTCATCCTGCGCTTCGGACTACTTACACTGCGCGTGAGGGCAGATCGGTTCAGCAAATCCACTCACACGGTCAAGAGTACTTCTTAGAAACGGAAGCAAGAGGCTGGAGCGAAAATGAGTTGAGCAACCGCGTGGTTGAGGAAGCACGGCGTCCGTTCGATCTAGAAGTCGGACCGGTGCTGCGGGTGAACTTATTCACTTCAGCAACAGAAGACATCCTGTTGCTGACAGCGCACCAGATCGCGGTCGATTTCTGGTCGCTGACAGTACTCTTAGACGAACTTCGCGTACTATATGCCCGAACTGGTACACAGGCACTACCTCCTCTAAAAAAGCAATACAAGGACTATGTTCGTTGGCAAACTCAAATGCTAGCCAGCGCAGAAGGAGAAAGGCTTTGGACCTATTGGCAGAAACAATTAAGTGGTGACTTGCCTGTACTGAATCTACCAACTGATCGACCTCGACCACCGGTTGTAACGTATTGCGGTGCAGAACACGCCTTTAAGCTCAGCGCAGAATTGACGCTAAAGCTCAAGGCGCTTAGCGACGGCGAATCAAATCTTTACATGACTTTTTTAGCGGTCTTCTTTGTGCTGCTTTATCGCTACACCGGTACTGAAGACATTCTGATAGGCTTTCCCACAACTGGTAGGAGTCAGCGTGAGTTCTCAGGGATAGTGGGTGACTTGATCAACCCAGTTGTTTTGCGGGCAGAGCTTTCTGGAAATCTCACATTCAAGACGTTTCTCGCTCAGGTGAGCCACACAGTGCTAGCTGCTCTGAACCATCAAAATTACCCTTTCGGGCTTTTAGTCGAGCGGCTCCATCCGGCTCAGGATACTAGCCGCTCACCGCTGTTCCAAGTCATGTTCGTTTTTAAAGAGCTGCAACAATTTGAGGAATTATCAGAGTTCTTCGTGCCGACAAATACTGCAGCCCATATAGATTTTGGGGGGTTAAGCGCTGAACCTATCGAGCTGGTACAGCAGTCCGCTCAGTTGGATTTGACACTAGAGATAATCTCTACGGGAGACTCACTCACAGGCATTTTTAACTATAACACAGATTTGTTTGAGGCTTCCACTATTGCCCGCATCACAGGGCATTTTCAGACAATGCTTGAAGGTGTCGTTGCCAACCCAGACCAGCTGATTTCAACATTGCCGCTCTTGACCGCATCAGAGCGTCTTACTTTGCTGGTGGAATCGAACAACGCTCAGGTAGATTACCCGCAGGATGTGTGCATTCATCAAATGTTTGAGGCTCAGGTGGAACGGACGCCAGAAGCGATTGCAGTGGCGTTTGCTACAGAACACCTAACCTATCGACAGCTGAACACTCGCTCCAACTGTCTAGCACACCGCCTGCAACTTCTGGGTGTAGGACCAGAGGTACTTGTCGGCATTTGCATAGAGCGATCGCTGGACATAGTGGTGGCACTCCTCGGCATCCTCAAAGCTGGCGGAGCTTATGTATTCCTGGACCCAGCCTATCCCCAGGAACGGCTGACCTTCATGCTAGAAGAAACTCAGGTGCCGGTGATCTTGACCCAGTCGCGGTTGGTTGAGAAAATTCCCGAACACGCGGCTCGTGTAGTTTACCTGGACACAGGCTGGGAGGGCGAAGTGCAAGGGAGTGGAGAGAACCCAGCAAGAGTTGTAGCGGCACAGAACTTAGCCTATGTGATGTATACATCTGGCTCCACGGGTAGACCAAAAGGTGTGGCCATTACTCACGGCAGTGTACGGCATTACGTTCAGTCAATTAACACCGGGTTACAGATTAATGCTAGCGATGTATATTTACACACAGCGTCATTTTCGTTTTCATCATCGGTAAGGCAACTGCTCGTACCCCTGTCTCAGGGTGCTAAAGTATTAATTGCTACTTATGAGCAAACCAGAGAGCCACTAAAAATTTTTGATGTCATTCAAAAACACGGAGTAACGGTTTTTGATAGTGTGCGGTCGTTTTGGCAATATGGCCTGGAAGCGCTAGAAAATTTAGATCAAGCTTCCAGAATTGCTCTTTTTAAGTCCAACTTGCGACAGATCGTATTTTCTGGCGGACTACTGACGTGGGAAATAGCAAAAACTCTCCTGCTTGAATTTGAACATAAACCCCGCATCGTGAATATTTACGGTCAGACAGAAACCATTGGTGCGAGTCTTTATCCACTTCCTGTTGAATTCGACAATGAGGATGGATTTGTACCTACAGGCAAACCGATTTTTAATACCCAAATTTATATTTTGAACTCCCAACTCGAACTCGTTCCCATAGGAGTTTTAGGGGAACTTCATGTTGGAGGTGCTGGTCTTGCCCGTGGCTACCTCAACCGCCCTGAGCTGACCTCTGAGAAATTCATAGCAAATCCTTTCTGCAATGAGCCAGGAGCCCGCATATACAAAACCGGAGACCTAGCTCGCTACTTGCCCGATGGCAATATTGAGAACCTTGGTCGCATTGACGATCAAGTGAAACTGCGGGGTATGCGCGTTGAATTGGGAGAAATTGAGTCAGTGCTGGGACAACATCCCAGTGTGCAGACAAACATAGTAATGGCTCGGAAGGACAAACGCGGCGATCAGAGCCTGATAGCATATATAGTTCCCCATCGCAAATATCAGCCTGACACACCCCATACCTCTCTCACCCCCTCAATTGATTCCTTGCAACAGAACACAACTTCTTATGAGCTACGCCGGTTCCTAAAAGAGAAGCTGCCTGAATATATGATTCCCTCAGCTTTTGTAATGCTAGACGCTCTGCCGTTAACACCTAATGGGAAGGTGGATCGCCGTGCGCTTCCAGCGCCGAATCAGGCAAGCCTTGAGGAAAGAGCCTATTCGGAGTACGTAGCACCCCAAGACACGGTGGAACTAGAGTTAACGAAGATTTGGGAAGAGGTTTTAGGTGTCCAGCCTATCGGAGTAAGAGACGACTTCTTTGAGCTGGGGGGTCACTCGATGCTAGCTGTGAGTCTGTTCACACAAATCGAACAGAAATTTGGCAAAAACCTTCCCCTGGCTACCCTTTTTCATGCAACGACGGTAGAGCAATTGAGCAGTATTCTCCGTCAGGAAGAAGGAGACCCTTGGTCAATGCTTGTAGCGATTCAAACCGGTGGTGACAAACCGCCTCTGTTTTGTGTACACGGTGCTGATGGCAACATCCTCGTCTTCCAAAATTTAGCTCGTCATCTGGGCTCGGATCAACCAGTTTATGGGCTACAAGCAAAGGGGCTTGATGGAAAACAAGCTCCCCACACCCAGGTTGAGGAGATGGCAGCAGATTATATCAGACTAATGCGTACAGTCCAGTCAGAGGGTGCTTATTTACTGGCAGGCTTTTCCTCTGGAGGTGTAGTGGCCTTTGAAATGGCTCAGCAGCTCCACAAGCAAGGGCAGAAGGTGGCTCTGGTGGTCTTGTTTGATACCTACTCTCCGGCTGTTTATTACAAACCATCTTCATCCCATAATTGGGTTTCTCATCATTTAGGTAACCTTTTACGACTCGGACCTAAAAAGAAGCTGAATTATTTTCTAGAAGGGACTAAAGCATGGCTCCATAAGATTAGGTGCAAGTTTTACCCAGAGATCGGACTTTCCTTAGCTCAAGCGCATAAAAAATTACTACCTACTTATAATTCTATAACTATTAACCAATCCGCAAAATACATCGACATTTTCACAGCTCAAAAGCAAGCCGTAATAGATTATGTACCGCAAGTCTATTGTGATCGGTTAATTCTCTTCCGGAGTGCTGAGTTGCCCTGGTGGCTTCCTCATGACCTGGAATTAGGCTGGGGTGGACTGGCTGCTAAAGGCTTGGAGATCCAGGATATTCCTGGCGACCACCACAACATACTAAGAGACAACGTACAAGTTCTTAGCGAAAAATTGAGAGTTTATTTAGATCAGGTCCAGAGGTGACGTACTCCAGACGCCAACTGCAAGCAGTATGGCGCTGGCATCTAATTTGAGTTCCAAATAAAGTCAGCTATCGGCTTGTTAGTATCAGCTAGGCTATCTTCGGGCAAACTCAGCAAAACTGAACGCTGAACCAGCTGTTTATCGTTTATACGTCGGGCAACGCGACTAGGAATTCCGTAACCGTAGACAATATGTCCTTGCCCAGCTAGCACCACCACTTGATAATCTGGGTTATAGCGGTTTTTACTTAGGTTGGATACACGTTGGGTGACAGAATGTGGTATTTTGTCTGTGGCGGCAGGGGATTTTATCTGAATCTCTTTTGGGGATTGAAACTTTAGAAATTTGGCGATCGCTTCTGCCATCGTTTCATCCCACAGCACTTGCGCTAAGAAGAACCGTGACTCATCAGCACTCGAACCATGACCTGCTGATTGATGCTGTTGAAAAGCTTTTAGTATCAGCTGGCGATACTCAGCATTGTCTGTACGAATTTCCGAGAAAGGAGGAATAAACCGCCGCTCCTCCGGTGTCAGGCTCTCTAAACCTTCACGGGCAACTTTGCGTGTCACTTCTGTAGGAGTATTTAAAGCTAAAACCGGCAGGTTGTTTTCCTTAGCGAATCGCAGGATCGGAGCATAATATTCCCAGGGAAAGCCCCACCTTTGTTTGTACTCACTTTGCTCCAATAACTCTTGCTCACTCAGTTGCCCTGCTAGGTAGCGATTGAGGACGCCTTGATAGGGGCGCTGGAACATTTCCATGGCGATCGCAATTTTCGGATGGCGCTGGTGGAGTTTCTGAATTATTTGCAGCTGGGTTTGATGGTGTTGCGGGTTGTTGTGAGTTTCCCCCAGATACACTACGTCTGCCTTTGCCAGTTCCGACAAAATCACTTGTGGACTAGTAACTAAATTTTTGGGATCTCCACTTATGTCCGAGTCCGCAACTCCCCCGACTTCGCGCGACACAATCATTTGGTGACTACAGGTTATTTGGGCTAAAGCCGGTAAGGTACACAACCAGGTAATCCCCAGCGTCAGGGCAAACAACTGGAACATCCAAAGGCACGATAAGGCACAATGTCCATTATTGACGTACCGCTTTTCAATAAACGGTCTCATCTTCCTGGCGCCAAGCTGGATCAACAATACAAATAAATACCAGCGGCTCACTACCACAGTTATAAATAAATTGCCGAGCGTTGGGAGGAATATACACAGCATCACCTGGTTCTACCAACTGGGTTTCACCGTCGATGTGCATTTCTCCGCTGCCACTGAGGATATAGTAGACTTCTGACGTTTTCAGCGAGTGGAGTTGGGAAGTTTGTCCCACCGGCAGCGTTGCGTGAGCCAGACTATAGCGTAACGCCAATGGCTGCTTGTCTGGATGCAGCAATTCTCGCAGATGAGTGCTATCTCCAGCAATGAATTCGGCACAGGCACTGAGTTTTTGTACAAGCATTTAGCAGACGGTGAAACGCCTAAGTAGTTTTTTGCCTAGTAAAGTAAAGGATTTGTCTTCGCTTGAAAGTCGAGACAGTCAATTGCGTCCTCTGAGTTGGCAATCGAGGGCTGCACCGTGCATTTTAAGCGATAATCCCCAGTAAAATATTGACAATTGGCGCAGGGGATTTGATGCAAACGCTTGGTTATGGTGACGCCGTCTCGAATTGCCGTCCACAAGTTCCAAGCGAGGAGAATGACTAATGTCCAAGCACAGAAAAAGCAAATCGGTACTAAAAACGGTTGGATGGCACGAATCAAGAAATACAGCAGTTGAAACACAACATCTCCTTCAGACGCATAGAAAATAAATGGACTTAGGACAGCCCCTAAGCGAACTATTCACAACTTTTAAGACGACTACTCTATATTAGAGTTAGCAAAACTTGAGGCTTTAACTTACTTAGTCTAAAAATTTTTACATAAAGCTAATCATTTTGCTACTTAAACATAGCCAATATTGTAATCAGAACACTACTTTTAAGTAAATAACATACTATACATCTATTGCACCAGCCTCAAGATATATGTACGTATAATATGAAAAACTCAATTTTAGTCTCCTCACCTGCGAAATCACGGCAGGTAAGACAACAGTTTGCCAACCCAGATGATTATCTGTCTTACGAGCTAGGTAAAGCGGTTCAAGAATTACCGCCTTTATACACACGACTTTTAGCAGGAAGCATTAGCTTACTAGTATTTGGAGCGATCGCTTGGGCACACTTCAGCGTCGTTGATGAGGTGGCGACAGCTCCGGGTGAGTTGATCGGCTCGACACAAGTGCGACCGGTGCGATCGCTGGGTGAAGGTAGTATTCGAGCTGTAACAGTATCTGAAGGCGATCGCGTCAAAAAGGGTGACGTACTGCTCGAACGTGAACGCGACTTGCCGCAAGCAGAAGTTGAGCGTCTAGCCAAATCTTCAACGTTGATTCGGCAAGACTTGCAGCGCCTAGAGGCAGAACGGACTGGCAAAGCGATCGCGGGAACAGATTTGCAAGACCAACTCCTAACCTCTCGTTTTCAAGACTTTGAAGCTCGTCAGGCTGCTGCCACAGCAGAAGCAAATCGCCAAATTGCGGTGATCGATGAAGCCAAAGTTCGCCTTAGCCGTTTACAAGAAAACCTTGCCAACGCCAAAACCAACCTCACTAACGCCAAAACTAACTTAGTTAATGCAGAAAGTATCAAAGTCAAAGCCCAAGGTACACTCGCCAACGCTGAAAAACGGGAACAGGGGTTACGCACCCTATTAGTGGACGGTGCTACACCTCGGCTCGAGTACCTAGATGCTCAAGATAGAGTCATTCAGGCTGAAGCCGAAGTCACCAGATCTGATGACGCAATTACCAATGCTCAAGACAAAATTACTGAGGCTAAGAACAAAGTCACCTCCATAGAAAAAGAACTTGCAGCTCAAGCGCAACAAGTTCGTCAAGCGGAACTTGCGTATCAAGCTGCCCGTAGTCAGGCTGCACAATTGGCGTCTGAGCGCCAGAGTGAAATTCTGACTCAAATTAACGAACGTCGTGAAGAACAGACAACAATTGAAGGTCAGCTGGAGCAAGCTAGGAAGCAGCGAGGACGGGAAACTATTAAATCTCCGGTTGCTGGCACGATTTATAGTATTAAAGCAACCCAAGGACCCGTGCAAGCTGGTGAAGAGTTGCTCTCGATTCTTCCAGACGGCGAAGAACTTTTGCTAGAAGTTAAAGTCATCAACCGAGATATTGGGTTTATTCGTGAGGGGATGAAAGCCAAGGTCAAAATGGCGACTTTCCCATTTCAGGAATTTGGTACGATTGATGGCGAGGTGGTTAAAGTTAGCCCGAATGCGATCGTTGATGAGGAATTAGGGTTAGTTTTTCCCACTAGAATTAAACTCAATCAACACTCGATTCAGGTACGAGGTCAAAACGTAGTTTTCACTCCTGGTATGTCTGCCACAGGAGAAATTGTGACTCGGAAGAAATCAGTCTTGACCTTCTTAATGGAGCCAATTACTCGTCGATTTAGCGAGGCATTTTCAGTTAGGTAAATTAGGGGCAATAGCAGTTGGCTAAGCAGACAGGCTCAGAGTGTAGGTAGTGTTAGTGTTGCCATAAGAGATGACGTTAACTCCTATGAAATATGTACCCGCCCCTAATGGTGAGCCGATGTATGCATTGTCATCAATGGAACCGGAGTCGTAAGCCAAATTCTCATCGTAATCTACCCGACCATTGCTGTTTTTATCAAAAATAAGGTTGACAGTGGTGGAATTATTGAGGTCGCCGAGGGATAAGTTGAAGCTAGTGGCACTTGCTAGAGTGAACCGATAGTAATCATCGTTGTCAACACTGCCTACAAAATCGCTAAAGCTGCGGCTACCGCTGAGAGTACCAATGTCAAGAGCAGCGGCCAGAGTGTTGCCTGGATCTCTTGGAGTTGTAGGTGCGGTGGCGGTTGCAGAAACTCCAAGGGTGTAGTTAGTGTTAGTGCTGGGAGAGTAGTCGGTGTTCACTCTAATAAAATATGTACCTGCTCCAAGCGGTGAGCTGAAGGCTGTATTGTCGTTGGTGGAAGCGAATTCGTAATACAAATAACCATCATCAAACTGGTCATTGCCGTTTTCGTCCAGAATCAGTTCCACTTGGGTGGTACCAGTAACACCATTGAGAGACAGATTGAAGTTGCTAGTATTAACCAGGGTGAAGCGATAGTAGTCATTGCGGTCAGTACTGCCTATAAACTCCTTAAGACTGCGGCTGGTATTTAAGACGCCAAGGCTAAAAGCAGTGTTCAGAGTGTTACCGATCGCGGGGTCTGTCGGCACAGACACTTCACCTGATGGAGCCCCCAAGCGTCCCTCTCGGAACCCATTAAGCTCGAAGTGCCGATACGCCTGCTGAGAGTTGAAGCGTGCTGCCCTTAAGTCAGGATGATTAGCAAGGTAGTAGTTGACATTAAAAGATTCTGAGGAAGCGCGTTTTTCGCCGAGACCATAGAGCTCGAAGTGTTCTAATAGTTGGGCGTTATTTAAGCCTGCTTTTGCCAAATCCAAGTTGGCATTGCGATAGTAGTTAATATCAAAGGCAACTGAAAACCGGCGTCCCTGAGCTACACCATCCCTTGCCAGATGCTCAAGTAGTTGTCTATTGTCCAATTGTGCTGAGCTTAAGTCGGGGTTGGCAACCCGGTAAAAGTTTAGATCAACAAACGGTGAGAAGCGGCGTCCTTCAGTGACACCATTTTGCAGATGCTCAAATATTTGCTCATTGTTCAAGCCTGCCAGATCGCTGTTGACATCGCGATAGAAGCTAAGGTCAACAAATGGTGAGAAGCGGCGTCCCTCGACCACACCAGAATTTTGCAGATGATTAAAAGCTTGCTGGTTGTTAAAGCCAGCCACATCAGCGTTGCTAGACCGATAGAAATTGAGATTGACAAAAGGTGAAAAAGCACGTCCTTCGTTCAGACCATAGTTCTGAAAGTGTGACAACGCTTGTGCATCGCTCAAGCTAGCCAAGTCAGAATTGGCAAATCGATAGAAATTGCTATTGAATAAATTTACAGTCATACATTGTCTCCTGGTGAGATAGCTAACTTGGCTTAGCCTTAGTTTTCCCTCACCTATGAGACTTTGAAACACTTAACTTATGATTATTTGTAAACTTTACACTTACAATTTTTCATTATATACACTTAAATACAAATTGCTGTTTATAAGTATAAATTATTGGTTTCATTAATTGAAATACCTTACTTTCTTTCTAGTTAAAAACTACATATATAGCAATCCTAACTTATTCATAAACTCAACCACTTCTCTTCTTAATCTGACTCTGCGCTCTCTGCGCCTCTGTGGTTCGTTAATCAAATAGGATTGCTATATATAGCAAGCGATCGCACCTCATAAGAGAAACGCGATCGCCTGGATAAATAGACTAGAAAACCCACAACTGCCCTGCATCTCTTTCATTAGTCCCAGCAGACCTACCAAAAAACAACCTGCCATTGACGTTAATGAGATTGTCAGGGGAGAAACTGTTAGGTCCTGGATTCATGTCTTGTACAAGCACAGTGCCCGTCGCAGTGCCATCGCTCTTCCACAACTCAACTCCGTTAACCCCGTTATTAGCACTGAAGTAGAGTTTGCTATTGACAGCGGTGAGAGCGTAAGCGCCCGAGCCATTCGATCCTGAGTTAATATCTTTGACCAGCACAGTACCCGTCGCTGTACCGTCGCTCTTCCACAGCTCAGTGCCGTTAGCCCCGTCATTGGCGGTGAAGTACACTCTGCCATTGAGGTTGGTAAGGTTGTAAACGCCAGAACCACCAGACCCCGGAATGATGTCTTTAATTACCACAGTGCCTGCCGCTGTGCCGTCACTCTTCCACAGCTCAGTCCCACTGCCCCCATCATTAGCGGAGAAATAAACCGTACCATTGGCGCTAGTAACGTCGAAAACGCCCGAACTTCTTGACCCTGGGTTGATGTCTTTGACTAGCACAGTACCCGCCGCTGTGCCGTCACTCTGCCACAGCTCACGCCCATTGACCGCGTCAGCAGCTCCAAAGTAAAGCGTATTATTGATGTTGGTGATGTCAACAATGCCCGAACCCTCTGCTCCCGGGTTAATGTCTTTGACCAAAAACGTGCCAGCCGCTGTGCCGTCGCTCCTCCACAATTCACGCCCATTAACTGCATCAGCAGCCCCAAAGTAAAGCGTATTATTGACATTGGTAAGGCCGAAAATGCCGGAATCGTTAGGTCCCGGATTAATGTCTTTGACTAGCACGGTGCCAGCTTGAGTGCCGTCACTCTTCCACAGCTCACTTCCTGTGACCGGGTCATTAGCTACAAAGTACGCTGTGCCATTGAGGTATGTGAAAAATGGAGAAGAAGGAGTGACTGAACTGCCAAACAAGGGGCTGGTATCTGTAACAACGCTTGGTTCTAGACCATTGTCGTTAGCCCGGCGTCCCTCTTTTTGACCAGAGAGTGCATAGTGGTCGTATGCCTGACTGTAGTTAAGGCCTGCTGTCTGTAAGTCAGGGCTATGGGCTAGGTAGAAGCTGACATCAAAAGAGGAGGATGATGCTCGTCCCTCTTTCAGGCCAGAGGCTTGAAAGTGAGTAACCAGTTGGTTGTTATTCAGTCCTGATGATTCCAAATCTAAATACGTAGACTTGTAGAAATTGACATCAAAGGTATCAGAAAAGCGGCGTCCCTCAGCCACACCAAAGTTTTGCAGATGCTCAAAAGCTTGCTCGTTAGTGAGACTCGCTAAATCGCCGTTGACCGTCCGATAGAAGTTAACATCGAAAAACGCCGAGAAGCGACGAGCCTCAGCCACACCAAAGTTTTGTAGATGCTC
>QQTW01003094.1_pt1 | contig 12226 bp, 12 predicted proteins | sample 1904831 | NCBI WGS metagenome assembly QQTW01 (sample SAMN09435610, study PRJNA476489) | Subsurface metagenome, whole genome shotgun sequencing project. | reverse complement strand
GCTGTCGGTAGACGAGGCGGCGGCGTGACCGACAGGGAGAAAAATAAAAACACAAACGGGTTGCGGCTGACGACGTTGCGCGGGTAAAAAGTGGGAACGGTCTGAATCTGTGGCATACTAGGCTCAACCTTCTCAACAGGGTTTCAGGTGCGGGCGCGTTCCTTCGCGGGGATGGGCGTCTTTACCTGATGTCCTTAGTGTATCGGATATTGCGCTAAACGTCAATAGATATGCTACAATTAGAGCGTGATAGAATCCACATCGATGAGGGACGATATTAGAGAGCAGTTAAGAACCGACCTCTATTCAAGGCGGGTTAGCGTCACGGCGCTAGCCAAAGAGTTAGAAATGAGCCGTGTCAACCTGAGCCGGATGCTAAACGGTCAGCTCGAGGGACGCTTCGAGATTTGGGAGAAGATTGCTGCGAAAGTCGGCAAACGGTTTACGTTGACGGGGTTAGAGAACAAATGACAGGCAGCGAAGTTTGGAAGCCAGTTCTGGGTTTCGAAGGCCGTTACTCCGTTTCCAATTTTGGGCGGGTTCGACGTGACTTAAAAGCGTGTGGCACTCAGGCCGGGAAAATATTTGCGTTGAACGCGAACAGCAGCAAATACATCCAAGTAAAGCTCCGAGACGAAAGCAAGAAGCAACAAAGCTTTCTCGTTCACAGATTAGTTGCAGAAGCTTTCATTGGCCCTCGCCCCTTAGGTATGCAGATAGACCACAAGGACGGGTTACGAACAAATAACGCCGCTTCCAACTTGGAATATGTTCATCCGAAGGAAAATGTACGCCGCGCTATGAGTATGGGGCTAATTAACAAGAACGGAGAAAATCACCCGCAAGCTAAACTCAACAATGAAAAGGTTAGGGCAATTCGCGATTTAAACAGCCAAGGTGCGTCTTCTACGGCGATAGCTAAGAAGTTTGGCGTCAGCCTCAGTACGGTCTCTTTAATCGTTTTACAAAAGACCTGGAAACTCACCGTCACCCCGAAGGAACCTGAAAAGTGACCGACTCCCCCGCTGACATCCGGCAGGACCTCGAGGCCGCACGGGTAGTTGACGCCGCCCCTAAGCGCCTGCAACGCCGCCGCACTAAGGGCTACCGATTGCCGGAGGGTGCGGCTTCGGTCACACGACCAGGGCGCTACGGAAATCCCTACAAAATCGGCGTAGACGTTGATACGTCCGAAGAAGCCGTGAGCCGATTTCGGGATTACGCCGAGTACCGCGCCAAAATGGACCCGACTTGGCTCGAGCCGCTACGGGGCCGGGACCTTGCCTGCTTTTGCAGTCTTGAAACGGCTTGCCATGCGTCGGTACTGCTTGAGCTGGCAAATCGCTAGACTCACGTCAAATCCCTAAACACGTCCCCGCAACAGGTCGAAAAACGAGGCCGGAATCAACACGTCAGGAGAGTAGGGGGTGGACGTGAGACCGTAGGGGCGGGATGTTAAGTGTCGGTCCTATATCCAACAGCGGCATTTGCTGCCGTAGATGGGCCGACGCCGGGTATGAGCAGCTCCAACTCGCGTTCGGTCGCGGTGTTCAGGCTGAGCCGGTCCTCGCCCGTCGCGGTGCGGGTTTCCGGGACCAGCACGGCCTCGCCCGTCGTGAGCGGGTCGGCTAGATTTAGAAGCGTCTCTTCAGCGGCGTCGGTGAACCCGCCCGCCTCGGCGACGGCGTCCTCAACCCTCGAACCCCAAGGCAGCGCGTACACGCCGGGGACTGCAACTGCTCCGGCGACCGACACGGTGACGTCAGGCCGCTCGAACGTCACCGGGACGTGCTGCACGCTTAAACGGGGAAGGAGCTGCCAGCCGGTCAGGCTGAAGCAGACGCTGAGCAGCAGAAGCGTCACGGCGGTTTCGGCTTTGGGGTTCACCGGGTCAGTGTAGGGGAAGGTAGCAAAAACCGGCGCGAAATACCTCGCGCCGGGTGCGGGGGACGCTAGGGTCAGTTCCCCGGTTCGTCGGTAAAGCTCACGTCGTCGACCGCGTAGGCGTTCGGGGCGAACACGTCGAGTGCCCGGACCCCTGCGGCGCTCAGCGGCACGACGAGTAGGCCGCCCGGCGGGGTCGCGCCGAGAGGTTGCCGGGACGACGAGCCGTCCGCGTAATAAAAGGTCAGGGTCGCGCCCGCCCGGGTCAGGTTGCTGAGCGTCACCGAAGTGAGCGTCACGCCCGCGGCGTCGAAGTTGCTGAAGCTTAGTTTGATGCGCCCGCCCGTCGGGGCCGGGGCGTTGCTGTTCGGGCTCGAGACAATGAGCCGGTCGGAGCCGTAGACGTTCACGACCTTGGCGAGTTGCGCCTGTGCGATGCCGCCCCCCGCGCGGCGTTTGCCGACGACCGGGACGGTGCTGTTTTTCGGGCTCGGCCCGCCGAGATGCACGACGCCGCTCCCGGGCCGGACGCTGTAGATAACGCGGTCTGTCGGCGCGGTCTCGAAGTCAATGAGGTAAGTGTCGGCAGGCGGCGCGGGGGCGGTGAGCTCGAGCCCGACGACGACCGGGTCATGGTCGGCGGTGCGGTAGGCGTTGGGCTCAAACAGCGCCTCCTGCTCGGGCGGTTTGAACGAGGTGTCGTAGTCGAGCACGTCCGGCTCGTCGGCGTTGATGTGCCATTCGGTCGCGCCTGTGACCTGCGGGGTCAGGGCGGTGTTAGCGAGCGCGTAGTCGAGGTAGCCGAGCTGCCCGTCAAAGGTGTACGAGTAGGCGAAGCGGCCCTGATACGTTTCAATCAGGTTGGTGAAATCGTCGGGGGTGCCGGTCGTGTCGTCCGCACCGACTTTGAGCGTGTCAATCGGGCTTTCCTGCGCATACGAGTTGAGGTCGCCGACGACCAGAAAGTCGGGGTCGCCGCTCCCGGTCGGGTCGGTCTGCAGCCAATCGGTGAGCGCCGCCGCCGCCTGCGTCCGGGTGCCGTTACAGTTCCCCTGCTGCGGGTCGTCGTCGCCCGCGCCGCACCCCGAGCCCTTCGATTTAAGGTGGTTGACGGCCACCGTAAAGCGTGCGCCGGTCGCGGTTTCCTGAAATGTTTGGGCGAGGGCCGGGCGGCTGCGGGTGTCGATAAAGCGTGGGTCGACGCTCGAGGTCAGCAGCGCGTAAGGGCCGACCGGCGTGACGACGGCGGGCTTATAGATCAGGCCGACCTTGATCGCGTCGGTGCCGATGACGCCCGTATCGACGTAGGCGTAGCTGCCCGCCCCGAGCTCGGCGTTGAGGCCGTTTACAAGGTCGGCTAGCGGTTCGACGCCGGGGGTATTCTCGAGTTCGATCAGCCCTAAAACTTCAGTGTCCAGCCCTTGAATCGCCTCTAAAAGTTTTGCCCGCTGCCGGTCGAACTCGCTTTGGTCGTCCGCGCCGCGGCAGTCGAGGGTTTGCGAGGCGCCGCACGGGCCGCTCGAGCTGCTCGCCGTCGTGTCAAGCGTCAGGAAGTAGTTGAGCGTGTTGAACGCCCCGACCTGAAAGCGTCCGCCGACGGGTTCGGGGGCCGCGGGGCGTGGGTTTTGTGCCGTATAGGCCGCGGGGGCCGTCGGCTGCACGCGGTAGAGGCCGAACGTCTGGTCAACCGTGCCGACGGTGTTCGTGACGGTGTCGCCGCCGCGGAAACGGTTCGTGAGGCTGAACGGTTCGCCGTTCGGGTGCCGGAGCGCCGCCGGGTTTTGGGCCGACGCGCCGTCGTCGAGTGTAATCTGACGGAGTTCGTAGGCGGCGGCGAGGGCGGAGGCTGCCGCGCCCGGTTCGACAATACTGGTTGGGGTGTAGAAACGCCCTTGGCCGCCGAGTTCGGCGAGGCCTTCGGTAGACTCGAGCAGGAGTTCCCCAAAGCGGTCGTACTGGAAAGACTCGCCAATCGCGAGCGTTTGCGGCAGGCGGACGAGCATTCCTTCAAAGGCCTCGAGTGCGTCGACCGAAGCGAGCGGGAAGGTGACGTCGGTCGGAGTGATGTCGGCGACGTCGGCCAAGGTTGTGACGGTCGGGCCGGTGAGCTGGGTTTGGCTCGAGGCCCCGCTCGCAAACTCTCCGACCGTTCCGGCGACGCGTACCTGTGACCCTACCGCGGCGGCCCCGCCCACGTAGTCGGTCCCCAAAAAGACGAACACGCCCTCCGAGGTTGCCGGGTCGGCGTCGGTGTCGCCCGGCTCTTCCTGCACGTACAGGCCGTCGAGTTCGGCAAAATCGCCTGTGACAACCCCTTCGACGACGACGTTCTGACCGACGCAGGTCGCGGTCGCCCCGCCGCCCTGAACTGCCGATATTTTTGTGACCGCCGGGGCAGGCGCACAGGAGCCTGCCGGGGGCGGGTCGACCGGGCCGCCCCCGGCGCTAAAGGTCTGACCGGCGTTCGGCGTCCCGAACGAACCGGCGGACGAGGCCGCCCAGGTAAAGTCCTGATAGGTAGCGCCGTCCCCCTTGAGCTGCAGGGAAAACCCGACCGCCTCCGTCCCGGCTTCCCCAACGCCGATGTCGGTGCTTGTCAGGCCGCCTGCCGGGCCGCCGACCGCCGTCAATGTTCCTTCATAAGACAGGAGCTGCACCGCCTGGCCCGCCGCGTCGACGAGCGCGGCGGCGTCCGGTGCGCCGTTCTGAAGGCCGACGACGGGGAACGAGAGCGTGCCGTACCCGCCTCCCTGATCCGGCAGGGTGCCGCTCAGCGTTCTGGTGCCGTAGACCGTTCCCCCGTTGCCGTTATAGAGCACGACGCGCCAACCCGTCAGGTCGGTCCCCGCTGGTCCGGCGACCTCGACCGCCTCGCCGGTGTCGGCCCCGGTGTTGTCGTAGTGCAGCTCGTTGATAAACACCGCCGCCGGGTCCTGCGTAAACGCCGGAGCGACGCCGGGCACGTCGGCCCCGCAGCCTACGAGAAGTCCGAACAGGCTGAGGCTACCGAGTGACAAATATTTCTTCATGTTTGCCCCCTTCACTCCTCGAGACCCTACCACCTGCCCTTCAGCCGAACGTCAGTAAAAATGCGCCGGGTGTACAACTTGTACCCGGCGCACGCTGGAGCGGTGACGCTATTTCGTTTGGCTGTAGAGCTCGCTCACCTTGGCCCAGTTGACGACGTTCCAGAACGCCTTGACGTAGTCGGGGCGGCGGTTTTGGTAGTTCAGGTAGTAGGCGTGCTCCCACACGTCGAGGCCCAATACCGCGTGTTTGCCCTCCATCGCCGGGGAGTCCTGGTTCGGGGTGCTGGTGATCGAGAGTGTCCCGCTGTCGGAGACGAGCCACGCCCAGCCGGAGCCGAAGCGGTTCGCGGCGGCTTCGCCGAACTGCGTCTTGAAGAGGTCGAACGAACCGAAGTCGCGCTCTATGGCCTCGGCCAACTCGCCGGTCGGTTCGCCGCCCCCTTGCGGGCTCAGCCACTCCCAAAAGAGGTTGTGGTTGTGGTAGCCGCCGCCGTTGTTGCGCACCGCGGGGGGGAGCGCGTCAGGACCTCGAGCCAGAATCTCCTCGATGCTTAAGCCCTCCATGTCGGTGCCCTTGACGGCGTCGCTGAGTTTGGTGGCGTAGGTGCCGTGGTGCTTGTCGTGATGAATTTCCATCGTTTTGGCGTCGATGTGAGGCTCCAACGCGTCGTTCGGGTACGGCAGGGGGGGAACTTCGAAAGCCATGATTTTCCTCCTGAAAGCTAAACGGCCCTTGGCGGGTCTAGGGCTACGCTAGCAAAAGGGCCGCCGCCTCACCTTTTCGGGGCTTACAAAGCGCCTCCGCCTTTGGACGGAGGCAGAGGGCGGTTATGGTCCGAAATCAGCCTCCGGCGAGACGGTGACAGTCGGCCCCTGATCCTGCGTGCTGGGTGTCTGGGTACCGAGCGTCTGCGTGCCGAGCGTCGGGATGATCGTGACGTCGACGCCGTCAGCGGGCGGCGTGACCGCGGCGGGGGCCTCGAGCGACGGGTAGCTGCCGAAAGGTTCGTCGCTGTCGCGCTGACCGCTGCCGTTGAGGTCTTTCCAGGCGAAGACCTGATAGGTGCCCGGCGGCACGTTTGTAAGCGTGTAGGGGGCGCTCGAGTCGTTTTCGGTGATACGGACCGAGGTCTCCGGGTTGACCTCACACCGCGTCGCCCCCGCCGGACAATAGAAGACGTAAGCGCCCGCGACGCTCGCTTCCGGAGCAGGCGCTTCGATCTCGCCTACCTCGACGCTCAGGGTCGCCGTTTTACTGACGCCGCCGCCTACGCCCTGCACCTGCAGCGTGTACGAGCCGCTCAGCTCACTGTTCGCCGCGAGCGTCAGGGTCGCGCGGTCGCCGCCGGTCGCGGGCGGGGCGAAGCCCGCGCTCAAGCCGACGGGTGCTCCCGCGACGCTAAAGGTCACGTCGCCCGCAAAACCGCCCGAGCGGCGCAACAGCACCGTGACGGCGGCGCTGCCCCCCGGACGCAGCGAAACGGTCGCGGGCGAGAGCGCCAGCGTGAAGTCGGGCGTGACCGGGGCGGGGGTGCTGAGCGCCGCGAGCGCGGCGGCGGCGTCGACGAGGCCCGCGCCGCACCCCGGCCTGCACGACGCCGCCGTCAGGGGGCGGGCGGTGCGGCGGAGCACGCCCAGCACCTCGGCGGGCGTCAGGCCGGGCTGCACGCTCTTCATGAGCGCGACGAGACCGGCGACGTGCGGCGCGGCCATCGAGGTCCCCTGAAAGTAGGCGTAGGTGTTGCCGCCCCCCGCGGGGTCGAACACGCTGCTCAGCACGCCGTCGGGGAAGCCGTCGGCGTCGGCGTCCTCGTCCAGGTTGCCGCCGGGGGCCATCACGTCGATGCGCGCGCCGAAGTTCGAGTAGGGCGCACGTTCGTTGCGGAAGGTGGTCGCGCCAACGACGACGACGCCGCCACAGCTCGAGGGCGTAAAGTAGCTCGCGTCGCTGTTGTCGTTTCCGGCGGCGACGATGACGGCTGCCCCGGCAGCGGCGGCCCGGTCAAAAGCTTCCTGAAAACCTTGTGCTTGGGAGCAGAGGAAGTCCCCGCCGAGGCTCAGGTTCAGCACGTCCGCCGGGTTCGGGTTCCGCGGGGTGCCCGGCACGCTCGCCCCGACGCTCCACAAGATGCCGTCGATGGCGTCGGCGAGGGTGCCCGCGCCCGCCTCGACGCCGAGCACCCGCACCGGCAGGAGGCGGGCTCCCCAGCTCACGCCCGCGACGCCGACGCCGTCGTTCGTGCTAGCGGCGGCGGTCCCCGCGACGTGCGAGCCGTGAAAGCTGCCGCCCGGGTCGGTCGGGTCGCCGTCGCGCCCGTCGCCGTCACCCGAAAAGTCGGCCTCGACGAAGTCGTAGCCGGGCAGGAGTTTCGGCGCGAGGTCGGGGTGCCCCGGCAGGACGCCGCTGTCGATGACGGCGACCGTGACCTCGGCGCTGCCGGTCGTTTGGTCCCAAGCGGCGGGCAGGTTCAGGGCGCGGAGATGCCACTGCCGCGCGTAGAGCGGGTCGTTGGGTTCGGCGGTAGCTTCAAGCAGATAGTTCGGATGCGCGTACTCGACGTCGGCTCGAGCAGAAAGCTCGGCAATCTGCCGTAACGTGTCGGCCTCTGCACCAACGCTCTGCGCACCTAACCCGGAGAGCTCGTAGAGGCCCGTGCCTTCTAACCCGAGGTCGCGCAGGGGCCGCACGCCGCTCAAGACCTGCGCCTGCACCCCCGGCCTGAACTTGACAATGGCCTCCCCTGGTACGAAATCGGCAGTCGGCCTGCCTGCCACAGCCTCCCCCGCGCTCACGATGCTGACTGTACCCGAGATGTCGCCATCCGTGTTCCCCCCGCCGCCCGACGAGTAGCTCACCGACACCCGCGTCGTCGTACCCGCCGCGACCGTTGCACTTGGGCTGTCGACGGTGCCCGTGTAGGTCCCGGCGGCGCTCCCGACCGGCTCGGCGGTGACGGTGTAGGGGCCGACCGGGAGCGGGGAGACCGTCGCGCTCGCCCTCAGGCGCTCCGCAAAGCCGTTCGGGCCGACCACATCGACCGCCGCCTCGGCTCCGGCGGGCAGGCCGCTGATGGCGACCTCGAGCACCCCGACCTGCCGCTCCGCGCACCCGCCTAGCACGGCAGTCAACAGCAGCGTCAGCCAAAACGTAAACGACCTCTTTTGTGTCATCTCACCCTGCTTTCTGAAGCTTATACAAAGCCTCTTCAGAACCTCTGTAGACCGTCCGGCCCCGCGTTGCTAGCTTTCACAGCCGCATCATAACGCGCGTTAAAGTTGTCTAAAGATGACCCAAATGAAAGAACTGTTAACGACCCTGCCCCGACCGGGACGCTTAGAGCTTATCCTCGTCCGTCCGGCGCGGCGCACGGAGCCGGTGCGCGTCGAGCGGGTACGGGCGTTGCCGGGACAGGGTCTGGCGGGCGACCACCGCGCCGAGCGGCTATCTAGCTCGCCGCGGCAGGTCACGCTTATTCAGGCCGAACACCTGCCGGTCGTCACGGCGTTGTCGGGCGAGGAGGCGACCCCCGAACGGCTCCGGCGAAATTTAGTTGTGTCGGGCGTCAACCTGCTCGCGCTAAAAGACAGACGCTTTCGCATCGGCGGGGCGGTGTTTGAGGGCTCCGGGCTCTGCCATCCCTGTTCGCGGATGGAGGAGGCGCTCGGACCGGGCGGGTACAACGCGGTGCGGGGGCACGGGGGCATCTTGGCTCGAGTCCTCGAGGAGGGCGAACTGCAAATCGGGGACGCGCTCGAGCCCCTCTAGCTCATCTCCTAGCTCACCTTTACGAGCACCCGCCCCTGCGTCTGACCGCTGAGCATCTCCCCAATCACGCCGTTCAGCTCGTCGAGCGTGACCTCGCGGGTGACGTTTGTTAGGTCGACCCGCCACTCGTCCGCGAGCTTCTGCCAAACCTTTTGCCGCAACGCCATCGGGCACTCCGCCGAGTCGATACCGAGCAGCGACACGCCCCGGAGGATAAACGGGAACACCGTGAGCGGCAGCTCTGGCCCCGCGACGAGCCCGCACGCGGCGACGGCCCCTCGAGGGTGCAACGACTTCACGAGGTTGGCTAGCGGCACGCCGCCGACCGTATCAATTCCCCCAGCAAACCGCGCTTTGAGGAAGGGCCGCTCGGAAGGTTTTCCGAGCACGTCACGCCCGATAATTTCTGCCGCCCCGAGGTCTTTTAACCAACCGTGCGCCGCTTCGGTCCCGGTGCTTGCCACGACCTCAAAACCGAGTTTGGCGAGGAGCGCGACGGCGACACCTCCGACCCCGCCCGACGCGCCCGTGACGGCGACCGGCCCGCCCTCCGGCGTGAGGCCGTGCGACAGGAGGGCCTCGAGCGCGAGTCCTGCTGTGAGCCCCGCCGTCCCGAGCACCATCGCCTCCCGCAACGTCAGGCCCGCAGGCAGGGGCACGGCCCACGCCGCCGGGACCCGGACGCGCTCGCCGAACCCGCCCGGCGTGTTCATGCCGAGGTCATAGGAGGTGACGATGACCTCGTCGCCGACGCTGAAGCGCTCACTGCTGCTCGCCGTGACCGTCCCGGCGGCGTCGATGCCGGGGGTGTGCGGGTAGCGTTTGGTGACGCCCGGGTTGCCGGTCGCCGAGAGCGCGTCTTTGTAGTTGAGCGATGAGTACGCGACCTGCACGGTCAGCTCGCCCTCCGGCAGCGTGTCCTCGGCGAGCCCCTGCACGTGCCCGGCAAAACCGTCGTCGGTCTTCTCGACGCGAAAGGCGCGAAAGGTTTCTGTCACCGTGTTCCTCCTGAATATGGCCCTTTATAGCGCGTTTCGGACTGTTTCTGTTATACCCGTAAGGCTTCAACTTCACTGCTCGCAAGAAACGGGCTCGAGTAGAACGCTATTTAGGCTCCGTGAAAACTGCTCCTCGTCGATCTAGAAGCCTTCTGAAGTCGCCGCTGTTACCGCCTGCTCAGACAAGCGCGGTAAATTGGTGGCATGGCTACAAAAGCGCCCAAGACCACCGGAAACGCCCGGGAAAACGCCCGCCGCGGCCCTCCCCCGCGCCGCTCACCGACCCCTTGGCTTATCGGGGCCGGAGTTTTGCTCCTCATCGCCGTCCCGACCGGCATCAACCTCTACAACGCCTCGCAACTGCCGGGCGAGCGCTTCCGCAGCCTCGGCAACGCGCACATCGGCGAGGAGGCGACGCCGACCTACAACTCGAACCCGCCGACCTCGGGGCCGCACCTGCCCTACACCGCGGGTTGGGGCTCGTACACCGAACCTCAGCGCGACACGGCGCTCGTGCATAACTTGGAGGACGCCGGGGTCGTGCTCTGGTACCGCGCCGGAACACCCGAAGAGAATCAGGCCGAGGTCGAGCGACTCGAGGCCGCCTACGACGCGGGGCGCTACCGCCGCGTCGTCATCACCCCGCGCGAGGGGCTGCCGACTCGCTACGCCATGACGGCCTGGCAGCGGCTCGAGACCTTTGACGACATCGACCCTGTGCGCATCAATGCCTTTATGGACGCATACGAGGGCATTGACCATCACCCGGCGGGGGGCTAGGCCGCTCGAGCTTACAGGTTTGACGAGCGAAAACAAGGTGAAGTTGTCAGCAATTTCATGAGACGCCCGGAGCGTGAAGCGGTGAAGATTAGGACGTCAGAACAGCTCCGGGCGCTCTACGGAGCCCCGTCGGAGCGGGCGCAGCGCAAGCAGCTAGCGGAACTAGATAGGCACTGCCAACGTTTTGTTGCGCTGTCACCTTTCGTCGTGCTCGCCTCGAGCGGCCCAAACGGTGCCGACGCGACGCCGCGGGGCGGGCCGCCGGGGTTTGTCCACGTACCCGACGCGCGGACCCTGCTCCTGCCCGATTGGCCCGGTAACAACCGCCTCGACAGCCTAACGAACATCCTTGGAAACCCTGCCGTTGGCCTGCTGTTTCTGGTCCCCGGTGTAGACGAAACGCTCAGGGTTAACGGCGCGGCTGAGGTTCGCACCGACGCAGCCTTGCGGGAGCGCTTCGGTACGCAGGGGCGTCTTCCAACCTCCGTCCTCGTGATCACCGTTCAGGCAGCCTATCTGCACTGCGCCAAAGCCTTCATGCGGTCGCGTTTGTGGGACGAGGACGCTAAACCGGGGCGCACGGCTCTTCCTACGCTCGGCGAGATGCTTAGGGATCAGCTAAATGCCGAGCAAGCTGAATCCCAAGAGACAATGTTGCGGCGCTACCGGGATTCCCTCTACTAAAACGTTTCGTTCGGCGTCCGGCCAGATGTTGCTTCCGGCAGATGCCTGACCCTTTAACTTCATAACCTGCCTACCCTCGACCGACGTAGGGCATCTTCGTCGCCATCACCGTCATGTTCAGGACGTTTGCCCCGAGCGGCAAACTCGCCATGTACAGCACCGCCCTGCCGACCTCGGATACGTCCATGAGCGGTTCGGGGCGGACGCTGCCGTCGGCCTGCAGGGTGCCTGCGGCGGCTCCGCTCCCCATCTCGGTCGCGGCGTTGCCGATGTCGAGCTGCCCGCAGGCAATGTTGTAGGCCCGCCCGTCGAGCGCCGCCGACTTAGTAAGGCCGCTGACAGCGTGTTTCGTCGCGGTGTAGGCGACCGAGCGCGGGCGGGGCGCGTAGGCCGCGATTGAACCGTTGTTGATGATGCGGCCCCCCTGCGGCGTCTGCCGCCCCATCACGCGGAACGCCTCGCGGGTGCATAAAAACGCGCCGGTCAGGTTGACGGCGAGCACCCGGTTCCACGTCGTAAGCTCATGGTCGCCAAACTCGACCGCCGGTGCGCCTGTGCCTGCGTTGTTGAAGAGCAGGTCGATCCGGCCATGGCGTTCTGTCGTTACTTCAAAAAGCTGCCGAACGCTGTTCTCGTCGGTGACGTCGGTCGGCACCGCGAACAGCTCACCTTTAAGTTCAGCCCCACTCTCTACGACGTCCTGTAATGCCGCCCCGCGCCGCCCGGCCAAGACGACCACCCAACCGTCCCCCGCGAGGGCGTGCGCGGCGGCGGCCCCGATGCCGCTCCCGCCCCCCGTAACGATTGCGACCCGCTGCACTGTGTTCGGCATCAGAACTCCTCCTCGACCTGTTCGCTAGATGCCTGCCGTAAATGCCCTGTAGTCCCCCGGCGCAGTCTAGCCGTCCTCACGTCCGCGGTAGGTTCGTCCTCGAGCCCTGAGCGCACGTCCGGTTCAGGGCCGCTCCGGCGGGTCGGGGGGCCGCGCCCTCGAGGCCAGAAAACCCGTACCGTGAAGGAGCAGAACCGTCAGGAACGCGACTAAAAGGCTCGACAGCAGGGTGGTCCAGGCAAAATCCGGCCAG
>QQTW01003093.1_pt1 | contig 12227 bp, 9 predicted proteins | sample 1904831 | NCBI WGS metagenome assembly QQTW01 (sample SAMN09435610, study PRJNA476489) | Subsurface metagenome, whole genome shotgun sequencing project. | reverse complement strand
GGCACAATCAACTACCTTGCTCTGCCAGCGATTGAGTGCGGCCTCCAATTTCTAGCGTCCATAGGCAACACAGTGATCCATGCTCACATCATAGAGTTGACGAGCCAGTTGCTCGCACGTCTGGCTACCCTTCACCATAGCACGGGAGTGCCGCTCGTGCGCATCTATGGTCCCCAAAGCATAGACCAACGTGGCGGGACAATTGCGCTGAACATCAATGACCCGCACGGTGCCGTTGTTGATATCCGCACGGTTGAGGCGCAAGCGAATCGGGAAAACATTTCACTGCGAACTGGCTGCTTCTGCAACCCTGGGGTCAGCGAGGTGATCTGTGGCCTGACGGCCCCCGACCTCACACCATGTTTCGATGCCAACCCCTGGATGGCAACGGGTGACTTTTTGGCGGCAATGAACGGGAGGATGACGGGTGCAGTGCGTGTTTCAGTTGGGTTGCCGACGAACGAGGCGGATATTGACTGCTTCATTCGCTGTATGAGTACATTCTTGAGGTAGGTGTGTGGAGCATTCATGTCATGCCTGCGGCGTGGCTGTAACGGTCCTTAGGGTCTGGAAAGCAAGCAAACGAGGTGCCGGGCATTTACTCCTGGCACCTCGTATAATGAAGCCCACTGATGGGAATTTCGCCTTGCGGTAAACTTCGTGATGAATTGCCGTCTATCGCCGATGGATCTCGACTGCGCCGTTGGTCAGCCCGGCTAGTGATGAGGAGGCCATCCATGTCGTCGCGGCAGGGCGTTTGCGCACGACCGAGTCCAGGTACGCGAGCCCGGCGGACGCGAGCCAGCGGCAGTGATTTGCTCGCACCGCAGTATCACACTTGTGGATGTTCATCGTCTCATGCACTGCTTCAGGGACGACATTCCACAACAGCACCTTTTTACCTGATCGCGAGGTAAGCCAGGCCGTCGTGCGGGCCGCGCTAGGTTCCCCTGTTTCATCCCCTACACCGGTTATGAACAGAAACGGTCGATCGATATCCTGGAAGCTCGTCGGCTGAAATCCGGACTGGAAACCTGCATACATGGGTCCTTGAACACCACTGGACATGAAGGCGACGACTTGTGGAACAGGGGTGCGGTAGGTTGGACCGCCCGGCGTCCATCGCTGCCACGCACCTGCATTCGCGAGAACAACACCTGACCCGGCTGAGTGTCCAGCGATGACGATCTGACGGACGTCGAGAATACCTGCAAGTGCGGGCGAGGCAGCCATGATCTGTGCGAACCTTGTAATGAGGAACGACGTGTTCTGGGAACCGTAGCGAAACTGGGTGACCCAGTACGCACAGGTATCTGCAGTGGGAAAGCCATTGGCTGTGCATTCCGTTCGAAACGGGGTCACGTTTGGAATTAAGACCCGCGATGGGTGAATCACCACATAACCTGCGGCGGCAAGCGTGTTACCCCACTCGGCGCTGCGTTGCCTGCCCAACGGCGACGGATTGCCGCCATGATTCCAAATCACCACGGGCCGCGGTCCGGTAGCGCCGATCGGATAACGGACCAACAATGGGATGGCGTAATTGGCACGCGCCGGATCGGTAAGCACGATCGAATCGATCACACCAACACGGTACGACAGATCCGACGTGTACAGACAAGGTTCAGGAGCAGGACCGCTGCACAACGGTAGCGCCGCTTGTGTCACAGTATGGTTGACCATCGTGCTTACCAAGCAGACCGTCAGAACTACTGCGAGCATCAACTTCCACGTGTGTCCGGTGACAATATTGAACATGTCCGTTCCTCCTATATTTTTTCTCTATGACCAGCCCGAAACGTAAGCAACGTGTCGCGCACATGAATTACAGCTATGTAATAAAGGGGCGTCGAGAACAAGACGGCGTAGGTGGTGAACTCCAAAAATTTCACATCCGTATCACTCTAAGCAAGTGGCCCGTTGCGTTGCTATGAGGGAGTTTGTCATGATACAAAGACGGGAGGTCGAGTCGAGATCTTTCCATAGCAACGGCGAGTGCAGCAGCATTTGGCACTCCGAGCGTCAAACACCACGATCGGCCGCAGATCCGTGCATCATTCACATGCTCGTACTTTCGCTTGCTAGGAGTGGCGAAGGAGGTTCAACGAGAGGGGTCGGAACGTGCTACCATAGCGCGGCACGTCGGTTCAGTCGTCTTCTTTCTACGGCCGCCGACGATGGCACAATGCTCTATACGGAATAACAATGAAATATATTTTGCCGGGCCTTCATTCGTTTACTGGGTTACTGGCCGGTCGCGTGTATGTCATCGAGGATCATGGCGGACTGACCATCATCGACGCTGGTATAGCGTCTGCCGCAGACAAGATTGTGGCGCAAATCACGCGTGCTGGACGTAAGTCCAGCGATGTGAAGCGTATTCTGATCACCCACGCCCATCCTGACCATGTCGGTGGATTACAGCGGTTGCAGCAGCTCACGGGTGCCCCGGTCTTCGCTTCAGAGACAGAAAAGCCGGTAATTGAGGGCAAGATTCCGATTCCAGGCGCACAACGTTCCGACCTGCGTGGAATTGCGCGTTGGATGCAACCTCCCCCAACCTACGTTACGGCCACGCCGGTCGACAAGGTCATCGGCGACGGCGAAGTGCTTACCGACGTCATGGGTGGGCTGGAGGTTGTGGCAACTCCCGGCCATGCCCCCGGTCATCTGGCCTTCTGGCAGCCTGAACGTCGCATTCTATTTTGTGGCGATACGATGATGCGCTTGCCCAACCTGCGCTTGCCACCAGCAGCCTTCACGGTAGACATGGCCGAAAACCGACGATCGCTCGCTCGACTTCAGACACTCAACCCCGCCGTAGTTTGCTTCGGTCACGGTGTGCCGCTCATGCAATACACGGCAACACGCATCCGTAAGTTCGCGCGAAAAGTCGGCGCGACGACCAATGACGAATGACCAACGTCCAACGACCAACGACCAACGACGAATGCAGAAGCAAAAAGACCTCGACGACATGTTTCGTCGGGGTCTTTTCTGATGGGTGAGAGGCATAAGCTCAGATGGCAAACAGGGATTTAGCCGTTTGAAGTTGTTTGTCTAGTGCCGTCGAATATGGCAGAGCCGTCGGCAGCTAATCCATGACAATCCCTCGTCTCCGTTGGTCGTTCGTCGTTGGTCGTTCGTTACGCTACCGCCCGGTCGGTGATCTCCAGCGCCTGGTCGATGATTGCCAGCCCTTCGCGCAGCTGTTCCTCCGTAATAATTAAAGGGGGATTGATGAAGAACGTGTTCCAGCGTACGAACGTGAAGAGCCCATTCTGGCGCAAGAAGGCATTGAACTGCGGCATCGGTCCCAGTTCGCTAGCTTTCGGATTATACGGCGTCATCGGTTCACGCGTTTCGCGATTCTTGACCAGTTCGACGAGGCTAAATAGGCCGATCGAACGTACATCCCCGATCGAGGGATGCCGCTCCTTGAGCGTGTTGAGTTCAACCTTGAGTACTTCGCCCATGCGACGAGCGTTCTCGATCAGATTGTCTTCCTTGTATACGTTGATACACGCCACTGCCGCAGCGCATCCGACAGGGTGCGCGTTGTAGGTGAGACCCGCATACAAGGGCCGGTCTTCAAAAAATTCGGCGATCGTGTCGGTCACCATTGTCGCACCCAGCGGCACATATGCCGACGTCAGGCCCTTGGCCAGGGTCATGATGTCGGGCGTCACGTTCCAGTGATCGACGGCAAACCATTCGCCGGTTCGACCGAAACCGCTCATGACCTCGTCGCAGATCAGCATAATGCCGTGTTGGGTGCACAGCTCGCGGAGGCCCTGCATGTAGCCATCGGGTGGAATAATGATGCCGTTCGTTCCCGTCACCGGTTCCACAATAATCGCCGCGATGTTTTGGGCTCCCTCAAACATGATCACGTCTTCGACGTTATTGAGGCAGTCCATCGAGCAGGCCGGTTTATCGCCACAGAAGCGGCAGCGGTAACGATACGGGTCCATTGCCCTTACTACTCCGGGCATACCCGGCTCCGCAGCCCATCGCCGTGGGTCGCCGGTCAGTGTCATCGCTCCAGAGGTGCCGCCATGATAGGAGCGGTAGCGGGCGATAATTTTATGGCGTCCGGTAACCATTCGTGCAATCTTGACCGCGTTCTCATTAGCTTCAGCCCCGCCATTGGTGAAAAACGCCTTCGAAAGATTGCCGGGCGTGATCTCCTTGAGGAGACGTCCGAGTTCTGCTCGAATCGGCGTGGTCGCAGCCGTTGGAGCAACGTAGCACAGCGAATCCATTTGCGCTTTGACGGCGTTGATGACGCGCTCGTCGCCGTGTCCAATGTTGACGCACATGAGCTGCGAGTTGAAGTCCATGTAGCGCTTGCCGTCTGTGTCCCAGAAGTATATCCCTTTGGCACGGTCGATCACCATCGGCTGCATGGCCTTCTGGGCGGTCCATTCATATAACGTCGTCTCGCGCGAAAGATCGAGGATCTCCTGGCGCGACAGATCAGTTGCAGTCATACATTTACTTTCCCTCGTTCCTATCTACGGTGATGTATACCGTTGCGCAGCGCGAATTGATTCCTCAGTTAGTTGTGGGTAGTCATTCAGCACTTGCTCAATGGACTCTCTAGCAGCAAGCTTTTCTAATATAACTTCCACGGTTATACGAGTACCCCCATATCCGGCTTACCCATCATAACGGATGGATCAACTTGAATAAGCCCAGTATCCATAATTTAGACCTCCAACGAGACTGCGTAGTATATACAGCGTCGTTACTTGATCGTACCACCTAACGATCAGACATCGGTTTTGGCAAGTGGCTCATCGCTTGTCATCTTGCCGAACTGTCGGCGTGGCACGAACTGGCCCGCACCGCGCTCGCCCTTCCATTCGCCGTCCTGAACGAGCACACGACCACGTGAGAGCACAGTCGTTGGTACGCCAGTTACTTCCATCCCCTCGTACAGATTGTAATCCGTACGCTGGTGGTGCGTTGCGGCACTGATCGTATGGGTTTTGTTGGGGTCCCACAGCACGATATCCGCATCACTGCCCGGCGCGATCGTCCCCTTCTGGGGATACACGCCAAACAACTTGGCCGGATTGGTGGCACAAAGCTCCACCCAACGATTCAGGGAGAAGTGCCCACCGCGTACACCTGCGGTATACAGCACCATCAGCCGATCTTCGATGCCGGGACAACCGTTCGGTATTTTGGCGAAGTTGCCCATGCCAAGTTCCTTACCGGCGGTACGCCCGTCAGTGCCTCCCTCATACCAGAACGGGCAATGATCGGTGGAGATGACTTGAAGCGAATTATCAAACACTCCGCGCCACAACGCCTGTTGATCGCTTTTCTCACGGAAGGGTGGTGAGCAGACCCACTTCGCACCTTCAAAGCCCGGTCGCGCCAGGTCATCCTTTGTGAAGAAGAAGTACTGCGTACAAGTTTCGGCATAAATCGGCTTGCCGCGCGCTCGTGCTCCACGCACCGCTTCCAGTGCGCCTTCGTTCGTGAGATGCACCACGTAGAGCGAAGCACCAGCAACTTCGGCCAAGCGAATCGCGCGGTATGTTGCTTCAGCCTCCAATTCGGGCGGTCGAGTGAGAGCGTGATACTTCGGATCGACGTTACCAGCCGCGAGCGCTTGGTTCACCAGGATATCGATGGCATCACCATTTTCGGCATGTACCATAATTAGAAGGTCGTTGGCGGCTGCCTGTTCCATCGCCCGGAACAGTGTCGCATCGTCGACCATCAGCGCGCCTTTATACGCCATGAAGAGTTTCAGGCTCGTTATGCCCCATTCCGCACACTGCGGAATTTCGGCCATGACGCTATCGGGGAGATCGGTGATGGCGATGTGGAAGCCATAATCGACGGCTGCCTTGCCCCTTGCACGCGATTGCCACATGTCGAACGTCTCGCGCAGCGTCACACCTTTTGGCTGGATCGCAAAGTCGATGTGCATGGTGGTACCGCCAAAAGCCGCCGCCTGATGCCCGGTAAAGAAATCATCCGAGGATACGGTTCCTCCGAAAGGCATATCAAGGTGCGTGTGCACATCGATGCCACCGGGAATGACATATTTGCCGGTGGCGTCGATCACAGTATCAGCCTGGAAGCCGTGCCCGATCATGGTGATTTTCTCACCCTCGATCAACACATCGGCCTGGTAAATGTCACTCGCCGTGACGACCGTTCCACCCTGGATCACGATGCTCATGGAATGCTCCTTTTATTTGACCACCGACCAACGACGAATGACCAACGACGAGTAGACATGACGCATGTAGTGAATACGATAGTTCGTGTCAGCGATACTTGCTGTATTCTTGGTCTACAATGCTACGTACGACACAATGCCCAAAGCCTATTGTAACCAGCGTTGGGCCTATTCGATCTGTGGTCAACGCGTAATACACCCAGCGTGTGTGTTGGTCATTGGTCATTGGTCGTTGGTCGTTGGTCGTTGGTCGGCTGAATTATCTCCCGCCCATAGATTTCCAAGGTCGCTTCCTCATTGCCGCTCATCAGATAGATATTAAACTGGTCGACGCCGATGTCGGCCAATTCTTGAAGCTTGCGCTTGTGTTCTTCGACCGGGCCAATAATCGTGAACCGATCGACCACGTCATTATCGACAAATTCGGCGTTGCTCGAACCAACTTCGGCATGATGCTGGTAATCGTATCCCGTTCGATCGCGCACATATGCCGTCAGTTCAGGCGGCAAATCGGCCGGATCGTATCGTGCGATCAGGTCCATGACATGATTGGATACCAGGGCCGGAAACCAGCGTACATGCTCGCGGGCCTCATCCATGTCGTCGGAAACCCATACCGGAGCCGCTGCCATCACCCTGATTTCCGCCGGGTCTCGTCCCGCTGCTCGTGCGCCTTCATGCACGAAACCGAGGCACCACTTGATCAAATGCGGATCGGCAAACTGGAGAATGACCCCATCCGCGATGCGTCCAGTCAGGTGGAGCGCCTTGGGACCGTAGCCCGCGATCCACACCGGCAACGTACCGTTGGCCCAGGTCATCTGCAAGGTCTGCTCGTCAAGCGTCACGGGCTTGCCTGCAGCCAGGTCTCGAATGACATTGACGGATTCTTCCAGCCGGGCCAGCGTCGTCGGCTTCTTGCCCATCACGCGACGGGCACTGTCGCCGCGACCGATGCCGAGGTCCATCCGTCCGCCGGAGATCAGGTTCAACGTCGCGAGCGTACTCGCCGTGATGGTCGCATCGCGCGAAGCCGGATTCGTCACGCACGTCCCCAAACGCATGCGTTCCGTATTTGCGGCCATCAGGGTCAACAACGGGTAGGGATCGAGCCACAGCACATGTGAATCGAACAACCAGCCATACGAAAACCCGGCCTGCTCCGCTTGTTGCGTGAGCGCGACCACCCGTTCAGGACTCATATCTGGTTTGAGTGTAATTCCGAAAGCGAGCATGATCTTTTCCTTGATTCGACGAACGACCAACGACCAACGACCAACGGAGACGAACCATAACAGCTACCGGAGTACAGGACGCCAGGTTTGCTTCATGAGCAAGGACCTAAAACACACTTGCTCGAAAGCTGTCCATAAGGACCGAATAGGTGCGAGGGTACAGGATAGCTATCCGCCTGCCGCTTTGATCTGATTCACTGAAAACGTCAGTCAAAAGGTGTTGATTCATCAAGTTCATACGCGACAGAATCCTCCCCCACGGCGCTGTTGCCTCGCAAGGTGCGACGCATCGCTTGAAGCTTGGCTATTAATTTCTCACTTGTTACATATACTTCACGTAGGGCTGACGAGTCGGTCAAATACGAACGACGGTGGATTAGATGAAGGCAGGCAACCGTTTCGATCAAAGAGCGTAGCGCCAAGCCTAAGAAACGTGCTTGCTCAGGATCGGTCTGACTCGTTGACCCCTCTGCAATGTTCAGAGCAATCGATACCGACGCTCGCCGCAACTGGGACGAGAGGTTGTACTCTTCCTTCACAGGTAATTGTTCGGCAACACCGTAACATAGGTCGGCATACGCGACCGATAACTGCCAAACTTCTAATTTCTCAAATTTATGCATAATGGATGCTTCACAGTAGAGTGGTCAGTAGTCCTATCGAATCCCCAATACTTCAATATGACGTACCGGCAAAGTACTGCGACCTTGCCGGTACTCCCATCAACGCGAACGTACAAAGAGCAGCCACCACTGTTTAGGATGTCTTCATTCGTCGTTGGTCGTTGGTCGTTGGTCGGTAGTCGCTACTTCGCAGCCTCCCAGATCTCGTGGGTGTAAGCCGCGTCCGTTGCCGGAGCCTTGATCACGCCGAATTGGTTGGAGATCTCGGCGGTCTGCTTGAACTGGTCAGGACACATATAGCCGATGCTGGCAGCACATTCGGGCAGTGGCCAGATCAGCTTGTTGATCTCTTCGACTTGCCATTTCTGTGCGTCCTTGGACATGACGCCACTGGCATCATTCTTCAGCACGATGTCGACACATTCGTCGACATTATCGCGGCAGTATTCCCAGCCCTTGAATGACGCGCGCAGGAAGCGTGCGGCGATCGCCTTGTTCTTGGCATCTTGGAGGTACGTTTCCGTAGTGAACAGGCCATCCTCTAGCATCGCCGTGCCTTCTTGGTTGAAGTCGATGATGTTCAGTTCTTCGGGTTTGTGACCGGCGGCAAGCACCTGGTAGTACTCGTTGTAGGTCATCGCCGACGCGGCATCCAGCTCGCCGCTAAGAAACGCATTCATATCAAACTTTTGCGCGACGATGGTTACATCGCTGTCCTTGTTGATGTTGTTCTTCGCGAGGGTCGCGAACAACTCGAATTCGTTACCGCCCACCCACACGCCGACGTTCTTACCCTTGAGGTCGGCGACACTGTTGATGTTCTTGGTCTTGAACGAGATTTCGCGCATGCCGCTGTATTGAAAGACCTGCGCGATGTTGACTAATGGAATGCCCTGGTCGCGGTTCGCAAGGAGGCTGGGAAGCCAGTTGACACCGAACTGTGCCTGACCACTGGCGACGACCTGCTCCGGCACGATGTCAGGACCGCCGGGTCGAATCGTGACGTCAAGGTTCTCGGCTTCATAGAAACCTTTTTCTTGGGCGGCGTAATAACCGACGAACTGGCCCTGAGCCACCCATTTTAGTTGCAGTGTGACTGCGTCTTTCGGACCGTTAGGTGCGGCTGCCGTCGTCGCGTCGATAGCCGCCGTGGTCGCCGCAGGGCTTTCCACAGCGGCGGTAGGTGCTTCCGTCGGTGAAGCTCCCAAATCTGTAGCAGCGGTCGGCGCAACTTCTTCGGCTACCGGAGCGCTAGTTGCAGCAGTTCCGGGAGCTTCAGTGGTCGCAGGTGTTCCACACGCCGCAAAAACCAACATAACCAGCATCAAAAACGGTCCGATACGCCAGAAAATTCCTCGTTTCACAGTGAAGACCTCCATAGTTGACCAACGACCAACGACCAACGACCAACGGAGCTCAGTTCGTTAAAGCCTCCTTTCACACTCATTCCGAGCGTACTTTATGTAAAACAATAACAATGGCGACAAGTGTTTCCGCTGCGCTATTGAGCGGTGCTCGTTGTTCACCAGAGAAATAATCAAAGATAAAGATCGAGCATAGGCAAGCTTCTTGTCCTTTGCGTCGAACGTAACAAGAAACGCGTAATCGGTGGTCGGTCTTCGTCTCCGTTCGTCGTTCGTCGTTGGTCGTTCGTCAGCCGTCCGCCTTCCACGGCATCACAATACGCTCGGCTACGACAATCACCAGGTAAAAGCCTATACCAAGTACACAGGCGATGATAATACCGGCCCAGGCTTCACCATAATGACCAATGCTCGCCTGGGACAGAATATACACGCCGAGTGCCCTGAGTGGCCCGCCAAAGAACTCACTCACCAGGGCTGCGATGATACTCAGCGTCGCACAAACGCGGAACGCGTTGAACATAAATGGTAAGGCCGCAGGAAGGCGCAGCTTGACGAACACCTGCACGGGAGAGGCTGCATATGAACGCATGAGTTCGAGCGCTGCTTCCGTAGGCGATAGGAGGCCACGATACGTGTTGAGCAAAGTTGGGAAAAAGGTCGTGATCGCCACGACGACGATTTTGTTGGCCTGACCCGTCGAGCCGAACCAGATACCGATCAGCGGTGCAAGCGCGATAATTGGTATGGCGTTTGAGGCGACGGCAAAGGGCATAAGACCAGATGCTAGCCAGCTCCAACGAACGCTGAGCATCGCCACAATCACACCAAGACTACATCCAATTAAGAAACCAAACAACGCTTCCTGAAAGGTATACAACCCCATTCGCACGAGGAGGCCGAATTGCTCACTCAAACGTGCAGCAATCGCGCTTGGAGGAGGCAGAAGATACACTGCTACGTTGAAGCCGCGTACGACCGCTTCCCACAGCACCAAGACCAGGACGAACGTAACGATCGCCGGAGTCCAATGCGCCACAAACGCTCTAAGGCGGCGTGTCTCGGTTGCTCCGGTACGGGGTGTCGTGCTTAGGGTCATCGTCCATCCTTGTGTCGTAATCTGAGCGATATCGACGTGAAATCCAGGTAAACAGTAGTTAGTGGCGCAGATGCTCCCGCACCTCGGTCGCTAGCTCAAAGAAATGTGGATGCTCACGGGTACGGATATCGCGCGGACGTGGGAGGTCGATCGGAACAACTGCCTCGATCCGACCGGGGCGCGGCGACATCACAACCACACGATCCGACAGAAAGACCGCTTCGGGGATCGAGTGTGTCACAAATATCACAGTTGCATTGGTTCGTGCCCATATTTCGAGCAATTCACTCTGCATACGCTCACGGGTAATTTCGTCCAGAGCACCGAATGGTTCGTCCATAAGCAGAATCGAGGGCGAAAAGACGAGGGCGCGTGCGATGGCAACGCGCTGCTGCATGCCGCCCGAGAGCTGGTTGGGATACGCACGAAGGAAGTCGGCAAGGCCCACTAATGACAACATATCACGCACCTTACGGGTACGCTCTTCGCGCTCGACGCCGATGATCTCTAGTGGCAACTCGACGTTGCGTTGCACGGTCCGCCATTCATACAGCACGGGTGCTTGAAACACGAAACCGTAATCACGATCCTCGCGGGCACGTTCGGGCGTTTTGCCCTTCACGGAAATCGTGCCGCTGGAAGGCTGGGTAAGATCGCCGATCAGTCGCATGAGCGTCGATTTGCCGCACCCCGATGGGCCAATCAGCGAGACAAACTCGCCAGGCGCAACGTCGAGGTTGACATTGGATAATGCCGTGACCCGGCCAGCACCACCATCGTAGGTTTTCGTCAGGTTATCGATCGCGATGATCGGTGAAGTTGCTTGCATCATTCTTCCTGAGCACGTGGACGCTTTGGATTTTATCGGGCACCGTGCCCGCGCACGATAAGTCGTTCGGCGATGACGACGAGGCCGTAAAAGAACAACCCGAGCAGGCTGGTGACCATGACCGCTGCCCACAAGTTTTGTGGACGCGAGTTGTAATATTGCGAAGCGTTGATCAACACAACGCCGATGCCGCGCGAAGCGCCTACCGGTAACTCACCAATGATCGCGCCGACGACGCTCGCCGTTGCCGAGACCTTTAACGCTGTGAACAGGTATGGTAGCGACGCCGGTAACCGGAGCTTCCAGAAGATCTGCCAGCCGGAGGCTGCATAGGAGCGCATCAGCGACAACGCATCGGGTGATACCGAACGCAACCCTCGGAGCATACCGATCGTGACCGGGAAAAACGTGAGATATGCAGCGATGATCGCCTTCGACAACCAATCAGGGGCACCGAGGCGGCCCATGCCAATGACGACCATCGGCGCAATTGCTAGAATTGGCACCAGTTGCGAGCCGACGACGTAGGGCAGGAGGCCTCGTTCGAGCAACGAGGATGAGGTAAAGAGGATCGCGAGCAAGATCCCAAACGTCGTCCCGAGGACGAAGCCGGTCAGCGCTTCGCCAAAGGTAACGGCGACGTTGCGAAACATCAAGACGGCCCAAATTGGTCCTGTTCCACCCTGCGTCCGCTGGCCAAATTCACCAAAAATTGTTGCTAAGTGCGGCAGTTTGCGATCTGGAATCGTCCAGATCCACTTGGCGGACTCCCACACGACCACCATTAGAACAACAATGAGGAGTGGCGCAACGACCCGCTGGCTCCCGACAGGCAAGCGAAGGTGTCGACCGACAGCTTGTTTAACGTATTG
>QQTW01003092.1_pt1 | contig 12228 bp, 11 predicted proteins | sample 1904831 | NCBI WGS metagenome assembly QQTW01 (sample SAMN09435610, study PRJNA476489) | Subsurface metagenome, whole genome shotgun sequencing project. | reverse complement strand
AAAAGCTAACCAAGTGCATTTTTTAGCAGTGCAATCAAGTCCTGAATCTGAAGTTTTTGCTGGCTTTTGGCTGTTGCAAGAAATTAATTTACCGTAAAAATTACCTGTATCAGGGTACATTTCCCCTAGAAACACTACATAAATCCAAAAATTCCACAGTTGCAGCAAAGCGCATGGGTTCCGAAATACCACAACATACACTTCTAGTAGAACAGTTGTTAGAAATAGCAATTAAATCTGGGGCAGAAAAGGCAGAAGTGTATCAATCAAAATCGCTCTCTCGTCCCGTATTTTTTGAGGCAAACCGTCTCAAGCAGCTAGAAAGCGCTCAATCTGAGGGTACAGCTTTGCGACTATGGAGGAATGGATGTCCGGGGCTGGCGGTCGCCTATGGCTCTGTAGCGCCGCAAACTCTGGTAGAACGGGCTTTGGCTCTTAGCCAACTCAACAAACCCGAACCAATTGAACTTGCTACTAATTCTCAGCCCAGTTATCCAAATTTAGGAGAAGAAGTAGCTGTAGAACGGCTAATAGAATGGGGTACTCAAGCGATCGCGCTCATTCACGATGCCTACCCCGAAGTTTTAATTAGTGCCGAATGGGATAGTGATATTGAAACTACCCGTTTGGTTAATTCGATGGGTTTGGACTGCCACTACACCGATACTACTCTCAGCGCTTATCTAGCAGTGGAATGGATTAGAGGCGATGACTTTTTAAGCGTATCGGACGGACAAACTCAACGGGACTTTCTTCAACCTGAAAAGATAGTTGAACAAATTTTGCAGCGTTTGGATTGGGCTAAAAAAAATACTGCCCCGCCCACTGGACACGTACCTATTTTATTTACATCCAAAGCCGCAGATATGTTGTGGAGTACGCTGCAAGCGGCGCTCAATGGCAAAAGAGTTTTAGAAAAAGCTTCACCTTGGGCAGATAAATTAGGGCAAGCAGTAACTTCTAGCGCTTTAACTATTTCCCAAGAACCAGAAACTGGTCCTTTTAGTTGTCCCTTTGATGATGAAGGTACGCCCACAATGCCCCTTGTATTTCTGCAAAATGGCGTATTGCAGAACTTTGTTAGCGATCGCACTTGTGGGAGATTATTAGGTACGGGGACGACAGGAAACGGGTTTCGTCCTGGTTTGGGTAGCTATCCTACCCCAAGCTTATTTAATTTGCTGATTCAACCAGGCAACCACTCTTTGCCTCAATTGATTGCACAACTCGATGACGGAATCATTATCGATCAAATGCTGGGGGATGGTGGCAGTATTTCGGGGGACTTTTCCATTAATGTTGACTTGGGCTACCGCGTCAAAAACGGTCAGGCGATCGGGCGAGTCAAAGATACGATGGTGGCGGGTAATGCCTACACAGCCTTAAAACAATTAGTTGCTTTGGGTAACGATGCTGAGTGGAACGGCTCTTGCTATACGCCATCATTAATTGTGGAAGGACTATCAGCGATCGGGCGAGAGGAAAATTAAAGCAATTGGATTATGCGTATTTGTTTTGTAGGTGAATCTTTTGTTAACGGTGCGGGCGATCCTGAATGTCTGGGCTGGGCAGGTAGAATCTGCGCCCAAGCTTGCCATCTTGGTCATGACATTACTTATTACAACTTAGGCGTAAGGGGAGAAACTACTACAGAACTTAAGGAGCGCTGGCAAAGGGAGGTAACCTATCGTTTACCTCCAGAACACAATGGACGAATTGTATTTTCCTTTGGTGTTAATGACACGACTATAGAAAACGGTAAAACTCGCGTTGCCTTTGAAACATCTTTAGAAAACACGCGCAACATACTAAAAATAGCTAAACAGATGTTTCCGGTGTTAATGGTAGGAACTGCCCCAGTAGGAGACTTAGAACAAAATCACAGAATTGCTCGCTTATCTGCGGCTTTCGCCTCCGTTTGCGATGAAATTGACGTACCTTACTTAGATATTTTCACTCCCTTGCAAGCTTCTGATGTATGGATAAACGAGGCAAAGGCAAATGATGGCGCTCATCCTCGTGCTGCTGGCTACGCTGCATTAGCTCAATTAGTTCAAAATTGGCAACCGTGGTTATCTTGGTTTACATGAGAACATAAATATATAACTAGGCAAAATGTGAGTGCTGCAACAAATTAAGCCTTTGGTAAGTCAAAACTAAACAATTCAAGAGCGTCAGAAGCAGTTTTTTCTTTCCTTTTTCGTGCAAAAAATGCTACCTCCTGCTATACAACAGCGTTTGCGCCAATGGCTGCAACCAAGCCGAACAAGCGCGATTTCTTATGCGGTAATTATTGGTTTAGTAGCAGCTTTAGCTGGGGTCTTCCTCAAATTTAGCTCTGGTTGGCTTGGCTCTTGGCGCGTCCAATCTTCAACCTTGCAACCCGCTTGGCTAGTATTGCCCCTAATTGGCGGTTGTTTTGGTTTTTTTTCTGGGTTACTAATCCAAAGATTAGCTCCAGAAGCTGGCGGTAGTGGCATTCCTGATGTCAAAGCTAGTCTTGCCAATGTCTCTATCAAGCTTTCTTGGCGCATTGCTTTAGTAAAGTTGGTTAGTGCCAGCATGGCACTGGGTTCGGGCTTAACTTTGGGACGGCAAGGACCAACAGTGCATATTGGGGCGGCTTTAGCGGGGGGATTGAGTCGCTATTTGCCCATGTCTCCCAATCATCGCCGCCAGCTAATTGCCGCAGGAGCAGGGGCGGGTTTGGCGGCGGCTTTCAATGCACCCATTACCGGAGTTTTATTTGTAGTCGAGCAACTACTTCAAGATTTATCTGGAATAACTTTAGGTACGGCGATAATTGCTTCGTTTGTGGGAGCGGTAGTTTCCCGGCTGTTGGGTGGTAGAAGTTTGCAACTAAATTTAGAATTAACAGCAAATATTACTAGCTTTTCTTTAGGGGAAATTCCTTTTTATATAATTTTGGGAATCTTAGCGGGGCTATTAGGCTCGTTATTTAACCAAGGAATCATTACCAGCTTAAAACTATACCAACGTTTGCACGTTAGTTTGCCATTGCGGATTGCCATAGCAGGCTCTGTTTCAGGGATCGCTGTATCGCTACTGCCGCGCCAATTTCACGACAATACTGGCTTGCGAGAATTTATGCTGACGGGGGAAGCTAGCCCGTACGCGGCGGCGATCGCCTTTGTTGCTCAATTTCTGCTCACAGTAGTGGCGGCGGGTTCTGGTGCGCCGGGAGGGGTGTTTGCTCCTAGCCTGATTATGGGTTCGGCGCTTGGTTATTTAGTAGGCATAGTGGAATACAACTTAACGGGTATGAGTTCGCCGATTACCTATGCTTTGGCGGGGATGGGAGCTTTTTTTAGCGTCGTTTCCAAAGTCCCTTTAACAGCGATCGCCATTGTCTTTGAAATGACTACAGATTTTAATCTAGTTTTGCCGTTGATGATTGGCTCGGTTACTTCCTACTTAATTGCCGAAAAAATTGCGCCCGGCTCCCTGTACGACAAGCTTTTAGCCTTAAATGGCATCAGCTTAGATATAGCAGCGCCCACTCAGGGATTGCTGACCACCATAACGGCAGAGAATGTAATGCAGCCGCGTGTAGAAACTTTAGAGGTGCAAATGACTCTAGACGAGGCGGTACAAGCGTTTTCTCGCTCTCATCATCGCGGCTTCCCGGTAGTAGACGACGGTAAGTTAGTCGGGATCGTTACGCAAACAGATTTAGCCAAAATGCGCGAATTATCTTTACCAGGAGATACTCATTTAGGTGAGATTATGACTCCTCAACCTGTAACGGTAAGTCCTAATGCGAGTTTAAGCGATGTTTTGTATTTGCTCGATCGTTACGGAGTGAGTAGATTGCCTGTAATCGAGCAAAGAAAGCTGATTGGCATTATTACCCGTGCTGATATTATTCACGCTGAAGCAGATAAGCTCAACGGCAGAAATCGACAAATAGGACCGCAACCAGAGCCTTCTTACACCGTGTATCAAACGAGATCGCCTGCTATAGGACAAGGACGAATGCTCGTACCTTTAGCCAATCCCTATACAGCTAATGCTTTATTACAATTTGCTTTAGCTATTGCGCGCGATCGCCATTACGAATTAGAGTGCGTTCAAGTAATTTTAGTTTCTCGCAATAGTTCTCCTGCCGAAACCCCCGTAAATACTGCCAAAAGCCGTCGATTGCTGCATCAAGCGGAAGCCGAGGCACGTAAATTTAATATTCCTCTGCATACTCAAATTCGTGTCGCCCACGATCCAGCTTCCGCTATTTTAGAAATCATCAAAGAGCGGCATATCGATCTAGTTTTAATGGGCTGGAAAGGTAAAACTATTACTCCAGGGCGAATTTTTGGTAGCGTTGCTGATACTTTAATTAGACAGGCAAGCTGTGGAGTGGTTTTAGTCAAGTTTGCCCAAGAAGCACACCAAAAACTTCATTTTTCTCTCCCTACTAAGCGTAAAGTACGCATACCGCCGCCTTACTGCTTGCTACCCAATACGCAATTAAATCGCTGGCTTGTACCAATTGCGGGTGGTCCCAATTCTCAAACGGCAATTCAACTATTACCCTCTTTGCTAACTCTTTCCACCTCTCCCTCAGTACATTTTTGTCAAGTAGTTACTTCAACTGGGTCACCAAATACTCAAGTTTTGGAACAAGCCATGCGCTATCTAGTGCGCCAGCGCCACTTAAAAAGCCTTGTAACGGCTGCACCACTAAAAGCTAATTCGGTGATTGAAGGGGTAATCGAGCAAGCTAAATCGGAAAACTTTGACGTAGTAGTGTTAGGAGCAAGTAGAGAAGGAATGCTCAAGCAAGTAATAAGCGGCAATATTCCGGTAGAAATTGCTCTGGCGGTAGATTGCACGGCGATTTTGGTACGCAGTGCAATTTCGGGCAATGGGTAACATTTGAGTAGGGGTGTAATGCATTGCGCCCCTACTGTTAATATTTATCAATCAAAGTGCGATCGCACTTTGTTGAATCTCGTTCTCCTATTCTCTAGCAAGTGCCATAAGTTGATTGGTTCCGGGTTGGGGTGACGTTATAAAGGTTTTAAACTAGACTAGGGGTGTTTAATTTAAGTAGCGCAATTTTGTCTGATTTCTCTTACCGTTTAACTGTTCACGCGAAAGACAGAATAGCCCAAGAAAGATAGTCTTAGAATGGATAAGTAGAACATTACAGGACCCCCAGAAACTAGAGCCAGATCCTCTAAAAATAAACCTTACTCAGGCTTATCGAGAAATTCCTGAATATAACAATAATGTTCTTAAAGTTGTTTATGATTCTAATGAGAGTCCCTGGTTAATTATCACCGTACATTTCGATCGAAAATATAAGGGAAAGTTATGAACATAACCTTTGATGGGCAGGCGGACGCGCTTTATATAAAATTGAATGATTCCGAAATTATTGACTCTGAGGAAATTTTGGATAGTGTCACTTATGACTACGGTATAAACGACACTATTGTAGGTATTGAGGTTCTTAGCGTAAAGCAGCAGCCGATAGATTTGTATAAAAAAATCGCTCATCTTTTTAGCGTTGAAGAACTAGGCAAGTTAAGAGAGTTTTTCTTGCAAAAACGATATGCTCTTTGATTGAAAATAATCTTTTAAAAAAGGGGTTTGAGGAGTAACGAAAAAGAGGACAGCGCTAAGCTTGAAAGTCATCCAAGCAAAGGTTTTTGAGTAAATACACACTTACTAATCGTACAGGCGCTCTAAAAATTTCAAGTGCGATCTCGAAGACTGAAACACTACTAATTTCGTTAGCTTAACTTGGTTAGAATTCCTTAGCCTGTTTGTTGTCACATTTACGACTCAAACACCTTAATGGGTAAGAAGTTTTCAATTGACAAATTCCTAAAACTCTGCACTCAATGGAGTACGCGGAAAAGGAATCACATCGCGAATGTTTGCCATTCCGGTCATAAATTGCACCAAGCGCTCAAACCCTAACCCAAAACCAGCATGAGGAACTGTCCCATAACGGCGTAAATCTAGATACCACCACAAATCCTCTGGATTTAAGCCTTGATTTTTCATTCTTTGTTCTAATACATCTATTCGTTCTTCCCGTTGAGAACCACCAATAATTTCGCCAATTTTGGGGGCTAAAATATCCATGGCACTAACAGTTTTTTGGTCGTCATTCAAACGCATATAGAAAGCTTTGATCCCTACCGGGTAATCAGTTATGATCGCAGGTTTTTTAAATAACTGCTCCGCTAAATAGCGTTCGTGTTCTGATTGCAAGTCCAAGCCCCAACTTACAGGATACTCGAAAGTTACGGGCGCTTTTTCAAGTAGCGAAACCGCATCGGTATAAGTTAAGCGCTCAAACTCGTTATCAATAATGTTTTGAGCCGTTGCAAGTACAGTTTTATCAATTCGCTCGTTAAAAAACTCCATGTCTTCCGGGCAAGTTTCCATTACATAATTGAAAACGTGCTTTAAAAATGCTTCAGCTAAATCCATATCTCCTTGCAAATTGCAAAAAGCCATTTCTGGTTCTACCATCCAAAACTCTGCCAAATGCCTGGAAGTATTAGAGTTTTCAGCCCGAAAAGTCGGCGCAAAAGTATAGACATTACTAAAAGCCATTGCCATAATCTCTGCTTCTAACTGTCCGCTTACAGTTAAATAAGCTGGTTTACCAAAAAAGTCTTGGCTGTAGTCTACTTCTTGCTTGTCGGTAAGCGGAACTTTCTTTAAATCTAAGCTCGTAACAGTAAATAACTCGCCAGCACCTTCGCAATCGCTGCTAGTAATAATTGGCGTATGTACCCACAAAAAACCGCGTTGTTGGAAAAACTGATGAATAGCGGTAGCACAGGCATTTCTAACCCGAAAAACTGCCCCAAAAGAATTAGTACGCGATCGCAAATGTCCAATTGTCCGCAAAAATTCAAAAGAATGGCGTTTTTTTTGCAAAGGGTAGGTATCGACATCAGCTTCGCCGTATACGGTGGCTGAAGTCGCCTGTAACTCAATACGCTGCCCTTTCCCTTGAGATGGAACTAATTTGCCCGTAACTTCGATTGAAGCCCCGGTATTTGACCGCTTTAACAAGTTCTCATATTCTGGCATTTGCGAATTTAGCACCACTTGCAAATTAGCTAAAGAGGAGCCATCGTTTACCTCAATAAAGGCAAATCCTTTCAAGTCGCGTTTCGTGCGTACCCAGCCTTGAATCGTTAAATCTTCCTCTGGCTGACCGTTTTTTAATATATCTGCAATACTTCTGGTCATCGTGTATAAATATTTTGGGTATCTACTTTTTTAGCTAGTACAAGACTTTAAGATCCAGCCTACAACAATCCCCAGCCCACCGAACCGCACCGCTTGCCAGAATGGTTCCTTAAAAACATCTATAGTAAATAGCTGGCTTTCTAAATTGACTTCTATAGCTTCTATTTGGGCTTTAATTTCTTTAAGTTCTGCTTGCAAGGCTGATAGCTTATTATGGGCTAATTGCGGTCTAATTTCCTCTAATCGGTGCTTTAGCTCTGCTTGACGTTGGCGATCACTTTCTATTTGAGCATAACGTTGTTTGAGAGCAGTCAAAGCTTGTTCTGCTTCAGTAATACTTCCCTCAATGTCCACGTTTGAAACATCGGTTGATGATTCGGGAGGCGGCTGCATATAATCCCTTGATACAGTAAGAGTAAATAACCTTATCTGCCCGATTTTATGCTTGAAAGTACCGATCTTGTCAAAACTACTAATCTTAATGACTGCACAACTCTGCAACTAGCTCAAGCTTTGATTGAAAGATTGACTATTTCCCCCAACGAATGGCACAAGCTCAAATCTAATCGTAAAGCTCGTTCTAGCGAACAAGCGGCAGCAGCTTTAGTATTTTTGCTCAAAGATAAACCAGAAGAAGCTCTATCGCGACTGCAACAAGCCACTGCATGGTTAGATCGTTCTATTTCTGCGCCTCCTTGTCCTAGTCATGGTGCGCTAGATCAAGCCGATTAACTAACTAAGGGAAACCGAAAACGGGACATTTGCTTGCACAGCCTCAACTCTGTACCTTCTCGATTCCAATGTACTTGATCGAAAATTGTTTTTAATAAGAACATTCCGCGACCGTTTTCTGATACTTCTGGGGGTAAATATTCGGTGGGATGGCAATCACGATCGCAATTGGGTGTAAATCCACAGCCTTGATCGCTAATTTCCCACCAGTAAAATTCGCTAACTAAGAAAAAGCGGACTATAACAACTTTGCCAGGATCGAGTTTGTTGCCGTGTTTGGCGGCGTTGACTAAAGCTTCTTGCAATCCTAATCTTAGTTCGGCGTGCCATTTTTCTGGCACTTCCGCCAACAGTAAGTCTAAAATTGGGCAAAGGTATAGAGTTGATGCAAAGCTAATAGTGCTGCAATTTCGCCCGACTGGACGTGGTGAAATGGTAATCACGTACAAAAACCCCGTAGCTGTTGGCTAGACATTGATTTGCTTGTTTTATGGTCTTCCACGTGAGCTATGTAATCATATTTTATGCACGCCTAGTGTTTGGGCAGTGAGCTAAGTAGATTGAACTTTTAATCTGCAAAAGCATGATGCCTCAAGACGATTCGCCGAGTTTGGAGTAGATAATCATAAATAGTTTGTTAGTTATTTATCTACTTAAATATGTTCGTTTAACTAAAAAATTATCATTGCATTTCAATCTTAGCATTCCTCTTTCCATTACCCAAGCCCTTTATCAATATCTGCTCAAATAGCCAAAACTATTAGTGCTTGCTAATCGACAGACAATAATTCTTGACGCAGGCGATAAATAATTGTGTTTGGCTCGGTGCGAGAGAGAATTTCTGTAATTACGGTACTAGCGCCAAATTGTCCCCAAGTGCAGCCGCGTTCTAGGTATACCTGCGCCGCTCGTCCTACTGCATAGCAACCATAGGCTGCAATTCCGGCTTGAATCGCCGCCGCACCTGCATAAGTTGAAATATTGAACGGATTTTCGCCACTAGAAAGCGCGGCGGTACTTTTGCCGAAACCCCAAAATAAACTGCTACCTAATTCGCCCAAAAGCAAGCCACCGGAGCTAAATACTATAGTTCTTAATAACTTTGCAGCTTCGTAGCCAGTCATCGGCAAATTATACAACCGTGCTAAAGCGCGAATTAAAGCTAAATCAGTAACAAAGCCCCCCAATATATCTAATAAAGCAATGGGATTGAGAGCGATCGCGATCGCCTTATATTTGGTGTATTGCCAGATTAATTCTTCTGCTTGCTGTTGGCGCTCCACTACAGTTACAGAAGCAATTTCTGATTGGGCTTTTTGCGCTTGCACGAGGGCATTTAGTGCCAAAAGACTTTGCCCTTCTCGATTGAGAATATTCAAAATTTTCTGTTTCAATTCATTTATTTGCGGCAACGGAGTCTCCCACTCGTAGCCAGTTTCGCCATTAGCCCACTCTACACGCACTTCTATGGGGGTTGGTTCGGCGGCAACCATCACAATTTCGTCCGGCAGCATTTCGCCGCTTGTTGCCCCCAGTTCTCGTAGATTTTGATAAATTGCCTGTCTATCAGTATCGGGATAAAGATCGATTTTGTTAAATACCAAAATGAGCGGCTTTTGGTAATGGCGTAATTTGCAGAGCGCCTGGTATTCGGTTTGAGTAATATCGCCAGCTACCACAAATAAAATTAAGTCAGCTTGACGGGCTACATCTTCCGCCATTTGACTTCGCGCTTCGCCGTCAATTTCATCTAATCCTGGTGTATCAATTAGCTCTACTTGGACTTTACTATTAGGATTTGCTACCCATTGCACCGAGCGACACCACTGAGTTACACCATTGAGAGGACCTGTTTGCAAGATCTTTTGTCCGAGTAAAGCATTTAAAACCGCAGATTTGCCCCGGCTAACCAAACCAAAAGCCGCAATTGAAATTACATTTGAGTCAAGTTTATTGAGAATCGAAGACAAAACATCAAATTCTGGTTTTAGCTTCTTGAGTAATTGGGAGTTAGAAAACTGCTGATTGGGCTTACGCAAATTATTAGAGTACCAAGATAGCGCTTGGCGGATACTAGCACGAGCGCGGTTGGTGTGAGATTCCGCCGCCGTAGGTACAGAAGATGTTTGACGAATGCTCACAGGGTAAATTATTTAGCGTATAAGTCTATAGATTTTTATTATAAAACTCTCGCAGTTTGTTAGAAAATTTGAGATGAGTCTCTTATCGCTGTACGTTTGGCTAATTAGTACCATGAGCTTGATACTAGAGTCTCAACGTTTACTGCTAAAACCAATTTTAGATAGCCAACTCAATATTCTGCACAGTATTTTTATCGATCCTTATGTAAGAAAGTATTTGTGCGACGATCGCATTTTTTCCTTACAACAGGTTGAAGAAATGCTGATTGAAAGTCAAAAGCTTTTTAACGAACAAAACTTTGGGCTTTGGTTTATCGAGACTAAGGGCGAACAACAAATTATTGGGTTTGCTGGCTTGTGGTATTTCTTTGCTGAAAAGCAACCCCAGTTGGCTTATGCTTTGTTACCGGAAGCTACAAAAAAAGGCTACGCTACCGAAGCATCTACCCGCCTATTGGAGTATTGTTTTAATGAGCTTGGCTATAAATATCTGTTAGCAAGCTGCGACAAGCCAAACCTAGAATCTCAAAAAGTTGCTGAACGAATTGGTATGAAACAAATAGAGGAAAAGCTCATTGATGGCAATCTTACAGTATTTTTCAAGATCGAGAGGGAATAGTTAGAAATAGAAAGAGCGATCGCGTTTATTTGGAGACGAGGTACGATACTTTAATCAAGCGAGCCATTTAGTTCTAACTATGCTCAAAGAAATTGATACAGATATTTGGGTTGCAGAAGCCCCATTTAAGTATTTTGGCTTGGGTGTTGGTACAAGAATGACGGTTATTAGGCTAAAAAACCGAGAATTAGCTGTTATTTCGCCAATTCAAGTTGATAACGCAACTATCCGTCAGCTTGACGAGCTTGGCACAGTCTCGCACATTATTGCCCCAAACCTTTATCATTATCTATTTGCAGCAGATTTCAAAGCCCTCTACCCAAAAGCAACACTTTGGGCTACTCCAGGCTTGGAAGTCAAAAAACCAGAACTTCCCATTGATCGCAAAATTGATAGTAATGTAGATAGTTTTCTTGGCGAACTTCAATACGTGTTGTTTGATGGCTTTAAAACTCTTGGCTTCAGTGGTTTTGATTCAGTGAATGAATGGGTTTTCTTCCACCCAAAAAGCCGCACCTTGATCCTCACAGATACCGCCTTTCACTTTGATAACAGCTTTCCCTTGATTACTCAATTTGCTGCTAGAGTCATTGGCGGCTACAAAAGTTTGAGTCCATCCTTGCTAGAAAAAGTTGCAACCACAGAAAAAGCCAAGATCAAATTCGCAGTGCAAAAAATTCTCGCTTGGGATTTTGAGCGCGTGATTATGGCTCACGGTAGCATTATCGAGAGCCAGGGAAAGCAAAGGTTTAAAGCAGGGTATGAAAGCTTTTTAGGTCAATCTATTAACTAGCTCGCCTAGGGTTAAAACCCGCTTGCTTATAAGCTAAAGTCGGCTTAAGCCGACTAAATATATTTTTGGCAATTTCTAAACAACTTAAACTAAGAGGCGCTACCGTCAGCTTTAACCTGGGGTGCTGTTAATAAACGGTTGACCCCTTGCTGGACAAAAGACTGCAATAGAGCAACTTGTTGGTTTTGCTGAAATACCTTTTGTAAAGTTTGCCCAAATTTATCCAGATTTAAGCCAGTTTCAGCATTTACAGCTACTTCTTGACTTTGGAAGTATTCAATTAAACTTAGTCCAGCAATGCGAGTCAGATAAGCTGCGCTAATTCCCTGTATTGCACCACCAGCGACAAAAGTGATGGCATTGCTTTTTAATAAAGTAGCGATCGCTTTTGTAGATAATTCGACGAGTCCTAGCTTTAACATCAAGCTCCCCATTGTTCCGGCTACGGTTTGTGCTTGCTGGAGGGAAAACTTTTGCTGGTAAATATTGCCTAATTCCACTACCAATTGAGCGTTAATTGCGGCAGTTGCCAACAAATCCAAAGCGGGAACGGGGTTAGCAAAAGCGGCGGCGGCGGCTATCCACTGATATTGCTCAATAATCGGAGTAGCTTTTCGGTGTCTTACTTGGTTTAGAGCAGTTTTTGCTTCTAGTTGCAAACTCGTTGCTTGTCTAATAGTTGTCGCCCAAACTAATTCTTGTCC
>QQTW01003091.1_pt1 | contig 12230 bp, 11 predicted proteins | sample 1904831 | NCBI WGS metagenome assembly QQTW01 (sample SAMN09435610, study PRJNA476489) | Subsurface metagenome, whole genome shotgun sequencing project. | reverse complement strand
GGTCCATCCACTATACTAGGATCCTGTGCGATGTTAGTGGAAGAATGTGCTTACTGGATATGCCGAAGAGGCGGTACTGAGTGATGCGACCTTTACGACCCAGCATCGAACGTATCAAAGTTTAGGTTACACAAAAGACCCAAGCGCAAATGGCGCATACGTTGGAGATCTGGTGAAAGCACAGGAGCTTGAAGGAAGGGATGTCGTGCAGATGCGGCCATCTAGAGAACAAAGTAAGGCTCTGCGAAGGAAACGGCAAAAGAAAGGGGATCCTAGTATAGTGGATGGACCCGGTGCATATCAGGGACCCTGGGCTAGGTACCAGGATGACGATCAAGCGTATGCGGACGAGGCAGCAATGGCGGGCGAGGAACTGGCCAGTGACGAAGAGTACATAGAGGAAGCCATTGTGCCCGCGAATATTCCCGCAATGAGCAAAGCAGGCACAGATTACCAAGACGACACAGGCAACACCGAGACGAGCGAGTTCAACGGTACTGAGCAGTTCGACTACCAAGGACGAACATACATGCATGTCCCCCAAGACCTCGACGTAGATCTCCGCAAAGAACCCGGGAGCCAGAAGAACTACGTCCCAAAGAAACACATCCACACCTGGAAATCCCACACCAAAGCCATCACCGCCCTTCGCTTCCTCCCTCACTCCGGCCACCTCCTCCTCTCCGCCTCCGCCGACAGCAAAGTCAAGATCTGGGACATCTACCACCAGCGCGAACTTCTACGCACCTACTCCGGCCACTCCAAAGCCATCACCGACGTCAGCTTCAACCATTCCGGCACACACTTCCTCTCCGCCTCGTACGACCGACAAATGAAGCTCTGGGACACCGAATACGGCAAATGCACCGCGCGCTTCACCACCGGCAAGATCCCACACGTCATCCGCTTCAACCCGTCCGCCGACTCCGACGCCGGCCACCAATTCCTCGCCGGCATGTCCGACAAGAAAATCGTCCAGTTCGACACCCGCTCCGGCACCATGACCCAGGAATACGACCACCATCTCGGTCCCGTGAATACCATCACCTTCGTCGACGACAACCGTCGCTTCATCACTACCAGCGACGACAAGTCTCTGCGCGCCTGGGAATACAACATCCCCGTGCCCATCAAATTCATCGCCGAACCCTACATGTACAGCATGGTGCGCGCATCGCCCCACCCGTCGGGAAAATACGTCGCGTTTCAAAGCGGCGACAACCAAATCGTCGTGTACGCGTCTACCGATCGCTTCCGGCAAAATCGCAAGAAGAGTTTCCGGGGCCATAACAATGCCGGATACGCCATCGACGTGAGTGTGTCTCCGGATGGGCAGTTTGTCATGTCTGGCGATAGTGGCGGGTTTGTGTGTTTTTGGGACTGGAAGACTTGTAAGATGTGGCACAAGATGGTTGCGAGTGACGGACCGGTCGTGTGTGCGCAGTGGCATCCGCAGGAGACGAGCAAAGTTGTGACGGCGGGGTTGGATGGGTTGATCAAGTATTGGGACTGATTTGTTCGGGTTTGGTGGGGATGGGTTTGCTACGATGCACGGGGCGTTCTTTTGCACGTAGCACGTTGTATATAGACTCCATGGCTTGGAATTATCTACAAATACAAACTTCAATTCCTCCCTTCGTTACATTACATACTTCCATTAATCCTCAGATTAAAAACTAGCCATGTCAATCCATGCCCCCACAAACCCCAACTTCCTCCCCTTCTCCCCCTTCATAATCTCCTCAAACTCCTCGAAGCTCAACCGCCCCGGTCCGCCTCGCTCTTTGTCCCGGCGCTCGTTCTCGTCGATCCGAGCGAGTAGCTGGAGACGAGCCTTGGTTGGTAGCTGTCGCGGCGAAGCTGGTTGTTGAAGTATGCTGGATGGGTTTGGAAAGATTGTGGGTAGAGGTGAGCTGGCGATTGTAGTAGGGCGATTTTGGGGAAGTGTTGGGTCGGGTGTTTCATCTGCGCTGCTGGGATCGGAGTGGCTGGCTGAAGCTGATGCCGATGTCGATGACGACTTTGAAGGAACTTCTTCACTGAAGGAGGAGAGCAGACGAGCCGCGTTCTTGGCCAACTCCTTCCGACGAACGATTTCGAGCCGGTCAACCACGATGCTGATGTCTAGGAGCTGGATGATTAGTTTTCTGATTCCATGTATTTCCGACAATACCGCTGCTGATTCACCGGGTGCTGGCGAGCTGATGGGTTCGCCATCAACTGCGGCTTGTCGTAAGTGGGGTGAGTGAGGACCCAAGATGTTTTGACCGTAGGAGAGAAGCTCTTTGAAACGTGTATTCAGTTTTTTTGAGAGAGTCATTCGATCGACCATGTCGAGGTGTAAGAGGTGCTCGATGCTGTAGAGGATGGTTTGACCGAGCACAGGGAATTCGGTGGTGGAGATGTCTTGGAGTCGTGTGGATCTGGTTTGAGTATTCGCTTCGTGTGTTGCCGTTGAGGATGAAGAAGCGCCTGCTTCCTGGGTGGTGGTATGGTCTCGAGATGAACTACTGTTCGTTGCGCGACTGGAGTCAACTGGAGGTGGTTGTGAGGGCACTTCGCCAGATGTTGTAGGGAGTGGATGCGACCCATCCTCAGATGGAGGTGTGGCGACCGAGTAACCTGATTCTGCGAGAAGCTCGTTCAATGGCTTTGCTAAGATAACGGGCTCAATCGACGAATCACCCTCATCAAAGGCACTTACTCCGTTGTGGAGTTCCTCCGCTACATGTGTATTTTGAGGAGACGCGGTCGATAGCTGACCTTCGTCGGTTGGAATTCCGAACATTCGACACAGAGTAGGCTTATCATTAGGTATGGAGAAATTCATGGTCTGCTGGTGCGGTGTGAACGCACGAAGGCGCACGGAAGTGGCACATTCCTCTCTGTCAGGAGTGATCTGATAGCCCGGAGGTAGGAAGACATTGAACCCATCGATCATCTCCGGAAACTCCGCCAACAATATCGAGACCCGCTGAATGACGCCAAACGTGCCTAAACTGATTCCCATGCGTTAGCCGGAATGTGAAAGATCGTGATTGTGCCAAACCTACAGATCTAACTTGAAAGCCATGATGACTTCCAAGAAATGCATGTACGCAACTGGATAACCTTGAAGACAGCGTTGAACATTCTTGATATAACACTTCGCATCGTCCCTGAATTGTGCGGATGGTTGTGTTTCGCTGTTCGCTTCCAAGGCATCGAAAACTTCAGCAGAAGTCTCATCCAAGGGCGATGGAGAAGCAGAGTTATCTTCCGCCGTTGAAGGTTGCGACTTTTGTCTGGCAGTCTTCTTGTTTCTGTTCTGGCTACGTTCGACCCATTGCGAGATCTCTTTACGCCATTTCTTCCTTTCACCCCTTGTCATCAAGGCCTCCATCGCCAGATCTTCCTTAGCTTTGAACAGTGGATCTAACATCTCGTTGAGGCCTTGTTGAGTGACTTGGTACAGTACTTCCTTCCCAACATCCTTTTCTGCTTCAGGGATTGCATAACCACCCCAACGTTCTCCGACAGGTATGTTTCGCGAGGAAACGGATCCATTCGATCTCGTTTCGTAGTCGACATCAGTAACGTCGTCCTGAAAGCGGACTTTCGAGGATGATCTTGAGCGACGCGCGGGCGAGTAAGAATGGCTAGCACTAGAATGTTGGTCGCTCCCAGGCCCCTGGTTGTCTTCATCCTGGTCGCCTATGTCATCAAAATCTTCCGGTGGTACTCCACCATCTTCCTCGTCGAGGTAGAATGCACGCCGACGCCACCGATCTTGCACAGCCTTTTGCCTGATCTCTTCGTGCTTGCTTCGGTCTTCACCCTGCAGTCGCAGAAGGGCCGCTGCTCGGACCTTCACGCGATCTTCATCTAGCACATCTTCAAGGGGGATGACAGTGCCAAGCGCAGCTTCCACGTCATCGAGTTGAATGTAATTAGGTGGCCAGTCCTGGCCAGTCGATGTCCACCGAGGATCATTCGCCACCCCATGTGGCTGCTCCTGTTCGCCATCTGTGGCCGTGACCCAGCTATCCGATCTAGTAGTGTGTCGATCACGTAGAGCAGATTGAGGTTCGCCACTTTCCCCTTCCGTCCGTTCCCCGACCTCCATACCACCGAACATCGAGTCCCATGGTTTTCGTTCTGTTTCCGAACGAACGTAACCGAAAGCTCTCCTCTCTGCTGCATCTGCGACGACATCATTTGTATCTCCCGTGTCGTCTCCGCTCTCTCTGAGAGAGGGTTGATTGTCAATGACTGCATCATCCCCGTTGACGTCCCTACGCTTGCCCTCTCCTGTCCTTGAGCGTTCTCCGGGCGGTATCAGGCCGGAAAATGCTGAGCTGATCGGTTGACTGGAAAGCACAATCTCTTTAGCCGCGTTATGCTCGGTCACATCTTCCTCCATGCTGGCCACCATGTCTCTCGTAAGCTCCTTGCTTAACGCATAGAATGCCCGAAACATTCTCAAGAAGTCTTTGCGGTCGACATATCCATCACCATCAATGTCGTAGCCCTGAAACACTCTCTTTAATCGTTCATCTTTACTTTTGTTAATCAGACTAGCAAGACCTTTCAGGAATTCCTCAAACCCAATCAAGCCATCGCCATTAGTATCATAGAAAGAGAACATTCGGTCGTAAATGAGATTCGGAGGTGGCGGTCGGATGGAGGTGTTCGGGACGAAACATCTGTCGAATGTGCGGCGGTCTACAGCCATGTTGAGTTTGTTAGGATCGTCAACCCATTCAGTCGCAGCTAGACATCTGAACTGGTCCCACAGAGCCTCCAACTCCGCGTTGTCGAAGCCGGTATCTCTGCTAAGCCTTCGGGCAAACTCCCTAGAGAGATTTTGGGGCAGGCTACTGGGTTTCCCGGGGTACCACACTGGCTGTGCCTGCCGAGGATTACCTAGGAATGGCGCCGGTATGCGTACCTTGTAGAAGAGATGGGTCTTCGGGTGCACCTGCATGGGCTCGCAAGTCTCGCAAAGATCGTAGTCGACGCAGTTCGCGCATCTGTATCGTATGCCCCTTATTGGCATACTGCCGCAGGAATTACATGTGACTCCACGATGTACATAGCCTTCCCTCCGGGCCTGGTCCTCTGCGATATGGTACAACAGATTCAACAGACTCTGCCCCTCCTTTGGAGCTTCATTTTCATGTTCACCCCGCCAGGAAAACTCGCTGTTGCCATCAACAACAGTTTCTCTGCCGTCCAGCCCATTCGAAGTTTGTTCCCCTTCTTCATGTGGCTGCTCTCGTCCTTCTGAATTATATCCGCCATTATTACGATCACGCAGTCTAGAATTGTATCTTGCTATTGCTGCACCAGCGCTTTCCGGCAAAAAGCCCAATGCCATGAGCTCGTCCCAAACCTGCCCTTGACCATTCGGGATCTCGACATCTACCATGGCATCATCACCTTGTAGATAGGCGTCCAGAGATGCTTCTTCAAGATCATACCTTGCCTGTAATGCGTCAGGTTCGGAGAGCCCGTGTTGACGACGAAACTCGGCGGTGTTTTGAAGAAGCGCAGGTGTGAGAGGAACTGAAAAGTTGCCTCTGCGCGAAGTTTGAGCTATGTAACTCCCACTGGCCGCAGAATACCGCTGTAGTGCCTCCGCACGAGAGGGTGTGTCGTTACCGTCAGGGTGCTCGTGTGCCTGTCGATCGTGCTCTCCACCCCGCCTTCGGCCGACTTGACGATGCATCGCATTTCGACGGCGTAGAGGCTGTTCTCGGGGCGCATCTTCGAGTGACAGGTAGCTTTCATATATGTAGTAAGTACCTGCGGCTGCTCCTATTAGTGTAAGAGCAATGATCGCTAGACGATAGCGTGAGAGTGTCGAGGACGTGTTCGATGACGTCAAGGCCATGGCTGGGATGGTGTTGGACAGCCAATTCTGCTGCTATCGATACATATTTATATGAACAGTCTTAGATCAAGACATGACCTTTGAGTAGAGTAAACTCCTCCAAAAGTCGCCCTGATGATGGCAACGGCAGCAAAGTAGTTAAAGTGGATTGCAGGCGATGTTCTCGTGATTTTCACGTGATTTTCAGCCTCAAAATAACGTCTCCGCTAAGTTCACACTACTGTGAGGAATTCCTTAGGCGGCCGAGCCTTCTTCAGCCTTATGGAGCTACCCCAGACTTTGCATAACGCTATCGATTTGACCAACTACATACAGCTTCATCATCTGCTGTTGAAACTGTGTCCAAGTTGATATTAGTAAGGTAATTAGTCAACATCATCTTCATGTGTTCAGATATCTGATGTGTTTAGGGTTGAGCTGTTTGGTGCCCAATGCAGTCGAGACCTACCGAAAACGGCCTGGCAATGAATGCCCTATACAAAGCATTCACTGAATCTGATCATGTCAAACCACCTTAGACACGCAATATTATCAGCTTACTTCCTCCCGATGTAATCTCTACCTCAACCTCCACTTCAATCTCTACTTCAACCTCAATACCAACCTTGACAGACATCTCTCAAAGCAATCCAAACGCAATCATGTCTATCGTCCCGGTAGGCAACTACTCGAGCTACAATGTCAACATTGCCTGTGGAACATACCCGAGTCCGTTCTTGATTCACTTCTTCATCGGCGAGGTTCCAAAGTACATTACCTTCCAGGATACGAGTGTGTACGATCTCCCTTCCTGGGTCGGTGTAGGCGTCGTCTATCCGAGACCAGTCGCCACCATGTCCGCAGGCGCCGCCGCGCAGACTTCAGCAGCCGGATACAGTACTCGCGATGTTTCGGACGAGTCCTCCACCTTTACCTCACTTGAGCCTCGTGCAGGTGAGGACGACATCGCGCCACCTCTGCCTGAGTCTTACTTCGCTGGCGGTACTCGCCACAGCTCGCCTCTGACGCCCGGACTCCGCAAACGCTACAACGTCACCTATCTCGACCCACTGCAAGCGGAAACCATACGCGAAGACCTTCAGCGTAACTTTAAATGGCTTCTTGTCGATCAAGACGGGCGTCAGATCTTGGTGACTACGGTCCCCATTCGGATGTGGGTCATAAAGCAACTGGTCCAACCTGCCCCCGACGTCACTTCTTTTCCGATTTCCGGCACTCCGGAGGTAGTGTGGGATGCTACGCGCGGAAAGCTTGGAGGTCTGCATCGCGGCGAGATTCCAAGCATTGGCTAGGATTAGCGACTGGCTTTATTAGCACAGACGTGCGGGTCGCTTCAGATTCTCGGTGCGGTCATGGCTCTTGCCACACTCTAGACTGCGCTACTTAGTGCTCTTCAAATACATAACTCCAATCGAGGTTTCACCATGCTAAAAGTCTTATTTTGCTGCCCTTTACATGACTTGCCGTGAACAGATTTGGTAACGCTTATCAAACGTCATCTAGACATCCTCTTCCGACTCCTCAACCACCACTAAGTACCGATCTGACGGTTTAGAGGCACGTCCATTCGAGAACCGCTCGGGATATCCGAATCGCTTAATGGGATCATCGTCATCCATGAGACTGTCGTGAATGGCGGTAAGGAACTGAACTCCAAAGCCACAAGCTGTACTTAGCGCTTCTTTGTAGACGTTTAGTCCATACTCCGATTTGGAAAAGTATGTCGCAGCTGCGTCGCAAACCAACAGCCGGAGAGGTGAGCCATCGTCTGTTGCTTTGTAGACGTCAATGATGGTCTCAGCGCTTATCGGCTTATTTTTAGAAATGACAACGTAAAGACTGGCGAGCTGGCGTATGATATCGTTTTGCAACTTGGCCATACAATATCTGGCGGCGAGATAGTAGAGTGTCAGACGATCCTGGAAGGATTTCTCGGCTTGTTCGCTAGACAAGTTTTCGATGGACGTGAGTCTCTCTTGATAGATCCACTGGGCAAGCATTGCGAAAGTATCAGGATCGTCCTCTGGGAGCTCTAATCGAGCCTCATGCGCCTCCTTAAAGTATCCCTCGAACGTTCTTTTTAAGACGGGGGAGTGGTAGCAGGCGAGACTCTTGGGGAGAGTGAACTTGACTTTGTCGGGGCCTACGAAGACATCGACCATTGGTCCTTCGAGGAGTCTGATTTTAATTTATGAGATGGAACTCAGGAGCAAAAGAACAATGACTCACTCGAAGTACTTCCCTGGACGCATGTTGAGCTGCAGCATCTGTCAGTCCCAAATATTTGTACCATCCTTGGGACCTGGTATCGTACTTACTAGATCGAAGCTGTCGAGCTACACAGGTTGCGGCCTATGGAGAAGCAGCATAGAGAATAATGTAACACGTAGATGAAGAACTTGGCGACCAATATTCGTTGGCTGGGCTAGCACCAGGTAAGGAAGGACAGCTTTGTTGTACGGATGTTGTAAATGATTGTCCCTTGAATACTTACACTCATGATAGCATCTCCGCTTGGTAAAACTCACAGATTGCCCCAGCGAGTTGGGCTAATATAGCACTGTCAGAAACCTCTAAAAGCATTGCGACGCTCCGCACACATTCAGGTGTTGCAAAAGTCGAATCAGTCCCAGAGAATTCACACCTTCTCCAGAGTAAATAAATGTCTTAAGGCCGTGCAGAATGTGCACTTGCTACATCCAGGGTGATTCCACAAGAGAAATCATCATCTCCACCCGGTGTGCTGTGAGCCGCGGGGCATCAACCAGAGACTCGGCATTGGGGAAGGGTTCGGAGCAGATATTCCCGACGATACCTTATAGGCTGCCGTACTTGTGCGCCTCATTTACCTTGTCATCTACCTCGTACAACCCTGAGAACTTCCTTTGGCACTGTCGCTGCTTCCCAGTATACTGCCGAAAGGATGGCCGGCCAAGAGCTGGACCTAATCAACGGCGATGCAGAAGGGATACATGACTATGAATTTGGATATCTTGCTACCGCTACTATATGTACGAAACGATACTGACTCATATGATTCGAACGTCACGGCAGCAAATCTTGCTCACTCGCTGCAGAAGCTGTTTCTTCGACTACCCATGGATACAACTCCTTCTCCTCAAATGCAAATCTCGATTTTCCTTGTAAAGCTCGGCTTTGCACATATCATCCGAGGGCCATCATGGGATAATAGTGCCGATACAACGTATAACCCAGATAAAAGAATCGAGGAAAGCCGGTGCCAGTGTATTGCTTCTCTGGCCAGGATGCTCCCCCACCCCTTTTATCGGTTTGTGACAGTACCAAATCAGTAACGCCTCCTCTAATAGCTTCATCGCTTGGGGGAAGATAAGCTAACAACGCCATGAGGACCCAAGCTGTTTGCGAGGGCGTCGATGGTCCACAGCCAGCTCTTTCTGGGTTCTTATACGTCTCCAGGCTCTCCCCCCATCCTCCATCACCATTCTGGCCCGATTTGAGCCACTGTATTGCTGGACGGACCAAGCTCTGCACGCCAAAGTCAACCTGGGAAAAGTATGCTAAGCCGCACAGGGTATTGCTGGTTCCGTATATGTAATTGGGACCCCACCGTCCATACCATTCACCTCGTGATTCCTGAAAGGAGGCGAGGTACCCGATGGCACGTTCAGACGCGAATTTCATACGACTCAGCATATCTTCTACCATGTGTTCCATTAGAAAAGATAGACTGCGTTGAGATTTTCTGATTTGATACTGTGAACAACAACTCTGTACACGTGATCGGTCACCTGGCAAACTCCTCAGTCTTCTTCGCCGCCTTCAGCAGCCATTTAGTCAGCCAACGCCCGCTTGGCCTCGCATGTTGCCACCTCCACAGCGTCGTCCCTCCGACACCGGCCAGTGCGGCCAGACTCAGCCCTACTACAACTGTCAAGATCCTCCCCTGCCTCTGCACTGCCTTCTCAACCTCCGAGTACCGCTCATTCTCGAAGCTCACCCGACTATACTGCGTCGACCACCCCAGACTCGGAACGTATTTGTTGACCGATTCTTCGATCCATTTGCGCAGCCGATACAAGGGCGATTTGACGCTCGCGCGCATTTCCGTGTAGTTCCGCAGTGCGAGGTCGTTGATCGCAGATGCGTCCGGCGTGCGCTGCATCGTGTAGTCTGTCAGCGCTTTGGCGCGGGCTTCTGCTCGCGATGCGGAGTCGCTGGAAACGGTAGGATCGTAGACGCCGTGCTGATCGAGGAAGTCGAAAAGCACGCGTACGTCCTCGAGGCCGGCATTCATGCCTTGGCCATAGAACGGCACCATGGCGTGCGCGGCGTCGCCGAGGATGACGACTGAGGAGTTGTAGTGATACGGTGTACATTTGATGCTGATGAGGGGGAGATGTGGGTTGTTGGTGAACTGTTGCAATAACGTCGAGGGGTTAATAAGGTTAGGGCAGACGCCCGGGAAATTTTTCTCGAAGAAAGGAAGGAGAGACATTTTTGGTTCTTTGGAGAGGTCGGCGAAGCAGGTTGACGGAGCGAAGAGTGTACACGTGAACGATTTATCCAGCGATGGGATGGCTATGAACATAAATTCCCCACCGGGCCAGATGTGTAGATGGTTCGGCGAAATTTGGAAGTCGCCACTTGGTGATGGGGGGATCAGGAACTCGCACCAGAGAGTGTCTATATATTCTTGCTGGTAGTTAAGCCGGGCAAATTTCATCATATGATATCGGGCTGCGGAGTGTGCTCCGTCGGCGCCGATCAGGAGGTCAAAGGTAACTTCAATCTCCGGGACACGTCTTTGCTCTGACTTGCTGAGGGAAGGTTGCTCTGGGTTTTGAGCATGATCTGTCTTTGGGGCATGCCCTCGTTGTTCAAACCAAGCCTTCCGTTTATCGAAATCTGCACCGCTTAATTTATGATTAAAGTGGAGCGTCACGTTTGGCATATCTTCTAGAGAGTCAAGAAGACGCTTGTTCAAGCCTGCCCGATCCACTGCCCGGATGAACTGTGAACTGCATCAGATTTAGTTTCATGGGAAATGGCCGATGGACCGTACTCTATGGTGGACATCGTACTCTTGGGATTCCTGATAGAGGTCACCTCCTTTCCTTCTTCCGTGGATCATGCGACCATGCATGGGAATTGTCTCTGCAAGTACGGCATCTATCAGCCCTTCGCAATGGGTGTGCCTCATAGAATTGATGCCTCGCTCGGACAATGCGAGATTAATCGACTTCGTAAAGTTCAGCGGTGTAGTGGAGGGATCGCGGAGGTCTGTTGACAATCAATTTGTTAGGCTTTAATGTCCTCTTATATTCACGCGAAGAGTCGAGAGGCTCTGCAACCTCTAAAGGCATCGAGTGCAGAGAGTGCTATGAGATATCTTTTAATTCAATCGCAAAACACAGGAAAAATACACAGGCTCAGGTGATCACAAGTATATTGACAACAAAGTAGCAACGAAAGTGTCCTCTGAAATTCTTGACATATTTCTACATAATAACTAAGCAGCAACGAAAGATTGCGGCGATGTCCCAGTACTTCGGAGGAGTTAGGAAAAGTTGCCCTACCGCTCCTTAATTCATATACTTCAACATCATCTCCTCGACCTGCTGCGTATAATGCAGCAAGAGCCCCGACCGGGCCAGCTCCAACAACTATGACCTTCTGCTTGGTCATCACTGACTGCGGAAGAGAGACAAAAAGATGGAGATTATTCCGATAATTGGATATTCGTCTGGAGTCATAACAATGATGACATGGACTTTTCTGATATTGCGCTAAGATTCTGATCTAAATTAGCTCCCGGAGGCTCGAAATAAGCTTTCCCCGTCGCAACATGCTCGCCTGATTTTGTGTGGAAACGCAGGCAAACACTTTGCTTGTATCTTTTTGCACCGATCTAAGCACAATATCCGGACGCCGGAGCTCTGACTATCCCATCTGGTGCTCTCCTCAAAGATCATCGTCTAGGGCTAGCAGCTGCGACATGCCTGACGATACCGCCACGAAGCGTCGTTGTATTGGCGTCGCCTGTCCCAATGATGCTGGGAGTTTGCAATGCCCTACATGCTTGAAGCTGGGCAAGGAAAGCTATTTTTGCTCGCAAGATTGCTTCAAGCGAACTTGGGTAGGCTAAGCTTTCACAAGGTGCTCACGCACATACACTCTATAAGTTCATCATCTGACACGGCGAGCAGAGCGAACATAAAGCCCTTCACAAAACACAGAGTAACCCTCTCCGTAATCTCTTTCCCCCGAGAGCTGTTTCTGAACCAGATCCAGCTACCGGCCATTACAACCCTTTTCCGACGTTCAGCTTCACTGGCGCCTTACGGCCTGTATATCCCCTCTCACCCAAACGGGC
>QQTW01003090.1_pt1 | contig 12233 bp, 13 predicted proteins | sample 1904831 | NCBI WGS metagenome assembly QQTW01 (sample SAMN09435610, study PRJNA476489) | Subsurface metagenome, whole genome shotgun sequencing project. | reverse complement strand
CTGCGATCGCAAGCTTGACCGGACGCTTTACCACCTTTGCCGCCATCGCCGACAGAAAATTGTTTGTCCAAGGCTGACACGCAACGGAAATTATTTAGTTGGAATGGGAATGGCAACCGCAACGCATCCGGGACCAGAGGCGGGCATCGCTGTCGCGCAGGATTCCATCATCGTTTTGTTGCTGCGCCGCATGATGTTGGCGTAAGAATCTACCTTTGAGGGGTTGCCTTTAATGAAAAACGTCTGGTCAGCAAAGGCGATTTCCGCCTCGTTTTTGCCGTAGAGTTCCGATTTCGCGTCGGCTTGAGCCATTTGCATTAAATCTTTTCTCAGCATCTCGCCTGCCGCCAGTACCGCCGGAGTAACGCTCGCCGCCGTCCTCGATGCCACGGAAGGCGATCCGGGCGGCAACCTCGTGTCGCCGATCTCGACGGCAATTTTCTCGACCGGAATTCCCAGCGCGTCCGCTGCGGTCTGCGCCATAATCGTGTAAGTTCCCGTGCCCAAGTCTTGTGTCGCGCACATCACCTTGATGCTGCCGTCCGCCATCATCTGAAGCCGGACGGTTGTCGAATTGCGAGCTCCCGGATGCGTTGCGGTTGCCATTCCCATTCCAACTAAATAATTTCCGTTGCGTGTCTGCCTTGGCTGCATTTTCCGCCGCGCCCAACCAAACCTCTCCGCACCAATGCGGTAACACTCAAGTAAGTTTTCGCCCGAAAAAGGAAGGTTTTTGAGCGGGTCAACCGTTGTGTAATTGCGAACGCGAAACTCAACCGGGTCAATCTTCAGTTCATACGCCATCTCGTCCATTGCCGACTCCAAAGCGAAAGCTCCCGGTGTTTCGCCCGGTGCCCGCATAAAAGTTGGCGCGCCGATGTTTAACTTAGCGACCTTGTAAGTGATTTCCCGTAAGGGCGCGCTATACAAAGCTTCGGTTGGGCGACTGGTTGGCTCGATATACTCGGTGAGATTTGTGTAAGTATCGGTGTGGTGTCGTATCACCGTCAGTTTCGCGTCCCGATTCGCGCCGAGCGCGATTTTTTGGATTGTTTCGGGACGCCGCCCAACATTGATTTGCATCATCTGGGCTGCGATCGCAAGCTTGACCGGACGCTTTACCACCTTTGCCGCCATCGCCGACAGAAAATTGTTTGTCCAAGGCTGTCCTTTAGTCCCGAAACCGCCGCCGACAAACGGACAAATGATTCGCACGTTTTCCGGTTTGAGGTCGAAAAAATAAGCCATCGCCATTTGTTGCGGTATAACGGCCTGCGTCGCGTCATAAATCGTCAGTTTGTCCGTGCCATCCCAGACGGAGACGGTGGCGTGTGGTTCAATCGGGTTGTGAACCTCGTTGGAAGTTGTATAGGTCTGTTCAATCTGATGCGGCGCAGCGCCCAGAAGCGGTGCGGCTTTGCCGGAGTTTAGTTGCGCTTCCGTTTGTGCGGCAGCCTTGGACGGTCGGAAACCGTTCGGCAGTTCGCGTGTTAAATCAAGTAATGGTTCTGTTTGGGCGTAATCAATTTCAACGAGCGCAGCAGCAGCACGCGCCTGCTCATAAGTTTCAGCGACGACGCAGGCAACGAACTGCCCAAAATAATAAATTTTGTTGTCCTGCAGCGGGATTAAATCCTCTCCTAGAAACGCGCCAGCTTTCCTTGACTCCTCGCGGTTGAACGCTTTTAAGCGCGGCGCGTTTTCGTGCGTTAGTATAGCGATCGTACCCAGCGAGCTTGAAGCCGCGCTGACATCAATTTTGGTAACCGTCCCGCTCGCAACCGTGGAACGAACTGGGAAAGCATAAGCCATCTGCAGCTGGTTAAATTCGGCGGCGTATTTTGCGGCACCTGTCACTTTTAAACGCCCATCAACGCGGTCAACAGGTTTGCCAATTAACACCATATTATTCGTCTTCTTTATCCAAAATTTTACGCTGACCCAGATCCAGCTTGCCGCCGTTGTCACCCTTAGCGTGGGCGGTTGCGTTCAGATGGTCTTTCAAGACGTTGATAGTTGGATCTATTCTGGTCGGCATGGTGATTCCTCCTAAAACAGCCGCCGTGATGACATCGCTAACCATAACACAGTTGCACTGATAACACAAGACCCGCTAACCGATGTGTGTTATCATGATCGTCATGGATAGCAAGACTGACATGAATCCTCGCGATCGAATCCTACAGGCGGTGGCACGTCTGCTGACCGAGGGAGGACGCGAGGCGGTGTCTACCCGAACTGTTAGTAAGGCCGCTGGCGTGCAAACCCCGACGATCTATCGTCAGTTTGGCGACATGCAGGGCTTGCTCGACGCAGTCGTCAGCCAAGGCTACGCCACCTACCTCGCTAGTCATCGAGAGCGCGAAACCGACCAAGACCCCGTGGAAGACCTACGCAAAGGCTGGAACCTTAACGTCGATTTCGGGTTGGCCAACCCCGCCCTGTACGCGCTGATGTACGGCAATCCCCGCCCAGGTACGCCGCATCCTGCTGCCGCCGAGTTGCAGAATGTACTCCTGCAAATAGTACGGCGGGTCGCCGAGGCTGGTCGTCTGCGCGTCAGCGTTGAGCGTGCAGCGGACATGATGTACGCTGCTGGGGCTGGTGTCGTCCTCTTACTAATAGCGCAAGGCGGTGCAAATCATGACCAGACGCTCTCAGTCGCCACTCGCGAGGCGATCCTCGCCGCGATTACCACCGACCTGGACGCTGCGCCGACACATTCTCCGCTCCCTCCCCCCAGCAATGCAACCCGTCACGCAATAGCCCTCAAAACGTCCTTGCCAGAGGATGCACGTCCGTTTACCACGGCGGAACGTAGCCTCTTCGATGAGTGGCTTACGCGGTTAATCGACACGGAACTTTGATTTGAGGCGATCCTTGTCAGTAGGGCTGGAACTGTCCATCATCCACTGTTTCTCTAGTAGGTTATACGGGCTTAGAAAATATTCAAATATAGTCAAAGAGGAATTCCTTGCTCAATGCCCGTCACTCAAAATCGAAGGAGAAATCGGCGAAGAAGTATCCTAACAGTGTATTGAAAATCAGTTTGTATCCGAGTAGGGAATTACATCAAGTTTGGAAGCTATGGTTAGCGGCTTATCGTTATTATTACAACGAAAGTATCTTAATTCTAAACAGTATTTACGATGTAGTTACAAAAACTTATCTTGATAAAAATACAGGTACATTCAAAGAAACAAAAATCACAGGGGATGACCTGGATAAAATATTGCAAAAGTTAGAGAACATTCCCGATTGGATAAAAACATTACCAGGCCATCAAAGACAAGAAGCAAGTTCGGAAGCATTTGATGCATTTAAACAAGCCCGAAGTCAGGGTGGCAGTGCCAAGTTCAAAAGTTGTAAAGCTACATCCCAGACAATTCAATTTAAGGTAGGAAACTTTAAAAGTAGAACTTGGTACTGCAACACGACCAAGGGTTTAAAATATTCTAGTTTTCAACCAGTTCCACAAGAGTGTGAGTATGGTACAGAGCTAGTTTATAAACGTGGAGAATGGTTTGGAAGATTTCCTCAATTTGTTGAAGAAGTCTCAACTGGTTCTGAGCGAGTGATTGCTTTAGATCCAGGCATTAGAACCTTTTTGACTGGTTACGATGGCGAGAACATATTAGAAATTGGCGGGGGAGATATCGGGTGAATTCAAAGATTATGCCTGCACATCGATAAATTAATAAGTGACGCTGCATCGGTAAAAGCTCGTCGAAGAATAGTAATGAAAAATCTCCGGTACGTCCTACTATAGCTAATGGGATTAGTTAGAAATAACTGATTTAATTAACTTAGATGTTGCAGATAATTCTCAATTGCAAGGGTACTCCGGAGCGAACGGGCAGTTTTATGCATCTCCTTTGCTCAAAAATTGCTCGACTGTTGTAGGTTTAATGTGAGGATAGCGATCGTTTCCAATCCGATCGAGTTTACCCTTGCCCGACAGCATCGCGTACATATATTGATGGAAGACGTAATCGTTGAGTGAGCTAGCTGACGCTTTTTTGGCAGTAATCCAAGCTTGCATCTCGGCTATACTACCCAATGATTTTTCGGTTAATTTACTACCCGTCGCCCCTTCATAAGTGGCTTTCAACTGCTTCGAGGTCAGTGTGTCACCCGCGACTTCTAATGCCATGTTTGCAAAGCCTGGATCGCTCACTGCTTCCGCTACATACTTGGCAGTATCATCAGTGGTCGTGAAATCGAGCGGCGTTTCACCATCGCCCCAGTATTGAAATATCTGATGTTCCAGGTCAAACAGCGGTATATATGCAATCATATCCATAAATGCCCCATTGAGAACTAAGGTATATTCCAAACCCTTGAGCTGAAGATACTCTAATACTTCCTTGCGCTTATCCAGGTTGTCGTTGTCGCCGTAGTCCAACTTGCGATAGTCCACAGAGTAATCGGAGGGAATGAACCGCTTCACACTCTGCTGTTTGGCAGCATCAATCAAGTTTTTCTGCCCTGGCACAGTCACTTCACTATTACCAATAGCAGATACGACAACATCGACTCCTGCACACGCTGGCAGTAATGTTTCAGGCTGCATCACGTCGCCTTCGACGATTATTGCACCCTTGGCTTTCATTGCGTCAATTTTTTGACGATTTTCTGCATTGCTGTCGTCGAGCGTTGGCGTAGCCTCCGCTTTGCAGAATCGCACCATTGCCCGCACATTAACATCACCTTTTTCAAGCAGAGCAGAAACAATCTTAAAACCCAACATTCCAGTAGAACCAGCAACCAAAACCGTTAATTTTGTCGTCATAATTTTCCTTGTAAATTTGATTGAGCGTAGCATCGAGTGTTTATCTCAATAATGGACGCTTTTTTACGCAGTTCCTTTATTGAGAAATTGTTTAACTGTCAGGGATTTAATGTGGCGATAGCGGTTTCTCCAAAGAAAGTCAACAATTGTTGAGTCAAATCGTCTAAGCATTCCGAAGCCAACCAATGACCACAACGCGGCATTATGCCGCCGCGCACGTCTTCCGCAACCATTCGTAAAGATTTAAGCGGCAAATCTCGCAAAACCTTTTCGCTTCCTAAAGCGAGAATCGGCATTTTGAGTTTTTCCTTAAAGTCTCTTTTAAATTGTTCGGCATCTTTCGGCATTGCGCGGTAATATTCAAAAGCCGCGTGCATTGCACCGGGCGCAGAATAAGCGCGGACGTACTGGCTAATATCTTCTTCGGCGATCGCATCTTCGCTGTAAGCGAAATTTCTGAAAAAATAATTCAAGTATTCACGCTCTTTGCCGATAATAAGCTGTTCGGGCAAATTTGGTGTCATATGAAAACCCATATGCCAGTAATTACCTGTTTCTCCGGTCGTGTCGGCATCGAAACCAGGGATTAAAGTCTCTAAAAAAACCAGCCGACGAATTTCTTGGGGATACTGCACGGCGTAAGCATAAGCTGATGCGCCTGCAATGTCGTGAGCGACAAGATTGATTTGTTTGAAGCCAAGTTTTTGAACCAATTGATGAATGTCTTCACCAACGCTTTGCGCCTCGTAATTGGGCGCAGGACGAGAAGACTCACCGAGACCGCGCAGGTCTGGTGCAATTACCGTGTATTTTGCGGCAAGCGCGGGCATCACTTTGTGCCATTCATACCAAGTCTGGGGAAAACCGTGTAAAAGCACGACAGCTTCGCCTTTGCCGCCAATCACATAATGGATGCGAACGCCGTTGACTTCAGCCGTCTGATGCTTAAATTGTTTATCAAAATTTGCCCCGTCGCTGTTTATCATTTATATTATTTTCCCTTGTTCTAGTATCACCATCATTAATCTCCAAGTCGGTTGAGTCATCAGTAATTGGGTAATTTAGCTTGCGAAACCTTGTAAGAATTTGGTTTTAGCCGCAGGATACTGCTGGGTGACTTGCTCAAGCGCTTGATTGGCTTGTTCTAGATCGGGAAAAGGTAGCGAAGCAGGAGGCAATGTGCGCGTTTCTGCGGGCACTGTCGTCGCCATGATCGTGTACTCAAAACCTGCGGGCACATAGGTATTAAGTAATCGTGCCGTTTCAGAATCGATTTGAAAAGCGTGTTTTGTGCCCCGTGGAATTGACACAAACGACCCGGCAGTTGCTTTGATCGGTTGGTCTTCTACAAAGAAGGTTGCTTCGCCTTCAAGAATGTAGAAGGTTTCATCTGCCGCCTCATGGATGTGAGGCCCTGCTGCCGGTCCGTGCGGCACTAGCTGTTCTATACAAGAATACTGTCCATCCGTATCTTCGGCAGTCGCCAGCATGATCCAGAGAATGCCCATACCCCAATAAGCGCGACCTTTGGCATTATTGACTTCAAAAGATTGTGGCTTGTTTTGTGCGTTCATGTATAAATCCTTTAATTTAACTCGCGTATGTTCAGTTTAATACCCAAGCGCAGGCGGGAGGGCAGCACGTTTTATGACGGGGTTTAAATCCCTGTCACAAAACGTAATTCCGTTCGCGCAGCGTGCCGCCTCGGCAATTGCGAATTGGTTTAATTGCTTATGACACCGATCGCCGACTAGCTCTCTCGATCGGTTCAACTTAAGTTTGGTGCGAACCCAATCTATTGTTTAGCGATTCCAATTTTCTCCAGTCTTCGCGGCTATGCTTGCAACCTTAATTTAGTGCCACTCATACTTAGCTTAATGAGTTTAAGCATCGAAATCTATCACGTTCTTGCTGTCTTGAACGTATTGCCTTGGAGTAACACAAACAAGCCGCTTGAAGTGCGAGCCAAAGTGGCTTTGACTCGCAAATCCAGTTTCAGCAGCGACTTTAGGAATCGGCCATTCTTTTCTAAGCAGCCATTTTGCCCGCAAAATTCGCACTTGAATTTGATAAGCGTGCGGCGGCAGTCCAAGCATTTTGCGAAACGATCGATTGAGATGAAAGGAACTCAAGTTAGCAATCTGTGCTAATTGTTCCAACGATATTTCTTGATTGTAATGGTCTTCTATATATTCCCGAACGCGATTCACAGGTTGACGTTCTTCCCCTAAGTTGGCAAGACTTGGTGGATCTTCTGCACAGCGCAGAATTAATTGTGCTAACAAATCTAGGATCAATGTCTGTTGTTCAAGCTGAAAAATTGATTGTTCTAAGGCTTGATGAACTTTAACGATTTGTGTATTAAGGTCGCGGTTATGGACTAGAGGCATCGGAAAAAATGGAAGCTCTGTTTCGCGTCCTGCAACTTCTATTGCAACTTGTTGAAGTAAATCTGCACCTACCCGTAGCCCTCGAAAAGTGCAGTCGTGAGCGCTCGTCGCATCAGCATGATGTGCTTCTCCGGGTTGTGTCACTACCAAGGTATCTGATGGAACATTATGCGTCGCGCCTCGGTAGTTAAACTGCCAGCCGTCACCCTGCCTGATGTTAAGCTCCAGTTCTTCGTGAAAATGGCGGGGCAATGAATGACTTTTATAAACACCACGCACCAACTCGATCGATTGCAGGTACTGAGGTCGCCAAATTCTAGTGCGTGACAGATTTGCTTTCATAGGTAGTCCGTCGAATAATCTCCGGGAATGAACCGCTTCACGCCCTGCTGTTTGGCAGCATCAATCAGGTTTTTCTGCCCTGGCACAGTCGCTTCACTGTTGCCGACAGCAGATACAACAACATCAACCCCTGCACACGCTGGCAGCAGGGTTTCAGGCTGCATCAAGTCGCCTGAGACGATCGTTGCTCCCAAGTCTCTCATCTTGTCAATCTTTTTACGACTTTCTTCATTGGTTTTGTTGCTCGTTGGTGTAGCCTCTGTGCGATTCTCTCGCACCATTGCCTTAACATTAGTGGCTCCTTTGTTAAGTAGAGCAGTTACAATCTTGAACCCAAGCATTCCGGTAGAACCAACCACCAGCACGGTCAATTTTCTAGCCATGATTTTCCTTGTGAAGTTTACATACTGACAACCAAAGCATCATTTTTCAAAGTTAATTGTAGAGACTTGAGAGCTAATGAAAGTGGTTGCCACCATAGAAGTTGATAATCTACCCCGTGATAAAGACTACATTTCTAATTTACAATAAAAGCATTACCGATCATCTTTCTCTATCTATAGATTGATTTACAACAATTTTCAGGTAATTAAACCACAAACTACGGTAATGTGAAGAGATAGTGGTTGTTTAATTTTATGCCAGTATCTTATTCAGGGGATTTGCGTCGTCGCGCGATACCATTCTCCATCAATGGAGAATGGTATCGCAATTGCTATTGTTGGGTTACGCTTCGGGAATGCCAAGGGCGAACGCTGTTCGCTACACCTAACTACAAAGATACTCTAAAATAATTAAAAGAATCAATCAAAAAACTTTTGTACCTGACAGCTAAAACCTGGTAACAACGTCGAAGTAATTACATCAGTCGTTAGTAATGTTGCCACCTGAACTAGCTGAGTATTTTGACGAATATATACTTCGACTTGCTGTAATTTCCAATCAACAATCCAATATTCTTGTACACCTTTGGTAGAATATAATTTCAACTTCGCTTCTCTATCTCGACGCTCGTTACTGCCTCCATAGGAAAGAATCTCTACTACTAATTCTGGCGCACCCGTTAAATGTCCTTCGCTATCAACCACCTGTGCGAGCCTTTGGTTACTTATCCAAATTACATCAGGAATAACATTATCAGCGTCTGAAAAAATAATACCTGGTGCCAAAAATGGTGTACCTGTATTACTATTATCAGAAGCAATTAATAATTGAGAATAAATGCGTCCAGATGCATTCTGATGTTTAATATGTGGGGCACGAGTCACTATCAGCTCTCCATCGATAATTTCGTAACGTTTCCACTCGTCACATGCCAGCAGTTCGATATCAGCAGAAGTCCAGCGGATTGGGTTTTGTGCTTGGGTCATTGTTCAATTCTCCATATAGCTGCAATTATCAAACATATTTAAAATCATTTTTCGATCAACTGGATTTTTTTAACATAATATAAATTAAATGTAACCCCAAACAGCCTAACTAATGCCCGACTTTGCCACATCCGGAACCATCGCTGCGATCGCATCTGCTATTGTCCCCCAACAAGGTAGCGTCGGTATCGTGCGGGTATCGGGAACGGAGGCTGTAAATATTGCCGAAAAGCTCTTCCAAGCACCAGGAAAGCAGGTTTGGGAAAGTCACCGCATTCTCTACGGCTACATTCGCAATCCTCAAAATCAAGCGGTAGTAGACGAAGCGTTGTTACTTTTGATGAAAGCTCCTCGTTCCTACACCCGTGAAGATGTAGTGGAGTTCCACTGTCACGGCGGAATTATGGCGGTGCAACAGGTATTGAAATTGTGCCTGGAAGCTGGCGCACGTCTCGCGCAACCGGGGGAATTTACACTGCGAGCCTTTTTGAATGGACGTATAGATTTATCGCAGGCTGAGAGCATTGCTGATTTAGTGGGTGCGAAATCTCCTCAAGCTGCCCAAACTGCTTTAGCTGGGTTACAGGGGAAATTAGCTCAACCGATTCGGCAGTTACGCAGTCAATGTTTGGATATTTTGGCAGAAATCGAAGCCAGAATCGATTTTGAGGATGATTTACCCCCGTTAGATTATAACCATATCATTTCGGAATTTGCAAAAATAACAACGGATATAAATCGTATCCTTGCCACCGCAGATAAAGGGGAGTTACTGCGAACTGGTTTAAAAGTAGCTATCGTCGGTCGTCCGAATGTGGGAAAATCCAGCTTGTTGAATGCTTGGAGTCGCAGCGATAGAGCCATTGTTACCCCTTTACCGGGAACTACCCGCGATGTCGTGGAATCGACTTTAGTTGTGGGGGGGATTCCCGTGCAGGTGTTGGATACTGCGGGGATAAGGGAAACAGAGGATATGGTGGAGAAAATTGGGGTAATGCGATCGCAAAAAGCTGCCGATTCCGCAGATTTGGTTTTGTTTACCATCGATGCTTCCCAAGGTTGGACGCAAGAAGATGCGGAAATCTACGCTCTTGTAAACCACCGTCCGTTAATTTTGGTAATTAATAAAATCGATTTGGCATTACCCGAAATGGTAAATTACCCGAAAGCAATCGATGATGTTGTCGAAACCGCAGCGGCAGAAAATCAAGGGATTGATAGGTTAGAAAGGGCGATTTTACAAAAGGTACAATTAGGTAAAGTCCAAGCTGCGGATATGGATTTTGCTATTAATCAACGTCAAGCAGCAGCGTTAGTCAAAGCGAAAACTTCTTTGGAACAGGTGCAAGTAACAATTGAGGACGATTTTCCTCTGGATTTCTGGACAATTGATTTACGGGATGCGATTTATGCTTTGGGGCAAATTACAGGAGAAGAGGTAACAGAATCGGTACTTGATAGAATTTTCAGCCGTTTCTGCATTGGGAAATAGTAGGTTATGAGTTCTGGGTGGATTACAATATCCCCGACAACTCCTGCGAAGTCGGGGATCTGACACCTGCGACATGTCAAAATTAATGAAACGCACCAAAGCGTGTTCCACCACATTAAATATGAGGGGTGAACGAACTTAAAATTTCTTTCATTTTCTTTCTTTGTGTCCTTTGTGACCTTTGTGGTTCATTAATTTTGCCCAGTCGTGAGGGTTAGATCCCCGACTTCTTAAAGAAGTCGGGGATCTGATAACCCCACCCTGCGGGAAGCAAGCTACGGAATTTATGAAACGCATCACTAGTAGCTACAAAGGTCTTGGCAAATCTAAATTGATTTGGCTAAAATAAAGCACATAATATTTAAATAATTAAGTAAAATTACGTATGGACGATCGATTTTGGATTGCATTGTTGATTTTTATTGTAGTTTATTGTTATGTTGTTGAATCTATTAATTTTGAACACAAACGTAAGATAGAACGTTATCGTCGGGCTGCTTCTGATTATACAAAAGTTCGTAGTTATAAACATCGAAATGGAACTACTGTTGCTTCCCATTACAGACGTAAACCTGGAAGGCGAAAACATAAACCCTCGAAATAAATTATACTTTAGTTCCTTGCCTGAACCAGAAAGTACTAAAGAAAAAGTATTGAGTCAAATACCTTAACGTCGTATACTTAATCCCCGGTACTTCAATCGCACTTTGGGGACGCATCAAACCATGACTACTCCTGATGAAACAGCATCACCGCAACTCAACCCTGAAGAATGGGTTACAGACAGCAACGGTAGAGTTGCTTTATCGATTCGCTTTCAGGGAGAAAGTCTGTTTAAAGAACAATCCCCTTTTCAAACTGTGGAAGTATTTAATACTCACGACCGGGGGAAAATGCTGACCATCGACCGCATGGTAATGTGTACCGAAGCCGATGAAGCTGCTTATCATGAAATGATTGCCCACGTACCAATGTTGACACATCCTGGTATAAAAGATGTGTTAGTAATTGGCGCTGGGGATGGCGGTACAATTCGGGAATTGGTGCGTCATCCGGGAATCGAAAAAATTACGATGGTGGAAATTGATGAAGCTGTGGTACGCGCTTCTAAACTATTTTTACCCACTATTTCCTCGGCATTAGAGCATCCCAAGTTAAATTTGCTCATCGATGACGGGATTAAATATCTCCAAGATGCAGCCGATAATGCGTATGATTTGGTTATTATCGATTCTTCCGACCCTGTGGGACCTTCGGAGGGGCTTTTTAGTAAGGCATTTTACGAAAATGTATACCGTGCGTTGCGTCCTGGTGGGGTAGTAACAATACAAAGCGAATCGCCGATTTTTCATCAAAAGGCTTTTGTTGAGCTTAATCAATGTCTCAAGCAGGTTTTTGGTAACGATGCAGTGCATTGCTACTTAGTATTTATTCCTATGTATCCGACGGGAATGTGGAGTTTGACTTACTGTTCTAAACTCGGACCCCATCCGGTGAAGACTTTTGATTATAGTCGAGCAGTAGATTTTGCTGCATTACATGACCTGCGTTACTACAATGCAGATGTCCATTTAGCAGCTTTTGCTATGCCTACATATATTAAAAAAATGATTGCGACTTGAGGTGAATTAGGAAAGGAACTTCTAATTAAATAAATACCCCTCTGGAGAGGCAAGCTACAGAATGATAGTTTTCCTCAATATTTAGTAATATATATTACGACGTGTGAGGTTACTAGATCCCCGACTTCTTAAAGGATGCCACTGGCGATTCAGGGGTAACACCCCTCATAGAACGATTTTTCGTTATCCCACAGTATTGTAGGGGCACGGCAATGCCGTGCCCCT
>QQTW01003089.1_pt1 | contig 12234 bp, 11 predicted proteins | sample 1904831 | NCBI WGS metagenome assembly QQTW01 (sample SAMN09435610, study PRJNA476489) | Subsurface metagenome, whole genome shotgun sequencing project. | reverse complement strand
CAGTAATTCGATGCTATTTCATTTGGCTGTTTTTACATGATTTACGCAACAGTTAGTTCGACTACTAACATATCAAACTTATGGTGATTTTTTTTTGTGCAGAACAGTCATATCAACTGAGAGAATCTCTGATTGGAAAAGCCTCAAATTATAAAAATTATGTATTAATTGAAGCTACGCCTCCTTGGGAAAGTAAAGAATTTGAATCAAAATATGTACCAATTAATTTAAAATGGTTGACCAAAGAAATAAATTCTAAATATGAACAATTCAATGCTCAATTTTTATTGATATATAACGAAAACCTTAAGGACAATAATTACACGGAAGTCCTATTTTTTTCTCAAAAAGAAGGTTGTTGTAGTGGGTACACTAAGCAAGAATTTCATATTTCAGATATTAACGATGTAGCTTTACTACTCAAAGAATATTTTGCTGGCAAGGATGTGAATAATCACTGCGTAGATACTCAAACTAGAGATATTTTAATTTGTACGCATGGTAGCCACGATCAATGTTGCGCTAAGTATGGAAATGTTTTTTATAGAGAAGCTTTAGCTACTATTTCTAATTTAGCTCTTGATCGCGTTCGCATCTGGCAAGCTAGTCACATTGGAGGACATCGCTTTGCGCCTACAGCAATTGACTTTCCTGATGGCAGATACTATAGCAGGTTAGATCAAAATTCGTTTAAATCTATTTTGACACGCTCTGGTGATATTCAATGCTTCAAAAATGTATATCGCGGCTGGGGCATTTTACCTTGTCCTGCACAATTTTTAGAAAGAGAACTAATTTTAATGCACGGCTGGGATTGGTTCAATTACCAAGTAGCTACTCAAATTGTTAAGCAGAACGAAGATGAAAGTTATAACTGTGTTGAAATACATTGTAAAGCACCAGATGGCGCTCAATACGGCTATAAAGCTGATGTTGTAATAGATGAAAGTAAAACACTTTATTTAAAGGGGTCATGTACCAGCACAAAAGAGTACAAATTTACTGAATACACTAGAAAAAATTTTGTTGAAATTTACTAATAAGTGCGGTGTTAAAAAAGTATTTACATAACGCTTTATTTACCAAGAGACAGAACTATAGGTCTTTAAGTCTGTTGCTGCTTTTTAGCCTAACTATTTTCATAGTTTGGGCGTGTGGCAACAATGCTCCCAAAAATGTAGAGGGTATTGGTTCTGGTTTGCAGTCACCTAGAGTTGAATGCCGAGTAGTGAAGCACGTAATGGGCGAAACTTGTGTTCCTGTTAATCCGCAGCGAATGATCGTCTTAGGCGATTTAGATAATGTCTTAGCTTTAGGGGTAAAGCCAGTGGGCGCTACATACTTGCTAAATGGCAATTTTCTCTCGTATCTCAGTAAGGAGAGCGGAGGCATTGAGAAAGTTGGTCTAAATGGGCAACCAAACTTAGAAAAAATTTTGCTTTTGAAGCCTGACCTAATTTTAGGCTGGTCATGGGATGAAAAAATATACGACAAACTATCGCAAATAGCTCCTACGGTTCTTGCTGGCGGTGACAGCACGTGGAAAGAGTGGCTGAATACATATGCTGAGGCTCTTGGTAAGACTAAAGAAGCGGAAAAGCTTCTCAATGACTACAACAAGCGCATTGAAGTCTTCCGGCAACAGATGGGCGATCGCCTTTGGAAAACTCAAGTATCTGTAGTTGACTTTTGGGCAGATAAAGTCCGTATCTACATGAAGCAGTCGTTTAGCGGATTAATCCTCAATGACATCGGTTTGCCGCGTCCCCCAGAACAAAACAAGGATAAAAACTTTGAAAACATCTCATTAGAAATTATTCCCAAGATGGAAGGTGATGTTATTTTCTTGGTACTCGGAGATCACAAAGAGTCGATACTCAAACAATTCAGAAGTCATCCCCTTTGGTCACAGTTGAGCGCTGTTAAACAAGACAGGGTATACGAAGTAGATAGCGATGTCTGGATCGCTAGCTGGGGAATCACGGGAGCCAACCGAGTTCTTGATGATCTGTTCAAGTACCTGGTAAATGGCACAACAAGCTAGCCTAACCAGTATGCGTACCTTCCTGACTACGATGCTCCATAATTTTTGCATCAGCGCATTGTATCCTCGACAAAAAATTAACCTGGTGTTTATATCTTCAAGTATCGAGTCGAGGGTCGCTAAACTGATCAACTACCAGGCTCAAACTTTGCTCGAAACCAACTATTCCTCAGTCACTTAGGTAGAACAAGCCTTGTCGCCCAACTCTGTACCACAAAAAACCACTTGGATTCATTACCCCTCTAGACTACTAGGGGGCTTAGTCTTAGGGCTACTCTTGCTTTTAGTTTGCTCGGTTGCTAGTATCGCTTTGGGAGCGATCGCGCTACCGTTACCGACCATTTATGCAGCATTTACAGCCTTCGATGGTTCTAGCGAACATCTAATCGTCCGCACCATCCGGCTACCACGAACCCTGGCTGGTGTAACGGTGGGGGGTGCTTTGGCAGTTGCAGGGTCAATCATGCAGGGACTCACCCATAACCCCCTCGCGGCTCCTGATATCTTGGGTATCGATGCAGGTGCAGCTTTAGCGGTGGTTATAGCGATAAATTTCTTCAATGATGGTTCCCTATCAGTCTACGCTAGTTCTGCCTTTCTAGGAGCCGGGATAGCTGCCTTGATCGTTTACCTGTTAGGGTCATTGGGTCGCAGTGGCTTAACGCCTTTGAAACTCACCGTCGCAGGTGCAGCACTAACAGCGTTTTTATCTTCACTAACTACTGGAATTCTAGTGCTTAATCAACGCACCTTAGATGAAATTCGCTTTTGGCTAGCTGGTTCGGTTGCTGGTCGAGACCTCAACCTGCTGGTACAGGTATTGCCTTACATCGCGGTTGGATTCCTCCTAGCACTTATCCTTAGTAAACAACTGACAACCCTAGCTTTGGGAGAAGATGTGGCGAAAGGTTTAGGACAGCAAACGGCATGGGTTAAGGTGGCGGCGACGGTGAGTGTCGTTTTATTGTCAGGTAGTTCGGTGGCGGTTGCAGGTCCAATTGGCTTTATTGGTCTAGTTGTTCCCCACGTGGTTCGCTTTTTAGTGGGTGTAGATTATCGCTGGATTCTTCCCTATGCGGCTCTAGCTGGTGCAATTTTATTACTGTTGGCTGACATTGCAGCACGTTTAATTATTCAACCCCAAGAATTACCTGTAGGCATTATGACCGCCCTAGTAGGTGCGCCAATATTTATCTATCTAGCACGGCGACGGGTGAAGAAAGTATGAACTGGATTGTCGTCCGTCCCCAAAAATTACCTGTATCTTTTCGAGTTGAGCGCCGTGTCCCTGGAATACTGTTAATTCTAGGATTAGTGGCTGTAGCGGCAATTTTGATCAGTGTCGGACAGGGTGAATATAATATTCCGCCGTTAGATGTGCTGAAGACTTTATTAGGCATTCAAAATCCCAATCAAGACTACTCGCTAGTAATCAATACCTTGCGTTTACCGCGTGTTTTGGCAGCTTTTTTAGTAGGTGTTGGTTTATCCATTTCTGGAACTATCCTGCAAGGAATCACTCGCAATTCTTTAGCGGAGCCAGGGATTATCGGTGTCACGCCTGGAGCGAGTCTGGCTGCTGTAATATTAATTGTCTTGTTTCCTGCTAGCTTATTCAGCTTACCTTTTGCTGCTTTTGCCGGGGGTTTAGTGGTGACGATTTTGATTTATCTCCTCGCTTGGGATCAAGGCAGTTCTCCAATCCGCTTGATTTTGGTCGGAATTGGGTTAAGCGCGATCGCTAGTGCTATCACTTCTGCTATTGTCACGTTTGGCGATCTTAATCTTGTCGGTCAAGCTTTGATCTGGCTAACGGGCAGCGTTTACGGACGCAATTGGCAACATATCTGGTCTTTATTACCTTGGCTAGTGATTTTTGTACCCTTATCTTTGCTGTTAGCCCGCGATCTAAATGCGCTCAACTTAGGAGATGACGTGGCAAGGAGTTTAGGCAATTCGGTAGAGCGACAACGCAGTTTACTGATTATCACCAGTGTTGCTTTAGCAGGAGCATCAGTCGCTACTGCTGGAAATGTTGGCTTTGTAGGGTTAATTGCTCCCCATGTAGCTAGACAGCTAGTGGGTACTTCCCATGAAGGACTATTGCCGACAGCTGCTTTGATGGGAGGAATAATGGTAGTTTTAGCAGACATGGCGGGAAGACTACTGTTTGCGCCGATTGAACTTCCTTGTGGTATTGTGACAGCGATCGTTGGCGCTCCTTACTTTCTTTACTTGCTTTACCGCAACCGCAACCAATGAATGAAAACGCCCTGACAACGCGAAAACTAACGCTAGCTTATGATGGAGCCTGCATTGTTTCTGATCTCAATCTTGCCATTCCATCAGGAAAAATTACGGTTTTAGTAGGGGCGAATGGCTGCGGTAAGTCAACCCTCTTGCGGGGATTGGCGCGGTTGTTAAAGCCGCGGACAGGTACGGTTTACCTAGATAGCAAATCTATTTTTCAGTTATCTACCAAAGAAGTTGCCAAGCAATTAGGCATTCTCCCGCAAAGTTCTGTTGCTCCTGAAGGCTTGACAGTGCGGGAACTCGTGGCGCAAGGACGCTACCCGCATCAAGGATGGTTGCAGCAGTGGTCACAGGAAGATGAACGGCTGACACAACAGGCTTTGATTACTACTGATCTGATTAATTTGGCAAACCGTCCTTTAGATACTCTATCTGGTGGGCAAAGACAACGTGCCTGGATTGCAATGGTACTGGCTCAAAATACAGAGATTTTGTTGCTGGATGAACCTACTACTTTTTTGGATCTGGCTCATCAAGTAGAAGTGTTGGATCTGCTTTATGACTTGAATGATCAAGGGCGAACAATTGTAATGGTGTTGCACGACTTAAATCAAGCTTGTCGCTATGCTGATTATCTAGTGGCGATCGCTTCTGGTCGAATTTATGCCCAAGGTGCGCCTGCTCAAATCATGACCGAAGAAATGATCCAGCAGGTATTTATGTTGTCATGTCGAATTATTACAGATCCGGTAGTCGGCACACCGATGTGTATTCCCATTGGTCGTAAGAAGTCTCAATTACAGCAAATAGAAAGTCAAGCGCCAAGGGCGCAGTGAGTAGAAAAGAAGTGAAATAAAATATTCTCTTCCTACTACTCACTTCTTCACTTTTCATATCTACTCACACCCCGACGAAACTCACTCATCGATGACTAATCCAAGCAGACAGCAAGCGAAGCCACAAAATAGCTTTATGTACCAATTTTTATCAGTTGCAGGGCTAGGAAGACAAGTGCAGAATCGCTGGATCTGGCAAGGATTGAGTTTTGAGTTGCATCCAGGAGAACGGCTAGCAGTAATTGGAGCTTCAGGGACAGGTAAAAGTCTGCTGCTACGCGCCTTGGCTGGTCTTGATTCAGTGCAGAAAGGTCAAATTATTTTTAAAGGAAAATCTTTAGAGTCTTGGTTGATGCCTCAGTACCGGACTCAAATTATCTATTTGCATCAGCGACCTGCTTTATTAGAAGGCACTGTAGAAGAAAATATCCGCTATATCTACAAATTAGCTACTCACCGAGACAAGGTGTACAACCGCAAGCAAATCTTAGCTTACTTGGAAATTTTGGGAAGAACCGCAGACTTCTTAGAAATTCCTAGTATTACTCTTTCTGGTGGTGAATCTCAAATTGTTGCTTTTTTACGAGCGTTACAGCTTTCACCGTGCGTGTTGTTGCTGGATGAACCTACTGCTTCTTTAGATAGTGAAACAAGTCGCTGTTTAGAATCCTTGGTGGATACTTGGCAAAGTGAAAACAATGAACGAGCCTACATCTGGACTAGCCATGATCCAACTCAGATTCAGCGAGTGACAGACCGCCAAATTACCTTACAAAGCAAGAACTGATGGACAGCTATATTCCTATTAGCTACGGACAATTAGCTCTAGCATCTGCGTTGATTTTAATCAATATTCTTCTGTCCTTTATCCTCCGCTTGGGTCTAGAACAGCGCCTCTGGGTAGCTTCAGTGCGAATGGTTGTCCAGTTACTACTTGTAGGCTACGTCTTGGAGTGGGTTTTTGCGCTGCGTAACCCAGTTTGGGTGTTGTTAGTCGCACTAGCAATGACAATTATGGCTGGTATGTCAGCAGTGAATCGAACTCGTAGGCGTTTTGGCAGTATTTACTGGAACAGTTTTGTGTCGATTTTGGCTGCTGCGTTTTTGGTTACAGGCTTATCTGTAACGGGCATTATTCAAGTACAGCCTTGGTACAATCCTCAATATCTAATTCCGCTTTTAGGGATGATTTTAGGCAATGCGCTTACAGGAACCTCGCTAGCACTAGACCGCTTTATGGAGGACTTGATCAGCTATCGAGGACAAGTAGAAGCTTTGCTAGCTTTAGGCGCTACTCGCTGGGAAGCCGCGCACCCAACGATTAAAGAAGCATTGAGGACTGGCATGATTCCCACGATTAATTCAATGATGGTGATGGGTTTAGTCAGTTTACCAGGAATGATGACAGGGCAAATTCTCGCTGGGGCTAGCCCTACTGATGCAGTACGCTACCAAATTGTGATTATCTTTGCGATCGCCGCAGGCACAGCTTTGAGTACGATGGGGGTTGTGCTGCTAGCATTTCAGAGTTTATTTAGCTCAAAGCATCAGCTTCATACCGAGCGCTTGCACAAGGTTAATTAGTATCGAGTCAGGTGCGCTCCAAGACAAATTTAAGCCAGGATTATTTGTAACCATCTAAACAGCCACTTCAACCGGAATTAAGGGTATTTGTGTTAAAAAAATGTCATTGCAAAAGCAGAATGGATACTTTGCAGCAGGTTTAGGAGCTTTGGTGGGGGCTGTGGCGCTGCGAGGGCTGGGTATGTATTTAGGGACGAGCTATATAAAAAAATTTATGCCGAATGCTGAATTAGAGGCACTTATTCCACTAGCAATATTTCATTTTGTTGGGTGGTGGGTTGGAGAAGTCCTGGGGTGCTGGCTAGGCTTGCGCTGGCAACACTACCGGGGAGCGGGCGAGACTGCTACCCTGCTGGTAGGGCTGACTCCTTTCGCAATAGTCTTCTGGCTGATCTTCTACCCTGTTTTTTTGAATTGGGTAAGGGCTAGTGTAAGTGAATTAGAGTTTGCACAGCTATATGAAAAACTTAGCTTAATCACAGTTAGTTTTTTGTCCGTTGCTTTAGCGTTGCTTGCACGGTTTCTGACAAAACCCCTTGCTTCTTAACCCCACAGGAAAGAAGAGAATTTGCAACACGATCAAGCGCGATGCCGAAGGCGGGCTAACGCCTACGCCCAAATAAGCCACTAATGACTGCCTTGAACCAAATATCTCTCTAACTCGATGCCAGGCGATGTCTAGGATGGGCTACACATATATACTACAATTCATCCGAGCAAAGCTAGGCGATCGCGCGCTCGTCAAAGAGACAAGTACCTCTTTGCTTATCCCAAAAATAGCTTGTATGCCGGATTTTTGTTTTCATCCCAGTAGCGATAGCCCAATGTATCGAGAAATGCCTGCCAGTGTCCCATCTCATGAGGGGGAACCTGCATACCTACAACAATTCGCCCGTAGTCTGCGCCGTTGTTGCGGTAGTGAAACAAGCTAATATTCCAGTCAGGACTCATAGAAGCGACGAACTTCATTAATGCACCGGGACGTTCGGGAAACTCAAAACGGTAAAGCAGTTCATTGTGAGCAAGAGGCGATCGCCCACCAACCATGTGCCGCAGATGCAATTTCGTTAATTCGTCATCAGTTAAGTCAATGGTTTTGAATCCATGCGCTTCAAAGTTTTCAACCATCTTTGCCGCATCAGCACGGTTTAGAATTTGCACACCTACAAAGATATGGGCTGATTTTTCATCAGCAATCCGATAGCTAAATTCAGTCAGGTTGCGTCTACCGAGACATTCGCAAAACTGACGCAGACTTCCCCGCTCTTCGGGAATTGCAACTGCAAAGATGGCTTCGCGGCGTTCACCAAACTCTGCCCGTTCTGCCACAAAGCGGAGACGATCAAAGTTCATATTAGCACCGCAGGCAACGGCAATTAACGTTTGATTCTGGATTTGCTCTCGTTCTACATAGGCTTTGGCAGCTGCGATCGCTAATGCACCTGCTGGCTCCAGAATCGAGCGCGTATCCTCAAATACGTCTTTAATCGCAGCACAAGTATCATCCGTATCCACCAAAATAATTTCATCCACATATTGCTGACACAAGCGGAAGGTTTCTTCACCCACTTCCCGAACGGCAACTCCATCAGCAAATAAGCCCACCTGTGACAAGCGCACTCGTCCCCCTGCTTTTAGCGATTGATTCATCGCATCCGCATCGACGGGTTCAACGCCAATAATCTTGATTTCGGGACGTAACCGTTTTACATACGCCGCAATCCCAGAGATTAATCCACCACCGCCAATTGCCACAAAAATGGCATGGATTGGTTGTTGGTATTGCCGCAAAATTTCCATTCCGATTGTTCCCTGTCCCGCGATCACGTCGGGATCGTCAAAGGGGTGAATAAAAGTTAAGCCTTTTTCCGCCTCTAATTCACGGGCATAAGCATAAGCATCGTCGTAGGTATCCCCATGCAACACTACCTCACCACCACGCGCTTTAACAGCATCTATTTTGACCTGGGGTGTAGTCACTGGCATCACGATAATCGCTCGTGTTCCTAGCTGAAGCGCAGCAAGGGCGACTCCTTGGGCATGGTTCCCCGCAGATGCAGCAATTACACCCTGTGCGAGCTTATCCGGCGGCAGTTGCACCATTTTGTTGTAAGCACCCCGCAGCTTGAAAGAAAAGACTGACTGCATATCTTCCCGTTTCAGCAGGAGTTTATTATTCAGCCGTGCAGATAGGTTCGGGGCATATTCTAGGGGCGTTTCCTGGGCAACATCATATACACGGGCAGTCAGAATTTGTACCAGGTAGTCGCAAAGCATGGAGTTAGCGGGTTCGTAAATGCCGGATGGAAGACAATTTTACTCTATTGGTATCCAGTAATTCAGCTATTGCAAAAACTGAACCATTTGATCAGCTATAACTGCTTCATTAGCAGTCACTATTGTCAAGTTGTGCTGTAAAGGTTGACGAATCCTTACTTATTTAAAATTACGATCGCTTGTATGATAATTAACTGGCTGAGATCAGCAGAAATTCCAGCAATAGCAATGTAAAGGAAAGACAAGGATGCTGCAACTATTTGGTTCAGGGCTAATTTCTTTATGGCTTGATCTAGCTGGGGTACGCCCTCCGACGCTAGATACCTTAGAATTGGTGACGTTGCATCGTCCGGGATTAGTTCTCGCTTCAGATCCAGATCCAACTGCGGTAACTACGGTGCGGCAATATCTCACAAAACTGGCATCCTTGGGAATGGTGACGGCAGATCAAGGTATTTGGATGCAGTCGGGACCAATGCTACTGGCTAATAACTACGGTACAGTTCCTTTGCCTGCTGCTTCATTGACTAAAATTGCCACCTCTTTAGCTGCTTTGAAGACTTGGGGAGCGAATCACCAGTTTGAGACGTTAGTTAGTGCAACGGGACCAGTAAAAAATGGCGTGTTGTACGGCGATTTAGTTATCCGAGGTGGTGGCGATCCTTTCTTTGTCTGGGAAGAAGCGATCGCGCTTGGTAATAGCCTAAATCAGCTAGGAATTAAGCGTGTAACTGGAAATTTGGTAATTACTGGTAGTTTCGCTATGAATTATCAAACTAATCCTATCGAGGCGGGTGAATTATTAAAGCAAGGATTAAATGCCGCTACTTGGACAAATACTGTTACTGCTCAATACATAACATTACCCAAAGGTACACCTCGACCTCAAGTAGTCATTTCGGGAGATGTCCAACTAGGTGTAATACCTTTTGAAAATGTAAGCGGGATAAATAACTTGCCTCTATCTCCTAAACAAATTTTGCTCCTACGTCATCACTCTTTGCCGCTATCTCAAATCCTAAAGGAAATGAACATATATAGTAATAATGAAATGGCTCAGATGCTGGCTGATTTGTTAGGAGGAGCGCAGGTGGTACAACAAAAAGCTGCTGTAGCTGCCTCAGTACCTCAAACAGAAATTCAGTTAAACAATGGTTCTGGATTAGGAGTAGAAAATCGCATTTCACCGAGAGCGGCTTGTGCAATGTTAATGGCGATTCAACAAGAATTATCACCGCAGCAGTTAAGTTTAGCTGACTTGTTTCCCCAGTCGGGACGCGATCTCCGAGGCACAATGCAAACACGGCACATTCCCACTGCTACTGTGGTTAAAACAGGCACTCTAAATGACGTAAGTGCTTTGGCTGGAGTTATGCCAACAAGCGATCGCGGTTTAGTTTGGTTTGCGATTATCAACCGAGGTACAGACTTAGAAGGTTTGCGCGCCAAACAAGATCAACTCCTCCAACGCCTTTCGCAACAGTGGCAAGTTTCTCCCACACTTCCCGCCGCCTTAACTTCAAATTTGTCCAGTAGCAATTCACATTTAGGCGCAGCAAATCGCAATGAAATTTTGTACAAAAGCTAAAGAATATCAGGCAGAATATTTATCTTTTTATAAATTTAATAGCGGCATTTTTTAGTATACGGAATCATCAACAAATTGCCTCTATTAGTAAATATTACTAAGTTTAAAAATATAGTTAAGCACGAGTATGTAAGAACCCTTGTTTTCTAGCTTTTTGATACCATTTCTCTGCTTCTGCTTGAGCTATATCTATACCCTGCTCCCCCACCATCAAAATTTCCGCCAAGTTATTTGATGCTACACCATAGCCTTGCTTGGCTGATTTTTTGTACCACTTAATAGCCTCTAAAATATCCTTTTCTAAACCAAGACCTAATTGATACATATTTCCGATTAAGCATTGCGCTTCAGCATCTCCCTGATCAGCAATCGGTTTTAATAATCTAAATGCGTTGAGATAATCTTCAATTTCAAAGGCAGCTAGACCTACTGTTAAATTCGACATCTTAGTAGTTTCCCCTCGCCTCTCTATCTTAGTAAATCCCCTCTTGCCTCTTGCCTCTCGCCTCTTGCCTCTCTTATCAAGGAATAATATTAGTAACGACTCTACCACCACTAACAACAATACTTTGGTTTTGGAGTTTCCCAACAGCTTTTTGACCAGTGAAACTTATTGGCGGTTCAACTTGACGATAAAATACATCGCCTTGAGCTTCCACTAATTGTGTAGGAACATACCAAGTTAGAGTTTTGGAGTTAAGTTGCTGACGACGCTGACCAACAGCGTATACATCACCTGTTAGATAAACAATTTCTTTCTGCAAATCCATTCGTCCTTGCTTTGCAGTCGCTGTCATTTGCTCTTTATGATGCACAATCCGCAGGGGTTGATTTGCCGTCAAGGTTTCGGTATTTAAGTTCCAACTCAGGTGGTTACTTGCTACTTGCATTGGCGGATCAAGCAAGGCTAACTGGGCATTTTGCCTGAGTGTGACAATCTTCGTTTTTAAGCCTACTTCGCCTTGATTTGCTGTTGCTCTGTCGGTAATTTTTTTTGCTTTGTAGCGATCAATTTGGAGTGGGCGATCGCCAATTAATCTTTGCTCTTTAATTTGCCAAATCAAATGCTCAGTTCGTAACTGTAACGTAGGATCTGTCGCATTGGCAACAACTCGACCTTGCAATTCTATTCGCGAAGCGCGGCTAAACGCTCGTGCTTCCTGCGCCACTACCTGCACTTGGCGATGAGTTCCAGTCAACTGATTACGGACAATCAGCAAATCTTCCTGCGGTCGCCATTCTAATTCATTCCCACGCAATACCAAGCCATTTTGAGGGTTTGTTGCTACAATTTGCCCTTTCAGGAATAGCCGCTTGCCATCCTGCTGAATCTCTCCTTGCTGCCCTGCTATTTGGTAAACTGATTTGCCATCTTGAAATAATTCACCAGTCGGACTTTTAAGTTGAGCAATCTTTTTATCTTGGCTATAGACTGCTGTCTTTGCTTTTATTTTCCAAACAGGTTTCCCCTGCTCATCCGCCTGTTCTAATGTGACATCATTAAAAGTTAGGTTACTCTCAACCTTTTGAACTGCCGAAGTGTCTTCAGCCAGTTTTTTTACTGTACGGTTTTCGTTGTTACAGGCAAACAGCCCAAATACCAGCACCAAGTTAATTAGTGGTACTGGGATTAAGCGGAAAATGGAAGATGA
>QQTW01003088.1_pt1 | contig 12234 bp, 9 predicted proteins | sample 1904831 | NCBI WGS metagenome assembly QQTW01 (sample SAMN09435610, study PRJNA476489) | Subsurface metagenome, whole genome shotgun sequencing project. | reverse complement strand
TTCCCCCTTTGAGGGTCCAACGCCCTCGCGCGATCAAAACGAAGACAGCCGACTCCGCCCCTCTACCAGCCGATGCAAGACCGCCGTAGCCTCACTCAGCAAGCCCCCCAGCGGGCCTTCGATCTTTCTCGTCCGCACCGCCTCCAGCAAGCCCCTCACCGGCTGGCCCCGGACGCTCGCGAGCGCCGCGCGAAGATCCGACATTGCATGCGTGTCGGTCGTCTGCAGGAAGTGCTGCAGGTCTGCGGCGGCGGCTAGAGGGTCCATGAGGAGGGGGTAGCCGGTCGCGCTGGCGGAGCTGGTGGTCAGGGTGGTGGTGGTGGTGGTGCCGGAGAGGGGGGGCTCTTCGATCGCTGTGGCTGTGTATAAAGTGGCTGGATCGGCCACAGAGGGATCCGAGTGTGTTTCATCGAAGGCGCAGGCCCAGCAGATCAGGGCGGAGATGTAGATGCACCACTGCTCGTGCAGCATGGACGTGTGCAGCTCGCGGTCTTGGCTGCCCGCGATCTTATCCGGGGACTGCTCGAGGACCCCGTCCGGGCATTCGACAGTGAAGGCCAACCTCAAGAGATGCGAGGCATGCCATAAGGCGAGTTCCGCCTTTTCGGAAGCTACCCACTCGCGGAGACGGGTCTTGGCAGCGTGGAAGTCGTGCTCGTTTTCTAGCTTCTTGCCGAAGAGCCAGGATTCGCCGCTGACGGTGAGGAGACTGCGGATGGGTGTGTTCTGTAAGGCGATGTGGGCGTGGATATCGAATTCGGTGTGTATGTGCTCTCTTGGAGTGCCGTACCTGGAGAGATTCTCACGGCAGGCGGCCAGGCCGGCTTCCGCATCAGTGTTGCTGAGCGATGGGTGAGTCGACAAGAAAGCGACGATCAGCCCTGAGCGGAACACGTCCAGCAGATCGGCGTCGCCGTGGATGACCAGATCCGCCGCGGCGGAGAGATGCATCTGCTTCCTCGACGCTGCCAGCTCGGCCCATTCTTCGATACTGCCACACGCCCACAATTCATCGTCGCATGGGAAGGGCAAGGTCGAAGTGTTGGCCGCGAACGCCTCCTTGGGCCACCTGGGAAACAGGACGGGCTGTTGGTCGAAAAACACGGCTTGCTGAGTATCGAGAATGAATGCGCCGAGGAGCAGTCTGCGGCGCGTCTCCCGGTTCACCCAGAAGGAATGAGCCTGCTGCAGCTCCGCCGTCGACGGTGACTTGCTCGAGCCTTTCAACACGGCAAACGGATTGGTAGAGATCCAATGGCGGCCGCTGGTGTGGTTCAACTGCAGCACTTGGTCAGCCAGCTTTCTTGCTTATGTAATGGCTCCACTCACGCTGGCAAAGAGAGCTCGGAACCGAGGGGAGAGACCAATCTCTGCTTTTCGGGACCGGCTTTTAGCCAAAACCTCGAGTAGAAACTCGGTTTGGAGGTCATTGAGGGGCGATTGGCTACGGATATCATCTCTCTGCCACCGAAAAAACATCATCGTCAGTATCACGAACAAGGCTCGAGGAGGAGAGTTCGGCGTTTAGGAGATAGGGTGTTCTTGGTCTGGTGGAGGGACGCGGAGGATTCAGACGACGCTGCTGTGGGCATGGATAGATGGTGCATAGATCTCAGTCTTCTTCTGAAATTCCTCTTTAATCTCTACTTAGACTCAACAGGATGCACATATATCGACCAGACTTGGTGGTAAAGAGGTAGATGCCAAGGAATCTGCCAGGATGAGCATCGCTTGTCATTCCAAGTCCACTGCTGTCATACTCGTACGAAATGGAGATCGTCAAGGCAGCGAACCCCTTTTTCCATCCCCCTTTTGCGCACCAGCCAACAGCAGTCTAGACAGACCAATCAGGAGCCTGTACCAAGTCTGACATAACCTGAGCCCTAAGGCACTTCCTCTTCTACTACTTCTTCTCACTACAGTGGTCGAGGTGATGACCGCCCTGCGTGATGGCTTTCAAACCAGGCATCAAGGCTAAAGTTGTACCGAGATGGAATTGGAGGCCTCCCGGTGAGACGACTTCTTTGGAGCGGTATCCTTTTTGGGCCTAGCGGGCCAACAGCGGTTACCGGATTGGGCCTTATCACTCCACAAATGATGTCAAAAATCATGGCCGCTCCCGTAAGGGGACGACCGCCGTTGGGCGTCATGACTTCTTGGACTGATCTCCGGAGGCCTTGGCAATGAAACGGGATACCGCCAGCTCTTCGCATTACTGTCAGAATCTGTCGCCGCTCTTCTAGCCACTTTTGCGCGCTCGAAGGTGACGTGTCCCGAGCTCCCATCCTCCGTTGACCGAATAGGATACCGCCAGTATTCAGCAGCCTCACAGGAGATGGTATTTGAGGGCTGATGTTCCTCCACTCCTTTTATCAACCATCAATCTCCTTTTCGCCATCACATTGAGTGGCTTCGTTCGTGTGAATCATGAACCTCGACCGAGCTTAGCATTCCTGTGAGTGAAGGCGACCAGACACCGTTCCCAGGCTGAAGCTGACTGACACTGCCCCTCTCAGCCCAATTTCATTTCTTGGTTGAGGGAACTGTTTCCATCAATCGTCGTGATCCTTCAAGGACGTCTTGGCCCAGTAGTAGCCGTCACCGCACACCTTGCCATATATCATTCCAATGGACTGTCTGAAAAAGGTCCGCCTGGCCATGTATCTCCTTTGCTGTTGTCTTGTTGATTTCAAAAGGCTTCTTGTACTACGCAAGCTGTGGACACTCGAGGACAAAGCATGGATTCCAATTTCGACATGTTTTCCTTCTCCACGACTCCAGCAATGAATTTGAGTCATGACGCCTCACAGCTCGCTCAAATGGATCCATCGCTAGCCACAATCCCGCCGGCCGCCATGACAACGAGATTCTGCTCAGAAATTGCATCCACTGTTGCAGGTGGTCACAGTTCACCTGACCTCGAACTTACCTGCGACGAGGTCACCGATATTTCTGAGTTTGGAGCAAAGTCTTTGCAGTTCACGCAAATGGACCCTGTCGTGCCGGCGTTTCCTGACGAAGGACCAACGCCATCATGGATCGATCTTCCATATCCCCCGGAGAGGATCTCTTCGTCTTCAGTCGAGACATTTTTGGAGGAAGGGAGTGTAGATGTAAGGAGCATGCTCCATCCCAATGCGATGAAATCCAATCCTGATCAACGAAATAGTGCAGATTGTCAGAACGCAAGCGTAGCAACACACCACAGAACAAGTCAATCAGGTGGGACCAAAAGACTAGGCTCCACCGGGAATGAAGCTGAGGGTGTTACCACCAAGACAGCGCCTGGAAGCTCCATAGGTGCCTCATCACTCGCAGCGGGCCATTTCGTCTTTGATGCCGCCATGCAGCCGACGGTTCATAGAAAGCTCCGGAAGAAGACAAGGGGAGAGCTTGAAGCCTTTCGAACATTACGGACATCAGGCGGTGCATGCAAAAAACACAAGACCGCAAAAAAGGCGGTAAGTTGCTCGTTTACACCATTCATGATGTAATGTTGGATATTTCTCACTGATTGGTAAACTACAGTGTCGCTGCTTCGCTTCGCAACGCCAGGCTCATCATCCTCAAGATATGGCAAAAGGGGCCACAGATTTTGGGGTATTGAACAAGGGTGTTGGCCCCCTCTCAAGTCAGACGAAGATATCGGCACCCTCTACTGATTCCAACATCTTTGCCGGAACGGAGACATCTGACGTCTCGCACGAGCAATCGAGGCATCAACACGATCAGCAGGTGAGCTGCTTGCATTGAACGTTGTCGTGGACTCCTCCTGACCTGTCCACTGCACACACAGTTACAGACACCTGCAATCACGGGCCAAGGTTCCCTTGGGCAGACTTTGGTGTTTAGTTGCCCCTACGTCTTTGCGCCTTGCTACTTCTGGACGACTCAAGTCCAACAGTGGGAGAATCACCTGAACCTCACCCACGGCGAGTGCCTGGGCTCGGTAGCCCAAACGCAGCCTGATCTGTCTCTTGAGGATGACGCAGCGTGGTCGGACCTTCTCGAGTGATATCGGAGGAGAAAGTTCCTGAATAGTTGGCTCGCTCGGGTGAAGTCTTTCAGCCTGCGCATCGTGTTCTGCCAAGGTTAGGCCATCACGGCATCTCTAGCTAGAATCGTCTGTCCAAATGGGTTTATCTTGGCCTTGACTTTTCGCCAACACATGCTACTTAGGCTATTCCTTCACCCCCATTCATCTTCTGCTCTCCCGTTTTGCCAAGCCCGGAGCGGAACGTCCCGACCAACCCGAAATCTGGAGGCCCTGTGTAAGAATCGAGACAGGTATGCCGCAGGATCGTCCACCAACGAGTCTCACGAGTTCTTTGCACCATGCCTCGGCAAAAAGCCTTCTGGTCCGGACTTGATCCTTGACCAAGTAATTCGACATCTCTCCTTAGGTACTTGAAAATTTGATTAGTAGCTCGCGACACAATCCGGGCAATTGTTACACAAATGCAACACCAACCCTCACGTATTCGCAAAAAGACATATCCTGAGTCCTCGGCTCTTCACCAATCCCCACTACTTCTTCCTCGCAGGTGTCAGCAGACGCACCCCGCAATCCCTCTTCGTAGCCGCATATCTGCACGATGTACGAAAAGCTCTTTTTAGCCGGCACGTCGCTCCTCGCTTTCTTGCATTAGGGCTCTGCTGGCTCGCTTAGCCGGTATCGCAGATGGTCGAGTCTTCGCATTTGGTGCCAGGAAAAAGCCAGACGTTGGAGCGTGTGACCCAAATGCATTACGCGAAAGTTTGAGGAAGTCTGCTGGGAAACGAAAGTACGTTGATGCGGTAGGTCCGCCAGCCCGTATTTGAGGAGAAGGGGATGAGACAGCCGAGCTGCGGTGCTACTTTCTGCTGGCGAGTGGAGTTGATGAACGAGCCGTATATCAAGGGAGATGGCACCCAGAAGTCCGTTCAACTTCTGAAGGTCATCCATCATATCAATCCACCTGACCGCTTGGAGACTACCTACCACGACTACTAGCCAGCCACTCCTCCATCTCGACATCTACAGCAAATCGTCCGGTCTACCAATTCAACATGCATGCCCTGAAGTTGATCCTCCTCTTCATCGGTCTTGCAATGGCCACTCCGATTGATGATTCTGTGTTGGTAAGCCGGCAAGGAAGAATCACTTTCCCTTCTTCGAGCAAACCCTTAAAATAGAAGCACTGATGCTCTGTTCCAAAACAGGAGAAGAGAGGATGCGTCAGTACGTGGCCCCTTCACCTATCTCATCTTCAAGTCTCAAGATCTACTCCGTCATTCGCCTTCGCTGTACGTGACGGATAGCCTCTTAGTAGGCTGTGGTTTGCAACATGAAACCCAACAAAATCTGCTTGCCCTCCTGGCCTAGCTGAAAACATCAGACTAACGACAGTTCTCGTTCGACAACCACAGACTGCGTGACCTACTGCTGCAACCGAGCAGGCTGTAACGGCTACCTCCACTGCGGAAACTCTTACGTGAGTCTTCGGCCTTCAAGTATCATTTCTGCCCCGTGCTCTCGTCCGTTCTCTTCCTTTCCCTTCCTTTCGTACCCTATCATTTGTGTTCTCCACCACTTTGAGTGCCAACCTTCGTCCTGGAATACACCATTATGACACATTACGATACCAATACCAATCCTGTTCTGTTTCGTCTCTCTCCCTCTCCCTTTTCATCAGCTCGAACACCCGTAGATCTATACCCAAATTCCTCACCTCATTGCACTCCACCCTCACCCATACACTCCAGAATCCTGAGACTGACCCCTCCCCTTTTTGGGAACTCCTGATCACAGTGCGTCACCGACGCAAACGGCCACTCATACTGCAAATGCGTGTGTCGGTATGGCTGAGTAGAGGTATGGCTCCGAAAAGGTGAGAGCGCGGGGGACGACGGGAAGTCGGGGCATGAAATCATTACGGAAAACGGGGGAGGGGTTGAAAGGGGTCCAGGAGAGTGGTTCACGGTTGTACGACGAAGTAACAGCACTTGATGAGACTTAATGAAGAAAAAAACAACGCAAGCTTTCCACGGGTAAAGGTAGAAGCCATGTGAAAGTTCGAACGAAGGAGGGATCATTCTCTTTTGGGAAAGGGTGTGGCAAGGGCCTCTGATGTTGTTGTTTTTGTTGTTGAGTTTCAGAAGATAAGGCGGGAGGGGAGGGAAGGAAGGGGAGAGGAGAGAAGAGAGGAGATGAGCGGGCAGAGGTATAGTGAGATCTACCTTGGTTACCCGTAACCTACCCACATATCTACCAACCTACCTACTTACCTACCTAAGTACCCACCTAGGCAAGTAATGTAGTAATGTAGCTCCCGCGTTCCATCATTCATTTATTCCAGATCCACCAACTCCACCGAGTCAGCACGTAGGCAGGTAGTCTTGCGTGGTATCAGCTCGCTCGCTCTCCCTCTCCCTATTCCTCTCCCTCCTCAACCACACAATGCCGACCAAGCATTCCGCTAATCAACCCCAAAAAGGACGTGGATCGATTTACTTCCCACTCAAGACCATACGTGATGTCTCATATCTCGTACAGAAGCATAGAATGATTCCAGAGCATAAAGCAATCCCGTCCGGTCCCATGCCATCCTATGCCCAACTCTAAGCCTAGTTAAGCCCAATCCTGATCCTAATCTTAACCCCATAGCCCCGCCCTCTCTTCCTCCCCTCCTCTCTTTTCTCCCCACCTCTCTTCCTCCCCCCTTTCCTCCCCCCAGTAGCCCAGTTAACCAACCAACCAACCCACTTCCCCTTCCCCACCGATCCATCCCACCACGGAGAGAGAGAGTGCACGTTAAGCCCGGTCTCAACCAGGGGGGAGAACAAGCCCATCTGTGTTTGTATTACAGACCCCGAGCGAGAGACAGCAAAGAGGAAGGTAAAGGCAAGAGCAAAGGCAAAGAAAAGGAAGAAGAGGAGGAAAAGGAGGGGAAAAGGAAGAGACAAGGAGAGGAAGACGAGAAGGAAAAAGGGACAATATAACGCAACACCAGCACGCCTCGGGTGGGGAGATGAAATGGGAGATGAAATCACACACACCCACACACACACATACACACACAGTCCAACCCTCCAGAACGGAAATGATCGTCAAGTGTTTCTCTCTCTCTCTCTCTCTGTTGATATGCTGCTCTGTTGATATGCTGCTCTGTTGATATACTGCTCTCTCTCTCTCTGTTTTTTTTTGTCTCCAGAAAAAAGGGGTGATTATTTTCGTGCACCTGATTTATCCACCTCTCTTTCTGACTCCCGCTCGTTTGTTTTTTCCAGTCATGCGTAGAGAAGAGACGAGTACATCAAGATGAAAATGAAAATGTGGGGGGGGAAGGAGAAGGAAAATAATGCCGCTTTCGTGGTTCCATTTCGCGTTTGCCACAAGGCCCGCTTCCCGCAAAAGATGTCATGATGTGGAGATATGTAGGGGGAGAAAGAAAGAAAAAAACTACCCGCACCACGATGGATGGCAAGACCATGATTACGTGACTCGCTGCCACTGGTGTTCCTGTTATCGAAGCAGATCACGCTCGACTGGCGAATGTCATGTTCTCGAAGCCACCATTGGGGAAGGTCTTTCCTCTCTCCTTGCCTCCTGTGGCAGTACCCGCAGCAAGACCAGGACCGGCACCATTCCTCGATTCATTCAGCGGCGAGAGGACCGGACTCTTACTCCCCCAGAGACTGCTGTTCCGCTTCGACGTGTCGTCATCCATACTAAAGACCAAATCTCCTTCGCCCTCTCTTTCCTCGGCGATCCTCGTCGAGGTGATCCGTGGACTGGAGATTGAGCGGTCGAAACGTGCTCCACTGCCTACGGGCGCAGAGACGTGCCTCATTCCGGTAGCGGGGGGTGGTTGAAGTCGAGAGTTGGTATGTGTGTCGGGGGAGTCGTTCCGCTGATTCAGATGTGTGCGTTGCAGTTGCGAGGAGATCATGCTCATGCCAAAATTGGAGGTTGACTCAGCAGGTGGGCTGGAGAAGAAGGAAGGGGAGTGGTCGCCGGCTAGCCCACTGCGGGAGCGACTGCTGGAGGAGGGGCGGGCGGTGATGCCATCACCAAAGGGTGATTCCGAAGCTTGTTGGATATGAGATTCTCGGAGTGGCGAGCCAACGTGTCCAAATCCGGTGGCGGTAATATTGGTGGATTCCTGTCGCTGTTTGGCAAAGAGTGCACTGAATCTGCTGGGACTTGAAGCAAGAGGTGAACCGACTTTACTGGAGTTGCCGCTAGGGATGCCGAGACCACCTTGATTTGGACTCTTGAATCCGCCAAAGTCTTGCTCGGGCCGGGAAAGCCGTCTCCTCTTCTCCTGTGGCGTCAAAACATCGTCGTGTAGATTGGGGGGGAGGAAATCTTCTTCCAGGGGGAAGCCGTCGTCCCAGTCGTCGCTCACACCAGGTCTTGGCACACTCGCGGATAGCAAACGTGGCCGCTGAGCAGTTTGCTGGGAATGCATCTTTCGCTGACTAAATGTTTCTTCTGTGCTTACCACTGGAGGAGAAGAGCCTAGTTGAGATGAGTTCCGAAGATTCGAGGGAAACGCACTACTTCGCAGAGCTTTCACGGCGTCGAGCGGTTGAATAGAGGTCCTCTGCGAGAGTGATGGTGGTGGAGACTCCATGCCGAATTTCGATGGGACCGAAGCAGCCACCGCACCATATCTCGCAATGTGAGAAATGCCATTACTGTCGAATGACGCTGGCAGAGGTGCATCAAGAGCTGTGAGACGACGCTCGACACCCAGTGTCGGAAGCTGTGAGTCGTTCAGAGGGGATCCGTATTTGGATCCAGGATTCGAGAGGGGACCCGCGTCACCCGGGAACGGCGCATATCTACCTTCATAGTCTTGAGGAAAGTCGAGCCCATCCTGTGGGTACTGGTATTGGCCTGAGAATGGATCCACCGGATACTGTTGCTGAGAGAGAAGCGAGTTTGCCAGCGCTGAGTCTTGATGTTGATAAGTGGGAGGATTCACTCTGCCGCCAATATTTAAAGCCCCGCCATTCAAAGCCATGCCCATGGCACCATTTGGTCTGTTGACCCTTCGACCATCTGGCAGTATATGTGCGAGGGCGCATTTAGCACCGAATTTGCAGTTGCCCTGAGTGCTTCGTCAATGCTGCTCGAATCGTTCGTTCATGATTCTGGTGTCACAAACCTTTGCGAAATATTTGCAAGGAGCTGTGTCGATTGTCGTATCTGTCGAGTGAAGGAAAGGACAAGCTGAACCGGCCTGACAGGTACCTTGCTTGAAAAACTTGCAAGGAACGTGTTTAGTGTCTGGGAAGGAGGCAATCTGTCAGCGTAGAGAGTTCAAGCGTGCAAGGAAATCCGTACTCTTGTTGGCTGTACTTGGAGGACTCCTCGCTAGATCAAAATGTTGTGAGCCTCCCATCATTCCGTTTGATCGATTGTGGCCAGTTGGGAACGCAGCAGGATGGTGCGCAACTCCAACCGCAGTTTCGCCATTTGCGCCCATAGAAGTTCTTCCTCTGTATTCTCCAGACTGCCGATGTGATGATCGGGCAGCTCCCGAGAGTTGAGCAGGTTGCTTTCGCTGCATGGTAAAACGGTATCGAGCAGGAAGGACTAAGTGTCCGAACGGGAGTGAGGAGTGAGAATGGGAGAGTCACACGGCCTCAGGCTGAGTAGGCGAATGCCACCCCGGAAGCGACGGAGGTGGGATGAGGAATTGGTGCCTTGCGACCTCTGAGAGATGCAAGAAAACAGGCAGAATGAGGCTTCGAAGCTCGAGGTTGGATGTGTGAGCGTTCAAGGCGGCGAGGTGATATGATAGGCCAGGTCGATGCACAACGGGGGGACCAGGAGACTGGTGACAAGCACCCCACGTTCTGCCTCTGCGCGTGCCCGCCACAGTCCCTGATCGCGTGATGGTCGGGTGTGCTTGGACAGATTCTTTGCTTTCGACGGCTATGCAGTCAGGCTCTAAGGTCGAATGTTCACTCCTTTGTTTGGGAATGGGGAATGGAGGATGAGAGTAGCGGCGTGGGAAAGAGTGGATAGGATCATGAGATGATTGCCAAATGATCAGTTAGTGAACAATGGTAACTGGTGAGCGCTTGAGAGCGGGGCGGAGCTTTTCCTGCGGCTCCCCACTCCAGGGCTTAAGGGTCTCATCCGGCCTAGAAAGTGGGGGCGTCGCGGAACTCCATTTTGGTGTCTGACTCTCTTTCCGCCTCTAACTAGCCCGCAACAAAAAGTGCTCGTGCCCAGCAGGGACATTTGTACATGTAGGTAACTTGTATGTAGCTACATAGGTATGTATTTCGACACACGGCAAAAAGAATATGTCTCATCTTTCTGCGTCAGCTTGTGCTGGCCTGCTTGTCCAACGCAGCCTTCAATGCCACTGTCAGCGCAGCAACTAATGCTGCTCTCAAGGCGCCTCGCTTCGGACTCTCAGCTCCCAATGTAAGAAGATAGCGGAGCAAGCTGAACTTCACATTACCCTCTCTATCAAAGTTTGGCTTCAATACACTCATCCTGGCATACTGCTCATATTTTCCCTTGTAGGGTGGATACCTTACCGCAAGCAACCTCTCCAGCCAACCCGGTGTCGTGGTCACAGATCGCCTGTGAACAAAGCAATCAAAGGATGACCGTCCTCGATAGGTTCCCGAGCCGCTATCGCCAACTCCGCCGAAGGCCAGAGTCGGGATGATACCATGGACGAAGGCATCGTTCACGCTAGCGCCGCCAGAACGGACCTCTTGCAGAACTTTCTCCACCTCGTCCTTCGAGCCGAACGGGTAGAGGCCTAGAGGTGTGGCGTGCACGGAATTGGCTATTCGAATAGCCTCGTCGAGATTCTCGACTGGCAAGATGGGGATGAGTGGGCCAAAGGACTCTTCAGTAATCAGCGAGTCGGAAGGATCAGACACCTCAATCACAGTGGGCTCAATAAATTTCTGCTCGGCGTCCATGGTTCCCCCAATGACAATCTTGCCAGACGTGTTGTCGAGCATCTTTTTTATGCGAGAAAATTGCTGTGAACTGACGATGCGCCCGTAATCTGATGATTGCTTGGCTCCGTCCGGAAAGAAGTCTAACATGGCGCTTTTCAGTTCGGCGATCAGTGTAGGAACAACATCCTTATCGACGAGGATGTAATTTTGGCTGATGCACACTTGACCAGCGTTGAACGTCTTGCCCCAGAGTAACCGTCGTGCCACAAGATGGATGTCCGCCTTCTTGGTTACAATGGCAGGGTTCCGGCCACCAAGCTCGAGCGTGACAGGCGTCAAGGTTGGTGCAGCAGCTTTGGCCACGATCTTGCCCACATTGGCCGACCCAGTGAAGAAGATTTTGTCCCACTTCTCTGCGAGCAAGGCCTGGGTTTCCGGAATGCCGCCATTGATGACTCTGTAACACGATGGATCGACGGAGGTGGCAAGTATCTTTTGCATGATTGCGGCACTGGCTGGGGCTTGCTCCGATGGCTTGACGATCGCCGTGTTACCGCCAGCGATAGCGCCCACCAGTGGACCGAGCGTGAGGTTGATAGGGAAGTTGAAAGGTCCGATGATCAGGACGCATCCCAAGGGGTCCTTTCGAATCCTCGGGCTCATAAAGTAGTTCATCAACGGAATGTCGTCTGGCTTCTCATCCTTTGCCCACTTCTTCAGGTTATTTGACACAAAAACAATATCGTTCTGGACCCATTTGATCTCTGAGATTTGTGTCTCGAAGAAGCTCTTTCCGAGGTCCTTTCGGCACGCTTCGAGTATCTCGGCTTCGTGATCGGCAAGTCTACCAATACGTCAGATGAGAGGTGAGTGTGGATGTCGTGATGGCTGCTACTGACCCCCAGTAGAGCTTACGCAGCTGCCTTAACCTGAACTCGACCGGTTTTGTCTTTTGAGTGAAGAAGGTGGACCTTACTTGCTCCACGATCTTCGGGATATCGTCCACGGGGGTGTTCGTGAAGGGCGGAAGGTGGACCGCCATGATATTGAAGTGTGTACCACAGAAAGAGAAACACGAAATGTGGTGTTGGTTCACAAATGTACTTCACAGTTGAAGTCTTAATTAGCTTGCGAAAGACTGCGCTTCAGGACGAGCAATGAAGCATCAACGGGGTCGACCTCTGTCAAACTGGAGCGGAAGGTAAGCCGAGTCCGGGCTTCCGCAACTTGTCGAGGGAGCAAGGCCCCGTGTAACAAGTCATGGCCGACATTTTGGCGAGTAGTGGCCAGAAAGTCGGCCACGACTTGGTA
>QQTW01003087.1_pt1 | contig 12238 bp, 17 predicted proteins | sample 1904831 | NCBI WGS metagenome assembly QQTW01 (sample SAMN09435610, study PRJNA476489) | Subsurface metagenome, whole genome shotgun sequencing project. | reverse complement strand
CCGAATGCATATACGATGCAGGGACCCGATAAAGAGAATAGGGCGTGCTCGTAAGAGACCGTACAGTCGGAGGGGTCGGCAGGAACTTCGGAGTTTCGAATTAGCTCTATCCCATACAGGGGTTCGGAGCTTGGGGACTGTCAATGCCCGATATTGATGCGTAAAACAGCCGAGGTAATTGCTTCATTATGTCGTTGCTTGCGTTCGGAACGTTGTTGGACCTGACGTCTGTTCCAAAAAGGCACCGCGGATCGGGAGTACAGATGTCGTAGGTATCTTTATAAGCCAACAACGTTACACCAGAATGGAGAATTTTCTCCGCCGAGAAACCAAGCCGATCGACCCGCACGAGCCAGGGCAATGTCTGGCCCGTCGAAGTAGCTCAAACGCAGGTGGCCCCTTTGCCAAGATCCGCAGCTTCACCCAAAACTTTCGCGTGCGTGAACCGAGGCTGAGATATCACAACTCTCCATCCGAGTCAAGAGCCTCCTCAATCAGACGCACTGCCGCCTGCGCGCATCCGTACGAGCATTGATATCCATACCCGCCATGGCCGTAGCTGTGCACAACCCACATATCGTTGATCTTCTCTTTGGCCAGTCGTGGGCCATCTGCTCTAAGGGGACGTAGACCGACTCCGTGACGCACAACGTCCAATGCCTCGAAGCCCTTGCCGCCCGTCAATTCTGGACAGAGATCGACGCAGCGTTTCATGATGCGCAACGCCATATTAGGATCGGGCTGAGACTCCCAATTGCCTTTTTGGAAACAGCCACCTAGGATGGTACCTCCACCTAAACGAGCTCATCAATGACGGCAATGGTAACGTGAGGATGGAAGGACATACCAGCAGCACGTTCCATAATGTAGGTGACTTCCTCTTCACCATCATCGGTGCCTGAGACGGTCATCATCGTACCTGGTTCATTGCGCACCAGCACGATCTGGGCGCGAGCGGGGATCACTGTGCTGTCTTCGACACCGCCCAGATTGCAAGATGACAGTCCAGTGCAATTGACGACCAGATCAGCCTTGTTGCCAGATGCATGCAATTGAGCAGCATCAGCAACATGCTTGACAGTCCCTCGCTTGAAGACGATTCCGTTCTTGAGACACTGCCCGGCCAGCCAGGGCAGGTAGATGGCCGTATTGATACAGACCGAGGTAAATGTCGAGCCCGAGTCGTATCCGGACGGCAACTCCTCTTTCGGAATGGCTCGAAACTGGCAGACCGATTAACACACTAGTGTGTTCGAGGGTTGAAACTGGGATTACATTCGGAACCACTTCGCTGAACCATGGCTTGATGGTCAGCAACTCGCCAAACCACTTGCCAGTCGTGCGCGGGACATCTTTCTCGCGATTATATACGATGGTATCTACAGGCTTTAAGCGACAGGTCATTGCAAGTCTATGTAGATGTCATACCTTGATGGTGGATGCCCGCCTCGGGGACATGCTTGACGAGACGGTCTAGCTCGGGCCATGTATCGGCATCCCATTTGGCGGCCTCGGTGCCGCTAGCCGAAACTCTACATGTGTGGGTCATATTAGCTGCAACTTGACACATTTACGTGTTCAGAATGCGTCTACCCACGGGAGATAATTGGCACCGGCCCAGGGCGAGGCATATTCAATATCGTAATCACCAGGCATGTGCTTGGCGACTACCGTGATGTTACATCGATTGCCCTTGTTACGAGACAGCTCGAGGGCTGTCGTCAGGCCTGTCACGCCCGCGCTACAGTTCTCAGCTCTAGTAATAGTGACGTGGACCGGTTGATTCCAAACTCACCCGAGGACGACAACGTTGCGTTCCATCGTCGGCGAATAAGAAAACCGTCGCGACGTGATGCACGTGAGCGCGGGAACGCGATAGACCCTCAAAGGATCGCGTGTGATACTGATGAATGCACTTCGATACAGCACTCGAGATCCTAGACCACGACTACAAATCGCAGAAAATGAGTTCATAGAGCAGTTACACCGATGATCTCTAAGCAATACAGCAACCCCGCACGCCGTGCAGTAATTTGTAATCAGTGTTGTTGAAAAGTTCAGCCTCGTTGAAATGTTCAGCCTTAATCTAATCTAATCGGATCTGGGGTGCATGCTCGCTTATCTAACATTGCCGTCCCGGCCGCACGTTTTTCCCCTGTCAGGCGGGCCGTGGCGGGTCGATCCTGGTGCATGTCAAAATCGTCCGAGGGGCGCATTGATGACATCCACCATCCTCACCACCACCAACATCACCCACAGACATACCTAGCTCTAGCTAGCGCAATTATAACTCTTGAAATTGCATCTTGTCTAGAGCTTCCCGTCTCTACCTGGGGTGGGGTGGTGAGGGAAAGATGGATTACCGGGGTCCATCATGACCGACGTCGTCGTGACCTCGATGAGGTCGCGTGCTTACGTCGTTAGCGGGTAACGATAGTTACCCAACCCCCAGTGCACTTAGGAGCTGGGGGGGAGGAGGAAGAGGAACAACCCATAACAACAACAATAAACAACCATCGGAACTTGCCAGACGCCTGACTATAAACACCCACCTCCCACTACTTTTCCTTCTCTTCCTCTTTTCCTCTTCTCTCTCCAGGACCGGCACTGTTATCATAGCATAGCTTGATTTACAACCACCTTCTACACCACGTACAGCCCGACTTCGACTCTGCTACAGCATTGATCAAGCGCAAGCTCTCTGTTGCGTGTGTGTGTTCCCCTTCTTCCCTCAGTTAGCACCACTGTGCACTTCCCCCTTGCTCTTTTCTCTTTTTTTCCCCCTCCCGGCGTACGCACGCTCCAACAGCGTGCGGTCGTAAGTACTCCCTCTTCTTCAATATCATTATTCTATCCACTCGCAATCACTGACATGACAACAGATGGCTCGACGAGGAGCCAAGGCGAAGGAGGAGTTCCCGCTCCTCGCTCAAAAGGGCCTGAAGGCCGTGCCGATTGAAGGGGACGGTAAGTACCCTCTCACACACTCTCTACTTTTTCTGATCATATCATATCACATCATATACACTGGCTAACATATTCAATGATCATAGGAAATTGTCTCTTCAGAGCCCTCTCGCACCAGCTGTATGGGGAGCAGGGCCGGCACCGACAGGTACGGTCCACAGTGGTCGAGCACTTGCGGGGCAATTCCGACCACTTCAAGAACTTCCTGCCTGTCGGTGCCGGAGGTGGAACGAGACGGAACCAAACGCGCCGAAGCGCACGGTCGTCTCGCGGGGGCGATGTCGACCCCACCAAGAACGACGTTGATCTCGCGTTCGCACGCCATCTACATTTGATGGCCCAGGATGGCACCTACGGGGGCCACCTGGAGCTGGCGGCCTTTGCGGCGATGCATAGCGTCGCCGTGAGGGTCTTCCGCAGCGACGGAGACTCGATCGTGGCGGGGGATGAAGCATCGTCCCAGGTGGTACAGGTGGCGTACCACGTTAGTATAATTTTATTTTCTTTCGTGCGCCTTCCGTTACTCCCTCCACTCCCATCGTCTTCTTTCTACTCCCTCCTTGTTCACCACCTTAATCATGTCAATGGCTGATATATGAAATCTAGGGGGAGTACCACGAGCATTACAGCTCGGTGGGGAGCCTGGACGGGCCACATGAGGGCCTCCTGCGTACCCGGATGTCAAAGCCGGCCGCAGTGAGCAAGACCGAGGTGTCGCCGTCTGGGGGGTGTGCATCTCGCAAGAGAGCACGGTCGAGCCAGATCTCGTCGACGGCGCAAGGCCTCGATCGAGACGCCGACCCGGAGGACCAAAAGGAGGCCTGTAATGGGGGCGGGCCGAACAAGAAGCAAGATCGACGCTCGCTGGTCGCGCGTCAATCGTCGCCAATTGTCGGTCCGTTGCCTGCCGCTCCTGTCGCTCCGGCCAGCGCTGCCAAGATGACCCCGGCGGCGATGACCAACGAAAGGGGGTTACGAACACCACCCTCGGTCGACAAGAAGATCCCCTCCGCTGTGGACCCGCTTCCACGGCGATCACCCACCCCTCCCCGTGCCGCCATCGTCGCTGCCGCCAAGAAGGCGTGGGTTTCCCGGTCGTCGCTGCTGCTGCCTCGGCCTCCGGTTTCCCCGTTGGCGTTTGCTTGGGCTAAGTCCCTTGCGCCGGTTGCTCCGGCGGTTGTTCCATGGGTCGAGTCCCATCGGTCGGTGGTGCCTTGGCTGTCTCCGCCGCCACCACCCCCGCCATATCCGCCGCCCCCGCTGTCTCCGTTGCCCCCTCCGCCATCGTACCCGCCGCCGTTTTCTCCTTCGCCGGTGGCCTCGCCAGTACTCTGGCAACATATTGTTATGTAGCACTTGGCTGGCTGGCTTTCTTCCTTCGTCGACCCCGGTCACGGGAGCAGCAGCACACCCTCAACATACGTGTGATGGTGATATCATCTCTCGTCCACCACCACCACGATGGCGTTGTCACGCTTGCTTCGACATGGCGATGACGGCTTAGCCTCTCTCCTTCAGCAGCGCGATGGCAGAACGCATCGAATTCATCAGATTGGCGACGATGGCAGCAATCACATCAGTACCGTCGGCATGATGACGGCAGTTCCTCGTTCGAATCTACCGTCACCGGCAGCATCACGGGGTTAGTAGTCGTCTTCTTCATACAGGCGATGAAACCAGCTTGTCTCGCCATCATCCAGGCGATGACGGCATCAGCGGCATCTTCAAATCGATGACGACGGTATCACTGCAGTTGCATCACTTTTCGATGATGGCAGCATCACTATCGTCGATACTGTGACAATGGCAGCGGCAGCTTCTTCGGTCTTGCGACGGCGGCGCAATCAGACCTTCCTCACTCTCACGATGGCGGATCATCTTCTCGTTATCATGATGGTGATGGTAAAGGCAGCTTCTTTGGTCTTGCGATGGCGGACGCAATCAGACCTTCTTCCTTCATACGACGACGGCACGGTTACGTCTCCAGCGCTCTTACGATGGTGGCACCACCAAATCTTCTTTACAAGAGCGACGATTACCATGGGTGCTTCTTCGGAGTCAAGACGGTGGCACAAGACATTCTTCACCAAAGCCACGAGGGCGATGAAGCCTCCTTCGCACTCACGATGCCGATCCATCTCGTCCTCCGCCATCTTGGCGACGAAAACAGACTCCTCCATCATATGATCGGCGACCCGCGCTCGTCTCTCCGCCGTTATAGCGACGAAACTCTACATCCTCTTCGTCACATCCTCGACGACGGCGTCATCCTCGTCCCGCCATATTGGCGATGAAACTCTACGTCCCCTCCGACCTAGTGGCGATGGCAACAAACTCCTTCATCACATCCTCGACGATTCGGCATCGTCTTTCCGTCCTACTAGCGATGAATCCTTACCACATCCACCTCGTCCTTCCATCACGATCATGACGACATACAACAAAGAATTCTTGCATAGCATAGCGTGTTTTGACATCATAAGCGGATCGAAAAACGGGCCATTTCTGCATTCAAAAGCATAGCTAGCGGTGGTAGCGTTGCATTTTAGCATCAGCATCAGCATCATTGGGTGGTTCGAAAGCACATATATTAGCGCTGCATTTTGGCTTGTCGTTCTTCTTGCTTCACTGTCTTCTTTCTTTCATTATTTTAAAGATACCCCGTCGCAACGCGACAAACGAACGACAATATCGAATACAGTTTCATTTCCAGTTCAGATCAATTCATTCGATCGATCAACATGTGAAAGATGGCTGATTCGGTCCCTTCAAGGAAACTGCCCCACTGTACCCTCTCTCGTGGTGGCACATTGAGCGTAGACTGGAGTGGATTGTTGATTACAACCAGACCTAAGAGTCATTGTTAACTTATATCTGGACAGCCACCATGTGATTCATCCCTTCCGCACTTGGTCGTTGACTCACCCGTGATTTTGGACCGACATGGTGCGTCAACGAGCAAGTGTGAAAATACAAGAAGAGGCCGGTCACTACGATGAGTTGGGATACACATCAATTGTTCCTTCAGCGGATATCATAAACAGCGGTAAGACTGCCCAACCACCATGCCATTATATAGTATTCACTGAAATGCAAGTAAATAGATGTCAAGCTCGCCTCCTTTCCGGCTCACGCCCTATCGTGGCGGACTTGCTCTCACCGGCCCCGGTCTCTCGGCCGCCGCCGCTGTTCACACTTCCGAGCTCCCTTCTTCCTTCTCGTCGGCATCTCCTTCTCTCCACATCATCCTTCTGACCAAAGAGGAATATGAACATTCAAACTGCCCGTCCCCTCCAATCATCGATCCTTCCCATCTCCATGTATTGGGTCTTGGCGGTCGACCATCGGCGGAAAAAGAGGGAAGTTGTTGGTTGGTAGTCGTCTGGAATCATGCGAATCAATGGCGGAGATCAGTCGGGCTCGTCCCGAAACAATTCTATATCATTCTTGACGACGTTGAGGCAGATGATTCGCAAGAGGTCGATCGAGGTATCACGAGTTTAATCGGAGGCGATGAGGGCGTTAAAGAGGTGTTTAGAGGGTTGAGTGAAGATGGGATGGATCAAGTATTGGCTTCACCTCCAACTAGGCTTGTCCGTTCCCCGAACTCTACTCTATTCTCTCCCTAGACCCTTGGAATGACTGGATGTGGGCAAATAGCATCCCCAACTAGCTCAGATGATGATCCTCGCCCATCCGACCTCCTACAAAGCTTTCATCCGTCTAGCGGATACACATCGAACCGACAACCCGAAACTGGCCGCGCTCGCATACATGCAAGCCCTCGCTGAGAATACCGGCCTCTCGGATAACATTGCTCGACGGATGCGTCGACTGATGACCGTCGTGCAATGGGGACCTCTCGTCTCGACTGAGGAACTCCAATCAATGCCTCCTAAGTTAGACCGGCTCCTGTTGAAACCCTGGCCCGCCGAGACGACTGGACGATTACTACCTCCTAGCACGGTCTGCGAGGCACCCATGGATCCTCGATGTCGATTGCTCTTTTTGGGTCACACTTCCCTGCCGCGCTTCTTTTCGTGGATCCACCCGCAGCAATTGGCGGTTTCGAGCACGCCACGCTGCGAGGAGGACATTGATACCTTTGCTCGGATGGGTATCACGACGGTGTTGACATTAACAAAAGAGGAGCCGCTTGATCAACGTTGGTTTGCCTGTCGGACGTCCCTCGTCAATGTGTTTCTACCCATCTCGAACGGCGAAGCCCCCTCGCTGGCCGAGATGGATGTCATCTGGCATCGTTTTCACAGTGATGTTGATGGCTGTTGGTTGGTTCATTGTGGAGGTGGGAAGGGTCGTGCGGGGGTGGTGACGGCCTGTCTACTGGCCATGAATGGGACAGACCTACATGAGGACACTACGACGACCCCGAGGATGAGCAAGACCGAGGTTATCACCATGTTGCGAACACTCCGGCCAGGCAGCATCGAGACGGTCCTGCAAGAGAAGTTCATCGGGGAATGGATCTCGCATCGATGGCGGTTGGCATCAACAAATGAACGAGTAACCGAAGAACCGCAATTCGGTTCACTTCGGATGGAGATCGACCCAGGATCCTCATGTTTAAAAGCGGGTCAGGGACTGGACAATGTCGACGTTGTGATGCTAGTGGGTTTGCCGGGAAGTGGTAAGACGTGGCTGGCTACGGCGATTCAAAAGCGCCGGCGGACGGGCAAGACGGTCGTTCTCGAGACAGATGTTGACAGAACTGTCGAGACTGCTGCCGATGAGACGGTAGTCAACCGTCACCATGATCCCAACATGTTGCTCATCCTAGACGGTTGCCATCCGGACGCGGCCGATCGTCGTCACTCCCGATCGTGTCGTCTTCTTCCTTCTTCTTTTCACCGGAAACCGGTCGTCGTCGTTGTCCATCTCAATTTTTCTCCAGAACTCTGCCTGCAACGGATCCGACATCGTCTGGGCGGCCGCCGTCCCAGCACTGCGACTGGCAATACTGCCAATCACGATACTTTACATAATGATGATGAAGCTCGTGTAATTCAAGATATGGCCCTCCGGATGCAACCGCCCCAGCTGCTGGAGGAGGAACTAGAAACAGGGAATACTTTTACCTACAGCGCTATCCTCACCGTGCAATCCGCGTCCGCCGCTTGGGAAGCCGTCTTAACGCTAGGAGGACAAGGAAACGAAATCATCAAATTCCCTCGCACGCCCCACCTCCTCGATCTCGGAGCGGTGGGTTCCGACGATTTAGTACGAGCAGAAGTGACGCTAGGTGATGGAGCGTTCATCATAGAAGAAAAGATCGATGGAGCAAATCTGGGTTTCTCACTTTCACCAGTGGGTTACAATCCAACCAGCCAGCAAACTTGCCAGCAAGCCTGCCAACAAGTTGGCATGCTCCCCATCATCGTCCAAAATCGAAGCCACTCCCTCGATCTCTCCTCCCCAGGCCACATCCCGGCTCAATTCCGGGGTTTACCATCCTGGTTGCGTCGACATGAGACCTCCCTCCGCCGCATCTTGGGACGAGACGACCAATTCCCTGATCGATACGTGTTGTACGGGGAATGGATGGCCGCGAGACATTCTATTCATTACACTCATCTGCCCGATTTCTTTTTGGCGTTTGATCTGCTTGATAAAGTCTCCGGTCGTTTTATTTCGAGGGGGTTGTTGACGAGGTTGTTGGAGGGAAGTGGGATTAAGCAGGTGCCTGAGATGAATTACCTTTCCAAGCCAGAGTCAGGGACAGAATCAGGGATGGATGCTACGGAACTAACTAAACCTGATCTCCAAAGACTGGTACAATCCAAGAGTCGCTTCTACGATGGACCGGTCGAAGGGATTTATGTGCGTTGGGAGAATGCAGACCGCATCGAAACGGTAGCCCGGGGTAAGGTCGTCCGAGGGGATTTCTTACAGGGGGATAAACATTGGAGTAAACAGCGTCTTGTGCTGAATCAAGTAGTGCATCAAGAAGAGAAAGAATAAGGAGTTACGTTGTCCTTTTTTTGACGAAATGAAAAGCGTCGCAAAATGAACGAACGCATGGATGGGTGGATAAACCGGTTAACATGGCGGATTCAGTAACTTCTCTTACTATGAATTACTACATCCATAAGGATACTATACTAATTCGTTGCAAGACGGGTTGCAAGCAAGAAGGAAATCATACAGAAAAATAGTAGAGAAAGAAAAGAATAAAATTAAGAACTATGGACTTTAACAGCATTCTCCAGCGCAGGTGGATTAGCTCCCACCACCGTCTGGACCTTTTCTCCACCCTTGAAGACCACGAAGGTCGGCATCGCGGTGACGCCGACTTCTTGCGAGACTTCGGGGAGTTCGTCGACGTCGATTTTGTAGAAGCGGACTGAGGGGTGATTTTGACTCATACTATTATTATCATTTCATTAGCATCATGCATATGCGGAGTGAGGGGTGCAGGATATGCCTTTGTGTTAATTGAACAGGTGGGGGGGACGGAGATGAGGATGGAGGATGAATGGAGGGGGAAGGAAGAGGCGAAGGGAAGAATGCGAGATGATGGGATGTAGAGTGGAAGACTTGTGCAATAAGGGATGGGGTCGAGGGAGAAATGGTATAGAAATGCGAGGTGGGAGGATATACCGTGGAGGAGAGTGAAGAGAGGATTGGGAGGATAGAATGGGGAGGTTGCAGGAAAGGGGAAAGATAAAGCAGAGGGGGCTCTCAAAGCCGGACATACGTAGAGGGATGTCGAGTTGAAGATGACAGATGGAACGGTGAGAAAAGGCATGAAAGGAGGAGAGTGTACAAAGAACGGATGGGATAGACCACGACAAGACGGGATTCGAGTGAAGGAAAGACAAGATACTCACTCCACCACCTTGGGTGCCATGACTTTACACGGTCCACACCACGTGGCAAAGAAATCCACGACCATAACCCCATCTTCCTTGAGGGCTGCTTCGAATGAAGCTTTACTGTATTCATCAAACCAGTTAGCCTCGTCTTCTCTTCCTCTGCAGTCACGTTTCTTCCCTCCATCGAACTCGTGCACTCATTTATCGATTCATTCATCCACGTCTCCACTCACACATATGCACATATGGTGCGACATGCGGAACGAACAAAATAAAAGAGTTTACCAATTATGGATTAGACAGAAATAAGGATAGAATTGAGACAGAAAGTAAGGACATACTCATTGATATTATGAACACCCATCTTCACAGATGTCGTCTGAAAGGGCCTTGTGCCGCTGGTTGATAAAGTAGACTTCGCCGTCAACGATCTTGGACGCTGATGATAGTTTCGAACAATAGCCGGTAGTCTGAACAAGGAGCTGGTCAAGCTGGTTTGAAAGGTTGCTGGACTCCTTCTGTTGATGATGTTTCGAAGTAGAGGACGAGTTTTCAGAATGGCTGATGAAGCCACGGTGACGTTTGATGTTCTGAGTGAGTTATTTTGGTGGATGGTGGAGGAATGAGGAAGGGAGTGAGGGTTTTATATGCAGAGGGCCTACAAGGTACGGTAAGTCAGGTGAGATGAGGCAATGGCGCGATGATGACCGATGAGATGGAAGCTGCGAGGGAGGGATACACAGAGGAGGGGCAAGGCAACGCCAGAGGGAATTTGGAAGGGAAATGGCTGAGTAATAAGGGCGCTGATGTAATCTTGCATAGGGGATTTCAGATTTGAGATTGACTTTGAATTGAATTAATCAGTTGTGGCTGATGAATCGTGGCTCCAGCCACACACTTTATTTGGTTCTGTTTGGACTGCCTGAGGCGTTGCGTTGATATGATGATTTTAACTCCTGTATTTCCATGCAGGGGTCCACGTTACCAGCAGTGAGATGAGGGGTGACGGAAGCGTAGAGACTGATTCGACCGAGGGCACATGTGGCGAAGACAGAGGAAGGTAAAAAAAGAAGGCGATCACGCAAGCCATACATTATATGGATATATGGCTATAGAGCTCTACTAGCAGTTAGAACTACGAATATAGTTGCGGCAGCTATGGGATACCCTGGCGTGCCTATAATGCCGTCCATATTGAGGATTACAACATATCGTACTTCGTGCAAGTACTTAGTAGATTATACATATCAAGCGGTAAGACGCATATCATAGCAATATCGTCTGGTACAAAAACGGACCAAAAACAGAGGAGGAATCACAGCTAGGTTGAGCAAGGATGACGAGAAATATGCTTGCTTCAACATCAAGGAGATAGGACACAGAACAGCGAAAAGAGATTCACGGGTGAGAAGGACAGTAAAATTGGCTTGCAGAGAGCAATAACCATCTTCGGGTAGAGTTTCTCAGGCTGCGTCCAGTATTGCTTCGGACTGATCTACCTTCTCAGATGACTGGTAGAATATAGAGTGGTCGAATAACGGTGATGAACGAACGTGTTGAAGGTTCCAACGATGAGAACAATAGTAGGTGCAGGACACAACGGAGACGTCGAGTAGAAGCCATGCCCAAATTTGCCGTCGGTGAAGAATCATCCCCCCTGAGTCGACACGCTGCTCTGTCTTTGCTCTGTCGTTGGCGACTTCGGTGCGATCTCCAACAGCCGTGCGCTCCCCGCACTGATGTGTCGTAGATGCCTCGTGCGCACCGTCTCCAGATCGACTTCGACATTCGTAGCATTCATCTCCTTGTCGTCTTCGAAGCTTCGTCCAGCCTCGCTCAATGGCGACGACTCCTCCACCACCGCAGTGGCTTCCTCGTTCTTCCTCGTCGTCGGTTGTTGACCATCTTCCTGCTTTTCTTCACACCCGCCCTCGTCAGCCACGTACTCATTTAACAGCCCCTCTCTCGACCTCGCTCGAGCCGTGTGATGCACCACTGTCGGATGTCGAGCCACTCCACCATGCCACGTCCCTTCTTGTTTCGCCCGCTCCCGTGCACTCATCTGCTGCTCGCCCTCGCTCTCGGACGAGGCAATCGCCGTGCTGCTCGGTTTCCGCACTCGTCGCGGGTGCTCGTCGTAGTCCAATCCGGGCGTCAATCGAGTAAAGTATTCGTCTTCCACGACACCCAATTCCTCTCCCGAATCAGATGCCAGCTCCGGCCGAATCGAACTCGTGCTGCGTCGAAGCATGAATGGCTGCGTTTGTGACACGCGCTTGGCAGGTTTCCCGGACAGCCATGACCCTTCCGAGTCGATGGACGCCATCGATTGCGAGAGTGCCGAGAGTGCCGTGCTCGTCGCCTTGCCTTCGATCGACGGCGCCTCGATCGATCGATGTCGTTGCACGGGCATGTCCTCGCGAGTGCGTTTGTTCGTT
>QQTW01003086.1_pt1 | contig 12238 bp, 10 predicted proteins | sample 1904831 | NCBI WGS metagenome assembly QQTW01 (sample SAMN09435610, study PRJNA476489) | Subsurface metagenome, whole genome shotgun sequencing project. | reverse complement strand
TCCTTGTGAATGTATGTTTCAAGGGAGTCTAAACGTTTTCTTGTATCATCACGCAAGTTCGTGCATTCTTTAACCAGACGTTCCTCCAGACGATTAAACCTTTTGTCGAAGTCTTTTACCTGGTTGCCGAAAAGCAGATCTCTGACTTTTTCTAAATTTCCATTGCCTCCAATATCGCTAGAGGTAATTTGAGATTTACTTGTACCTTGCACTAGCCCGGCTTTGGCTGGTTCCACCGCAATATACGTTATGCGTTCTTCTTCAGGCGTACTCATCATTTTGACCCGTTTTTGATTTCGACTTGAGTTAGTATTTTGTTGTTCTACCACTACATATGTGATATAATCTTCTTCAGATTGGCTCATGCGTTTAATCCTCAATTGATGAGCTTTGTTACTATGTTGCCTTTTTTACATTTACGGAAGTATTGTGTAGCAATGAGCAACATACAACATTTTAGTAAAGTTATGAATTCTTAACGTTTACCATCTCTAAGAACTGCGTTCTCTAAAGGCAGACCAACACCTCAAACAATATGTTATCAGGCAGATTTACCATAATAACAAATAATTTTAAAAGTTAGAATCGCTCCTAGCTCACTAGATAAGATATTTTTATATGGCATTAATTATAGATAAAAAGTATATATTTCCAACTTTTGTAGAGACCCTTCACGCAGAAGAGTCTCCTGGCGTTCAGCAACGCCGTGAGTTTAGCTCCACTGATGTTAATGCCATCCAAATAAGGTTTAGGTATTACTACTGTTTGACCCAAACAATTCAGGCGTAAAGCTACCGTGCAGGCCATAAGGAACATGATGCTTCAGATGCAGCCGTGCGATCGGACCTCGATTTATATCACGAGCATCTAGAATTACCACATCTGAGCGGTGATGAGTAGCGTCATAAACCAGAGTCAGTAACCAGCCATCGTCTTCATCGCTGGCGTTGGGTCGCTCGACAAAAACTGGCTCACTAACAAAGCCACGCGGTGCAGCACTCCAGAGTTGCCGTTCTCCAGTTTCTAGATCAATTTTGCGAATTGCCTGTAATGGAGCATTACCAGTATCGGCATGAGCGGTAGCCATATATAGGTAGCGGTAAGGGCGTCCCACTCGTTCTTTATGAATACTAGGAAACTCACAGCACCATTCTTCAATTAACTCCCGCTGCACCGTCTTATCCTGTAAATTCAGATGAAACCGCCACAGATGTCCTGGCTTGAGAGCGTCAAAATCTACCTGTCTGAAATCGCTCCCCGGCTCCACCTCTGGAAATGATTCGTAGCAAATTGAGTCAATACAAATCTCATCGCCCTGCTCAAAAGCATTGGCGTGGTGGAAGACAAAGCCAGAGTGAGTTTCTAGAATCTGTACTGGCTTAGAGGTGTGACGGGGAATTACGATAACGCGAGTAGGTTGATTGGGTTGGAACTTAATACATTCCCCTGCTCCCCGCAAGCCCAGTATGAAGGGTAGCGGATTGAAGGCAATAGGGTTTTGAAACAGCACGCAGTAATTTGGCGTGATGGCGAAATCATGGATAAAAGCAAAGCCCGGAACACTATGAGCGTGCTTCCTTACCACCTTGCCAGCTACGTCTAGCTCGAAAATAGTAATTGTGGTGGATAGACCAGGCTTAATAGAAAAGTTTACGAGCCTTGGAGCGCCACCATCCTGGTCACAGCTGTAGTCAAAGCGCGGGTGGGCGGCAAAGGCTTCACCCTCTGCCAAAACACCGTTGAGGGAATCTTTACCTAGTGTTTCCAATGTAGCGGGGTCAAGGCGATGGGGATCAGCGGCTTCCCACAGCGCCAAGAGCTTACCGCCCCAGTAGATGATATTTGTATTGGCAATATTTTTGAGTTTAAGGTCAAAGGCATTATTCCACCAGCCACCAGGCTTTTGGGTACCAAAAACACCACGATAGAGGATTTTGCCAGCTTTTTGTTCTTCAAGATAGCCAGCAGTCCGAATGAAGCGGTTGCGGAAGTGGGCGCGACCATCACGAAACGCGATCGCGCTAATCATCCCATCACCATCAAATGGGTGATGGACGTGTTGACCATTAACTTCCAGCAAGCCGGGACCATTACGAAATAGGGTGCCTTGTAGTTCGGGCGGAATTTGCCCTTCTACGTCATCGATCCAGTAATCAAGCTCTTGGTGTAAAGATTCATATCCTTTCTGCCAATCCCCGCGTTCATAGGACTTAGTCGGGGCTGTTGAGGCACGTTCGTGAAGTTGAAAACTCTGCATAAGAAGGTGTGAGGAGTAAGGGGAGCAAATGAGTCTATTTCAAAAATTTATTCGGCTGGTTCTTCAGCTGGCTCTCGCAGCAAAGACTGCGGTACTAACTCGGACACCAAGTCTGGCAAAAATGTTTGTCCCATCTGCTTTGATGCGGTGGCATCGGTATTCGTTGCCAGGACAGGTTGTACGGTGGGTGCCAACTTCACATTAGCTGCCGGCAGCCAATTCAGGAATGGCAACGGTAATAGAGTACTAACGTTAGCAATTACGACCAACAGCCAGAGTGACTCAAAGTTAGTCTCGGTAATTTGCAGCCAACGCATCAGCACTGCCCCTAGTTGGTAAGAAAGAATTCCTGCCAGATTTGTGACCGACATCAACAGGGCAAATAAGGTTGCTTCCACCCCAGGTGGACAAAGCCGTGCTGCAAGAACTAAGACAGGCATATAAGCGATCTGTCCCATCACTGTTAAAACGAGGCTATCGCCTAAACTAAACCAGCGGTCATCAATGCCCAGAGCGCGGTTGGTATGAGTCACTAGCAGTAGCATAGTCATACCTAAGACCGCTGAGAAAACAGTACTCCAACCAAAAATGACTCGAAAGGGGACGGCTTTAAGGAAGCGTTGGAAGAGCCAGACGCCAACTAGTGAGGCAAAACTCGTCACTAAACGTACTCGCCCTAGAAACTCTGGATTAAATCCCAATTCGTTAGTGGTGAAAAAGAAGAAGGCAGAGTCAGCGCTTGGGGTAGCTTGCCAGATGAAGAGAAAAGTTGTGGGTAGCCAAATAGCTTTTTGGGTAACTGCTTGACGCAGTTGTTGGAGTTGATGCTTGATTGCAGACGAGGTGCTATGATCCTGCACTGGCAACTCTGCAATCAACCAAGCAATGCCTGAGATAATCAGTGGGAAACATGCCGTAATCCAAAATACCGTGCGAGTAGTGAAGTGCTCTAGGAGCAAACCGCTAAAGTAGGCGGTGAGCAAGGACCCAAAAGATGATGCTCCCCAACAAAGCGATTGGAGGGAGCCTGCATCACTCTGAGACTCTGCTCTTGCCCTTTCTACTACTAGTGAGTCAACAATTACATCACTGACGGCGACAGAGAGAGAACCAAGGGTGATTGCTAGTGTAGCCGCCACAGGGGTATGAACTACTGTTGCCAGAGTTACCCAAGAGATTGCTCCTAGTAACCCTGATAACACCAGATAGGGACGCCGTCGATAGCCAAATATCGGCAGACCATCTGAAACAAAGCCAAACACTGGCTTGATAATCCAGGGCAGGGCGACAATACCGAATAGAGCCGACACCTGAGCCGGACCCAGCCCTAATTCATCTTTGAGGAAGAAGCTAACTGCTAGGCGAGCTAGTCCCAGAATGCCTTGAACGAAGTAGACCAGTAAGATGGCAATTAATTCTGGTGTCGGTTCGTGACCTAAGAACAGTTTTTTTGTCAAAGAGCCTTTCAACTGTATCCAGCCCGCGGGTGAAATAAACATTTACACTTCTTAATAAATAGCAATGTCCACTATAATAGCTATCTACCGTTGGGTGTGTCGTGGATACAACCTGAGAGGGACTAAAGACTAACTACAAAACGCCTTTGGAACTAGGAATCGCACCGGCACGACGCGGATCAATTTCTACTGCCATCCGCAGCGATCGCGCAAATGCCTTGAACGTCGCCTCAATGATGTGATGTGAATTAATTCCATCTAACTGACGAATGTGTAGCGTCATCTGGCTATGGTTCACTACAGCCACAAAAAACTCTCGCACCAACTGGGTGTCATAAGCACCGACGCGCTGGGTGGGAATTTTTAAGCCATAACTGAGGTGTGGGCGTCCAGAAAAGTCTAGCGCTACTTGGATGAGAGCTTCATCTAGGGGGGCGAGGAAATTGCCAAAGCGGACAATACCTCTGCGATCGCCCAATGCTTTCCCCAACGCTTGCCCCAGCGTAATTCCTACGTCTTCATTGGTGTGGTGAGCGTCAATTTCTAGATCACCTTTAGCCTGCACATGCAGGTCAACTAGGCCATGAGAGGCCAGCTGATGCAGCATATGATCCAAAAATGGGACACCGGTTGCAGCTGTGCATTTACCTACACCATCCAGATTCAGGCTAACTTGGACATCTGTCTCATGTGTGGTGCGGCAAATAGAGGCAGTTCGAGCGGGTAACGACGTCGACTGGTCTTGTGGTAGGGATAAAATTTGGTGTTCTCGTGTTTGCATAGGGCAGTTCCTCAAGATAAGCAGATAAATCGATTATCTCTATTCAGGACTTACGCATTTTAACAACTACTTCCCTACCTCCTGCTACACTCCCATAATCTCATACCCCGCATCCACATACAGGATTTGACCCGTAATTCCGCTAGCCAAATCACTACACAGGAAGGCCGCCGCATTTCCCACTTCCAGCTGAGTTACCGTGCGTCGTAGGGGAGCCACCTCCTCCACGTGATGAATCATATCTAAAATACCACCGATCGCTGAGGAAGCTAGAGTGCGGATGGGACCAGCTGAAATGGCATTCACTCGAATATTTTGTGGACCAAGTTCAGCTGCCAAGTAACGGACACTTGTCTCTAGCCCCGCTTTGGCAACTCCCATAAGATTGTAGTTCGGAACCACCCGCACACCACCTAAATAGGTGAGCGTCACGATACTGCCTCCCTCTGTCATTAAAGGTTTGGCTGCCCCACTTAGCTGCATCAGTGAGTAGGTACTAATTTCTAAAGCTTGGCTGAAGCCTAAGCGTGTCGTATTGCTAAAGTCGCCCGTTAGATCTTCCTTATTGGCAAAAGCAAGGCAATGAATGAGGATATCTAACTTACCCCATTTATCACGAATGGTTTCGAAGGTAGACTGCACCTGATCCTCATTTTGGACATCACAGGGAACAAAGAGGCTGGGGTTGAGGGGTTCTACCAGTTCCGCGACTTTTTTCTCCATGCGGCCTCGGTCGTCTGGCAGGTAAGTAATACCCAGATTAGCTCCTGCTTTATGTAATTGTTGTGCAATACCCCAAGCGATTGAGCGATTATTGGCAATGCCAGTCACAAGGGCATTTTTGGCGGTTAGATCTAGCATAGAATTTGAGTTGGATCCTTAGCAGCATACTCGAAGAAGGGAGCAGTGCGACCCCTTGACAAGATAAGTTGTGAGTGTATATAGCCTTGAAGGATTTTGGATGTTTGTTTTTTGTAGCAAGTGTTACAAACAATCAGGTGAAAGTCAGTTAAGTGTTTTAAAGTTCAAAATCACTTATAAGGATTCTTGATTTCTGATGTGCGGTTGGTACGTGATCTGGTGTAATCTTTCGTGCATCGGTTAAGGCAAGGAATATGGTCGTGACGCAAGATAGACCACTATCAGCTGTGTTTCGTCAGATTGGGGCTGGGTCGTATCCACCAGTTGTGGAAATGTTTGAACGGGGCAAAACAATCTTTTTCCCTGGAGATCCAGCGGAGCGAGTTTATTTTCTGCTTAAAGGCGCTGTCAAGCTTTCCAGGGTTTATGAGGCTGGAGAAGAAATTACTGTGGCGCTGCTGCGAGAAAACAGCGTCTTTGGCGTTCTGTCTCTGCTGACTGGACACCGATCTGATCGGTTTTACCATGCGGTGGCTTTTACGCCGGTGGAGTTACTTTCAGCGCCAATTGAACAGGTAGAGCAAGCGCTCAAGGACAATCCGGAATTGTCGATGTTAATGCTGCGGGGGCTGTCGTCTAGAATTTTGCAGACAGAGATGATGATTGAAACCTTGGCTCACCGGGATATGGGATCTCGGTTAGTGAGCTTTCTGCTGATTCTCTGCCGTGATTTTGGGATTCCCAACACTGATGGGATTACGATTGATTTAAAGCTTTCGCATCAAGCGATTGCAGAAGCAATTGGCTCTACTCGCGTTACCGTAACCCGGCTTTTAGGAGACTTGCGGCAAGAAAAAATGATTTCCATTCACAAAAAGAAGATTACAGTTCACAACCCAGTAGTTTTGAGTCAGCAATTTACCTGACGCTGACTCAGCAAACCGGATTGAGATTGAAGTAGGCTGTATCTGGACAGGTAATAGATAAATAGGGAGATGACCACCGGGTATATCCTGATTGTGTCAGTTTTAATTTTGGGTGGCGTGATCGCGACCCTAGGCGATCGCATTGGCACGCGTGTAGGAAAGGCGCGACTGAGCCTTTTTAAACTCCGCCCCCGAAAAACCGCCGTTGTAGCCACGATATTGACTGGTAGCTTCATTTCCGCATCTACATTAGCAATCTTATTTGCCGCTGATGAACGATTGCGGACTGGCGTGTTTGAACTGGAGGAGATTCAGAACGACCTCCGTACCAAGCGTCAGCAGTTAGACACTACTCGTCATCAGCTAGAAGCTACGACCATTCAAAAAAGCCAGGTAGAGAGGGAGCTAGCTCAAGCTAGAGCTGAACAAAAAGCCGAACAAATAGAAGCGCAAAAACGGCAAGCAGAGGCTCAAAAACGGTTAGAGGCAACTAATCAATCTTTACAAAGTGCGATCGCTAAACAAGCCCAAACTCAAGAGCAACTGAATCGTACCCAAGCCAAACAAACTAAAACTCAGGACCAACTGAATCGCACCCAAAGTCAGTTGAGTCAGATTACATCCCAGTTTCAGCAAGCTCAATCTCGACTGAGAACGGTTTCCCAACAGGCAAGGACGCTGCGTTCAGAAATTCAACAACTCCAAGCAGAAAGTCAGAAACTGATTGAGCAAAGCAACTCTGTTAAAGCTCAGATCGCCCAACGCGATCGTGAGATCGCTCTCCGGGATCAAAAAATTCGGCAGCGCGATCAGAATATTGCCGAGCGAGACCAAGTGATTGCTCAACGGGAAACTCGTCTTAAAGAGCTGGAGTCACAACAGCAATACCTGGAACGGGAAGTAGCACGACTAGAACAGTATTATGAAGACTATCAGATTCTGCGTCAGGGCAACCTTGCCCTCTTGCGCGGTCAAGTTCTCTCCACTGGTGTAGTTCGCATTGTCGCCCCCGCAGCCGCTCGCCAAGCTGTTGAACAAATCCTGCGGCAAGCAAATCGGACTGCCATCCAGTTTACTCAGCCAGGAGTCGAGCAGGTGAATGAACGGGTAGTCAAAATCTCAGAGGCGCAAGTTAACAAACTTATTAGTAAAATTGACGACGGGCAGGACTATGTTGTGCAGATTCTCTCAGCTGGAAACTATGTTTTGGGAGAAAAGCCCGTACAAGTATTTGCGGATGTAGCTCCCAATAAAGTGATCTTTTCAGCTGGCAGTGTATTGGCTGCGATCTCTGCCGATCCTTCTTCTATGAAAGCGGGAGAACTCCAGCAACGAGTTGAACTGCTGTTAGGCGCTTCCAAATTTCGTGCCCGACGTGCTGGCATTTTAGGAGATACAATCAAAATTGGAGATAATCGCATCCAAACATTGATTCGCTTCTTGGAGCAACTGAGGCAGTACAATCAACCAGTGGAGATCAAAGCCGTCGCGGCGAAGGACACTTACACAGCGGGACCTGTCAATGTGGAACTCGTGGCGATTCGAAATGGGCAAATTATTTTTGACACTAAGAGTGTAAGTGGAGAAGCGAGAAGGCAATCTTATTTGTTTAACAGCTTATGACTCCCGGTCAGGACTTCTCCCCATCTCAACCAGTTTTAGTGGGTTTTGATCCAGGTCGAGATAAGTGTGGGTTAGCAGTGATGGGTCTAGATAGGAAGCTGCATTACCACCAAGTTATCCCAGCTAAAGAGGCGATCGCGACTATCCAGGCACTGCGCCAGAAGTTTTCCATTTCCTTAGTGGTGATGGGGGACCAAACCACAGCCAAGCGTTGGAAAGAGCAACTGCGGGAACTAACGCCACTATCCGTTGTCATGGTGGATGAGCGCTACAGCAGTTTAGAGGCCCGCGATCGTTATTGGCAGATGTACCCCCCGAAAGGCTTCTCTCGCTTGCTGCCACATGGTCTAAGACAACCACCGCGACCAATAGATGACATTGTCGCCATTCTCCTGATCGAAAGATACTTCAAACGGCTTGTCGCTTGAACAAGAAGTCAGAAGCCAGGAGTCAGGAGTCAGGAGGCAATATGTACGTTCTATGCGCGACCCCTCCTAATTGAAGACTACTAATTCCCACTCAAGTCACCCGCTACTCGTAATATTTCCCAACTGAATTCTGAATTCTGGCTCCTGACTCCTGTTTTCTTAAAGTTCAGCCCGAATTGTAAAGGCGTAGTCTCCTCCTGGCTCTAGCTGGTAATCTCGTTGCTCTAAGAAGCGACCGAGTGGCTCTTGGATTAAAGCGCGACCTTGAGAAGGCTTAACGGATAGCTTGCCCCGTCGGAAACTCCACTGGAACTGCCACTCAAATTCACCCGCTTTCACTTCCCCTTCTAGGAAGCCTTGTTGCCAAGATTGTCGTGTAATCCGGACATGGGCAGTAGTTTCTGGCAAACGTTTAGCACTCACAATTCGTTTTAAATAATGCTTTTTACTTTCCAGGTACATACTTCCCACCATATCAAACAGGAGGGTATGGGCAAGATAAGTCAGAATAGGAATAAGCAGCATCTCCCCCTCTTTTCAGTGACTTCTACATTACCTGACCCGACTTCCGACTTGAACAATTCACCGCTTCCTCGTCCAAGTTCCATCAACTTGGACGAGGAACTAGATAGCGCGATTTCAAGTTTTGAGGATATTCAGGCGGAGCTGAACTATAAACAAGCACAGACAGCTCTACAAGACCTGGTAGCCAATCTCGACTTATCACCTCAAGAGCGGACTGGACTGGAGGCGGAAATTGAACAGCTAGAAACCATGCTAGGGAACTTGCAGCGCAGGGTAGTGCAGATTGCGGTGTTTGGGATGGTAGGACGCGGCAAATCTTCTCTACTCAATGCCTTATTGGGGGAAACAGTGTTTCAAACTGGCCCTCTTCACGGCGTCACCCGCGCTTCTTCACGAAGCTCTTGGAGCATTAGTGAGGAGACCATAGGAAATAGTGAAAACTGTCTTCGAGTCACTCTACCTGGCGTTGGTGAGTCTCAAGTGGAGTTGATTGACACCCCTGGTTTGGACGAAGTAGACGGTGAAACCCGTGCTGCTCTGGCAGCTTTGATAGCAACACAAGCGGATCTCATCCTGTTTGTCATTGCTGGTGATATAACGAAGGTGGAACACGAGGCCCTCTCCCAGTTGCGACAGGCTGGTAAGCCAATGTTGCTGGTGTTCAATAAAATAGACCAGTATCCCCAGGCAGACCGGATGGCGATTTACCATAAAATCCGGGATGAGAGGGTGAAGGAGTTACTCTCACCTGATGAAATTGTGATGGCAGCTGCCTCACCACTAATGAGGACGGCGATTCTTCGTTCTGATGGGAGTAAGGGTGTCCAGTTGAGTCCTAGCGCTCCCCAAGTAGAAGAACTCAAACTGAAAATTTTAGAAGTTTTGCATCGAGAAGGCAAAGCTTTAGTCGCCCTCAATACGATGCTCTATGCCGATAGCGTGAATGAGCAGTTGGTGCAGCGGAAACTACTCATTCGTGACAACAGCGCCAATCAGCTAATTTGGCGAGCGGTCATGACTAAGGCGGTGGCGATCGCGCTCAATCCACTCACAGTCGTTGATATGCTGAGCGGTGCTGTAATTGACGTCGCCTTGATCCTGGCTTTATCCAAGGTCTATGGTATCCAGATGACTCAAGCGGGAGCAGTAAAGCTGCTGCAAAAAATAGCTATTAGCATGGGTAGCATCAGTATCAGTGAACTGCTGGCGAACTTGGGCTTGAGTTCCCTGAAAGGCTTACTCGGTCTATCTGCCCCAGCTACCGGCGGCGCTTCTCTTGGCCCTTATTTATCTGTCGCTCTGACTCAAGCGGGAGTAGCTGGTGTCTCTTCCTACGGAATTGGGCAAATAACCAAAGCCTACTTAGTAAATGGTGCTTCTTGGGGGCCCGATGGCCCTAAAGCCGTCATCAGCCACATTTTGTCGTCCCTAGATGAAAACTCAATTCTCAACCGTATTAAGGATGAACTACGGGCGAAACTTACTCAACAGAAAGGGGATGGGGTGTAAATCACCCCATCTCCTTCTTCTTAAATCCTTGGTTTGCCTCCTTTTTGCTTGAAGGAGTCAAGTAATTCTCGAACTTGTTGGGCAGCAATATCGCGGCTGCCTAAACCAAAGGCTAGGGCAACAGCAACAGCAACTGCGCCGAGTAGCAGTCCAAAGGCTAAATTAACGATGTCGCTAGCAATCCCTATCTGTTGCAATGCCATGGCTGAAACTAGAGCAATGATGGCAATGCGGGCGACTTGTCCCAGAATCTGTGCCTGGCGATCGCCAGAGCTGGTAATGATGCTAAAAGCCAGATTTGCTAGAAATAGACCAATACCAAACACCACCAATCCTGCCAGAATCCGCCCTAGCACTACGACAATGCCAGTAATTAGTAATGTCAGTGCTGCAATGTTCAGGATATTGACAGCAGCGACAGTAGCAAATAGCATGATGCCAACCAGGACAATAATGCCGACAATTTCCGACGGGGTCCGGCTTGTGGCTTGCGCTGCTGTAGTTGGAGTAGGCTGACTGACAGTTTGTTCTGCTGTAGTTGGAGTAGGCTGAATGACAGTTCGTTGTTCAGTCGGAGGAACGACGAAGTCGCGTAAGGAAGGCGAGGCAGGTGGGGTTACAGGCCGTCTAGAAGGTGATGGCAGACCCAGTATAGAGAATATGTTGTTGAAGCCTACGCTTGTGAGGATACTGGTAACCAGATCCGACACAAAACGCGCTAAAAAATAAGCCACAATCAGAAGCAACGCCGCTGTAAAGATGGCGGGAAGGGCGTTGAGGATCTGTTGCAGCATTGAGATCGCCGGAACTGAGATAGCCTCAATCCTCAAGGCATTGAGCGCCGCGATCGCGATCGGAATCAAAATCAGGACATATACGACTGTGCCAATAATTCCGGAGAGAGATTGACCAGTCGCGGTTTGACGCAGTCCAAATCTTGTTCCTAACTGGTCTAATCCAGCTGAGGACAACAAGTTTGTCACAATCCGGCGCACAATAGTAGCTAATAACCAGCCAGCAGCACCAATTAGCACTGCAGCCAGGATGTTTGGCAGAATCAAGAGAATCTGGTCAACGAGATTCTGCACTGGTAGTAGTGCCTGCTGTAGCCCCAGAGTATCTAGGACTGGGATCAGAAACAGCAAAAAGATGAACCAATACAGGGCATTGCCAATCGTATTGCTGAGAGATACCTGGTTTGGATCGCGGGCAGCTGTGCCTTCTGGCTGTTGATTCAAACGCTCATCCACCCTCAGGGCGTGCAGTCCACGCGTCGTCACCAGCTTCACGACGGTCGCGACTACCCAGGCGACCCCCAGGATGATTGCTGCACCTAGCAATCTCGGTAAGAAGATCAGGATCTGATTGAGAAAAGTGTTGAGGGGCTGAGATACTGCTTGCAGTTGTAGTGTTTGTAAAACAGCTACTGCTGTAAACAGGATAATGATCCAAAAGATCACGTTGGAGACCAAGTCCTCCACCTTGGGCAAGTCCCCAGTGTCCGAACGACCTGTCACTCCAGCCGCAATCCGGTTATCTAAATTAGTGCGATTGAGAATTCCCCGCGTTAGAGATTTGGCGATTGACGCAATGATCAAGCCGATTATCAGAGTTATAACTGCGCCCACCAAGTTGGGAATAAATGCAAACAGACTTTGGAGAAGTCCTTGTAGATAGTTCACTCCAGACTCGACAGCTGCTCCGGGTTGAATCGTCCCATCGCCTGGAGCGGGTTGTGTCTGAGCTAATATTTGCTGCACTCTGAGCGGTACATCAAAGCGCATCAGTTGACTGATACCTTGCCAATTTCCATTCATGGTTTTCTTGAGTTAGGGCCAGATATGAGGGGAGAGAACACAAATAATTCCTCT
>QQTW01003085.1_pt1 | contig 12239 bp, 14 predicted proteins | sample 1904831 | NCBI WGS metagenome assembly QQTW01 (sample SAMN09435610, study PRJNA476489) | Subsurface metagenome, whole genome shotgun sequencing project. | reverse complement strand
AGGAGGCAGGAACGATCGCAATACCCAGTCCTGCTGCAACTAAGCCGACAATCGTTTGCATTTGAACTGCCTCTTGAGCCACTTTTGGACGAAATTCAGCTTGTTGACAACTGTGAATAATCTGCTCGTAAAAGACAGGCCCCAATTTGGCAGGAAATAGGATAAATAATTCATCTGCCAATGTGGAAAGCGACACTTGAGTCTGAGCAGACAACAGATGGTTTTCTGGCAACGCTAAGACTAATGATTCTGGCAAAAGGCACTCCACACTCAAACCTGGTTCGCTGATGGCAGAACGAACAATGCCGATATCAATCTGTTTGTGATGCAGCACTTGAATCTGCTCTTGCGTCGTCAGTTCATGCAATCGCAGTTCTACCGCCGGAAACTGTTCTCGAAAGCCCCTTAAAATCTCTGGTAGTAACGTATACATTGCAGAGTCAACAAAGCCGATCGCTAACTTTCCAACCTCACCTCGTCCGATCTGTTGGGTTACTGCGATCGCTTGTTCGAGTTGCGCTAATACCTGGTAGGAGCGCTCTAAAAACACTTTGCCTGCTTCAGTTAGATGCACTTGCCGCTTCGTTCGTTCAAATAGCTTGACTCCAAGTTCATTTTCCAAACTCTGGATCTGCTGACTGAGCGGAGGTTGGGAGATATGCAACCGCTCTGCCGCTCGACTAAAGTGGAGTTCTTCAGCCACAGCAATGAAGTAGTGTAGATGCCGTAATTCCATCGTACTTATATCTCTAACCTATTAATCATAGTCATATATATATTGGACAATCACATGGCTGTCTCCTATCGTGAAAACTATAAGACTTATCTCATTTAGATTGGAGAAAGCAAATGAACTTAAACAAAAATCGTGTCGCTCCCAAAGTTTGGCTAATTACAGGATGTTCATCAGGGTTCGGACGCACCCTAGCAGAAGCAGTGTTGAAGCAGGGCGACTATCTACTAGCGACGGCCCGCAAACTAGAGCAACTTCACGCTTTAATCGATAGCTACCCTGAAACCGCAAAGGCTGTCCGTCTGGATGTAACGTCACCCCAAGACGTACAAGCAGCAGTTGATACTGCGATCGCTACCTTTGGTCGAATTGATGTGCTGGTCAACAATGCTGGACATGGACTAATTGCCGCACTCGAAGAAGTCAGCGATGCTGAGATTCACCAATTTTTTGAAACCAATTTCTTTGGCGCACTGCATCTGATGCGAACTGTCCTACCTATGATGCGTCAGCAAGCCAACGGTCACATTGTGAATATGTCATCTACAGCAGGATTAGTAGGATTTGGTGGAAGCAGCCTCTACTGTGGCGCTAAATTTGCTCTGGAAGGTACGTCTGAAGCCCTGGCTAAAGAAGTGGAATCCTTTGGAATTAAAGTAATTTTAATTGAACCTGGGGCATTTCGCACAGATTTTAACGGACGCTCTCTGGCAGCAGCCGAACAATCTATTGATGCTTATGCGACCGTGAGCGAGGCTTCATTGCAGTGGTTCAAAGAGATGGATGGCAAGCAACCTGGCAATCCAGCGAAAGCAGCGCAAGCCATCATTCAAGCTGTGGAAAGCCCTCATCCACCGATGCGACTGGCACTAGGCACGGATGCCATGAGCCTGATTCAAGAAAAACTGGAATGGATCAAAACGGATTTGGATGCTTGGCAGCAGGTTACTGTAAGTACGGATTACACAGATAGTAACAACTGAGGTAATAGCTAGGTAGCAATGCTCTGAGCTGGTAATTGAAAAACGGCATACAAACCAGGTTGGAGTGGACAGTTGAGAGTTTTTTTGTCTATCGTTCTGGTCGATCTGCTGCCGCTCAACCGGAACGTTAAGAACTAAATAACGGCGTAGAGAAGGATATAAATGTATGCTAATTTGCAAAGGTACTGAGCTTGTAGCTTTCTAGTAATTTACTTTAGATTAAAATTAAACTTTTGCAAGTTTACTCCTATTTTTCAATCACTTATGACCTCCAACACTTTGAAAGAATTTTTAGAAGCTTGTGAAAGTCTCTCAACTCTGCGGCTAATTGTCACTAGCAGCGCGGCGGTGTTGGAGGCGCGGGGGAAAATTCAGAAGCTTTTTTATGCCGAATTGCCTAAAGGTAAGTATGCCAATATGCACACAGAAGGTTTTGAATTTCATTTGAATATGGACGAGATTACACAGGTGAAGTTTGAGACGGGAGAAGCAAAGCGAGGGAATTTTACTACCTACGCGATTCGATTATTGGATAAAGAAGGAAAATCGGCGCTAAGTCTGTTTTTGCAATGGGGAAAGCCGGGGGAGTACGAAGATGGTCAGGTTGAGGCGTGGCAAGCTCTTAAAGCGCAGTATGGCGACCTTTGGGAACCGCAACCTGTAGGCGAATTATAAAGCGAGGCGTAGAGGTAATTGAGAGGCTTTTGGTGTTTGGTTTTGGTAGTGGTTTTTTGGGGTGGAGCGGCGCAGGCTGGACAATTGAAAAGTCACATTGAGAGTTTTCCGAATTGGCAAAAGCTGACAGTACCATCTGCTCAAGGGGATCTGATTTATCCTGATTGGATGGCGGGTACTTGGAATGTAACGAGTACCTTAGTAGATGCAGCCGCGCCTTTAGCTCCCGATCTAGTTACGCCAGGTTTTGAGAGCAATCGCCGCAGTCTAAATGTCCCTGTAAGCTTTGTTGTGCGCTTTGTGCGGGACGCTTCGCAAGATTTGGTAGCTGATCGCGCTTTTAATGGTTTGAACCTAGCAAGGGCTTATTTAGGTCGCTCTGTGGTTGCTGTTAAAACCGATCCTACATCGCCAAATCGCCAAATTACTTTGCTAAAAGGCGATCGCACTCTGGTTTCTTTAGTTACTGGACGCGCTACCGAATCATTACACAATGATGAATTTATCACTACTGAGGTATTTCAGCAACTATTTAAAGGTGGTTCGCAACCTTATTTTAATGAGGTTGAAAGTACTACAGCTTATCAAGGGTTAGCTAATTTGGCTATGGAAGCCGATCAAGTTACGGCGGTTTATCTTTCTCCTCAAGAGGCTGATTACTTTAAAGCCAATTCTCAGCCTGTGGCTTTGTATCGCTACCGTTTGGAGTTTTTCCCCCTTGATATCTCACCCCAGTGAGATGTTTATTTTGACTGCTTTAGTTTAATATTTTGCTTGCTGCTAAAGACTTTTTGTGTTACTTTTGTAGTATACAAGTTACAAGATGCAGCCACGCTTAAAGTGTCGGCTTGAAAATCATGGCGACATTTAAAGATATTGTTAATTACTATAAGCCGTATCATGCGATCGCCATATTTAGTATTACGGCGGCTAGTATCTTTGAAATTGTCGATTTGGTTGTACCTTACGCCATCGGACAGATTTTAAATGTATTGTCGCGTCAGTCATTGGATAAACCAGTACAAAATGCGATCGCAGTTTTATCACAACTTACTCAATTACCACAAAATCAGTTACTAAGTATAGGATTTTTATTAGGCATAATTTTTATTGTCACGGTAGTTAGAGCGCCGATACAAGTTTGGACTACTTGGTGGTTTCATTGGGATATCGCTTTGCGAAGTCGTCAACAGCAAGCGCTAAAAACTGTAGAAAAAATCCTGACTTTACCTCTAGAATTTTACGATGAGAATAACCCTGGACGCATCGCCGGACGCATTGCTAGAGGCTTAGAAAATCATACTTTTACTTATCCAGAAATTGCCGGACAACTAATACCCAAACTATTCCGAGTTTTGGGTATTTTTATGATGATTTTGTTTATTGAGTGGCGAATTGCTTTAATATTTCTCGTTTCGTTTGTCATCATTCTCAGTATTAGTCTCAGAGACTTGAAGCAATTGATGGAACAAGAACGGCATCTAGATAAGTATATGGAAAATACTCAAAGCCGGACTTCAGAAATTGTTACCAATATCAAAACAGTTAAAGCCTTTGCAACCGAAGCGTTGGAACTCAAACGCCAACGCCAGCGCCTAAACCGGGAATTTAAAATAGTTGATTATCGCATTCACTTGGGATATATCAAACTAGGTACTTGGCAAAAAACAATTATTCAGTTTTGCGTGTTTGGAGTTTTGGGTTTAACTTTGGCGGCGACTTTTCAAGGTCAAATTTCTCTAGGTCATTTTGTTACTACTTTCACTATCTCTAGTATGGCTTATGCAGAGATGGAACCAATTAACAATTTAGCGGAAATTTTTGCCCGTCGTTATGCTTCAATGCTACGGTTTCATGAATTTATGCAGCAGCCAACAGGCGTTGACGCGGCTAGTTTAGTTGAACCAAATGCTAGTGACACTCCTTACAGCTTTACGGGCAAATTGGAGTTAGCTAATGTTAGTTTTGGCTACGATGTAGAAAGACCTGTTTTACAAAATATTAATCTATTAATTGAACCCAATCAAACGATTGCTTTGGTTGGTCGTTCGGGTTCGGGTAAATCTACGTTAGTGAAGCTGCTATTTCGTTATTTTGAGCCAAATAACGGTCAAATATTGATTGACGGTCAAGATATTCGTAACTTAGATGTTGCTAATTATCGCCGCAGATTAGCGATCGTGCATCAAGAAGTAGATGTTTTTAACGGTACTTTGCTTGATAATCTCACCTATGGCGATCGCACGGCTAGTTTTGAGCAAGTCCAAGAAGCTTGTAGAATCGCCAGAGTTGACGAAGTTATTGAACAGTTACCCCAAGGATATTACACCGTTGTTGGCGAACGCGGCGTAAGGTTATCGGGAGGACAACGGCAAAGATTAGGAATTGCGCGAAGTTTATTAGTTAATCCAGACATTTTAATATTTGATGAGGCGACTTCTAGCTTAGATTATGAGTCTGAGCGCTCCATACAGTTGGCTATGCGCTCTATTTTGGGTACGCGCACTACAATTATCATTGCTCACCGTCTCAGTACCGTGCGGGAGGCAGATAAGATTGTTGTTTTAGATCGCGGTAAAATTGCGGAAGTTGGTACGCACGCTCAATTATTGCGCCATCAAGGTATTTACCATCGCTTACACGCCTTGCAAGCAACGGGGGAACTTTTGACTTAATTGCGATCGGCAAAATTTTTAGCAAATCAATTTCACTATTTTAAAATCTCATGCTATGATTATAAATCGTGGATCGTATGGGTCGATGTCCGAGTGGTTAATGGAGACGGACTGTAAATCCGTTGCGAGAGCTACGCTGGTTCAAATCCAGCTCGGCCCATTATTAAAAGTATGATTTGCATATTGTGAATCATACTTTTTTTGCCCGTGTAGCTCAGTGGTAGAGCACTTCATTGGTAATGAAGAGGTCATGAGTTCGACTCTCATCATGGGCCTGATAGAAAACTGCTCGCTGTATAGGGCTTTGAGATTTTATGAGCAAACTTAAACTTGTAAACTAATCTCTTGTTATGACTATTTTTAACTTGTTTGACTACCGTAAAATTATGGTTTGATGATCTTGACTCAAGGTGTTGGGACTACTTAGGAGGATTATCTGAATACCATTCTGATAGCTGCCGATTTACAGCATTGGCAAAGTCTGGAGGTACTAATAGCACGTTGACATTACCCTTTGATTTAGCTGGAGGATCGACTAAAGCATACAGATAGGTGCGGTTAAAGTCAGGTTTGCCCAAAATCAATTGATGAGTTTCGTTGTTTTTTAACGTAATGGTGATCGCACTAGATGGTTGAGTTAATCCATACTCAGCTAATTGCGTAGTAGGAACAGAAAATTTGCGATTACTCTTTCCTGTTTCGAGCAAATTTAACAAGAAAGCAACCGAGGCGCTACTAGCTGGCGTATCTTTAGGCTCTTTCATCTGCCATTTTGAATTAATTTGCTCAAATTTTAGCGTCTGGGCCTGATTTTTGATCGTAAAAGACTTTACATCATCTTCAGTAAAAGCAAAAATTTCTTCACTTTGAGATTGAGCTTCTTGTCTTTGGCTTGCGCCTCTAATTTCATAGAGATAAACGAAACCTCCTAATCCGAGTGCTAACAACAGCAAAATTAAAGTTGTCTTTGGTAACTTCATGGTGAGTCAGGAGTAAAAAAGTATTATCTACGCAGCCACCAGAGGATAACTGCACTAACTAGCCCAATTAACGGGATGAAACCTAAAGCAGTCCAGCTTAAAATATTAGACTGAGCCGCTTGCAAATTAATGCGACGATTTTTTGCTTCTTTGGGACGCACAGAAAGCTGTGATGCTCCTTCTTGCTTACTTAACCAGCTTATAGAGTTGATGAATACATCGCCATTTAACTGTTGTGAAAATTGATTATTGGTAATAAAGTCAGAATTGCCAATAACCACCAAACGCGACTCCGAAGGCTTGCTATTACTAGAAGTTGTAGCTTGACGGCTTAGAGCCACACCCAGAGTTAAGGGCCCTTGGCGATCGCTCTTTGGGTCAAAATTTAAGTTTTCGTCTTTTAAGTCGCTCTCTGCCCAGCTTTGACTACTTGTCAGCAATAAAGGGGTAGTTTGTACTCCTTCAACTATGGTTGTTTCAATTGGTCTAGCACCGCGATACAACGATATCCCGTTACCGAAATCTTTCGTAATGGGATGTTGCCCGTAATTATCTACCAAAATTACCGCAGGCCCTAGCCCTACGGTTGCACCCGCCGGATTTACAGCTAAACGGTTATCTAAAGTTACGCCCCAATTTTTGAGTAAACTATCAATTCCTAGATTAATCGTGGGATCAACAGCTAAAAATAAACTACCACCTCGATTAAGGTAATCATTTAAAGCCGTTGCTTCTGATGGCAACAAACCCCGTTTAGCACCCGCTAATACAACTACGGTGGCATCTTCAGGAATAGTTGTTTGAGCTAAATTAAGCGTTTGGGTAGTGTAGCTTTTTTCTGCTAATACACTCAAAGCTTGAGAGAGACTATTTTGTTCTCCGGTTAAGGGTTGTTCGCCATGACCTTGCACAAAATAAACTTGGGCGCTAAAGTTGGTTGTGATTTGTTGCAAAGCGTTTGTCAATCGAATTTCTGTCAAAGGCTGCTCGTTAGCTCCTGGCAACAATTTTCGTTTGTTTCCGGCTTCTAAATGAACTTCGCCGGGACTTTGGACATTAAACTTTTGGGCAAGTCCTAATTGAATTTGAGGATCTACATACTCGTAGCTGAAATTTTTGCCCTGCTGGCGGTAGTTTTCTAATAAGGCTCGTTCTTCAGACTTGCCATCTCGCTCAAATACCCAGACTTTAACAGGTTGAAGCAAGCTTTTTACCAATTGGCGTGATTGAGGAGCAAGGGTATATAGCCCAGTTTCAGTCAAATCTACCCGAGTGGGATAACGGACAGCAAGGAAATTTATCAATCCTAAAATTACGAGTACAGATAGCGTCGCTACAAAAGCATTAGTTCCCGATTGGGTTGAGCGCGAAATACGCCAGGGGGAATCATCTTCCCTATACCCATCGCGTTTATTTAGCCCACGGTGCGAGGAGTAGAGTATCAACCACAAGCTGCTACTAACAATTGCTGCAATTAGTAATCCTGATGGAATTGCGCCCCAACTATTAGATACAAGCCCAGCCGTTATACCCATCAGCGCTAGAATTGGGCCCACCCAAACTAGATATTGGCGATATTTTTTCATAAGTTTAGGATCTTTGAAAACGCAAAGCATCAATAGATTGAGCGGTCAGAAATACACCTAAAACAATGTAACTAGCGAATAAAACCAAGCTGCTGGTATCAAAAATGCCTTGTACTAAGTTGTTGTAATGTTTGAGCAAGGAGAGATGACCTAAAGCAGCGCCTAAAAAGCCGCCGATACTTTGGGAAATTGCGTCAATAATCCACAAAAACATAATTAAACCAAAAGTCATAATTGCCGCCAAAATTGTACTGTCGGTTAGAGAAGAAACAAACATCCCTAGCGACAATATCGCCGCCGCTAATAGTAATAATGCCAAATGTCCCAACAAAGGTATAGCCGGGGGAACTGGGGGATTTGCGGCACTAAAGGCGATCGCTTCGTAAGCAAATAAGGGTAATATCAACACTGTAAAAAACGTTACGACTCCCAGCAATTTGCCCACTGCTACAGCCCAATTAGTTATCGGCGATGTGGCCAGGAGTTCTAAAGTACCGCGCTTGCGTTCTTCAGCGTACAACCCCATTGAAAGTATGGGCAAAATAAATAAAGCTAATGAACTCATGACACTTAAAAATGATCGCAAAAATTCGTAAGCAACATCAATTGGTGGTAAAGGTTGCCCAGTTTGTTGGGTTTGCAATTCGGCGGCGGCGACTTGCTGAAGAATGCCTTGATCTCCAAGTAAAATTGCCACAAAAAAGTATCCTGATAGCAGCCAAAAAACTGTGGTGATCGCATAAGCTAAGGGCGATGTAAAATAACTCTGCAATTCTCGGCGGTAAATAGCAATAATATTGCCCAAAATGATCCCCATCTAAGTTTCCTCCTTGGCGCTAGTTATTTCATCAACAGACGTTGGCTCATGAGATTCTAAGGTAGGGGTTATTTGCTCTTTGGCAACTGGTGTTGCTAACTTTTCTTGCGTCGTTACTAAAAATACATCTTCTAAACTTGCCCGAGTACGGCGCATTTCATAAACGTTAATGCCCATATTTACTAATACTTGAAGGATATCGCTTCCTGGTTCAGTTCCCGGTTCTGAGGCTACTTTTAATACCGTGCGATCGCTCTTTTTCGTCTCTGGATGGGCAATTTCTACCAGCCGCACATCTAGTAAAAACTGTAGTTGCTTGACGGCTTCGTTTGCTTCGCCTTCAATTTCAACTTCGTACCCTACCCCAGAAGCTAAACTTGCTTCTAAGCCTGCGGGAGTATTAGTAACAACTACTTTACCGCCATTAATAATTGTCACGCGATCGCAAGTCATGCTGACTTCGGGGAGTATATGTGTAGACAAAATAATTGTATGACTACCCGCTAGACTTTTGATTAAATTTCGCACGTCAATAATTTGCCGAGGATCTAATCCCACCGTCGGTTCATCTAAAATAATTACTGGTGGATCGTGTACTATTGCCTGAGCAATGCCTACTCGTTGCCGAAATCCTTTCGATAACTTGCGAATTAATACTTTGCTCTTTTGCTGAAGATTGCAGCGTTCTATCGCTCTTTTAACCGCCGAAGCGCGGTTCCCGGCATTTACTCCTTTGATTCGAGCCACAAAGTACAAGAACCCTTCTACAGTCATTTCTGGGTACAAAGGCGGCGTTTCGGGTAAGTAACCAATGCGTTGTCTAACTAATAACGAATTTTCATGGACATCATAACCAGCAATTCGAGCAGTTCCAGCGGTAGCTGGCAAGTAACCTGCTAGTATCCGCATAGTTGTAGTTTTTCCGGCTCCATTGGGCCCCAGAAAGCCCATAATTTCCCCTGGTTCTACATTAAAGCTAATGTCTTGAATTCCTGGAGTAGAGCCATAGTTTTTACTTAAATGTTCCACTTCAATCATGATTTTGGGTCAACCTCCAAAAAAAATAGTTAACAATGCTCCTGAGTATATAGTTAACGTAGATGCAAAATTACCGTATTAGTTGTACCAAATATAGGTAATTTAACGATAGGCTATAGGCGAACGATATTTGCTTGATGCTGCAAATCCGATGTTGACAGAAACTTTAGAAATGCCTATCGACTTAGCAAAGAAATTACTCACTCATTACAGTTTTGATTTGGGTGGCTGTAGTACAAGTCTACTTATAGAGCGGTGGTTAAAAGATTATAGCGATCGCTGGATTTATTTAGCTGTGATAGAAGCGTTGTATCAAGGGCGTTATAAGGCAAATTCGGTAGAGCAAATTTTAACTATTTGGCAGCGTAAAGGGCAGGCTTATTTTCGCTTCAATCACGAATTCGAGCGTTTAGTTTGCGGTGATTTCTCTATTAATGTGTGGCGAAAATTAGAGCGATCAACTATACCTGAAAATGCAATCGCGCCAAAATTAGATATTGAGAAAATCAAGCTAATAACACAAAATCCTCGTCAAGCTAAAGATCCACAGCTTGTTAACCAGCCAATCGAGCAATTTAGCCCGTATTTTACAGATACTAATGAGTTTTACGGAAAATTGAAAGCAATTTCGCGCGATCGCACTTGAATAAATCAGCGCTCCTGTAACAAAGTAGTCTATGGGTATATTTGTAGAGCGATCATGAAAAAGAGAAGATAAATGTCTGGACAGTAGGCTTCTCAGCAAATTTTGTACTAACAAAATAAATACCTAGTAAATTCTTCTTAAATCATCCTATTAAAGCGAAGGTATGCCAAGAAAAGAAATTCCTGATAGTGCCATTGAGGCGGTTGCTAAACATATCAACACACGAAGCAATAAAAATTATCATATTCCTGTAATTGGGCATGAGGAAAATATAGAAACTCCTCAAGTATTTGAAATTATTCCCTTCGATCAAATTGATAATAGCGATAGGAAATTTTATGCGATAGATGGCAGCTATAATAGCGAGCAATTCTATAATGGTCGATGAGCTTCTAACTTTAGAGCCAATCAAACGTTTATTTAAGTTTTTAGAGGATTTATCACATAACGTTTTTGCCTATAAAAAAGAGCAAGTTTGTACAAATCTATCAACATTACTTGGCTTTTGTCAGGAAGTATTAGAAATTGCTCTTATTCTTGAAATCATTGAGCGTCCAGAAACAAAGAATGGAGATTTCATTTTACGAGATGGTACGTTGGCCCTTTACAAATGAAACAGTCATACTTAATAAAGTTAGGAGAGTATGCTCATCATAAAGGAGTAAAGTTAGTCGCTGTTACTAAACAATCTCCTACTAAAATGGAACTCGCTTATACATTTAAGCAAATTGATAGCTATCTTCAGGATCAATATCCTTTTGTAGAAACAGATCCAAAGCGTAAAAAACTCTGTTGCTGGTTTGAAATTCCTGATGTAGTTCTCAAAGCAGCATATGAGGGAGAAATGTTCATTAAAAAATCGATTCGTGGAGGACGAGGATTTGGGCTGTTTATAGCAGCTAGGTTAGATTATGTAGAGAAGCTACAAAACTACGATTGACTTATATTGGATGTCAATATATTTAATGCTATTCCAGGAATTAGATCAAACACCTTTGAAAGAGACAGAGCAGAATTAGAGCTAATATTTAAGGAATTAACTCGACTCACTCAGGAGCATTACATTCTTGGATATCCTTATCCGTTATGTGAAGCTCATAATTTTATATCTCTGAAAAAAAACTTTAAGAAAGAAATAATCGCTCGTTTGAAGTATTCTCTTTACAGAGATCAAAGAATGGATAACGTCGATATTGAAAATATTTTTCTGGATATGCATGACAGATTCTAGGAGGAATCATTATGGGAAAAGCCGATTTTGGTGTTTTATACGGTCAAAAGACAACTGAAGATGCACTACTAATATATTCTTCCTATGAAGATGCTAAAGCTAGTCTACAAACTGGTGATTTTATTGTTCTAACCCCCAAGGATGAAGGTAATACTAAATATCTTGCAAGAGTTTTGGCTAAACTTAACTTTAACTTGGCTTTGAGTATCTTTATTCACTACCTAAATGAGATGCTCCCCGTATATACGGGAAAAGAAATACATACACTGAAAGGACATTTAGACGATGTGAAATCTCTTGCTTTCAGCCCTGATGGACAGATTTTAGCTAGTGGTAGTAATGATAAAACTATCAATCTGTGGCAATTAACCAATCAAAAACGTTTAACTCTCACATGACATTCTGATTGGTTTGGAGCAATTAATTCTATTGCTTTTAGTCCAGATGGCAAAACTTTCGTTAGTGGTAGTGCAGATAAAACAATTAAGCTTTGGCAAACGGAAGACGGTAAAGAAATTTTTACATTTACAGGGCATAGCGACGATGTTTGTTCTGTAGCTATTATTCCTAATGGACAAACACTAGCTAGCGGTAGTAAAGACAAAACTGTTAAGATTTGGCAGCTAAACACTGGAAAAATTCTTCGTACCCTAACAGGATTTGAAGAAAAGATTTATTCTATTGCCTTTAGCCCAGACGGTAAGACTTTAGCTATTGGTAGTGGAGATAAAAATATTACGCTTTTACCATGCAATTAAAACCTGGTTGCACGCGCTTTACTTTACAGAATTTAATCAATCTCATACCAATTTAAAATGAGTAATAGGCAGATAAGTTAAACTGAGCATAGTTGTTTAGCCCCCTTTAGTAATGGC
>QQTW01003084.1_pt1 | contig 12239 bp, 13 predicted proteins | sample 1904831 | NCBI WGS metagenome assembly QQTW01 (sample SAMN09435610, study PRJNA476489) | Subsurface metagenome, whole genome shotgun sequencing project. | reverse complement strand
AAGAAACCGGAAGAAGCTGGACCACGCAGTATTGTATCGTCTGAATTGCTGGTCTTAAACGGCTTGGGACTACTGATTTATGATTTGAGGGTTGGATAACAGCCTCTAAGAGACCTTGCATTTCAGTCATGACACAGTGACTATGCGGACAATGGAGAAATAATGATGAAGTGCAGCAGCATCGTAACTTCCAAAGTTGTCTAATACACCGTGGTGTATCCTCTGGTTGCGCTAACAACGTGTGCACTTGAAAACAAAAGCCGGATTCTGTCATGACTTTGAACGGTGGTGAGGAAGATTTGAGGGTATCTACTAATTCTATGGGCGCAATTTACGCCAGCTGACAAGCTATATTGGGACTTCTCCGGGCAACTGCTCAAGATTAGCTATACTCCCGCAAGAATCCAAAACATAAATGGGTGGATTGAGTACGCACACATTGCATAGATTCGTAAGCAGGGCCGTAGCACCTGAGTATCATGTATATGCATCTAAATGCCTCTTGAGGGTCCTCGTTGGCATCCGCGAGATATTCGGCAGGGAGACGGTTGACAGTCCACCCTTGCAGTCCGAAGAGCCTCAGCTTCACCTCGCAGATGCCGTCTCGCACAGTGGCCATCTTGACCGTATTTCCACTCGCGTCCTTGAACGGCACCGGAAAATGCGAGTGGCGCTTGCAGGTGTCGACAATGTGGCCCACAAAGTCTCGACATTTCTGTCGGTGCTCGACGGCGCCCTCGCGCAGGCGCAGGCGCAGGTGCATTCCGTAGTATTGGAAGTCGCGATCGTCCGCCTTTTCTCGCTTGTACGCGCAGGTGGGCTCGAATGGCTCGGGGCCCGTCTGTGCTGCTCGAACCTTGAGGAAACTTCTGTGAGGGCTAACATCCATCGCTTGAGCGGAGCATAGTGAGTACGTTAATAAATGGAAGAGAATGAAAATGGCTGATGTATACATGGTGGGCGCTTTGCGCTTCATGTTGGATCAATGCTCTAAGAATGTTACTGAGATCAGAGTGAGCGGCTTTAGACAGTATAGGGCTAATTTTGAAATTTTGGGTTCATGAAGAGAGCCTGAGTGTGTAAACCTTCTTTGGAGGTCATGACCGCCCCGACCGCCTTATATACCCCCGTGTGCATAGTTCTCTATGTACTGTATTGGTGCAAGACGTGAAGAATGGAGTTCTGATCATGAAGCTTTCCCTGCCGCTTAGGGAAGGTGTTGGTTGACGCTAGCATGGGCTCGAGACGACGTGACGCTACCCCTTAGGAACACAGCTACCCAAAACGCTCTAGATGCGCAGTTATTATTGAAGATATACTCAAAAAGCAAGAATTATGCCCATTTATTGGCCCAATTCTCTTCGACTGATACCTTCAGAAATAAGCGACTTATGTTCGATGTGACGCTACCCTTAGGAACACAGCCACCCAAAACGCTCTAGATGCGAAGTCATTATCGAAGAGATACTCAACGAAAAGCAAGAATTATGCCCCTTTATTGGACAATTTCTCTTCGACTGATACCTTCAGAAGCAAGTGACTCTATGTTCGATTAGCGGTAGGGAAATTCGAGCACTCTGTCCTTGTATGTCCTCACCCTGATGACAACTCCGATTCACAGCCTTGACTCCTACTGCAGGTGGCAAAGCCGCATCAAAGGTCTCTATCGTAAGTTCGCCAGCATCCCTGGGTTGATACCGCTCGGCATATTTAGGTCGCTCGCTGGCTGAGAAGTCCTGGACGTTCCGGGCGAAGACTCTTGCGAAATGAGCCAGGGCATTCTCTTGCAAGGGGAGGTCGCGCGGGAAGATATCGGTGGTGGTTGGTGTACGCTTCTTGTTCTGATGGATATATACAAGTTGCTCGGCTACTCTGTGCCACTTGAGACTATGGTCCTGATGCATGAGGTTGATTGAAGTATTGGTATTGTAGACTGTACTTCGCGATGTGACGAATGGCGAGCAGAATATAGCTGAGCTGGGATCGTCCACCGTAGTGCTGCTGTGGACGCGTCGAGGCCATCGTGGCCATGTACTTTGTACGGTGTCAATGCTTGGAAACCCGCAGACTAATCAGCAATTACTGTATTGTCGCCTTCGAATATGTATGCTGGTTTTAGTGTCTTGGATTGCGCATCCTAAAATAGGAATGCTGCAGCCACCCGTGGGCGAAGCTTGGCGTGTGGAGAAACCCTGTTCGGAGCCCGACATCACTGTCCCGAGGTCGCCCAGGCTGGACCCGCATTCCTTGGTTGTCATGTAGTTCGGATTGACTGTGGCCTACGGGCCTGTGTCCTCAATTTCAAGCAATCATTTCAACCTGGGATATGGGTCTTATCAGATGCCTTCTGTAGCTGCAAAATACGCACGGAAGCCAGATCAGATGCAAGGTTGCAGTGTTTCAGCAGTGGCCACTTGGAACTCTACTGCGTCGACGCGCTTGCAGCCACCAATGTCCCCAGGAATCTCATATGAGTAAACTGGCTGGTCATGTCAGGAATCGAAAGGGGCCCTCATGGTACTGGCTCCAACGTGCGCCGACGACTTTCAGGGCCTCCGGACGAGGATGCCTGTGGAGAACGATGGCAGCAAGGCGGCCGGGGCGGAGTTCATAGAAGAAGTCTTCAGGAAGAAAGGCCCGTGAGCGCGGGTAGCGGTGCTGCATCGTCGTCGCCAACAAGTCCGAGGCAGGCTGCGCGGGTCCGCTTTCCTGCCGACATTGAACGAGATTCTGTCTCGCGCGAAGCCGGGTTGTCTACGAGCAGAGACTCTGCTCACGATGGTGGATGGAGAACGACCGTGCCGTCGAAGAAGTCGGCCGGTCCGAGCTTGTCGCTGCTCACGGGCCCTGCTGCGATGGAAACTGAAAATGTAGGCGCCACGGTTTCGCGTTCTCCCTCAGACATCAACACATCAGCGACGCCGGTTGGGACCACTGGTACGCCGCCGGTCTCTCCAAGGTACCGCGGCCGAGGCTACTCTTTGAGGCGGAATATATTCTTCCGCAATATCCATGAATCCGCAGATGCTAGGGGCTCGGCCATTGAGCTGGACGAGGCAAAATCTAAAGGGCATCCACATGCCGTGCAGATCCATGAGGAGCCGATGATGGTCTCTTCAAGTGACACCCAGGGCTCCGACAAGCGCATGCGAAGGAAACGCAACGACGCCGAGGATATCTATGAGCTGCCTCATTACAACAGCTCCTTCAAGAAGAAGATATACAACAATAAGCGCAGGCGGAAACTGAGGAGATTGGTCCATACGGTCAGAGACTTTATACTGCGCCGAAAGGAGATTCCGCCAAGTAAGGACGGCAGACACATCATACTGGACGCGTCTCGACAACAGCATCTCACGGACGAAAGGACTAGCAAAGCCTACATTGGTAACAGCATCCGCTCCACACGATATTCGTTATGGAGCTTCTTGCCGCGGCAACTCTTTGCGCAATTCTCCAAGCTAGCAAACTTCTATTTCCTCTGCATCTCTATACTGCAGCTGATCCCCGGTCTGAGCACGACTGGCACGTTTACCACATTCGCTCCGCTCATGTTTTTCGTCTTTCTCTCTATAGCCAAGGAAGGAATTGATGATCTAAGGAGATACAAACTTGACCAAGCCGAGAACGACGGCGATACTTTTGTTCTTCGTCCTAATGGTGCCAGGTACGGCAGTTCCTCAAACAAAGAAGATCGCACCGATGCTTGCGCGGAGGCTCTCACTTGGGTTTCAATCAAATGGCGAGAACTTCAAGTTGGAGATATCGTCAGATTGAACCGCAACGACCATGTTCCCGCCGACTTGGTCCTGCTCCACTCCAGGGATGCCAACGGGATCGCCTACATTGAGACTATGGCTCTGGATGGCGAGACCAACTTGAAAAGCAAGCAAACGGCGAACAGCGTAGCCCGGTCTTGCGATACGTTGGAGGGGATTGCAATATGCCGCGCACATTTCGTTGTGGAAGACCCTAATCTCGATCTGTATAATTTCGAGGGTCGAGTCACAGTGGATGACGAGACATCGCCACTTACAAACTCCGCCATCATCTACCGCGGGAGCATGCTGCGAAATACTCCAGAGGCGATAGGAATGGTCATATACAGCGGAGAAGAGTGCAAAATCCGCATGAACGCGAACAAGAACCCCCGAATCAAGGCGCCTGCGCTTCAAACCATGGTCAACAAGGTGGTGATCATAACTGTCGTACTTGTTCTCACCCTTGCTACGGCCTGCACTTTAGCTCATCATTTCTGGTGGTCTTCGAATGGATCAGAAGCACCGTATCTGATGGATGCTCGAGTTCCTGTCTTTCCTGTCTTCACCTCTTTCGTCATCATGCTCAACACCATGATACCATTGTCACTTTACGTCAGTTTAGAAATCGTCAAGCTCGCGCAGATGTATCTCCTCAATGATATCGACATGTACGATGAAGCATCGGATACACCTTTCGAAGCTCGGACTTCTACCATTAACGAGGAACTCGGCCAAGTCAGGTAAATGATGTCGTCGCTGGCTGGACAATCAGTGCTGACCCTACCAGTTACATCTTCTCTGACAAAACGGGTACGCTCACGGATAATTCGATGAACTTTCGCAAGATGAGTGTGGCCGGGACGGCGTGGCTCCATGATCCCGATCTTAAGAGCGACGAGACAGGACGCCAGCAACTGCTCCACAAGAAGCGAGGCAAAGAGAAGAAGGCAACCAGAAAGAGCCGTGGATCCCTAACGCAACCCACCTCTCCATGGCGGTTCTCAGCGCGAGAAGAGTTGAGCCTGGAAACTCCTTTTGAAGACGTCGGGCGGGGAAGTGGCACAGATGGCGGTCCCCAATGGCATCAGCCTGCTCACCTAGAGAGCTCTCAGCCAGAAACCCGAACGTATGAAATGATCCGCTACATACAGCGGAGGCCTCATACTCTTTTCGCCAAAAAGGCCACGATCTTTCTCCTCTCTATTGCCCTTTGTCACACATGCTTGCCCGAAGTGCTCGACGACGGTGAGATTGATTTCCAGGCCTCCTCGCCAGACGAACTCGCCTTGGTAAGGGCTGCGAAAGAGCTGGGATTCCTTGTCATCAACCGTGATGTGGGAACTATTACGCTGCAGAGCTCCGGTACAGGAGACGGTCCAGATCCTCTCGTCGAGGTGTATGAGGTCCTAGACATCATAGAGTTCTCCAGTCAGCGGAAGAGAATGTCGGCGATCATCCGCTTCCCCGACAAGCGAATTTGTGTTATATGCAAGGGAGCCGATTCTGTCATTATGCAGAGACTTAGATTAGCTGCGTTGGCCAATCAAACGGTCACGAGGATCGAACGCCGTGTCAATCAACGAAAAAGCGTGGAGGTCCAGAGAGCCAACAAACGCAAGAGTGAACAGCTTGAGTTCCGAAATAGCCTGAGCCGGCCGTCAAGTCTGATCCACAGGCGCTCCAGCGCAGGCATCTCCGTTAGACCTCGACTTTCTGGGGAGAAACGTCTGTCAGTGAGGAGTGATGATGGCTGGCTCAAACTCAAAGACCGGCATATGCATACGCCGCCTCCGAAAGAGGACAATCATTACCACTCGCCCAGGCCTTCAGCGCACCCGGGAAGGTTTTCTTCAGCCCCATCTGATGGCCGAGCCTCGATGCAAGTCGACGATATTGAGGACCTGGTCGATGAAACTCTAGTAGCGGATGAAGCTGCTATCTTCGAACATTGTTTTCAACATATCAATGAATTTGCAACGGAGGGCCTGAGGACACTGCTCTATGGCTACCGGTTTATAGATGAGGAAGAATATACCGCATGGAAGAAAATCTACCATGACGCCACAACGAGTCTTGTTGATCGAAAGATCCTAATCGAGAAAGCCGGTGAGCTCATTGAACGCGACCTTGAACTTGGTGGCGCGACAGCCATAGAGGACAAATTGCAGAAGGGCGTACCAGAGGCCATCGACAAACTTCGGCGTGCCAACATCAAGATGTGGATGCTGACCGGGGACAAAAGAGAAACTGCCATCAACATCGGGCATTCCTGCCGTCTCATCAAAGACTACTCTTCGGTTACCGTGCTTGATCATGAAGCGGGCGAGCTGGACCAGCGCATCGCGGCAGCCATGGTCGATATCAACAGCGGCAGTGCCGCCCACTCAGTAGTGGTTATCGATGGGCAAACACTCGCAAAAGTTCTCGAAGAGAATGCTCTTAGCACTCTGTTCTTCAATTTAGCTATCCTGGCAGACTCAGTTGTGTGCTGCCGCGCAAGTCCGAGTCAAAAAGCGAGTCTCGTCAAAGCGATCCGCAAAAGGGTTAAGAATTCGGTTACACTGGCAGTCGGCGACGGCGCAAATGACGTGGCGATGATACAAGAAGCGCACGTTGGTATTGGCATCATGGGCAAAGAGGGCTCTCAAGCTGCTAGAACATCGGATTACTCAATAGCCCAGTTCAGGTTTCTCCTCAAGCTACTGTTGGTGCATGGTAGATGGAACTACATCAGGACCTGCAAGTACACTGTCGGCACCTTCTGGAAGGAAATGGTGAGTATACGCACACATATATCGAGGACTCTCTGACACTATATCAGCTTTTCTACCTTACCCAGGTATGGTTTCAGAGATGGACTGGGTTCACGGGCACCAGTCTGTATGAGTCATGGAGTCTTAGCATGTTCAATACGGTGAGCAGCCCTACGAGTCGTGATGCATTGTGTTGTGGCTGATTCTTGAAGCTGTTCACATCTCTTCCGGTCATCTTCATCGGCATATTCGAGAAAGACCTCGCCGCCGCAACCTTGCTTGCTGTTCCAGAACTATATACCAAGGGGCAACGGAATGGCGGCTTCAACTTCAAGATTTACTTCGGCTGGATGCTGATGGCTGCAGCACAGTCTGCGTTCCTGTTCTTCATCATGCTTCGCTTCTACGGCGAGGTCCCCTTCACGCTCGACAATGGACTCTATGCCATGGGAACCATGACGTTCTCGGCAGCCGTGATTTTGATCTCCACAAAGATGCAGTAAGTCGCTCTGTGCTAGTGACGAGCCTAGAAGTCACAGCTTACTGAATGGGTCTGAAATGTCGATAGAGTGGTTGAAATGCACAACAAGTCCATCGTAGCCGCAATCAGCCTCTTCTGCTCCATCGGAGGATGGTGGCTCTGGAACATTGTCTTGTCAGCTACGTACACGAACAACGTAATCTACAACGTTAGAGGCGGATTTCTCGACCGCTTCGGGCGAAATATACTGTGGTGGCTCACGCTGCTTTTCATCGTTCTTACCTGCAACGTATTCGAGTTCGCAGTCGCTTCCATCCGCGGCGCCTTTTGGCCTACTGATGTACGAGACTCCCCACAATTCCTTATTCTCATGTGCATTACGCTGACTTACCCAGGTCGACATCTTTCAAGAGTACGAGCAGGACCGCGCCATCCGCAAACGGTTCGAAGAGGCGGCTGCCATGGAGTTGCAGCAGGGCTGGGACAGAGGCACGAAGAAGTCCAGCCTCGAGCTCGAGCGGGAGGCGCAGGAACAAGCTCGCAGGGAGAGCGAGGTCCAGGCCATCCTGCGGAATCGACCCGACTAATGCGAGGATGGTCTGGACAAAGGTGCTCCAGTCGAGTCGCGGGGCCAACGGATATACCGGAGTCGCTTTCTAGACAGTTCGGGACAGTTTCATCACGACGGACCTGGAGTTTACGGTTTGCTTTAAGAGGTTCCAAGATTTCATGCATCTACGATCGGATGGATTGAGGATGTGCGCTATTTACACGGATGGAAGTTATTGAGGTTAAATTTCAATACCAAGGTCTGAAGTCGAGGGCGCACTTGTTAGCGTCAAACGAATGATTTGCGCATGATAATGTTCACCTGGTCAGACATGTCTTCATGTTTTTGAATACTCAACAGAGAGATTCACTTGTTTGTGAAGACATAACTCATCACATATTGTCATGCCTTGGAATCATGTACACAAGATCTGCAACTGTCTTCCAAATTTAGACTGCATTCGGCCTTGCGGATATACTCCGTACGTGCGGAGTGCTTTGTCCCTAACATACATTGACCCTGGCACGTGGTTTGCAAAAAAAGTGGCCACGCAAAATCATCACCATTAAATATTATATCGCCAGTACAGCCAAATATTTAATATAGTTACCCTAGTATTTTACCCTAACATTCTAGAGCATTATAGAGTATATTAATGAGCTTTTTAATAAGCCTGATTAATAAAATATGAACCTTTAGGGTGCGATATATGAGAAGTAGTAGGGATCGTGGATAGAGAAAGGCATTATCTATAAACATAGACTTAACTCGATAATAGCTTTAAGCCGAGAATACGTAAATGTCTCATAATGATCTGGCGAGCTCCTTCAGGTATATCTGGAAGTATTGCTGCGCGATGAAGCATTCTGGCGTGTATTAATTTGGGTGGAGATTTGTACTTGCCAGTTTTGCGTGGCCATTTAATTTGCAAACCACGTGCCTGGACAGTCGGCTGGACCTCATAACCGGGACCTGATGCACACTTAATGTATTAAATACCTATATCAAGTTGTTCTGTCGAGCATCAGTCTCTACGTCTTCTTCTTATTACTTCACTTACAACCTTAGAAGTTAGAACCCATGACCGGAGCAACTGTGCCTTGGCAAACTCGTTCAATGTGAAAATCCTCAATCAAGGAGGTCGTTCATCTACATCAATCCGTAACAATGACTGTCACGACAGAGTACAACACGAATGAGAAGGTCACGATGCCTGCTGGCCGCGTCGAAGTCAATGCCAGGAGCGTGATCGCCCAACGACGTCTGGCGCAGAAGTGACGATGCTTTCGTGGCGCAAGTCGGCGCTAGCTGAACGTCAGCCGAGGTTTTGCCAGCCGCCCTGAGCTGTTCCTTTTGCTGCAGGCGCCGGCCAGACAAGAAGCAAGACGCACGAAGTGGACCAATGAAGCTCGCATGACGACCCTGCCAACCCATCATGGCGTTGACAGCCTTCTCCCCGATGCAAGGCTCGCGATCCTTTGCCCTTTATCTGGGAAACTCTCCTCACGACTCTGCAGACTGATCTTCCCAAATTCTGGCTTGGCGCTTACTTTTCTGCGCCCCATGCCCGCGCTTGGTTGCAGGAGCTGACGGCGTTCGCATGGCTGACCGGTTGATCGTGTACCATATAGAAGCAGTATAGCCGTTGACAGGGGCACGGGCATATCGAAGATTACGTCGTCATCGTCAGGACCGTTTCGGCTCTTATATCAAGTCTCCCGCATCGTCCAATCTATCTTTGCGCATACTTGCATACTTGGAGGCTCGCCATTGCCCGCACGTTCAATCCAGCACTTCCTCGGACGCCATGGACGACCGCTCGAGACACGCACACAACCCGTCTTCAGATACGGCGCGGTTCTCATGGCAGCTCCCGAGAGAGACTACGTCGCAGCAGGTGCCATTGCGCCTCGACACGTCCAGCCAGGGCGGCGGTCCTGGCCATCAGTCCGGCCAGCGCTTTTCCTACGCATCCACGCCGATTGAGCTGCAAGAGCCGACCTTCGCGCGTGCTCCGCTGCACCGGCCCAGCGAGCCCATGATCCCGCAATCGCCAGTGACGCCCATCGATACCCAGGCGCAAGAGTTCCCGCCTATACCCTCGGCAAACGAGTATCCACCGGAGAAGAGAACGAGCATCCTGCCATATAATCCGACACCACCGACCGAGACTCATCCGGCGTATAGCGTGCCTTATCAGGGACTCGACGCCGCGACATATCCGCCTGTACGACCGGCGAGCCAGGTACTGTCAACTCCATATATCCCACCACCGCCCACGGAAGGGCCTCCAACCGGTGCTCTGCCCAATCCGCCATATTCGCCAGGCCCTATACCACTCAAATTCGATCCCGAGAGCGGCAAATCACCCACTTCCCCCTCGGACCGGCCCGTCTTCTCACCAAGCTCCTTCCTCGGCCCAAATGGAGCGTCTCATCTCTCACATCAGCCCGGTCAGATAGCGCATCCGAACATGGTCTCTTCGACATCAGCACAAACATGGAAGCACGGACTGTGCGACTGCAGTGGGGACATGTCGACATGTCTGATGGGCCTCTTCTGTCCGTGCATGCTGTACGGCAGAACCAGCTATCGGCTGAGCCAGAGGCGTGCGAAGAAGGATCCTACCGTGCTTTTGGGTCACAGCAAATTCAATGGGGCATGTTTTGGGTGGTGTTTGAGCAGTGTGGTGGGCTTGTGGTGTAAGTTTTCCCTCGGAATCTCATATACCATCATTTCTATCTTGAGCCCCTTATTCCGCTCGCACTTCCAATCTCCACTCCTATCCATCTTATGAACTTTAACACTCAAGAGCATGCATCTAACATCCCAACCCCAGGCATACCGACGCTCTTCCACCGCACACGCCTACGCCACTCTTACCGTCTAGCCGGCTCCCGTGCCGCCGACGTCGCCGAATCGTGCTGCTGCTGCTGCTGCGCCGTCATCCGCCACGAGCGCGAGGTGCAGGACCGCGAGGAGGAGGCCAGGCGCTGGGCGGGGCCGGCAGCAGGCGCGTTCGGCGCTGTTGGAAGTGCAAATGCGGGAGGGTTCACGAGACCTCAGGAGCGGATGGTTTATGCGCACAGTCCGGACACGGTTGCGGTGGGAGGTGCGGGGTAGATTATAAGTGCATGGGTTGGGCGGAGCGAGCGTGGATTGGCTTGAATTGATGGGGATTTGACGTTTGGCAGAGGGCAGAAAGCGTTCACATTGTGAAGAACGCTGCTCTCGATATCTTGTCATGATTTATTTCCACGTCGGATCTTAGGGTCAGCAGAGGGTCAGTCAAATCGACACCGTGCCTGCTCAATTGTGAACTGTGTGCTCATTCGGAGATGGACACATCCCATACCACATGAAACCTGCCTGACGAAGCTCTCTGGACCTGCTGAGCCCACATACCGTGACACATGTTCGATACTTGATCAACCACGATACGCATCGATCAGCATCTTACAATCGCGTAGCTCTTCGATGGAAGAACCCATAAAATATCTTGACCAATAATCAATAATCGTATCCAGTATCTTCACAGTCACCGCACACCTGGGCACACCTCCAGGGCTGGGCATCACGGTGTGATCAACTGACGAGCGGCGCAGCGGCTTGCCCCTGTGGCCGGGCGGGCGACGTACGTCGGGGGCGAAGCTCGAGCGGGTAGAGCGTGATTGCGTCCTGAGCAAACATCACAGATTCCGGGACGGTGGGCTCGATTCTGGGCTGCTTTGTTGGCTGGCCGGACGGGTTGAGGAGCGAGCAGTGAGGGACAGAGTGGGCTTCGTTGTGCTTGATCGTGAATGGGATGTGACAGCAGAGTGCATGAGTGATTATATCTGCGATTTTGAACGGGTCAGCCAAATAAGTAGTCGATATAAACGCTGCGTTCTCGGCAGCGAAGTAGGCAATTCATCACGACGACCGCAACAGAGAGGACATTCATGATTGCATCATAGATTCTTCTACCATACGTCCTGTCATAACAACATATACTCCTCCCAAAAGCTTCGTCTGACGCCCACGGAGTTCCGTTTTTCAAATGCTCCAAAGCTCCCAAAAGATGTGCCTCGCAACCCGCTCGCAAATCCGGCTCATCAGTCTTCGGTCCAAAGTCTCTCGGTCCAAAGTCTCTCGGTCCAAACGTACACCTGCCTTGCAGGTCTCCGAGAAGAACTGAAACGCTGTTCTTGACTGCGCAGTGCTCGAGTCATAGGCGCAGAGAAAGTCCCCAATCAAATGAAGGAGGAAGGAGCGGGTCGTGATGGTATCATTCCGCTGAGTTGCGATGAGTGACGATCGATCATACACTTGTCGGTCTGCCCGATAAGTAGAGGTCCATGGATGATTGATGAGCCCATTGAGAACGTGATCCGCCAAGGCCCTCTGCACGAGTCTCCACGGTGATCAAACTATGAAGCCCTCCAATCACAGCACGCCTCCCGGAATGGAGACGCTCCCCTGCCACGCGCCCCTCCCACTATCAAACCCAGCCGACGCTCCACCCGAGCTACTACTGCCAGGAATCGTACTGACATGCCCTTCCGCGGGCGCCGCATGCTTTCTCAACATGAACATAGGCTTACGCCCTTCCTTGTCGAGCTGCTTGAAGAGGATGAGCGGCTTCTCGTTGAGGCCGAGACAGCGCTCCTGGTCGCCGTGCACAATGTACAGCGCGTACTGCCGCCAGTTCTCCG
>QQTW01003083.1_pt1 | contig 12241 bp, 13 predicted proteins | sample 1904831 | NCBI WGS metagenome assembly QQTW01 (sample SAMN09435610, study PRJNA476489) | Subsurface metagenome, whole genome shotgun sequencing project. | reverse complement strand
GACTGGGGACACGACGGTGAGGCTTTGGGAACCGGAGAGGGCCACGGATTTGGGGAGGGGAGAGCAGAGCCAGCACATCTACGTTACAGTCATAGATTATTCGTCGAGGACATAAAGTGTGATCAGTGCGGAGATCCGATCACCGAGCGATGCGAGCAATGTAGTGTAAGAATGCATTGCTTGGGATGCCGCAAGACCTTATGCGCAAGCTGCGCTTTTGACCAGCCTCTGCCCAGGAAGAAACGGAAACGTTGCTCATCGCCGACAGATCTCAGCTCCACTCCAGCAGAAGTTTCTCGGAGCCGTAGCAATGAGCTCTGGTGGGCGCCCGAAGCATATCAGTCGCCTATTTTGATGCAAGAAAGTCAAGAAGCTGAGGGTGCTGATGCACCTGGAGCGAACGCGGCAATTTCAATCAGTGTTGCCCCGCAGAAGCTGAAATTTCAATGGTGCTGTTTGGAGCCAATGTTCTCTGGTGGTGGTGGCATAGCCTTCTTCGGACCCGGCATGAACGGTCCTGGTGCAAATAGAATACGAACAGCGCCATTGCCCAAGGGTCGAGGTTGGGAGGATCCTGAGTTTCTGCCTTCCGCGGCGAGCTCTTTCCCTATATTCGCGTATGGTAGCCAAGACGCGCCAGACTACACCTCCATGACCGGGAACAATACAATGCTACGGTGGTTTCTCAGAGGCTCGGAAGATGCGCAAACTTCAAGCTGTCCACGCAGCCTCTGTCGTGAATGTTACCACACAATGGGCTGGCAGGCCGCCTGCCGAGCTTGCAAGAAGCCACTATGTCTAGAGCACGATCTGCGAGGTCTGAAAATGCGCATCTGCGGATACAGAGATCTTGCCCTCGAAAAGGCCGCTCTACGTAACCCCACCCAGGCCGACTTGCTGTCCGCGAATTCCCAAATACCTCCGATCTACCTGAAAGACAGCTATTCTGCAAATAGGCAAGCCATCGCATGGATCCGCCACGTCCTCAGCGGTCTACACAACTACGAGCGCTCGGTATGCATAGCTTCGCTCGTCAAGCTACCCGAGAGTGACGACAGCGACCTGGCAGAGCTCCCAGAGGACGAGAACACTTCCCTCGCCGCATCAAGCAGCACCCTTGAAACCGCTCCTCAACCAGTGACCACCTCTGAAGAAACGACCAGCTCCACAACCCAATGCTCCCAAGCCAACACCAACCAACCAAACACACCCGTCCCCCCACTCTGGCAAGGCTGCGCCTCCTTCTTCTGCCCCCAATTCCGCTTGACCGGTGACCACCGCAACCGGTGCACCGGCGACCTCCGCGAATGCCACTCCTGCGGCGTCCACGTCTGTCCGGACTGCCTGCTCGCCAACCCTCTCTGCACATGCACCTTCTGCGTCGACAATTACCACTGTCCGAACTGCTATCGCAAGTTAAGCGCCGGCGTCTGCAGGAAGACCGCAGAAGAACTGGAGCGGGTGATGAGGCTGCGGAAGATGGAGTTGAAGAGGTTGGCCGATGTCTCGTCAAGGAGGGGGGCTGACGAGGTTGCGGGGTTGGTGGGAGACTTCTGGCAGGGATTGAGAGTGGGTGGCGGGCTGGGTGATGGGGTGGTGGTGGTGTGAGAAGTGGTGTTGTGTTCATTTGTCGTTCACGGACACGGCCGCTTTTACGACAAGGAATGAAAAAATTGCTCACGAAACGAAATGAGGCGAGATGGGAGCGCAGCTATCTTCTCTCGGGGTTCGGTGTTTTGTTCAATTGCCGCCGCATGATCTCCGGCTGCGGAGAAATGAAGTGATGAACGCCGGTGTCTATGTGTTGGGTGCATGTGGGTTTGAGATGTGGTATGATGGTTTTTGCATCTGTAATGTACTCGTACGATTTCAAGGGATTTGCTGGAGTACGATCATCCTAGCTGTCAGTGCATATGTGTCTGCCTTTGACCGCCGTCTAACAGATATGTGGAAGCTTATGACGTGGAATTCTTGCAAGAGTCTGCACTACCCAGATTGCGATATTGATATGTTTTACGTTTCGACACATGCATTTTGAGGACCTGGACTCATACCCAGGCCTCAGCAACATGGGCGCAGCGACATGAGACTGGAAATGGAATTGATACTGATTCGTCCAGTGCAACCTCTCCAAGTATGTAATCGGTATTGGTTCACATTTCTGGGGTATTTTGACCTTCAATCCAAGCCCTTAAACACCAAAACATCCGGCCTTCGACCATTCAAGTCTTTTCCCTTGTTCCGCTTCCGCTTCTTCTTCCTGCGCCGCTCCTTCGGCTTCTCCTCGCTGTCGTCGCTATCGCCACTCCCACCACCAACCTCACTGTCACTAACCTCACCCGGACGCTTCACAACCCCCAAATCACCATCTCCCTCCTCCTCCTCCGCCTCCTCATCATCACCAACCTTCTCATGCCAAACCTTAACAACCATCCCACCACCACTAATCATCCGTCCCTCAACATCAAACCCCAACCCCGCCACCCCCTCAACCTCATCATGCCTCACCTCACCAACAACCTTATTCCTCCCCAACTCGACAAGCCTGACCTTCCCATCTCCCATCCCCACCGCCACCAACTTCCCACCTCCGACCACGGACCCCACCCCCTCCGGCACCAACGCAATCGTATCCAAACTCTCCCCCGCGCCCCCGCCAGGCGGCCCCCGATCAACAATAATCCTCTCCTCCTGATCATCCCACACCCCCCTTTCCCACAACGTCACCACACCCCCTCCGCTCCCCACAACAACCTTATCGCCCTTGCCCGACTTGGCACCTAACCCCCCAACGAAAACGCAACTCAGCAATTCCTCCTCCTGGTCCTCGCTCCTGACCAGCACGCCGCGCCGCAGGTCCGTCACCGCCAACGTGCTGCCGCCCGTGCTGACCCATTGCTTGCTGGTGCCGGAAGTGCTGGTGTCGGAGGGGGGCAGGGGCGCGAGGCCGGAGATGTAATCGTCGTGTGGATGGTGCGTTTGCTGGGGTGTGGATGAGAGGGTGGAGGAGGCGCGGAGGTCGTAGAGGTGGAGGGCCGAGGAGTCGGTTGCTAGGAGGAGGGTTTGTGGCGTGAGGGCGTGGAGGAGGCTTGGGGCGTCGATGTTGGGACTATAGATCGCAATGGCGGAATCAATTAATCTCATGTCAATTTTAAGTGATCGAATGGTCTGCGATGGAAATGCGGAGCGGAGCGACTTACCCATCCTTCACTATCCCAATCTTACTCCCCTCACTATCCCAATCTTACTCCCCACCTGCCCTGTCGCCGTACTCGCGGCTTTGACTACCCCGTCCGTGCCCGCGGAAAATATCACTTCTCCGTCGTAGCTGTAGGCCACGCTGCGACAGCTGCCTTTGTGGCGTTTCGTCCGCCATGTTGTTTCTATTTGTCCGACGCCGTTTGTCGTGCTGGTGCTGGTGTTGTTGGAGCTACTGTCGTGCTCGTGCGCGTCGGCAGGTAGCCGGAAGGTTTGTACGTGGCCGGAGGAGAGACCGACGGTGAGGATGGGTTGGCTGGGATGGATGGCTTGGGCGAAGAGGTCGGACGTGAGGGGAAGAGTGCAAATTGTGTCGAACATTGGAGTATCATTCGTGGAGTTTCTTTTTGAGAGTGGTAGGTTGCAGATTCGGAGAATTCAGGGGACAACGTATTGACTACAGATGGGAGCAATTGCCTTCCACAAGTGATGGAAACTGCTAGTGAATTTCCATCATATTGAAATAGAGAATTTTTCACTTTTCAATCAGTCTGAAGTGAATCCATCTAATAGCAATTGGTTTTACAAACGCCACATCCAAAGCCTCATCCTGAACGAGATCCAAAACTCGCCAAAACCTGGTGGTACGGATGAGGCAACGAGCACAGTCGCGCAGGAGGCTTTCAATAGCGCACTGGAGTGCGCCGTACACGTTTCGATTGTCGTACGCCGCCGAGATTTGTTGGAGCCTTCTTCCGTTTCGGAGAGCGTAGATGTGGAGGATTTAGAAGCTCATCCGTCGTATCAGTCACTGATGAGATTTGGGCATTTCTGCCCCGACCTTTTCCGGTTCCAGTCTTCTTCTTGGTTCCACCCTTACCATTCTCTTTAGCCTTCTTCTCGCCAGTCTCGATGTTCGTTTCAGGCTTGGTGATATTGTTCCCGGAGCTGCCAATGTTGATGAGAAGGTTACCCTCCGATTCTCTGATGTCCACAACCACTTGCCCGTCACCAGACCTGAAGACCTTCGGTGGCGGGTCATGCGTCTTCGCATGTTTGAGGATTCTCTGGATGAGAATGGCATCAGTACTTTGTGGGAGTTCTTCCTGGTGGGGGAGGTCTTACATCGAGGTCCTTCGTGCTGAATCGTTTTGTACATACTGAACAGAATACCCAAGATCCCTTGGTCACTTTGCTGCCGTCTCTGTCACTGCCAATAGCGGTTAGGTTGCCGATGTTCGTGCCGGTGTTGCCGCCTTCGTTGCCGCCATGCTCTCCACCCTTCTCTCCACCTTGGTCTCCACCCTCCTCTCCACCCTGCTTTCCACCCTGCTCTCCACCTGGCTCTCCACCTTCCTCACCACCTTGGTCTCCACCACCGTCACGCTCAATGTACCCAAGATGCGTACTGCGATGCTCAGCACGTTGCTATAGAAAGTCAGCTCGCTTACCCACCACAGATTCGGAGTGGACTAACCTGCTCAGTAAACAGAGTCAGATTGGCCCTGCACAGAGGCTGGGAACATAATTCTGCAACAGAGCCTCCATTCAAGTGGTTCACCCGCAGGTGGTCCGCTCGAGCCTTGACATCGTAAGTCTCTAACCTTCACGCTTAATAAGGGAATTCCTCAGGAACTTACTTTCGCAGTCCACGCAGTCCAGTTCCGTTCGCAGAACGGGCAGGTGTGTACCAAGTTCTCTCGGTGGATTCGATAATGCGCCTTGATCTGTGAATAGACTCAGTATACAGTTCAAAGAGTTTGACTTTATTGATGCGTACATCTTGGAACCCTAAGCCAGGCCTGAAGGTCTCGTCACAGACGCGGCAGGCGAACTCTCGTTGCAAGAGTTCGTTCTCGGCACGCCGGAGGTCTCTCTGCAGCCGTTCAATTTCTGTAAGCGTCAAAACTCGAGCATAAGTTGAAGGCGTGTCGCGTCCGCCACGCAATTCTTGTTCCAGGCTTGGCCCATATTTGGGAACAGCGATTTCGCCCGGGGCACCGCTTCCGTAGATCGATTCCGGCGCGAACCGAGACTCAGTTCGAATTTCTTGGTTTCTGAACATCTGAGCGGTGTGCTTTTCATACTCTCTTCTGTTTTCTGTTTGACATAGATCAGCTAGAACTCAAAATGAAAGACCATTGGAGTTGTAGCAACCTTGTGTCTTCCTTTCTAGCTCATCTTCTTTTGGCCGTGGTGGATCTTGGAGCTCCTCTTGTATAGCTGCCCTCTTGGCAGCCTCCTCCATTGCTATGCGTTCTTCATCATAAGAACCACCATCCACATCCTATCGCCTGATTAGCGGAATCACAAACGTTTTCCTGGTGTCTTATTTACCACGTTACGGAGATACACATCCATTTCAGGCTCGTCGATCAAGTAATAAAACTCTGTGCGGAACTGTGCATCAGTCATAGTCTCCCTTAGGTACACATTCTTGTACTCCTGGTTGGGTCTATGCAGTCTTGCTCTGACCCCACCTGGAAATCTATCCAGTCGAATACCCAGTAGAGATTCCACAACTTTGGAAAATGCCATACGCGACGGATTATCTAGGTGATTCCATACTTCCGAGGGGCGAGTAGGGTTTTTGCAGTTAATAGTGATGTGCCCCTTCTGCAATAGATGTGTCAGTTAGTCAATGCCGATAATCGGACGGAGAACATCTCACAATCTCCTTGAAGATGTAGACACGTCCATCTTGCTGGACCCTACTACCAAACTCTTTCTCAAATCTTTCCCTAGCCCCGTTATCACTTTCAACGTTCGAGTGCACTGCGAACCACTTATCATTGATCCAAGCTGCCTCCGTGGGAAATATCCGGACAGTCCAGTCCTGGCCTATGGGTTTGCAAAGTTCGCGAATTTGGGCCAATACTCTGTCTACAGTGAAAGGTGCTCTAAGCTCAACACAAGCCCCTCGTGCTGGTCGGTATAAGACGAGACTGTTCAGATGTCCAAGAGGGTTTGTGGAGGCAGTCCCGAAAACCGGTAGAGATTGGGTAGGCAGAGTACCAGCTGCAGACGGTCCTGTTGGAGGAAGTACTGGAGGAACACTGCCTGGTGGCTCAGTGCCGGAGGTTTCTGTTGGAGGTGCAGGAGGGGCTGGTCTTCCAGTACCGGTATTTCTAATTTGAGTTGCAGGAGGAGGCGCCGGTTTTCCAGTCCCGCTGGTTCTGGTTTTAGATGCAGGATTGGCTGATTTACCAGTCCCAGGGGTCCCTGTGTGAGGCGCAGGAGGAGGAGCTGGGTTACCAGTCCCAAGGTTGCCTGTTTGAGGAGGAGGAATAGGACGAGGACCTGTAGTTGTTGAGGTAACACCGTGGTGGGGTTTAGGCACAGACGGAGTTCGGAGAGGCTTGTCTCCTTGTTGGGGCTCACCCATGAGTTTGCTGCCTCCCGTAGTAGTGGTCAAGCCTGGTTTCCTCGGAAGCTGTGGTGCATTAGTGCTAGCATTTGCATATGTGGGAAAATGGGATATTAATCACCCTGGTTATGTTGATTGGTGGGTGAGCTGCGTCCCAGATAATGACCTCGACGGGATCGCTCTTTTCCTTGTTCCTCTGAGTCACCGCATAAAGTATGGCTTGCAACCTCGGCTTAGCCGCTTCATCACCGTTCGCAAACCATACATCGTGATGACCGTTTCCCGGAACCGACAAGGTGAATTTTGCGTCGCTGCTGGTTTCTGGGAACAAGAACCTTATCCCCTCTATCAGTTCCTTGCTGTTCTCAGCATGTCGCGGGTTCCCAACTTCGGCGTCTATCCACCCGGCATCTACCCATGCATGGCCAATGCCTCTGCGAGTTAGCTTGAGAGAATCTCCGCCATAAGACTCATGCTTGAATGGGCGCTTTGCACTGCCCTCGAAGCGGATTCGAAACTCAAAATCTGGGTTACAGAAGCGTGGCTTGACTTTAGTATCGTAGACCTGCTCGCCAGTGTCGTCATCAATTCTCCCTGTCTCCTTGGCATTCGCTGGGTCCGCTTGCTTCAATAACTCATCAACGTAAAAGACTAAGCCATGACCGGGTTCCTGGGCTTGCCGATTGATGAGCCGCTTTGAAATAGCGCGGAAAGCTTCGTAAGACTCGTTCCAAAAGTATAGAGCGCCAGTATCTCCGTGCAGAAGGACCTTGGGATCGGCCAACCGAAGCAAATTATGGGTTGGGTTCACAACAATGTTATTCCGTAACCCATAAGGGTAAAGTGGTGCGGCCGCGTCGACACCCACTGTACAGGGTAACCCATCCAGGGGGTTCGCGAAAAGGTTCACTGTAGGGCTCGCGAAATCAGACCGATAAGGTGACTGCCGATCGATGTATTCTTCAGGCATAGGCTTGCGGGCTATTTAGGTATCAATAAGATGTCTGTGTAGAAAGTTGATGCAAAGTTAGACTTACTGCGTAACATAGGTTGTCCATAGCTCTTTTGGCTGTAGAAATCTAGAAATTCCAAGAATTCTTCCTCGTGATACACTGGTTCCCCGCCAGCATAAAGGGAGCTTTCGCCAGATTCTTCCACTAACTTCCAATTCTTTGGATCCTCATTTCTACAGAGGGGTTCATTGCCTTGAAGTGGGCTTACAGGACGCCCGAATTGCTGCTGAGTGAGTTTGAATGCAACGGTCGGAATAGCGGTCTTCAATATCCCGTTGTACCTTTCGGTCCCAAGATCATCACCGGGGATCGGACGAAGTGGCATGGATGCATGCCGGGCGGTAAGCTCAGCCCATTTGATGTTCTCGTCTGTTTTGTATTGAGCTAGAAAGGTTCTTAGGTCTTTGGCATCTTTAAGTCTCGCCTCCCATTCGCCCTCCGCCGTTTCCCATTCAGCATCCCCAGGCTGGGGTCCGGACTCTCGCGAGCCCTCGATTATGCCGTGATTGCCAGTGTTCCAGATCATGCCAGCAAGAGATCCCTGGACGGTCCACCCTGCTCCTGAATCTGTTTTGGCTACTGCTGGATCTCCAAACCCCGGACGTACGCTGCGTTTAGGATTGAACTCTTGATGAAACTTCCGTCCTGGCATGTAATCATTGTCAATCGTCCTGCTCTGGGCCTTTGCCTTGGTAACTTTGGGAGGAGGCGCTTTAAGATTCTCTTTTGCTTCTTCAGCCAGGATTTCAGGTAATTGCCTGGCAAACACATCTCCCCAGTCCACGGGTTTTCGGGCCTCGAGTGGATCGACTTGACCTGGCTCCCTCCAGAAATGGTAAGACGGAAGTTCGTCCTTATCTACAGCTATGTAGTACAGATTCGATTCGGTCTTCTGGTCGTCGGGCATTGCTTCATCTTCGTCAGATAGATGATCTGTCTCCAAGTCATAATATTCATCAACACGGAGTTCTGCGGTTTGCGGGTTAACCTCCCCGTAGTCTTTCGCCAATACGATATCTCCCTGTTCTAGGAATTTGGTCAATAAACCTCGCCTGGCATCTCGAATCATCTTTGCATCAGGTCGTCGAGGATGTATCCTCTCGGGAAATTTGCGCGTGCCCAACTCAGTGTAGAACGGACGAGTACGGCGCTTGCGGATGGTACTTCGGCTAGCTGGGATTCGTGATTTGAGATCGACCTTGCGGAGACGCGGTCTGTCAGTTGTAGTCAGAGTGGATTTGTGGTTTGGTGATGGCGAAGCCTGGTCTGCGCCGAAAAACATCTTCGTCAGATTGGCGAACAGTCCTTGGTTGGGGCTCAAAGTGGACTTCAAGCTCTCGCCATGATTAGGTGACTCGCTCAGAGGTACGCGGTTACGCTCATAGCCCTCAGGGGTTATTGGAGACATGTTACCGTCGCGTCTTTTGAGAAAGCTTCGAACGAAAGCCAGAGCTTATCAAGCTGGTACACGGGTCAGAGGAGTACCTAGGGTGAAGGAAAACCATAACCGTGGGTTATGGTCCTTTGTCTCATCATCTGCGGAGAGGGCACTAGTTTTCCCGAAAGCAGCAGAGTAGCAAAGATGAGTTGCAAGTACACTGCAGCTCATGGTTCTCCGCCGAGTCAACAAAGGATGGAAATCACTACTCTTGATGCAGCATTGTTCGCATCGATGTTTTCGGCTACAAACCGAGGAATGTAAAGCCCAGATCAGACAGTAGCAACGGAATGCGCCAACGCAGGCCATATGTATCGATTACATGACTGACACGAACAACAAATCGTACAGGAGCAACGAAGCAACGAAAACTGGTGTAAGAGGCTCGAGGGTAAAACCCATCCACCCGAGAAGTCATGCAGAGAAACTGAGAAGAGAGAACAAACCACCAAGATATCTTGGGATGTGAGGAACAAAAAGATCGTCGTATTACATAGAGAAGAAACATAGAAGAGCATAACCAGCATTTGCGTGCTATGTTGGAAGCGCTTCTGCACTCCGAGGACGGTGGAGCACTCGAAGCCGGCAAAGAGGCTAAGTTACCTTACGTAAGCAGAAAGCTCACTTCGGTTTGAATATCGTGATTGCACCAAGCTCTCCCTTTTTCTCGCGCATTCTACAAACAGCCAGCTCAACGGTGAAAGCTCACCATGGGAGTTCTTAACCTTGACAGTCATCGCCGACTCGATTATCAGCTACCCTTTGTAGCCGCAGGTCTGGCATCAATCGCCCTAATTCTTAGCATCCGCAGTTCTTCCTCATCCTCGATCCGGAAAACTAACAAGACCATTCCTTCACCAAGAACTACACTCATCCCCGAACTTTCCAAGCAAGAGATTGCAGAACTGCTCTATCCTCCTGATTATCTGCCCGGGGCACGTGATGTGACTTCCCCTTATGGCAATGTTAGGGTCTATGAATGGGGGCCGGAGGATGGGGGAAAGATCTTGTTGGTGCATGGGATTAGCACGCCTTGTATTGCGTTAGGTTATTAGCCATTATTGTTTTGTTTTTGAGATATCATGGCTCCTTGGTGGGAGAAATGAAAGGGACGAACTGACAGATTGTCATTTCCTAGGCGGAATAGCTCATGGGTTGGTTGACAAAGGGCACCGTGTAATGCTTATAGGTGCGTGTTCTGGCTTACCCAGCACGCTTCATACTCGGGATTTTTTGAAAGCTTTGTATTCGGTGCGGCTTGTGAAGATATGCGATAAAAGGGAATACATTGGCCCTGACCACCCACCCAGATCTCTTCGGACGAGGCTATTCAGACACACCAAGCGACCTACCACATGACGCTCGCCTCTATACCAGCGAAATACTCATTGCTCTAGCCTCCTCACCCCTTTCCTGGATCGGCGCGTCTTCCGGCCGGTTCGGTCTCATTGGCTACTCACTGGGCGGCGGGATCGCTGCAGCCTTCACGAGCTCGTTCCCACAACTCGTGTCAACCCTGGTCCTACTTGCCCCGTCTGGATTGCTAAGACCAAGTCATATTAGCCGATCGAGCAAGTTTCTCTATTCCACCGGACTCATGCCGGAAAGTTTTCTCGAGTATCTCGTTAGGAGAAGGCTCGGAGGTGGGCCGTCGTACATGAGACCTGCAACATCGCCGGTTCAACATACGTCGGCGGATGAGGTCGTGGGAGAAGAGTTGCCAAGACATGATGCCTCTGTCGAGCCAGCGCTGACGTTGAAGATGGATCCCCATATCAGGGTGACCGCTGCTGTGGTCCGTATTGGCTTCTCCCTCGTCTCAAGATATGATACTGACATAAAAGTCCGAAAAGGAGTGGCAGCTGAAGTCACATCAAGGCTTTATCACTTCTTTCATGTCAAGTATCCGGTATGGGCCGATCACGGAGCAGCACCAGGATTGGAACCGCATAGGCCAGAATCTAGCGGCACAGAATGCGACGAATAATGATGATGCGGAGAACGTAGGATTGAAGAACGGCAAGGTACTCATTATCTGTGGGGAGCAGGACTCCATCATTATCAAACATGAGCTGGTCGAGGACGCGACGAAAGCGTTGAAGGGTAACGTAGACTTTAGATTCATTGATGCGGGCCACGAATTCCCAATCACGAAAAGCGAGGATGTGGTTAGATATATTGTAAATTTCTGGAAGGAGCCTATTTAGAATGTATGCGTTGTTATATTTAGATATATAGCTGTACATAAGTCTAACCAGATGGTGAGCATATACATCCCACTATGACCTGGAATATTCGACACCCATAACCTTGCACATGCTCAGTAAGTACTAGTCGCATCCTCTTCATCTTTGGTTTCGCGATACAACCTCGGTCTCCCATCAGCTATACCGAAGCGATCTGATACTTCTTTGCATCACCTCCGGAGTTGAACCAGCAAATCTCTTCGTTGATGGGGAGCGATGAGAGCCCTGTCACGGGCTGGATTTTGACGAAGGATGGTGTTGATCGAAGGATCCATAGTCGGGCGTCTAATTAAAGCCGTCTAAAGCTCGTCCCCGTGGCTGTGGCTTCTTCGAAACCATTTATTGTAACAGAAGTCTTGAATGAGCCTCTAAGATCAAAAGAGGACACTACGGCGATTGCATGCGCCAATCCACCGCCAGACGCGTGACCCACACAGTTAAGCATTCTACTTTCTGTCGACCGCTCAACCCATGATCTCCTGTTTCGAACCGTCAGCGTGAAGGCCACAGCCAGCAAGATGACAGCACGGGTGGACACTTACGCTTGCAAACTTACTTCTTGCTCGAATTCTAGGGCCATAGAAGACAAGGACCCAGGGCACGATTGTGAGAAGTGCCCCCTACGTAACTTGAGTGAGATACTTTATGAGATGAAGGCATAACTAACCACACCTCCAAGAAAGCTTGAAGCTCCGGCAATGGTCATGCGGCGAAACATAGGCTCCGCTATGAGTGGGAAGATGCCACCGAGCATATTGCGACCTCCAGCGGAAGTGTTAGTGAACCGTGACATATAGCTTAGTTGGAGTCTGGTACTCACAGAAGGATTGAGCTGCCAATGCTGAGCTGGCATAGCGATGATAGGTATCTGCAAGATAATTGAAGACCGCCAAGTATATTGAAAATATGCCCATCGTAGCAACAAGTCAATCTAATGGTTATATAGATTTCTTGGCTACCGAACCTGTGTGCTTTTGGT
>QQTW01003082.1_pt1 | contig 12242 bp, 10 predicted proteins | sample 1904831 | NCBI WGS metagenome assembly QQTW01 (sample SAMN09435610, study PRJNA476489) | Subsurface metagenome, whole genome shotgun sequencing project. | reverse complement strand
TATTAAATATGCTCGACATGGTGTTTGAAGAAACATCTGAGTTTCCCTTAAATAACGCCCAATTTTATAAAGATGGAATAGAAATTTTACTCAAGCAATGGGATAGTAACTACGAGATTGCAGCAGATAAAGTCTACAAACAACTCACTTTACAAAAGAAACAAGATTTATTAAGTTACATCGCCCTAAAAACATTTATATGCGGTGACTATTTCTTTACCCAACAAGCAGTAGAACAATATATTGCTGAATACATCGGCAATTTGCCTAATGCTGCTATTGATTCGCAACAATTACAGCTTGATAGCGAAGCAATACTGCAATCAATTGAGACGCAACATGGCGTATTAGTTCAACAATCACCAGACATTTACGCTTTTTCCGATCTATCATTGCACGAGTATTTTGCAGCTAGAGAAATCGTTAATAGTCCCGATCCCCAAGCATTAGAACAATCTTTGCAAAGTTTAGTTAGTCATTTGAATGAAACTCGCTGGCGAGAACTATTTTTATTAGCAGTTGGGATGTTGCGTAATGCCGATCACCTATTAAATGCAATTAAGCAGAAAGTTGATGCTTTAGTGGCTAAAGATGAGATTTTGCTACACTTCCTCAATTGGAATTATCAAAAATCGCTGGCAGTTATAGCCCCTTACAAATCTTCAGCTTTTCGAGCATTAGGTTTAGAATTTATCCTCAACCTTGACTTTGACTTTGCCTTAGCGTTGGATAATGATTTTGCTTACGACATTGGTTTGAATACTGCTCATTTGCACGCTTATACACAAGAGTTAAAAAAGTGTAAATTTAGCAAACACCAAAAGCAAGTATTAAAGCAATACTACAATGCAAATAAGCTATTAGTAGACTGCCTAAATCACGCTCACTATGTTAGCCGTAACGTCCGCACAGAAATTGAGGACACAGTACTAGTAGCACCGCCGATCGCATTAGTTAGCGCGATCGCAAGTCAGCCATAGCTCCTTTAGTTACGCCTGCGATTGCACTATCAGTTGCTTTAGGTAAATGATAATATTTGCCGCCAGATGTTGCTGCTAGTTCCTTAGCAAAGCCCGTAGAGACAAACTTATTTTCCGTATCTATCACTAACAACTGCATCCCCAAAGCTCGAATCCTCGCAGCAATACTTAATAGTTCTGCTTTGATATCGGGCTTTTCGCCTTCTTGTAAAGGTTCACCTAGCGATCGCGCCAAGGGAATATTCCCCCGTCCATCAGTAATTGCCACGATCACAACCTGCCCGATATCGCCGCTCATTTGCGCATTAGTGCCGACTCTAACTGCTTGTGTTAAACCATGTGCCAGGGGTGAGCCACCACCGCAAGGCATTCGTTCCAGCCTTCTTTTGGCAGCGGAAATTGAACGAGTCGGAGGTAATAAAACTTCTGCTTGTTCTCCCCGAAATGGAATAAGAGATATTTGATCGCGGTTTTCATAAGCTTCTGTTAGTAGCCGCAACACAGCACCTTTAGCCGACTGCATCCGATTTAATGCCATAGAACCAGAAGCATCTACCACAAAGACAATTAACGCTCCTGCTTTGCGCACTAAGCGCTTGGCGCGAATATCGCCCTGTTCGACAATTACCCGCTTATTTGGTTGACGTTCTCGACGCGCTTTTTGGTAAGGTGCAGCGGCTCTGAGAGTCGCATCTACAGCAATCCTTCGTGCTTTGCCTTTAGGTAACATAGGCTTAATATAACGCCCGCGATCATCAGAAAAAATTACGCTGCGAGCGCCAGATTTGCCGCGCCGATTAGCCATTTGCGCGAAATATAGGACGCTAGGGTCAAGAATTACCCCTTCAGCATCAAAGACAAATTCTTCAGGAATACTAGGCTGTTCGTCTTGTTCTGGTTCTTCCGGTTCGTCTTGTTCGTCTTGCTCCTCTTGTTCTTGCTGTGATTCATCCTGACTTTGAGGCGGCGGTGGCGGCGGTGGTGGTAGTTCTTCTGGTGGCGTTTGGATTGTTGTTGCTCTAGGGACGATAACTAATTCCACTGCATGACGTAAATCTTCGGCATTTACAGTATTGCGTCCTTCTAAGGCGGCGGCGGCTTTGGCTACTTTGACAGCAAATAGTTCGGCGCGATGTCCTTGCACGCCGCCACGTAAGGCCTCATCGACTAGATAAGCTATTTGTTCGTGGGTAATAGTCACATCTTTTAACCATTCGCGCGCGAGGATAATTTGAGTTTTGATGTTGTCAATATCTTCGCTGTACTGTTGCAGAAACTCTTGAGGTGAAGCGGTGTAATGAATAACTTGCTCTACTGCTTGCACTCTTTGATCCAAGCCAAGTACCGCATCAGCGCTAAGAGCGATCGCAATGCGATCGAGTAAATGTTCTCTTAAATTGCCTTCTTCAGGGTTATAAGTGGCAATAAATAATGGTTTGCAGGGATGCTCGAAACTTATGCCTTCGCGTTCAATAAAGTTACGCCCTTCACTGAGAACTGTAAGTAATTGATTGCTTATTTGGTCGTCTAGTAAGTTGATTTCGTCTACATACAAAACGCCCCGATTTGCTTGCGCTAATAATCCTGGTTGAAATACTGATTCGCCTGTTTTTACCGACTGTTCTACATCTACTGAACCTAGCAAGCGATCTTCAGTAATGCCTAGAGGGATTTGCACAAAAGGCGCAGGGATAATTTCTGTTTGCGCATTTTCTTCTGCTTCTTCATTACAGAAGCTACCTTTAGCTACTTCAATTGGCGGCAACAAGGCGTGTAAAGCTCGTGCCATAACTGATTTAGCTGTACCGCGCCTTCCGGCGATCGCTACGCCGCCTAAGCCTGGATCTACAGCTACCAATAGTAAAGCCAATTTGATTGCTTCCTGACCTACTACAGCCGTCAGGGGAAAGGTAGGGACTAAGATTGCAGGCATATATTAAAGACGGGGAAGGGGGATGGGGTAAGGGGAAAAGTAAAGATGGGGAGGAATAAGTTAGTTTTGTTGCATATCTTCAACTTAAAACTACTTTAAGGAAAAGGGGGAGGGAAAGTACCTGGCGCTTTTATTTTACAAGTTTTGGACTGTTGTAGTTGTAGGTTTTTGTTCTACTACGCCTAAATGCAGGGGAAAGGGAGCGATCGCTATTTTCCTTGCTCTTCTGTAATTATTTTGACTGATAAGGGGAAAATTACTTTAAATGTAGACCCGACTCCAACTTCCGAATTTAGTTCGCATCTGCCTTGTAGTAGTTTTACCAGTTGAGAGACAATAGCAAGTCCCAGTCCTGTACTATTTGGCAAATATGGTTTGTGATCGTCACCTACTCGATAGTATGGATCGAAAACTTGTTTTTGATCTTCTTCGCCGATGCCAATTCCTGTATCTGTAACAATTAGCTCCCACTGTTGATCGTCGATCGTCTGACAAGTAATGTTAATATTGCCCGTCTCTGTGTAGCGAATGGCATTGCTGACTAAATTTGTAATTATTTGCTGCAAGCGCAATGCATCGGTGAGAATTTCATCGGGAGCGCGATCGCAATTTACAGCTATTTCCAATTGTTTTTCCCGCGCTGCTGGCTCTAGCATTTCTACGACATTATCGATTAAGAAGCGAACGCTAGTTGGCACTTCTTGCAACTTCATTTTCCCAGCTTCGTAGCGCGATACTTCTAAAGCATCGTTGACTAGATGCAGTAAATGCCTACCATTGCGTAGTACTCGCTCGATATGTTCGAGATTAGTATAAGTATCTTTGACTTCAGTGCGTTTGCGTTCTTGACGCAAAAATAGATCTGAGTAGCCGATAATTGAAGTTAAAGGATTTTTGAGTTCGTGGGCGAGGTGAGAAAGATGATCCTGATTGGCTCGTACTAAGCGCGTCAATTCTTGATTGTTTAGTTGCAGGTGACTTTGCACCAAATCTAATTCTTTTAGCCGCTCGTCTACATAGCTTTTGAAACACTGGGCGATCGCTTCGTCTATAGTTGCGTCAATTAGTCGAAAAACTCGGATTACTTCTAAAGGTTTTGCTTGCAACAACTCTGGCTCTAAAGTTGCAAAGATTACTTGACGCAGTAGATGATACTCTCTGGCTATTTCTGTTGGCTCGAAGCCTTGTTCGGCACGCAGTACGCCATGATGTATGCTTGCATCTAATATCGGCTGAATTTCGCTATCTTGGTATTTAGAAATTACAGTTGCCATTGCCTGCAACACCATAACAATGTGGTTTTGGATAGCTGTACTTGGTAAATTGTTAGCACTTTCAATCTGCCGATCTTGGCGGACGGCGCTCACCCATCTGTCAGCGATTGTATCAATTTTATCCACTACCAATTGACTAAAATCAAGCATCCGCAAGTCGAGGGAAAGAATAGGTTAAAAGTTTCCCTTTGCCCATTCTAGTTGAGTAATGCTGACAGCGTGTAAATGATAATCAATAATTTACTAGTACCAAAAGGTAGAAATTGCGCTACTACAATGGTTGGATATTTGCTAAGTAATTGACCAAGCTTAACAATTAGTGATATAATCGTCAAAATTTGAGTAAGTCAGCTTAATCTAGAGTTTGCTATCGGCATAAATCTAGAGCGGAGGAACCAATCTTAGGGGCGCATTTATACTTTGTTGCTTAATCAAGCGATAAGTACAGAGGGATATCTCTCAATCCTAGCCCGTCAGCTAACTTCGTAAGCGTGGAGAGGAGACTGAAAGATCGGCATTTTAATTAAATGTTTGGTCATCAGTATTCCTAGCTGGTACTGCTCGGTTTTGTTACAACCGATCTTAAATCTGGGGAGCCTGAGCGTGACTTTTCAGCTAAATATTGCGGCAATATTAGTTGCCGGACAAGCAACGTGGAAGCGTGCCAAACCTTTGATTATCAGAGATGCTATTATTCTGCCTGCGCTTGGCTTTTTGGGAATTATCATTCTGTGGTGGATAGTTGCGCTGCTTCATCATGACGTGATGCCCACGCCACCAGAGGCGCTAGTTGCTAACATGGACTTTATCCTCAACCCATTTTACCGTCGAGGACCTGGAGATTTGGGCTTGGGTTGGTTGTTATTGGCAAGTTTGAGAAGAGTATTGTTGGGCTTTTTGTTGGGTGCGGTTGTTGCTATTCCCGTAGGATTTTTGATTGGGATGTCTAAGCAGGCAATGCTAGCAATCAACCCAATTATTCAAATTTTCAAGCCTGTATCGCCCTTAGCATGGCTACCGATCGCATTAGCTATTTTCAATTTGGCAGATCCATCAGCAATTTTTGTAATTTTCATAACTTCTTTATGGCCCACAATCATCAATACAGCCCTTGGCGTATCTAGCGTTTCCCAAGATTACATTGACGTGGCGCGAGTATTAGAAATGCCCAAGTGGCGAAGGATTACTAAGATTATTTTGCCTGCTAGTTTGCCTTATATCTTTACAGGGCTAAGAATTAGTTTGGGGATTGCGTGGCTAGTAATCGTTGCAGTGGAGATGCTGACAGGCGGAATAGGAATTGGCTTTTTTGTGTGGGATGAGTGGAACCGCTTAAACCTGAGTTCGGTATTTTTAGCAGTATTAGTAATTGGCGTAACAGGGCTATTACTTGACTATGCTCTAGGTAAAGTTGAGTCTTGGGTGACTCACAGGAAAGCTGCAACTTAGCAGTTACCAGTTACCAGTTACCAGTGATAAAAGTCAAGAGTAAGCAATAATACTCGGCTATTTAGCTGGGTGAGTTGACTGTGAATTAAAAACAACAGAAAAATCGGCAAAGGTTAAAATTTTACCCTTTTACCTTCATATATGAACCACAGCACAAACTGGACGCGACGTAAATTTATCGAAAGTATGGGTGCTACAGCAGCGGGAGTAGCACTTTCATCATGTGCGATTAGTGGCGACAGATCGGCAACTGGATTGACTGAGGAAGCTTTAGCAATTAAACCAGTTGTTCGTTCCCAAGACTTGGAAAAGCCAGATATTACTGTTGGGTACGTTCCCGTTAATGATTGCGCGCCATTTGCGATCGCCTGGAAAAAAGGCTTTTTTCGCAAGTACGGGCTAAACGTTACACTCAACCGCGAAGCTAGCTGGGCAACTTCCCGCGACGGAATTATCTTTGGGCGAACTGATGCTGCACCAGTAGTCTCTGGGGCTGTAACCAATGCTAGAATCGGCGCTGAAGGCGCTCGTCATGCCCCTTTGTGTGCAGCAATGACTATTCACCGTCACGGTAACGCTATGACGATGAATCGGGAAATGTGGGACGCGGGTTTGCGTCCTTGGATGGAGTATAACGGTGATTTGGAAGCATTTGGGCGCGATTTTAGAAATTACTTTGCCAATTTGCCCGCCGAACGCCGAGTTTGGGCAGTGGTGCTAAGTTCGGCTATTTATGAATACTTTGTCCGTTACTTATCTGCTGCTGCTGGTGTCGATCCGTTCAAAGAATTTCGGGTAATTATTATTCCGCCGCCGCAGATGGTAACAAATGTGCGAATTGGGGCGACGCAGGCATATATGGTAGCAGAACCCTGGAATACCCGCGCGATTACCGGAAATGAAGGTGTAGGCTTTACTTTTGCTCAAGGTAAAGAAATTTGGTTAGGGCATCCAGATCGGCTATTAGCGGTGATGGAAAGCTTTATCGAGCAATATCCCAAAACTTACCGTTCTTTAGTTAAGGCAATGATTGAAGCTTGTCAATATTGCAGCAAACTTGAGAACCGCGAAGAAGTAGCAGAGCTAATATCAGCGCGATCGTTTACTTCGGCGCTGCCCAAATTCACCCGTCCAGGAATTGTTGGAGAATATGATTACGGCGGATTTGACGGTCAAAAGCGGATAGTTAAATCTTTAGATACAACGATCTTTTACGATCTGCCAGACAATATTCCTCAGCAGCAAGACGAACACTCCACATTTTTATGGCGATCGCGCAGTATTTGGTTCATGACACAAGCCGCACGGTGGGGACAAATTAAGGAGTTTCCCAAAGATGCAGATAAATTAGCTAGCCAAGGATGGCGATCAGATTTATACCGAGAAATTGCTGCTGAACTCGGAATTAAGTCACCTCAAGATGATTACAAAGTAGAGTCAAAAGAAGTATTTATCGACAAAAAAGGCTTCGATCCCAGTCAGCCAGTCCAATATCTCAACAGTTTTGAAATCAGAGCAAATAGTCCTCAGTCTTTCTATATGTCTTAAATGAAGTAAGAAGTAAGAAAAAAGCCAAACGTATATAAATTTATCCTTTCATCTCCCCATCTCCCTACAGGAAACTTTTATGACTAAATACACTTTCCCCGCTAGCACTGACACCACAAATGCTAACCGTACAGGCTTTTTAGTAATTGAAGACCTAATAAAGTCTTATCGTACCCTTGACGGCAATGAGTTTGTTGTTCTTAATGGCGTTAACTTGACAGTTGCCGAAGATGAATATATTTCTGTAATTGGTCACTCTGGTTGCGGTAAATCAACTTTACTTAAAATGGTTGCGGGCTTAGAAAAAGCAACTTCTGGTTCGGTACGCCTAGATGGCAAAGAAATTCGCAAACCTGGTGCTGAACGGATGATGGTGTTTCAACACTATTCCTTACTACCTTGGCTGAGCGTGCGCGAAAATATCCGGCTAGCTGTAGATGAAGTGCTAAAAAATGCAAGCCGTGCTGAAAAAATTAGTATCGTCAACGAACACTTGGCGATGGTGAATCTAAATGCCGCCGCAGATAAATATCCTGATGAAATATCTGGCGGGATGAAACAGCGGGTAGGTATAGCGAGAGCTTTGGCGATTCGCCCGAAGATGTTGCTGATGGATGAACCATTCGGGGCGCTAGATGCTCTTACTCGCGGCAAATTGCAGCGCCAAGTTCTAGATATTTGGGAAAAACATCGGCAAGCGGTGATGATGATTACTCACGATGTAGATGAAGCAATATATATGTCCGATCGAATTGTGTTGATGACTAATGGACCTGCTGCTAATATTGGGGAAATTTTAACTGTACCTTTCGAGCATCCGCGCGATCGCTCTGCTATCCGCAACACAAAAGAATATATGGATTTACGCAACCACGCTTTAGATTTCCTTGATCGTAATTTTACTCAAGATGAGTAAAGCCAAGTACCTCTACTTGATGGCACAATTTAAGTATGGACTGGCAAGAAATCTCTGGCAATTGGGTATTAATTCCTCGGCATCCGGTCGGGATCGTACATTTTTTGGGGGGCGCATTTGTCGCTACTGCACCCCATCTAACTTATCGTTGGTTGTTGGAACAATTAGCAGCGCAAGGTTTTGCAATTGTAGCTACGCCGTTTGTCAATACGCTTGACCATGCAGCGATTTCTAAATCTGTTTTGCAAAGCTTTGATCGCACTGTAGCTGAACTTCAAGCAAGATCTTTGCTGCGCAGGCGTTATTTACCTATTTACGGCTTAGGTCACAGTATGGGTTGCAAACTTCACTTGCTCATCGGTAGCCTATGCTCTGTAGAACGAGCAGGTAATATTTTAATTTCTTTCAACAACTACGCCGCCCGCGATGCAATTCCTTTTGTCCAGCAATTTAACCATCCGGCTTTTACGGTCGAATTTACTCCATCTCCTCAAGAAACAAATAATATCGTCCAAGAACGTTATAGCGTTCGCCGCAATTTGCTAATTAAATTCAACAACGATACTCTCGATCAATCTGCGGCTCTGACTCAACTGCTGCAAAAACGTTTTCCTAATATGGTTACAGCCCAGATTCTTAATGGCAGTCATACTACACCATTGGGGCAAGATGTCAAGTGGCAAAGTGGTTCGACATTTACGCCTTTTGATGCTGTAGGGCAATGGTTTAAACAGGAAGTTTACCGCGATCTAAATCAACTTAAGCAAACAATTGTCTTGTGGTTAAAACCTTTGGCAGCCCTGTAAATATCTTTAGCAGCCTAATTAATAAAATTGTATGCTGAGAAGGTAATTGGATAAGAAATTCAATTATTTTTTTGCTGAAAGTAATTAAAATTTTATTGATTCATGTTGCAAATTTTAGTTATTGATGATGATGAAATAACACAGCTAACGCTGACGAAGATACTAGAGCAACAAGGCTATCAAGTAATTACAGCAAGTAATGGGGAAGATGGACTTGCACAGGCAAAGAAATCGCCACCAGCGCTGATTATTTGCGATTGGCTGATGCCAGGGATGGATGGGATAGAGGTTTGTCGTCAAGTTAAAGCCGACTCTCAACTATCAAGTACATTTTTTATTGTCTTAACATCTTTAGATTCAGTCGCAGATGTTGTTAAGGGATTAGATGCTGGTGCGGATGACTTTATTACTAAGCCTATTGAACAAAACGAACTAAAAGCACGAGTTAGAGCCGGATTACGCTTGTATCAAATGAGCTACGACTTGCAAGTGCAAAAACAAATGTTGGAATCCGAACTATCTGAAGCACTAGATTATGTGCGATCGCTTCTTCCAACTCCGATGCAGCAGCCATTAACCATCAATTCGCGCTTTATTCCCTGCAAAACTCTTGGTGGTGATTGTTTTGATTACTACTGGTTAGATAGCGACTATTTAGCAATATATTTACTTGACACTGCTGGGCATGGTTTGGGCGCTACTTTACCATCTATTTCTGTTTTAAATCTCCTTCGCTCCCGTGCTATTCCGCGCCTGAATTACTATCAACCAAATCAAGTTTTAAGCGCGTTGAATGAAACATTCCAAATGAATTATCACAATAATAAATATTTTACAATTTGGTATGGAGTTTATAACCGCGTCAATCACCAGCTAATTTACTCTAGCGCTGGACATCCACCCGCGATATTATTATCTAAAACAGCAAATAATCTAGAAAGCAAATTATTGAAAACTTCTGGTATGCCTGTAGGCATGTTTCCCGATACAAAATATACTAACAGTTTTTGCCAAGTAGATGAGTTTAGTAATTTATATATATTCAGCGATGGTGTATATGAAATTAATTCTACAAATGGAATAACTTGGGATTTGGATGCTTTTATTAGTTTAGTTCAAGACTTTTGTCAGAACGAAAAGGGCAATCTTGATGAAATTATTGCGCGCCTATTAACTTTAAATTCAAAAACAGTTTTTGACGACGATCTATCTATTTTAGAAGTTAAATTTGCAGGGCATACAAATAGACCTACAGCTTTTGAATGGTAATTGCAGGTAGCAAAAAGGAGGTAGAAAGTTTCTACCTCCTCCCAGACAAATTGGAACTAATTTAGTTCATTTTTACAGGGATTTTCTCTGCACTAGGCTTTGCACCATCAGACATGAGTGATTCGCCCTCGATAAACGAGCGCAACATCCAAGCCATTTCTTCGTGCTGTTCCATCAATCCAGTCAAGAAATCGGCTGTACCTTGGTCGCTGAATTCCTCAGAGCATTGATCTACATGATCGCGTAGATTGCGAATAATTTGCTCGTGGTCGTCTACTAGCTGAGATACCATCTCAGTAGCTAGGGGAATATTATCAGATTGCTCTTTGATAGAACCATATTTTATGAAGTCTGAAGCAGTACCTACAGGGTAGTTACCCAAGGTGCGAACGCGCTCTGCTAAAGCATCAATGTTAGTTGTTAAAGCTTGATACTGTTCTTCCCACAATTGATGCAAGGAGCGGAACTGAGGACCAACTACATCCCAGTGGAACTTTTTGGTTTTAATCAATACTAAATAAGCGTCTGCTAAGTCGCGGTTCAGTAGTTCGCAGACACCTGCTCTTTGTTCGTCGGAAAGACCGATGTTAATTTTGCGCATAATTCCTGTGCTTTGGGTTCTGACTTTATACTTCAGTGGAACAAATCAGCACTCGAATGGACATCAGTCAAAGGGGAGATTGTTAACTTATTGGCTGCTAACTAGACTGACTTTGGCACGATAAAGTAAGCGATCGCCTTGCAGATATCCAGTATAACGAACTAACACTTCTTCCCCTGGCCAGGCATCCCCTGCTAAAAGTTGGTGCAATTGCGGGTTGTAAGGTATTTTTGCTCCAACTGGGGCGATTTCTTCTACTCCCCATTGTTGCAACAATTGCTGCAAGGGTCGCATTAAGGGTAATAATTTTGTGGCGCTAATTTGCGGGTTTTCTTGGGCTTTATAAGCCGCTGTAGGCCATTGTACTAGCCAAGACTCCAATAGTTGCAAACTTGAGCTTTGAAACTCTTGCAACAGTGTTTGGCGCTGTTGTTGTAGCTGTAATTGCAGTCTTTGGTACTCTTGCTTCAAAGTAGCAATGGTTTTGTCATCTGCTTTTGAGGATGCAGGATGTTTAATTTCCGAAAAACTGGCAATTAAGTCCGCTAACGGCATCTGTAACGCCTCAGCAAGCTTGATAAGAGTATCTACACGCATTTGCTCGATACCTCCGCGTCGCAGCCGCAAAATTTGCCGTTCGGAGACTCCAGCAGAGAGCGCTAAAGCTTTGAAGCTCGAAATACCCACCAACTGCATGAGTTTTTGCAGTTGGTGGGTATAATTTGGTACAGATATCTGGTTCATTTAGAAGGATGAAATCTAACCCTAGTGTTGATTTTTGCATCCTTCTGGCAGAAGTTTACTCTTCTAACAAACTTCTTAGCATCCAAGCATTTTTTTCGTGTACTTGCATCCTTTGCGTCAATAAGTCAGCAGTCGGTTCGTCGTTTACTTGGTCTACCACTGGGAAGATAGAACGAGCAGTTCTAACTACAGATTCTTGACCTTCTACTAATAAGCGGATCATATCTGTTGCTTTAGGAACGCCAGGAGTTTCGGAAATTGAACTTAGTTTGGCATAATCGCTATAAGTTCCTGGGGCGGGATAGCCTAGCGCTCTAATTCTTTCGGCAATCAAATCGACAGCCAAAGCTAATTCTGTGTACTGCGTCTCAAACATCAAATGCAAGGTTTGGAACATTGGCCCTGTTACGTTCCAGTGGAAGTTGTGAGTTTTGAGATACAGCGTATAAGTATCGGCAAGTACCCGCGATAACCCCTCAGCAATTTGCTTGCGGTTTTCGTCGTCTATACCAATATTGACTGGAAATGTTACACCTTGAGCTTGCATGAATTTCTCCTAATTTCGGTAAAAATTAAACTTAACAGGCTGTTTTATGCCTTTAATATTGCCCAGATCGTGCTACTTGTAAATTGCTCGATAGATTGAGTTCTTTAACCACTTACCAGGTTTTGCAAACAATTAGAATATTTAACTGGTAACTGGTAACTGGTAACTGGTATAG